>Ga0209119_1000809_pt1 | contig 32018 bp, 35 predicted proteins | sample COG_03_FD_184747 | JGI IMG/M metagenome (GOLD analysis project Ga0209119, IMG submission 184747) | Pelagic Microbial community sample from North Sea - COGITO 998_met_03 (SPAdes) (version 2) | ecosystem: Environmental > Aquatic > Marine > Neritic zone/Coastal water | place: Helgoland, sampling...
CAAAACCCATAAAAAAACTTGTAAATTTCAAAATCTCATGGCTGTTTCATGGCAGCTTAAGGACTTTTAAAAACTTAATAACTAAATATCAGATAGTTAAAAATTATTTAAGACTACAGTCCGTAGTTTTTTCAAAAATAAATTAATATAACTCCTTTATAATGTGATATTTAACTTTTATGTTTTAAATAAATAACGTATATTGAAGTAAGATAACTTGTTATAATTTAGCTCATATTTTGTTAAATCATAAATAAACACAAGTTATATTCATGTTAAATAATTAAAATAACATACGTTATATGCACGTTAATTTCTATAAAAAACCACAAATAAAACCCAAAATAAAGACACATAAGACAGCTATAAAAGTAGAGGAATCCGTCTTATTTTTAGACTATTTAGAACATTTTATTTCCAATTCTGCCACAAAAAGAGTTCAAGGATATGGAACGGTGGGTTTGGCACACAATACCATTCGGACTTATAAATCTTTGTTTCGGATTGTAAAAGGGTATGAATTTGAGAAATCAGAGCAGTTGTATATCAATTCTATTGACAAATATACCGCTGAATCTTTTACCCGTTTTCTAAAAATTGAGCAGCAGTATAGTGATAATTACTGCGGACAGCTCTTAAAATTATTGAAGATTATTCTGCGTGATGCTGAGAAAAGTGGCTTGGAGGTTCACCCCTATTCCAATTATATAGAATCTTTTAAGCAGAAGAGTTCAGATCGAATTCTTCATATTTTAAATCCGAAAGAGATAAAAGCATTAAAGGGATTAAAGCATATCCCAGCAGCATATACAGATAGTTATAATTGGCTGTTAATTGGTTTGTGTATTGGGCAGCGAGTCTCAGATCTATTAAAGTTAACTCTTAATAATCTTAGAAAAGCACCTACAGGATTATATATAGATATATTACAACAGAAAACAAAGAAGGCGGTAACTGTTGGTGTGGCTGATCCACTAGTTATTGAAATATTAGAGAATGAATTCCCGAGAAAAGTATCTCAAGTGGTGTTTAATAAACAGATTAAAGCACTTTGCGAGTTGGCGGGAATAGAAGATTTGGTGAATGGGTTTAAAAACAACCCGAAGACAAGAAGAAAGGAAATTATCAATGCCCCAAAATATGAATTTGTGACCTCACATATTATGAGGCGTTCTTTTGCATCTAATTACTATGGTAAAATTGAAACGCCACTTTTAATGAATATCACTGGGCATTCTAAAGAGAGTACTTTTCTGACTTACATTGGCACGCATCAAAATAAAGATGCACTGGCAGATTTATTTATGCAACAGGCAGGAGTTATTTGGTGATTTTTCACTGTTTTATCCTTAACCTTCTCTTATAGAAATCTAAAGAAGTCAATTTTTTAAATAACCAAACTCGATATATTTTGTGTGTTATAGACTTATAAATAATATTTAATCTATTTTTTAAAAGAAGATAAGCCTTAACGAATTTGTGTCGTCTTTTAATTATTTTCTTGTTGGTAAATTGATTATTAAAAACAATTAAATAAGAAGCTGCCTTTTTTGAATTGTTGTATTCTAAACTCTCTACATTACTAAAAACCTCATAACAAGCTGCTAAAAAACAATTCAAAGGATTGGTTAATTTATTTAATGAATTCACCGCAACCTTTGCATTCGTTTTTTTAGACAATAAAAAAACATCATAGGCATTTCGTAAGGCCATTGTTTTGTAATAAAAACCATTATCATTTATTTGATTGGCAATGATGGATAGGTTTAATTTATTTGCATAACTCAAAACTGCAGCACCATTTATAACTTGACTGTCTTTTACTACAAAATTATAATTGAATTCATTGACATATTTTTCTGATAATAAATCTTTATGAATTTCTACTGCCGCAATACTATCTTTTCTTATAATCCTTGGATAATGTCTATAATATGGCAAATCATGATGAATTTCTTTATCATATCCGAACTCCTTTAAAAGAATAATCGCTTTTGGAAAGTCTATTTTTGAAAAAACAAAATCAATGTCCCCCACCATCCTTTCGGCAATATCATCATATATTCCTGCTAATAAATTTCCAGTTCCTTTTAAAAATATAGGTTTAATATTATTCGCTAATAATAGGCTGTTTAGTTCTTTTGCTTGTGAAATTATTTGTTTATTCCGGTCCCTGTTTATATCGGTAATATACTCCATGTAGCTAACCAACTCATGAGGTAAATACTGCAAGAAATCTACACGTTTTAAATTACAATACAATGCAGGAAACACATAATGCGCTGTACTCACTTTGACGAGAGCATCCCAGTCTATAGACGTTGATTTTAATTGCTTTTCTATTTCTTGTCTATTTTTTTCTTCCAAAGAAATAGTCAAACATTTGGCAATAAAAAATAAGGTTTCCTTATAATTCAATTCATTATTTTTTTACTCAAAAGATATTACCTGGTAGGATCTGGGTCTTGATTAAAGAGATCTTCATTTTTCTCTTTTAATTTTTCCAGCGTGAATTTGTCTCGTACAGACTTTGTTTTTGGGAAAATATAATTAGAAAGGGTTACAAAAACTTTTACCCGTTCTGTTTTTGTGAGTTTTTCTTGGTTTATAAGCAGATCATCTAAAACCTTTTCGTAGAGCATTTCCATCTTTTCTTTGATGGAAAGTCCTTCTTTTTTTGCAGGACCTCTTTTAGATTTTTTCCCTGCTTTTTTTGCTGAATTTGGATCGAATGGCATGTGTATTAAAATTAGTTTCTAAATCAAATGTAACCAAAAGTTTACTTTTTTAGCAGCCAATAGCTATACTATATTTTATCACCCAATCCATCTAATAGAGTAATTACCATTTGATCACAGATAGATTTTTCTAGAATGGTATTATTATTTTGTTCTACTCCTTTAGAAAACTCAAATCACAATCTTCATCAAAATCTATCGAAATTTTTTCGATAGATTTACATACCGTTCTATCTTTATCGGTTGATAAGTCACAGTGATTTACTGACTCTGTATTGGAACAATGAAAATACGATCAACTTCCTTTTGAAATTGTTAAGAAGAAGATTTATTCCTAAAATAAAAACTATTGATAATACTCACTAAAATTAATAAAATTCCTAGAAAAGTCCATACTGTATATCTTTCTTCAAAATAAAAAAAACCAATAATAACGGCAAAAACAACCTCTAAATACTTAATGGGGGCAACTATATTAATTTTAATGTTTTGAAATGACTTTGTCATGTAAAATACAGCTATAAATCCAAATACTCCTGATAATAAAAGTAAGAATAATTCTTTTAAATTTGGATTAATCCAATAATTAAAAGAGGTTGAAGCACCAAAAATAAGTGTTAGGATCATAAAATAATTTACAATAACTAAAGTGTTTTCCGAATTACCTATTTTAGATGTTATTACAAAAATTAACCCTACAGTAATTGCTGATAATAACGCAAATAATATACCAACTGAAAATATGTTTTGTTCAAATCCATTAATCAAAAATACACCTAAAAGTGCAAGTAAAATAAAAAACCATTGAATTAATTTTACTTTTTCTTTCAAAAAAATTAGAGCAAAAATAGTAGCAAATAATGGGGAAAGATATCTGATTGATACTGAAATACCAACTCCTAAATACTTTATACTTTGAAAAAATAAAGTCATTGAAACAACACCAAGAATAGCTCTAAGCAATAAGAGTTTTTTATTGTTTCCTAAAATTGGTATTTTTTGTTTTAAAATTAAAGGTATAGTCAAACTTAGTGTTCCAATTGCTCTAAAAAACACAATTTGATAAACACTAAACCTATTTAAAGATGTTACAATAGTATACATTATTGTAAAAGCTATAACACTATAAATCATGTAATAAATAGGTAAATTATTTTTCATAAAAATCACATAAATTTATAGATTAAATTATTTTAACTAATGCTATAAAACTATAATTTTCTATACATGTTTTGATAGTATTCTTGATAAACTCCTGAAGTTACATTGTCCATCCATTCTTGGTTATTTAAATACCAAGCTACTGTTTTTTCTATTCCTTCTTCAAATTGTAACGATGGCTCCCAACCCAATTCGTCTTTTAACTTCGAAGAATCAATTGCATAGCGCATATCATGGCCTGCTCTGTCTGTCACATAGGTAATTAATTTATCAGAGGCTCCTTCTTCTCTACCAAGCAATTGATCAACTGTTTTAATCATTACTTTTATTAAATCTATATTTTTCCATTCATTGAATCCGCCGATATTATAGGTGTCTCCTAATTTTCCGTTATGAAAAATAACATCAATAGCCCTTGCATGATCATTTACAAACAACCAATCTCGTACATTTTCCCCTTTTCCATACACAGGCAGCGGTTTATTATTGACAATATTATTGATAAATAAAGGAATTAATTTCTCTGGAAACTGATACGAACCGTAATTATTAGAACAATTAGAAATTACTGTAGGTAGTCCATAGGTATCAGCAAAAGCTCTTACAAAATGATCTGAAGAAGCTTTCGATGCCGAATAGGGAGAATGAGGGTCATAAGCTGTTTCTTCTGTAAAGAATCCTTCTTCACCTAATGAACCATAGACCTCATCCGTAGAGACATGATAAAACAATTTATTGGTAAAGTCTCCCTTCCAATATCCTTTTGCCGCTTGCAATAAACTAAGTGTACCCATCACATTGGTCTGAGCAAAAGAGAAAGGGTCTTCAATTGATCGATCTACATGAGATTCTGCCGCTAAGTGAATGATAGAGTTAATCTTATAATCTATAAAAACCTGTTTTACTTTTTCAATATCACAAATATCACACTTTATAAATGTGTAGTTTTCTTTGGTCTCTATGTCTTTTAAATTATCTAAATTACCCGCATAGGTCAATACATCCATGTTAATAATATGATATTCTGGGTATTTATTTACCAATAATCTCACTAGGTGAGAACCTATAAAACCAGCGCCTCCTGTTATTAATATATTTTTCATAAACTAATTTTTTATTTTTTTTATACAATCTTTTAAAGAATCTCGCCAGTAAGGAATTTCAATTTTAAAATCTGTTTTTATTTTAAACTTATTCAACACTGAATATTGAGGTCTTTTTGCTAAGGTAGGGTAGTCTTTGGTTTGTATTGGTTTCACTTTACAGTTCTCTCCGCCTAATTCCATAATCGAAATAGCAAAATCATACCAAGAAGTCACACCCTCATTAGAGTAATGATATAGGTTTCCATTATTGCTGATATTTACTGAACTGTCCTCACATAGTATCTCTAAACAGGTTTTAGCTAAATCTCTTGCATAGGTGGGTGTTCCAACTTGGTCAAAAATGACTCCCAAGTTTTCTTTTTCGTTACCAAGACGCAACATTGTTTTGACAAAATTATTTCCATAAGAAGAATACAACCATGAAGTTCTAATTACAATGGCATCAATAGCACTATTGAGTACTGCAAGTTCTCCTGCTCTTTTAGTTTCTCCATATACTCCAATTGGGCTCACTTTGTCTGTTTCTCTATATGGTAAAAAATGATCGCCATCAAATACATAATCAGTAGAGATATGAATTAACTTCCCATCTACTTTTTTTAAAGTATTTACAAGATTTAAAACACCAATTGAATTGACTCTTTCTGCAATTTCAGCATCCTGTTCTGCTTTATCTACAGCGGTGTATGCGGCACAGTTTATAACTGCATTGATATTTTTATCTTTAAAAAAAACATCTAATTGACTACTGTTGCAAATATCCAATGCAGGTAAATCCTTAAAAAAAAAGCTAAAGCTAGGGTAGTTTGCTGCTAAATCCTTTATTTCTGAACCCAATTGCCCATTAGATCCTGTTACTAATATATTCATATATTTAAAATTTAAAAGGGGTTTCTAAATCTTTAAAGAATGATAAATTTTTATCTTTTTCTGATAGTTGAATTCCCTCTTTATTTAAGCCCCAATCTATATTCAACTCTTTATCATCATATCTAATTCCCGAATCAGATTCTGGTGCATACCTATTATCTACTTTATAGGCAAAAACAGCAGTATCACTCAAAACAGAGAACCCATGTGCAAAACCTCTAGGAACAAATAATTGCCGTTTATTTTCACCAGTTAATTCAATAGCCACGTGTTTACCATAGGTTAGCGACCCTTTCCTAATGTCCACTGCAACATCCATTACTCTACCTTCAATACAACGAACTAACTTCGCTTGATCAAATGGTGGCTTTTGAAAATGCAACCCTCTTAGAACTCCTTTAGAGGATTTAGATTCATTGTCTTGTAAAAATTTAATAGGAGATACGTTTTCTTCAAATTTCTCTAAATTAAAAGATTCTAAAAAATAACCTCTATTGTCTCCAAAAACTGAGGGCTCTATAATATAAACATCTGGTATTTCTGTTTTAATAAACTTCATTTTACTCTTTTGCTAATTTTATTAAATATTGACCATACCCATTTTTTTGTAAGGGCTCTGCTAATTTCTTCAACTGCGTTTTGTCTATGTATTTCATTCTAAAAGCAATTTCTTCTAAGCAGGCTACTTTTAATCCTTGCCTCTTTTCAATTGTTTCTATAAACTGCCCAGCTTCCATTAGAGAGTCATGAGTCCCTGTATCTAACCATGCAAAACCTCTACCTAACAATTCTACCTTTAAGTTTTGTTGTTTTAAGTATTCTTGATTTACGGAGGTAATTTCCAACTCTCCTCTATGAGATGGTTTTATTTTTTTTGCAATTTCCACAACGTCGTTTGTATAAAAATACAACCCAACTACTGCAAAATTTGATTTAGGGTCAGTAGGTTTTTCTTCAATAGAGGTTACATTTCCTTTTTCATCGTATTCTGCTACCCCATAGCGTTCAGGATCATTTACATAATAGCCAAATACAGTTGATTTACCTTCTGCTACATTATTTCTAGCATTTTGTAAAATACCTGAAAAACCGTATCCATAAAAAATATTATCTCCAAGCACCAGGCACACATCATCAGTTCCAATAAATTCGGCTCCAATAATAAAAGCTTGAGCAAGACCATCTGGACTAGGTTGTTCTTTATAGGTTAAACTGATACCTATTTCGCTACCATTTCCCAATAATTTTTCAAAATTTGGCAAATCTTCAGGTGTAGAAATAATTAAAATTTCTTTTATACCAGCTAACATCAATACTGATAATGGGTAGTAAATCATAGGCTTATCATACACTGGTAATAACTGCTTAGAAACTCCTTTTGTAATAGGATACAATCGAGTACCACTTCCACCTGCTAATATAATTCCTTTCATATTTAATTTTTTTAATTAAAAACTTCGTTTAGGCAAATCTTTAAACCATTTTTCATAAGTTTTACTTTCCCGATTAAAAATCACCCAAGCTGTTAATAATATAATTTGAAAATCTAAGATTAAAGATTTGTTTTTTTGATACCATAGTTCCAAATTACCTTTGTGTGGGTATATTTGGTTTACATAAAATTCATGTATATCTCCACCTTTATTTCTCACATCTGTTATTAACTCTTCTTCATCTCTAAATATAATAGAACCAACACCTGTTAAGCCTGGCTTTACATCGTAAATTACATCCCTAATATTTTCAGGATAAGCTTCAAAACTCACTTTCATTACAGGTCTTGGACCTACAATACTCATACGACCAGCAAAAATATTGAACAACTGAGGCAATTCGTTAATTTTAGATTTTCTCAAGAAGTCTCCCATTGGAGTAAGTCTTGGGTCTTTTTTTACAGTAATATAGCCACCTGGCATATTTGCACTATTTTTCAACATAGTTGCAAATTTCCATATAAGAAATGGTTTATTTCTATACCCTAAACGTTCTTGTTTATACCAAACACAACCTTCACCAGTTAAACTTAAACCAATTATTACAGGTATTAGTAAAGGGCTTAAAATTAGTATAGCTATACCTGAGGCAAGTATGTCAAAAATTCTTTTTAATATATTATACATAGTTTACATTTTTTGATCCAAGCTTTTACCTGTCTCAATATGGTTAAAATTAGGTAGGATTTTATTCATTATTTTTATGATATCCTCTTTGTTGTATGACTCTCCTTTGAAAAGAGTTTCAATTTCTTTAATAGTTACCTCCATTTCAGAAAAGGAAGGTTTTAATGAATTAGTAACAACTCCTATCGATTCGTACAAATTAAAATTCACTTCATCCTCAGCAGTATAAAACTCTTCATATAATTTTTCTCCACTGGTATCTGTTTTAAAAAAATAAACTGGATATGAGGAGCTATCAGATAGTTTTAATGCTATTTCTTTGGCTTCTTTCTCACTTTCACAAATCTTTATATCTTTATTTAAATATTTAAAGAAATCCTCTGTTATTGATTTAAAATTAACCAGTTGTTTTTCATTTAACTTTGGAAAATAAATATCTCCACTATTCCCCAATATACTAGTTAATAAGCAAATTTCTCCACTTTCTTCTGGTGACACAAAAAAGCGTTTTACATCAGAAGGACATGAAATTGGTTGTCTTTGGAGTAGTCTTTCTATATAACCATAAAGTAATGAACCATTTGAAAAAGCTACATTCGCAAATCTAGCTGTTGTGATTTTTAAATCACTAGAATAAGACATAATTACATTTTCCATCATTTTTTTTGATCCTCCCATGACATTAACGGGATTTGCAGCCTTATCGGTTGATACGCAGAAAAAATGAGATGGCTTATTTAATTTTAAATAATCTAAGAATTTCTTAGCATCTAAAACATTATTTTTAATCATAGCTTCAATAGAGTATGAATCCTTTTCACTTCTAACGTGCTTATGAGCTGCAAAATTTGCTACAATATCAAATGGACCATGTTTTTTTAGCATTTTGTAAAAAACATCAGAATTGAATGACATTGGATAGGTCAAATAACTCTCTGGAACAATCATATTAGAATCGCTCCTTAATGTTCGTGTTAGTTCTGTTAGTCCATTTTCATTAGTATCAACAACTATTAATTCAGAGGGATGATATCTTAATGCTGCTTTGATGTATGAAGAACCTATTGTACCTGCACCTCCAATTACTAAAATGGATTTCCCTTTAATTTCTTTGGTTAATTTTTCTTTATTATTTATTAGATCATTTTCGAAAAAGCTATTTTCTCTTTTCGTTACATAACTCTTAATAAACTCGGAAATATTTGGTAACATCATTACTTATAAAAATTTTTAATTTCTGATATAACTTTATGTTGATCTTCTATTGTTAAATTAGATGATGATGGAATACTAATACACTCTTTAAAAATTTTATTTGAAATATCATTTTCATTGATATACATTAAATCTCTATACATAGGAAGATTATTCATTGGTGTCCAAAAAGGTCTACTTTGAATTTCATTACTGTTCAAGTGATTTAACAACTCTCTCATTTTTTTTGTTCGAAATGTGAATAACCAGCAATTAGGATCTGATTTGGGATCATTTTCCTGAAATTTAATATCTCCTATTCCGTCTAATTCACTTCTATAAAGCGCATCAATTTCTTTTTTTCTTTTTAAAATACTTTCAAATTTTTCCATTTGCGCAACCCCAATAGCAGCTAGAACATTTACTAAACGATAATTATACCCTACTTCGTCGTGGAAATAATCTAATGGATCCGTTTTAGCAGTTGTTGTAATGTGCTTTGCCCTGTTGGCAATATTTTTATCGTTAGTTAAAATCATTCCACCACCACCTGTAGAAATTATTTTATTGCCATTAAAACTTAAAACACCAGTTAAACCATAAGATCCTGCATGCTTTCCTTTTTTAAAACTTCCTAGTGCTTCTGTACTGTCTTCTATTAGAGGGATCCCATAAGTAGAACTTATTTCTACTAATTTGTCAATATCTATAAATCCCCCTAGGACGTAGACTGGTATGATTGCACCAATTTTTTTTCCTGTAGTTATTTCTGTAGTTATCGGTTTATCATTAACAAATTTGGTGATTGTATTATTTTCTAACCAATTTTGAAGTAATTCAATATCCATTTGCCAAGAATCTTCACAAACATCTATTAAAGCAATTTCAGCTCCAGAATATGAAATTGCATTAAGAGTAGCTACGAATGTTAGATTAGGCGCTATAACAATGTCATTAGAAGAAACTCCTGCAAGGTTTAATGAAACTTGAAGTCCAGCTGTTCCATTCATACAAGCGATTGCATATTTTACGCCTGTATAATTTTGAATTGCTTCTTCAAATTTATTAACATATGCTCCAGCTGAGGATATCCAACCAGTGTCAAGGCAATCTTTTACGTATTGCCATTCGTTTCCGTTTATATTTGGAACTGATAATAGAATCATACTATATATATATATTTAGTAAATTAATTTTGCAGGGTTTCCAAAGTAAGACCCTTGTTTTACTATGTTTTTTAGAACAACTGAACCTATTCCAATTTTTGTATTAGATGAAATTTTAATATTAGGTAATAAGTTTACACCTGTTCCTAAACTAACACCTTCTTTAATTTGACAGTGCCCTCCAATATTTACGTTTACCATAAAAGAACAATAATTACCAACTATTACATCATGACCAATATTTGTATTACAATTTATAAAAACAGAGTTTTTAATAAGTACATCATTAGAAATAATTGTGTTTGGCTGGATTATGCAACCTACCCCAATCTTAGTTCTTTGACCTATAATTACACTAGGATGTATATATGTATCAGGTGTTAAACCTATACTTATTAGATATTCAAAGACTTTCTTTCTAATATTGGGATCAGATATTGTAATAAAAACTTTGTCATCTTTATAAATACCGTTTTTAAAATCCTTTTCACTAAATTCTGCTTGAGAATAGATTTTAACATTTTTAGAGTCAAAATTAGAAAAAGATATAAACTCTTTAGATAAATCACCGTTACCAAGAATATGAATCATACTATTATATTTTAATTTTGAATTATTACTCTAAAGTTCTTTTGAATCTTGATGAATAATTAATTTTATCTGATATTATTATTTCTGCAGGAACTTTATATCTTTCTAAATTTTTCTTACAGTGTGATTTTATACTCTTTTTTAATTGCTTAAGGTCTATATCCAAAGATCTGACTACTACTTTAACAGCAACAACTTGACCTGTAATTGGATTGTCTTTTGCATATACTGTGCAATCTAAAATATAATTAAGGTCTAGAATTACAGTTTCAACTTCAATAGGTAAAACTTTTTCACCACCAACATTTATAATTTTACTTTTTCTTCCGACAATTCTATAGTAACCATTTTCTTTTTCCTCAACTAAATCACCAGTTTTAAACCAACCATCGTCTGTAAAAGAATCATTATTATGATTTATATATCCCAATACTCTTGTATTACTTTTAATCCATAGCTCATTATTAACTATTTTCACTTCTTGATCTGAGTCATCAAATTTTATTAATAAACTAGTTGAGGATTTACTTTTTGTTTTTATAATACCTGTTTCGCTAGTTCCAAACGTTTGTATTAGTCTAGCCTTCGGTAATTTTAATTTCAAATTACCCAAGAGATTTTCAGACATTGGCTCTGTTCCATATGTAACGAGTTTTAATGATGATAAATCGTAATTATCAAAAACACCGCCTATATTCATTAAATTTAGGAAAGTTGGAGATGCAGGAAGAATATTTACTTTATATTTTTGGATTAACTCACCAATTAATTCAGGCTCTCTTTTTTCTGGGATAATCATAGTTGAACCCATTGAGAGAATATTTAACATTGTGTTTAGACCTCCAATATGATCAAACATAAGAAATACCAAAAAAGTTAGATTTTTGGTCTTAACATCAAGATAAGTACCTAAAAGATTATCAAAATCATGAACCATAGCCTTTGGGTCTCCAGTGCTACCACTACTAAACAAAACTAAACCTGATTTATCCGACTTAAATAATTCTGAATAATAAGAATTTTGTTCAGAATCATCATTATTTACGTTTGTAATGGAAAGAGTTACAGAATCAATGATATAGTCTGGTTTAGAAACTCCAATTTTTTTTGAAATTTCACTTTCGTTATTCGAGATTATAGGAATGAATACACACCTATGCTTACTGAGAGCAAAAACTAGTGCTATGGAATTAAAAGAATAATCTCCAGAAATAACAACAACTTTTTTTTGACCAAATGATTTTGAAATTAATGAGTATAATTCCTCAATCTTGTTATTAAGCTCAGAATAAAGTAATTCTTCATTATTTAAAATTATAGCTTTTTTCTGAAATTCTGCTTCTTTTATTTTTTTTAAAAATAAATCTATCATATTTAATATTATTATATTCCTCCTAAGTAAATTATTTGGCCAGTTATAAAATTACTTGAATCAGAACAATAAAAATCTATAACATTTTTTACGTCATCGAATGTGCCTAATCTTTTAATTGCTTGCCTAGATAATAATTCCTCAATTTTATTTTTTGGTACAGCTTTAATCAGGTCAGTATAAACTGGAGTTGGACCTATACAATTGACTCTGATATTATAATTACTTAGTTCATGTGCAGAAATTTTAGTTAATTTTTCTACAGCAGCTTTGGTACTTGCGTAAATAGCTTCTCCCTCTAAATTTAATGGAGATGCTACTGTAGAAAAATTCACAATGCTTCCACCTTTTTTTCGCATAATTTTAGCAGCTTCTCTTGTAAATAAAAAAGTGCCTTTTAAATTTGTATGAACAAGTTTATCAAAAGTACTTACTGGAGTGGTTAATATATGATTCATAGAAGCCATGCCAGCATTATTTATTAAGATGTCTATACTTTTATGTTTTTTTCGAATATGTAAGATTAATAATTTAACAGATTTTTCATCTCCAACATCACAAATTAGATGTTCATAGTTATTATGTTCTAAATCTGAACCACTTCGACTACAACCAATTACAATATTTCCTTGAGATAAATAATATTCTGATAAACTTCTACCAATACCTTTTCTGTCGCCAGTTATTAAAAAAATTTTACCCATAATTATTAGAATTTAATTGTTCTTGTACATAATCAATCAAGTTTTGAACTCTAGAAAATGGACTTGTTCTTCTAGACATTGCCTTTTCATCTGCTAATGTGATCGTTTTACCGTAGTCGTCTTCGATTAACTCCTCCAAATCAACTACTAGATTTACTAACGCCATAGAGTCTAATGGACCTCCTCCTCCAAATAGCTTTGAATCTAAAGATAATTCAATACTTTCTTCTAATTCTTCTTTTAAGAAATCTTCTAAAAATTTAATAATTTTACTTTCTAATTCCATATTTATATATTTATTGTTGAATATTTTATTTGAGATAAATCTAAATTACAAGAACCCCAGGATAAACCAACTCCAAAGCCTGTCAAAACAGCTTGCTTAGGGGTAATTCCTCTCTCCAGATCTATACAAATAGCAATAGGGATTGAAGCGGGTCCTGTATTACCAATTTTATTTGCTGTGAATGGAGCAATAGAACTATCTATTTTAGATTTTTTGATTAAATAATCTATCATAAATTTATTTGCTTGATGAAGGTAATATCTATCAACCTCTTGTTTTAAAATAGATGTTAAATTTTTAATAGAACGAGGCACTCTTTTTATAGCAAAATTCATCACAGACAAACCACTCATAAACATATCATTATCAGATCGAATAATTCCAGGTTCATATTGAATTATTTTTGTACTATCTTCATTAATGGGATTCCTTAATCCACCTGATTTTATAATCAAATCTGAATAACCTCTTCCATCAGTTCCATAATCAAATGACACTGGATTTGAATTTTTAATGGATTTGATCAATGTAGCAGTGCCTCCGTCACCAAAAACCATTCTAACAGATTTATCCTTATGAGAAATAACTTTTGTATTTGTTTCACCGGCTAAAAGTAGCACACTTTTCATTCCTAGATTAAGAAACATAAAAGATTCCATTAATCCAGAAATATAACCTGAACATCCCTGAGGTATATCCTTACAGATTAATTCATTCTTAAGTCCTAATTCATATTGGATTATTCCTGAAGTTTGTGGCATAATATAATCTCTTGTTTGTGAAACAAACAAGACTACATCAATTTCATTAATTTCTTCTGGAGATAATTTTGATATTAGTTTTTGGGCAGCCGTTAAACATAAATCTTTAGAAGTTTCGTTACCAACTTGTCTAATATGAGTAAAGCCTGTGGTTTTAATTATTTTTTCTGCTTCTTTATTATCTATAGGAATGTCTTTTGCAATATCTAATAGATTAACCTCCTTTTCTGGAAGGTGAGTTACAATATGAGTAACTACTCCAAGTTTAAAATTTTTCATTTTATCATACATTTGAATTTCCCCCATCTACTATCAAGTTTTGTCCAGTAATCCATTTAGAGGATGTCCCTAAAAGAAATTTTATAGTGCCATTAAGACTATCTAATTTCCCAAGACCTAGAGGGTATTTACTGTCATAGGCTAATTTTTCTTCATTTGATAGAATTTGATTATTTTTTGCAAAAAGAGATTCCGTTTGTATTAATCCAGGACTAATACAATTTATCCGAATACTTCTCCTTGAAAGCTCTAATGATAAAGATTTTACTAGACCAATCAAAGCAGCTTTTGAGGAGGAATATAAAACATGTCCGGGTGTTCCTTTAGTTATACCTGATATGGATGAAATAATTACTATTGATGCTTCTTTAAGTAAATATTTTTTTGCAATTAAAATATTTAATAATGAAATAATAGATAAAACATTTACATTAAATGTTTGAGATATATCATTAATATTGTAAAGTTGAAATGGTTTAATTATGTCAATTCCTTGAAAAAATATTATCTGACTATATTTCGAATTAGAGATAAACCTATTAAGACTCTCTAAATCATTCAAATCAAATTCATAAATTTCATCAATCATTGAAAGAATATTCTCAGGTATTCTAGATGAGTCACGAACTATTACATCAATATCTAGTTTATCATTTTTGATGGATTCTAAGTATGATATTGAAAGATCCGAACTTGCAGCAATAATTAACATTCTATTCATTAATAAAAAGAATTAGTTCTTCTATTGTATTTAATTCTTTGATCTTTTCACCGGAAATACTTATACCGAACTCTTGATCTAATATTGTTATTAATGAGAGTGCTGTCATAGAGTCCCACTCATCATTGTTTTTAAATTCTGTTTGTAGGGCAAAACTAGAAGTATCTATATCTTCAAAAATCTCTTCCATTAATTTAAGTAATTTTTCTTGATTTTTCATAATTATTTTTAAATTTTATTATTAATTAATTTATAGCTAGTTTCTATATTGAAGAAATTGGATAATATCTTTTGAGAGTTATTATTAAAACTTTTTAAATAAGTTCTATTTTGCATTTTATATATTTCTAAAATCATGTTATCTAGGTCTCTCATACCATAAAAAGATTTACCTACATTTTCTTTAACTATAATTTCATCAATATCTGTAATTGAATCCGTATTTGAAATAATAGTAAGATCGAAATATAAATAATCCAATAATCTAGATGGATAATTAGGAATGGTGAACTTTTCATTTAAAAAAATTAAACCGATATCAGAATCGTCAAGCACCTCATGATATTTAGCCTTTGTTAGACTTCTTACAATTTGTGTGTTAGTAATGTTGTTTTTTAATATGTAGCTTTGTAAAAACTTAAATCCTGTACCTGAACCAATAATTTTAAAAGAGATATTATCTAAAGCTTCTATTTTTGAAATAAATTCAGAAATCAAAATTGGATTTTGTGGCAAGCCCAAATTACCTCCATAAACTAACTTTAACTCTTTCGTGTTTTTCTTAATATTTTTCTTTTTAGGATATTTAGAAACATCAACTGAATTAGGATTTACTTCTATCTTAGATTTATTAATTGTATTGTGTTTTATAATATAATCCATATTTGCTTTTGACATACATCCTATGTAATCAAATTTACTATATAGCTTTTTTTCGATAAAGCTAGAATATAAATAAAAAGGGCTGAATTTCATAGTAATATTTAAATCCAATGCATTTTGAGGAAAAATATCTTTTAGTAATAAATATTTTACTTTAAGTCTTTTCTTATTTAATAATTTAATGAAATTTGTAATAAAAATTGGTGGTGTTGTAAATAACCCAATATCATAACTTTCATTTTTACAGTTTTTTAAAAATGATCTAATCAATAGAAATTCAAGTAAAAAAGTCGATACTATTTTTTCTAAAATATTTGTTTTTTGAATATTTAAAGATTTTACTTGTATAATTTTAACACCCTTAGAATTAATAATTCTAGAGTTTAATCCATATCTTCTTTCGATTGGGCAAATTATAGTAGCATCATATCCCTCTGAAACAAATTTTGTAATTAAATCTGTATAAATTCCAGAAACATTAATATCATCAATTCTTGCTAACGTTACAAAAAGTATTTTTTTCTTATTCACCCCAAACATTTCTTTTAATATAATCTGTGTATGAAACTATTATTCTTAAAACCTTTTCGCTCACATTACTTTTAGAATAATCAGCAACAGGGAATACGGTACGTTCAATTCCTCTCTTTTGATTTAATATTATTCTCAAACCTTGTAAAATTCGATCAGGATTAAGACCCACCATCATTACAGATGCTTCTTCCATTGCTTCAGGTCTCTCATGGGCTTCACGAATATTTAAAGCCGGGAAATTCATAATAGATGATTCCTCCGAAATAGTTCCACTATCAGACATCACTGCTTTAGAGTATTTTTGCAGATGATTGTAATCATGAAACCCCATAGGTTTCATCAACTGTATTAATGAGTTAAATTTAACACCTGATTCATTAATTTTATTTCTAGTTCTAGGATGGGTTGAAATAATTATTGGTAATTTATAAGTCTCAGCAACGATATTTAAACTTTCTACTAAGTTTATAAAATTTGAAGAATTAATATTCTCTTCACGATGAGCTGAGATTAAAAAATAACCTTCTTTTTTTAATTTTAATTTTTCAAGGATATTAGAATTTTCAATTTCATGCTGATACTTTTTTAAGATCTCAAAAATTGGAGATCCTGTTTTTATTATCCTATCAGCTGGAAGGCCTTCTTTTAATAAATATTCACGGGCTATATCACTATATGTAAGATTTACATCTGAAATATGATCAACTATTTTTCTATTTGTCTCTTCAGGAACTCTTTGATCGTAACAACGATTTCCGGCTTCCATATGAAATATTGGAATTTTCCTTTTTTTAGCAGCGATTGCACAAAGACATGAGTTTGTATCACCCAATACTAGAAAAGCATCTGGATTTGTTTCTTCTAGAATAGGATCAATATTAATTAATATTTGACCAGATGTTACAGTCGCATTACTGCCAGCTGCGTTCAAAAAGTAATCAGGTTTTCTAAGGCCTAAATCTTTGAAAAAAACTTCGTTCAATTCATAATCATAATTCTGCCCAGTATGAACAAGTATGTGTTCAATACTCTCTGAATCATCTAGTTTTAATAAAACTTGAGAAAGTCTTATGATTTCTGGCCGAGTACCAACAACTGTTAAAACTTTTAATTTTTTCATGTTATTATTTTTGTTTCGATTCTTTAAACATCTTCAAAATAAGTATCTGCATCTTCTGGATTGTATGGTTCATTAATCCAAAAATTGGTATACAACGTGTCTTCTCCAATATTTTGGATATTATGAGTATACCAAATTGGCATATCTACATAGGCTGGTTCGTCTCCATTAAGATAAAAATCATGAACTTCATTTGTGCCAATACGTCTTAATTGAATTAAGGCTTTTCCTTTAATTACAGCAAAGCGCTCAATTTTACGAGTATGAAAATGATTTCCTCTTGTAACTCCTGGCTTTGTAGTCGAAAAGGAAACCTGCCCTCCAATACCTAAACGAATTATCTCCACAAAGGAACCTCTTAAATCTGTATGTTGATTGAGTTTAACTGGAAAATGATTAGAAATGTCCATGTAACTCCTAAACGTGTTAAATAAATTTAACTCAAATGAACTATTTAGCTCAGGAATTTCTCCTTTATCCTGATAAATTTTTTTATATTTTTTAATTAAAAATAATAATTTAGATACTTTACATGTTGAGGTATGTGGCACGTAGTATAACAATTCATTTTTCTTTTCACTTACTTTATTTAAAATCTCAGACACTAATTCTTCAACATAAATTAATTTTAATTCACCGTCAATCTCAATTTCAGGTAATTCTCCATGAGAAACTTGATGAGAAAAAGTGGCTACCACAGAATTATAATATGGATTACCAAATGGCCCAAATACGTTAGGTATAAGAAGTCCTGTTATGGATCCTCCATTTAAAAAAGCCCATTTCTCAAGTAAAATTCTACCCTCTTTTTTTGATTTCCCATAAGGGTTATCACGATTTTCCTGGGATGATGAAGAAAAAACAATATGTGCTTTACTTGAGGTTCTTTCTAAAGAACCAATTAATTTTTGAACTAATTTAATATTTGTAGTATAAATTACTTCTGGATCATTATGCCTATTCATAGCTGCTAAGTGAACAATAACATCACATTGAACTACAAAATTATCCAGCAAATCTATATTACTAAAAAAACTTATATCATAATCTACACAAGCATAATCATTCGGTAACAATTTTATAGTATTTTTTAAATGTGTCCCAACAAATCCTTCTTGACCTGTTATTCCAATTTTAATCATATTTATTATAGTTCTTTAAAATTATATTAAACTTAATTATAAAAATAATTCAAGTCATAACGATATTCATCTTCAATTTCATCAATGGAATAGTCTGCCATTACTAATAATTTAGAATTGTTTTCAATTGACTGAATGCATGTAACATATCCTTGAGGTATATGCAATACATCTAATTTTTTTGCCTCTAACTTTACTTCCTGAAAAACTAAACTTTTTGATGGAGAATTCCAATCATCAATTTCTATTAGTTTAATTCTAAAACTGCCTTGTACGGCACTAAACCAACGTTGTTCAACTTTGTGACCTTGCCAACCTCTAAAAGACTTAGTGCTACTGTTTTCAATAATATACATGCGCTTTATAGCACTAGCATTAAAAAGGTTATTATAATAAAGGATTCCACGATGATCAGTATATGAGTTTCCTTTGATTATTTTTGGTGAAAACATAGCTTTTGAGAATTTACTTTTTTACCGCCTGCTGAACAAAGTCTAATTTTATTAGCAATTGTTTTATTCCTTCTATGTCTTTTTGCTCTGTATTATGCGAGTTGTAATCTTCAATATTGGATAACTCTTTCTCTCCCTCTGAAAAATAACTTGAGTAATTCAAACTTCTATTATCAGCCGGAATACGGAAAAAATCTCCCATATCTTCTGCCTTTATCATCTCTTCACGTGTACACAAAGTCTCGAACAACTTTTCTCCATGTCTTGTTCCGATAATTTTCACATTATTGTTTAAATCTAACATTTCTTTTAAAGCCTGGGCTAAATCTCCAATGTTGCTTGCTGGTGCTTTATTAACAAATAAATCTCCAGGATTACCATTCTCAAAAGCAAACAAAACTAATTCAACTGCCTCATCCAAAGACATTAAAAAACGAGTCATATTTGGGTCGGTAATTGTCAAGTTTTTACCTTCTTTTAACTGATCTATAAACAGCGGTATGACTGACCCTCTGGAACCCATTACATTTCCATAGCGAGTTAAACAGACTGTTGTCTCTGTTAAATTACGTGAAGCTGCAATTGCAACTTTCTCCATTAAAGCTTTTGAGATTCCCATTGCGTTAATTGGGTAAGCTGCTTTGTCTGTACTCAAACAAATAACTTTTTTAACTTTATTTACTCCTGCGGCATCTATTACATTTTGTGTACCAAAAACATTTGTTTTAGTAGCTTCCAATGGAAAAAACTCACAAGAAGGTACTTGTTTAAGTGCAGCTGCATGAAACACATAATCTACACCCCTCATTGCTTTTTCTATACTATTATAATCACGGACATCGCCTATGTAGAATCTTAATTTTGAACTACTTAAACGAGTTCGCATATCATCTTGTTTTTTTTCATCACGTGAAAAAATACGAATTTCTTTAAAGTGATCTGTTTGAAGAAAACGATTTAAAACTGCGTTTCCAAAAGACCCTGTACCTCCTGTAATTAGTAATACTTTATTTTTCATTTTGAATATTTAATGCTTACGACTTCAAATAAATGAATCCAAAACCTGTAAGTCAATTTAAAGTTTTTAACTCTTACTTTTATGAATAAAATCTATAATATCTTTTAACACATTAAAATTTTTAATCTCATCTTTGGAAATAGATATTTCAAAATTTGAATCTAAAAATTCTACTAACATTAAAGACGATAAGGAATCGAATTCAATCTGAGTTTTATTAATGCTGAAGCCTTCTTCTAACATTAATATTTCTGAAACCTCTGCAATAATTTTATCATTATTCATATTTTAATTTTTTAGTTTAACAATTGATTGGTCATGTTTTTTTAGTGCATTTACATTAATATAAATATAATCAGATTTACTCTCTCCCGTTGGAAATGTTATGGAACCAAATTGAAATAATATAAATGGATAAATATCTTTTTTATTTTTGTAAACAACTTTAAATCCATCATTCAGGTTTCCTTTGACTATATGAGAATAATTAGTAATTACACCTTTTCCTCTAGTTCTATCAAAGTATTGAAGGTATTTTCCTTTTTCCGTACTTTCACCCTCAACTGATGTAGAGAAATAGAAATCATCTTTAAACTTTGCCCCATAAATTATTGGCCCATTAACATCGAGTATCTTTCTTGTTTTCCAATCATTTTCCTTGTACAATAATCGAATACTATTTTGCTTAAATTGGGTATCAGTTCCATATAAAAGTCCTTCACTCGTTGGAAATGCGACACATGCTCTAAAATCTTGTTCCCCCCTTAGAATAGGATAAACTTTTTTGAAATTATTTTCAGCTACCCAGATTCCTGAAGAGTTATCAAAGTCTCCAGTTAATATCCATAAGAGATTCCTGTTTTTATCTGGAATTATATTATGAATATGCTCTATTTCTCCCTCAATAAAAGTAAATGATATTTTCCAATTATTATCTTTATCCAAAGTATATATATGAACTTCTTTTTTTTCAAAGTTCATAAAATATTCACCAAAACAAACTTGGTCATCAAAGCCTTCAATATTTTTAATGTTAGTAATATTTAATGGCCTACTGCCTCTTTTTAAATCAAAGGATTCAGAAATTTCATTGTTATTCAAATTTAAGGTATAGATTTTTTTGTTAAAAACTAACATTGAAGAATCATTATCTTTTTGAATACCTAAAATAATACCATACCTAAACAATCTGCTTAATAATTTAGAATATGAAATAATTTTTAAATAAAAAGGTATTGGTAATTTATTTAAAAATGAGATTTTTAATGTTTTCTGATTATAAGAAAAGATTTTATGCCCTTTAGAAATAAGTGTTAAATTATTATTTAAATGTGAAATAATTTTATAATTTTTTAAAAATAATTTTGCTTTCATTTTATAAAAAAGGGTATTAAATAGGGATATGTGGATTTTTTATTTTTTATTTTTATAAAATCTATTAATTCATTAGAATTTAAATACGAAAATATAAAATCATTTATGTTTTCTATTTTCAATATTTTATGGTCTATCAATTCCTTTTCAAATTTTTTCTCACCATAATACAACTTACCCCATTTGGATTTTCTGTTTTTTACTACTATATTTTTTTTGATATTTTTATTTATAATCTCAACATCAATCTTTTCATACCAATCACTTATAGGCCAATCTTCGTGATTTTCTTCTGCAACATGCATTATGGTTGCAGAATGAACTAGATTAATTCCCAAGCCTACGACAATAGCATTATTGTCTGAACAAAACTTCCAACCTGAATTTGGGCCACAACTAGATTCAAAATTGTTTTGTTCAAATTCGCTATAAGTTATTCTTTTTGCATCTTTACCAATAGCAACAATTGGATTAAAAGGAAATTCACTAATTTCAGCTCTTGGATCTTTAATCATCACGTGAGGTAAAACTCCTGTCCAAACTCTAGATTTTTGAACATCATATATTAAATTGTTGTTGTTTTTGTTATTTTTTAAAATTCTAGATGAGTTCATAACTAAAGTACCATCTTCTCCAATTATGTCAATCAACTTATTTATGACAATTTGTGGTTTTATTGAACAATTAGTTAATGAATCAAAAGAAGAATGTACTATTAGAATAGTACCTTTTTTAACTCCAATTCTTTTTAAATTTTCTAAAATTATATCAAAATTATATAATTCATTATCATTAGAAGATTCCTTGAAATTAAAATATTTAATTAAATTAAATTTCCAATAAATATATCTAAATATAATTTCAATTACACTAAACTTTGAAAACAAGAAACGAATAAGTTTTATCATTTAAAATTTATGGTTTTGTATTTCATATTCATAAGACTCTTTACTAAATGCATAAAGTTTTCTACTGGGAAGCTTACCTATTGATGAGTGATCATGATGATAAACAATAAGGTTCGGTTTATATAATGTCTGACCTTTTTTCGATAAAATTTGGTTTGCTAAAACTCCTTCTTCACCCATTAAAAAATTTGGAGCATCCAGATTATTAAAATTATCAAAAAAATTTGGTGTCAATATATAGCATGCACCATATCCCATTAGAATCACACTCTCTTTATTATTGCCATCTCTATCATACGACTTCCTCAGTCCTACTATTATATTCATAATGAATTGTATAACAACAGATATATAATAATTAGTGTAATATAATCTTCGATAGATCCTTTTAATAAAACTAAATTTAGTTAAAATATGAGGATTTTGATGGCTACCATCTGGTTTTAGAATATTTGGTGCAATTACAAAAATTGAGGAATCGAACTTTTCATTAGACAATTCGTTGATAAAATTACTATCGAACGTTAAATCATTATTTCCTATGACAACATAATCATATTCAGCCTCCTTAAGAGAATCAATACCAATGTTTAGTCCCTTAAAATAACCAACATTATTATTACTTTTTATAATTTGAACTTCTTGAAAAATTATCTTATCCAGTAGGTCTATATCATCTTTGCCTGAGCTATTATCTACAATTATTATTTTGAGTGAACAATCATTTTTAAATTTGAGAATACTATTTACATATTCTTTAGTATAATTAGAATTATTATAATTAACACAAATAAATGCAACTTTCATATTATTTTTTTATGTAATTTTAAACCAGAAATCAAACCTTTAAAACAAGATTTAAGTTTGGCTGTTCTGTTTTTTTCAACAAGTATTATTTTCAAAAGGGATTCTAAATAATAAATATTTTTTTTTAAAACCCAAAAAGGAAATGAATTTAGGTACTTTAAACTAATAACGATATGATTTCTTGACATATAAAATCTCCTAATTTCATTATGATTAGTACTACAAATATTTAAACCAAATAACTTGACACATATTTCATTTCCCAGGTTATGCTGGAGTAATTTTTGTTCAATCAAATAAGTACCAAAACCAAGTTTAGCTAAACGAAGATTGAATTCAAAATCAACACTATCAATAAAAAATATTTCATTAAAAAATCCTGTTTTACTTATATTTTTTGAGCTTATTAAACTTCCAGAAGTTATAATGCTCAAACTGTTTTTAAAGTTAAAACTTGAGAAATACTCAAGTTTTTGAGAAAATCCAACACCTATTAGCCCTATTTTTTTTGTTAGATCTTTAGAACTAATTACTGAATTGTAGGCGTCAAATAAATTCTTTGGTGGACAAGAATCTTGATCAAAGAAACATATCCAATCGTTAGAATTTTTAAGTTTCTCTATGCCTCTATTTAAGGCATAACCAATCCCATGATTTTTGTTAGATTTTAAAATTTGAATTTGAGTGTAATCTTTACAAAATGATTCAATTAGCTTAAGTTTAGAATAATCAGAATTATTATCAAAAATTATAATCTTATTAAATAGAATTAAATGTATGCGTAAATTATCAATTAAAGTTTCATCTGGGTTAAAAGAAACTATAACGCAAGAACAATTTTTATAATGAACAGTATTATTAAGATTCAATATTTTTTTCATTTTGAGCGAAACGCATTAATATTGCTAAAGGAATACAATAATCAAAACTTGACAACCAATAAGGATTAGTATAGGATGAAAGTAGTAATGATGTTATTCCAAGAAGAAAACCAACATAGCTTTTGTTTTTTGTATATACTCTAATAATCATAAACAAATAAAATCCCCATAGCATCAAAGTTGTTGGAACTCCTAATGAAAAAAGTTGATAATGAAATGATCTTTCATAGGCAGTTTTAAATTCATTGTTTCTAATATATTCTTTCATATAACTTCCTAATCCATAGCCAAAAAAAGGTTTTTCAATTATATTTTTTTCAAAATATTTAGATTGCTCTTCTCTTACACTGGAGTCTCCAGTGGAATTTATAGCATTTGAAAATCTTTCGACAACAATTTCTGTGTCAATTATTTTGTCAGTTTTAACAAAAGTCAGGAAAGTTAATAAAAATAATAACGGAACTATAAAACGCTTAAAATCAAAAATAAATATGATTAAAAAAGGTAAAATTAAAATTCTTCTTCCTGTAAAAACAACCATTAATAACAATAAAAATAATAATAAAAATTGTGTTTTATTTTTTTTTAATGGAACAAAAACTATTGGTATAATAAAAATAAGATAACTTAAACTAGAATTAATAAAGTGAAAATACCCACCTGTTATTCTTGTATTTGTTTCTGCAGGATAGAAAAATTCATTAAAATTTATAGGGAATATATTGAATGTATATAAAACTGTACTTAATAAAAGTATAGAAATAACTAAAATTGAAATTCTAGAAGATTTTTTTATAATTTCAAGAATTTCTACTTTTTTAAAACATTGTAAAATTGTAAATATTAATACAGGAAATAATACGTTTGATTTTAAAGATGAAAAAATAAACTCACCTTCATTATTGTAAAAAACACCAATTAATAAAGGTATTATGAACAAGCCTGTCAAAATAAAAACATAAGTGAAATAGGATTTATTTAACTTAAAATCTTTAAATAAATAACTAACTAAAATAAAAAGTAACAAGTATTTATAAATCTGAACTGTTCTTGGAAGAGAAAAACAAAGAATTAGAAATAAAAACAGAAAACTTTTTTTATTGAGTATTTTATTTATCATTTATTTAACAAATAGTTTTTAATTTTCAGGTACAATTTTCTGTCTTCATAATTTGGAGACTTTGCAAAAGAAATAATATAGTTTACAAAAAGAAAAATAAAAGAAAATATTAATATGTGGTAAATATTTGTTGTGAATACATTTAAAAAATAAAAAAATACGATTTGTAAACTTCCTAAAACTAACAAAAACAAAAAATCATTTTTGTTAAATGGTAATATTTTGAAATGTTTATAAACCTGTAAACCTTTTACAATGTTAACTAAAATATCAGAAACTGAAATTGCCAGTGCTATTCCCCAAATATATTGATATCCAAAAATAGATGTTAATACTATAGCGGTGAATAATTTTAAAAACCCATTATATAATTCTAATTTTTCTTTGCCACTCATTAATAATAATGTTCCGTTTGGACCTACTATAGAGTTTACAAATGATCCTATTATAATTAATTTAAGAATTAAATCTCCTTTAACATATTCGTCACCGAAAAAAGTTAGTATCATTTCAGTGTTGAAGAAAATAAAAACAAAAATTGGTAAAATTATAATTGCATTAATTCTAGCGATCTCTTGAAATTTAATTCTTAGATTATTATTATCACCTAAACTATATAATTTAGAAAAAATTGGCATTCCGACATTTGCAAAATTTGTACCAAGTAAAGTTATAATTTGACCAATTAAAATTGCAACTGATAGTAATGCAACAACATCAAAATCATTAAATTTTGCTTGAAAAATTTTAGAAACATATCCAAATAATGAATAAGTTAATTGAATAGAATAAAAAACTAAACTACCTTTTAATAGAGTTATATTTGGTTTAACTAATTTATAATGCTTAAATATAAATGGAATTGCTAAAATTAAGTTAGATAAAAAAAGACTTATTATTAGTGCTAAGTAAGATTTTGTAAAAAAATATATTATTCCAGTGAAAAAAAATAAAGAAAGTAGTCTTATTAAAAAATTGTAATTCTTAGCAGCTTTATCAGCCTTGTTAATAGCAATATTATATGATTTTGCATGTTCTATTATAACTGTAACTAATGTTAATACAAAAATTAGAATATAGTCTACTATACTAAATGCGTCATCAAAAAATAATATAATAATTGGTATAAACGATATTAGCAACAAAACAAATGAACTAGATATTGTAGCTGATAAAACATTAATAGGATTAGGATTAGTTGGAATATGTTTGGGAAGAAAAAAAGAAGCTCCCAAACCAAATATTAAAATAAAACTTCCAATATACCCAAAGATATAATTAAATTTCCCAAATTCTTCAGTCCCTAATAATCTTGCCGCTGAAAACATTATTAAAAAACCAATAGAAGAGCCTAAAGCATTAAAAATAAAACTAGAAATACCTTTTTTTAATATTTCCATCAGTTCAAAAATCTTTGTTTAATTGATTTTAAAAGTCTTTCAGCTGAGTTTCCATCATAATAATCATTAAATTTTGTTTTAGCCTTAAAACCGATATCGAATTTATTTTCTTTTAAAATCATTAATATTTCATTCCAGTTTTCACCTTTTAATTCTTCTAAAGTATCATATTCTACATATAACTCTCTAGAAAAAGACATGTACTCTTCTAAATCAAAAGGAGCTAATACTATGGGTTTTGAAGTAAGTTTGAAATCAAAATATACTCCTGAGTAATCTGTTATTAGAAGATCAACATCCTTCATAAATAAATTAATATCGGGTTCATATTTTTCGTTATATAATATAATTCTATCATTTTTAATTTGATTAGTATTAATCTTTGCGGCAAAATGAGGCTTTATAACAAGTATTGAATTAGAATCATTTAAATACTGATCCCATTCTTTTAAATCGAAACCAAATTTTGTAAAAAAATCCATTTCTGGATCTCTATCTCTAAAAGTTGGTAGGTATAGGATAATTTTAGGTAATTTATATTTTTTAACTAAATTCTCTAAATACTTGCTTTTTTTGTCACTAAAAAAAACATCATTTCTAGGGTAACCACTAATTATAATCTGACTTTTCCTCATATTAAATGCAGTACTTAAAAAATCTGCATAGAATTGTGAAGAAGAAATTACAGCATCGTAATTATACTCCCATTTAAATGGGATAATATATTTTAATATAAATTGTTTGAGTTCATTCTTTTTTTTAAATGCATCTAAACCAACTTTTTTCAAAGTAGAACCATGCCAAGTTTGAATTTTAGTAGCCCCATTCATCAGTAGTGGATTTATATCTGATATTGAGGAGCTAAAAATATAAAGCTTAGCTTTCAAACATATAAACATGCCCTTTAAGCTATTATTCATATAACATTTAATGTTTTGTTCATTCAATTTATTATAAACAGATTTATTTCTCGTAATCCAAACAGCGTCTATTGTTTTATCATTAATAGTTATATATTCAAATAAGTTTTTAGCATTATCTGTGTATTTTTCTCCAAACCAAGCTCCAAAGACCCATAAATTAGGATTTCTTGGAACAAATCTTAGAAGATGCCAAAATGGTATATAAATAAGATTAGCTATTGTTTTAAGGAATAATGACATGAACCTATATTTATTTTCTCCAGTCATGAATCCAATTCTTATCTGTTTTTATTTGTTTTTCATATACTTCAATATCTGAATATGAATCTGATTCGCACCAACCTCCATTAACAAAAACTACATTTACGTTAATCCCGATTTTTAATAATTCATTAATCATTGAAGTCATATCTAATCGATCTTGTTTTTCTTTTGCAAACGTTTTGAATAGATTAAACATTTGATTCCAACCTTTACTTGTTAATTTAAGAAGCCCCATATATTGAGCTTCTATATCAAGTATATTATTTGTTTTTCCACCAATATTAGTTAAAAGACCATTTATGCTTTTAAAGGTTTCTGCATCATCCAATGGGTTTTCAAATCTTAATTTCCAAAGTTCCTCCCATTTAAGATCAGCTGTGATAACAATATCACCATTTGATTTTTTTAACGAGTTTACATGTTCTGATTTATAAACTATATCTGAATAAGAAATAATTGCACTACTTTTAGTTGAAGGAATACAAAACAATGAAGCAACCATATTGGTTTCGTTCCATCTTTTATTAGTTACTGTTTCAAAATCCCCTTTAATTAAATCTGATTTATACCCGTTAACTACAGTTATTTTTTCTATACCTGCTTCTTTTAAAGATTTTAACTGCCAATTAAGTAATGTGTCGTTTGCTAAAATATTTAAACACTTTGGTTTTTCTTTAGTGTGTTCTTTCATTCTAGAACCTCTACCCGCTGCTAAAATTATTGCTCTACTCATGTCCTAATAAAAATTTAATTATTAATTGTTTTGTATATGTTGAAAAATGTACATCTCTTTCTGGATGCCACATAAGTCCAAGTATTTTTGGTCCTATAAAGGCCTCTATACTGTCATCACTTATGTTTCTAGCCAAAATCGATAATTCGGTATTTAAGGTTAACTCATCTATTTTTAAATTGTGATAAGAATTAACAGTAATTATTTCATTTTTAATTCTAACTTTATGTTTAGTTGCTCGATGTTCATTAACAAAAGAATCATTTCCTTTCATTATATCCCCTCCTAAATAATGATGAATTAATTGCATACCTCTACAAATACCTATTACAGGAAGTTTATTACTTATCATAAACTCGAGTAATGCTAACTCAGTATTATCTCTTTTTTCAAATAACCCAATATCGTCACCTCCTGAAAAAATTAAAAGATTTATATTGTTTTTCTTACAATAACTCACAGCATCTTCTCCAATATTAGGAATAAAAAAATAATTTGCTTCCGGAAAAAGATAGTTTATATATCTTGGCCAATCTTGAGCAATAGTATCTCTTAGTTCATGATAATTTTGAGCGTTAGTAACCCTCATCGTGATTCCTATATTGTATTGCATTTAACTAAAATCTATTGGTTCTAATCTCTTTCCTTGACAATCTAATAAACATTTTTGGGCTTTCACAACTCTCTCGAACGGTTGTTCTCCACAACCAATAGCCGCAGGTAAATTATATTCTGCACATCTAATTGCCATATGAGAATTAGCTCCACCATATTTTGTAATTAAACCTGCAATATTTCTGGTAAAAATCCAATCATATCCCGGATCTGCACCTTCAATGCAAACAATTTTACCTTTTAATTCAGGTATATTTTCTAAATGTGGTGTTAACTCCACTATTTCTCCTTCGATTCTTTGATTCCCAATAAAATTTGGAGAGCTTCTTTGCATTGGTACAATGTGAACATCTCTGGTTGACCTTATTAAATAACTTAATTTGAATGAAGAAGCTATTTTAAAATTTTCTTCAGCTTTTACTATTTTATTTTCAAAATGAGATTTTACATCTTTTGTCAAAGGAGATACCAGAACTTCAAGAATTTCAGTAATTGTTAACATTGATACTTGGTCTCTTGTAAAACCTTTTAATTCACCCCACTTTGCTGATAATTCTAAGATTGAAGATAAATGTTTTGTGAAAACGAATTTTGCATACTCTCTTCCTTTAATAGATTCTTCCGCATACAGGAAAAGTCCCCTTGCATCTATACCTTGCAGCTCATTTTCCTTTAATAATTTGTTTATTTCTTTATTTTCTTTTTCAGTTAATTCAAAAGAAGATATTAAATCATGTTCTCTTATTGTTTGTCCATCAAATAAATCTTTTCTATTTGAATAGTTTGGTGATAAGATATCATAGCTACTAGGTCTTAAATGTCCATACTTAGATAAATACTCTGTTTCCGTCATCTCATTATTAAATACTAAATTAAAATCATGAGTCATTTCTCCCGCCACAGTAACAATACTTCTTCTAAATTCTATTAATCTTTCTTCTGTAATTGCTTTTTTCTTAACAGCAGATCTTAATAAAGACTCTGAAATAAATCCGTGTCTAGCAAGTATTGAAAATGGTAAAGTACCATATTTAATGCATTCATTTACTAAATTATTTATTTGATCTACGGCTGAAAATGAATTTAAAGTAATCTCTAATTTATTTTTAGATTGAATGTTTTTTAAAAGTTCAATATCTCTTAATGCTGATTTTAGCGAGGAATGTTCCTCTAATTTTATTGCATCTAAAGTAATTTTTTTTAAAGCATTCTTATAAGATAAGAGTTCTTTACTATTCAATAAACCAGGATATCTTTCTTCAAAATGATCATCAAACGAAAAATCAAAAGCAGTTTGTACTACTTCAAATTCAATTTTATCATGTAAATGAGGGTCTTTATCTAATCTTTCGATATAGGCATTAACTAATTTCTCGGCTACTGTTTCTTCTATCCCTTCGGGTAAAAAAGAATTGATACTTGCTCTAACATCTATATACACTCTTCCAAAAAGAGAAACCATTAAATCTATATTTGGCATTTCTTTATATCCCATTTTTTCTCTAGAAATTCTCCAAGTGCTCTTAGTAATAAGTTCTCTGTATAGAGACCTACTTAATGGATGGGGAACAACTCCTATCATTTCTGCCGGGTTCCAATCTGGCATAAAGCCTAATAAAGTTTTTTTTCCAAAAAGATTTGGCCGTTTTTTCATTATTGTGCTTACATAATCTTTAAGAAATAGCATTCTAGAAGAAACTTGCTTATTAACCTCTTCATTCCATTTAGCGATAGTTGTTATTTTTCTAACCTGTAGTAAATGAATATTAAAGCTTTTATCAACTGCAAATTCGATATCTATTGGTATGTTGGGAAAAGTTAATTGCAAACTTCTTACTAAACTTAATACAATTTTTAAATACTTAGAGTCAAAATCTTTTTCATCTACTCCATTATATATATAAATAGTCTTGTTAATGGTTGAACCACTAGTAACTGTATCTGTTCTCCCTGTTTTATCATCATAATTTATTACATGATATGGAGATCCATCATCTAAAACATGGGACATTACAACTCCGCTCATGGCGACATCAACGACCATAGGTTGTATTAAGACTTGATTAGTGATATCATCGTCAAAAGAAGCTATTACTTCATCAACTGCTAGTCTTATAAATTTAATTTCACATGATACGTTCAATAAACTCTCAAATGCACCAGCCATTGATGAATCTCCAGTATCTTCTGCTTTAGTGCTACTTCTTACTGCTAATTTATGATCATGAAATAAATAAATTATTTTATCCAGTATTTTTTCCGAAGAAATATTCCATTCATCAACTGTAAAAAAATAAACTTCAGGCACATTATATCCAATATTTTCAAGTTCCTTTAATGTTTCGGCTTTTGTTCCTGTTATATTGTAATTGGTATCTTTAATATCAAGCATAGTTAACTTTTATTTAATATTTTGAATAAATTTTCTAAGTCCAATCGAAGAAAATATGTTACCTATAGAGTAGTAATAAATCATCTCTATCTTTAAAATACTCAATAATAACGTTGTTATAATAGACTGTGAAGGTCCGTTTTTCTCAGGGCGGTCAATCGAAGGGTCTAACTGCAGACCTACGATTAAATAATCACACTGACGCTTTGCTTCTTCTAACATCTTTACATGCCCGGCATGGAAAAGATCAAAGGTTGAAAAGGTGATTCCTACTTTCATAAATTATATTTTCTCGACTACCACCGGTAGTCAATTTAGTTTTTTTTATTTTTTGTAGCTTTTAAAAAAAATATTTATGTTGCTCTCGGATACGGCTTCGCCGTC
>Ga0209119_1000810_pt1 | contig 32013 bp, 55 predicted proteins | sample COG_03_FD_184747 | JGI IMG/M metagenome (GOLD analysis project Ga0209119, IMG submission 184747) | Pelagic Microbial community sample from North Sea - COGITO 998_met_03 (SPAdes) (version 2) | ecosystem: Environmental > Aquatic > Marine > Neritic zone/Coastal water | place: Helgoland, sampling...
CGTCAATTAATCGCTGGGTATCTTTGGCATTAAGTCGGACAGACGCAGTTAAAACACGCAATGTGTTAGCTGATATATCTTCACCCTCTTCTATCCATAATCCATCGACACCTGACAATGTTGACTTTAAACTGGTGATGTTACGAGCTAGACCACGATAAAAAGCACGTCCACCGCTGGGGTGAACAATGCTTGTTTTTGTGTCTGTAAATCCCGCTATGTTTAACCTGTCGATTTCATCCAGTATTGTACGGTGTACAGATTCTTCAATTGAGTTCTGATTCTCACGCGCACAGCACCACAATTGACCATTAGCCATACAAGCCGCAACGTAATCAGCGACGCCGGTTGACTTGGTAGACCCGCGACCACCGACCACAATTTTTATCCGCTTTGGTTTAGTGAATACGGGGTGCAGGTTCTTTACATAATCAATCTGTATTTGTTGGCTCATCTCGCCCTACTGGATTAAATACAAATGTTGGAGTCATAGAGCCGTCAGGTGATGTTACTTCTTGCTTAACCTTCATGCCTTCTTTTCTATCAATGACTTTGTGAGCTGTGTTTATGTCGTCATCGTCTAGAGCTGCCAGAACTACCCGCCTAGCTTTCATAACAGGCTGATTTTTAAGCACCTCTTTCCGCTCGGAAAACTTGGGGTTTTTATTGCAGTAATCATATAAAGCATCTTTGCTTATATCAGCATTGCAGCACGCCTCTAAGTCAGTGCAACCCCAACTAAACGCGTCTTCAAGTTTAGCTATTACCTCTGGAGTCATTACTGTTGGTCTTCCCCCTTTGTTTTTTGCCATCTCTTTGCCATTCCTCTAAGGTTGTTGACAGATTAAAGCCGGTAATATCCGGCTGTTATTTTATTACATTATACAGTAAAAGTGATTGTATTGTTATTCAAGCGTTTTGCCACTATCAATCCTGATTTGAATGCATTTAGCGATGTCATCAGATAATGCAGTTATAAGCGCCTGCAGTGATATAACCTCCATTTGCCTATCACTAACACCAAACCAATTTAGATTTGGCTGCTTCAATGCGAGCTTGCAACACCTTAAAAGGTCTGTGTGGTGGCGCTTAATGAATGCCGCTGAATACTCCTTTGGTATGTCGCGCGACTCGCATAATTCAATGGCTATCTCTGAAACTAATTTTAACGTTGATTTTATTTTGCTTCGAGCTATCAAATAATCAAATATAAAAACAGCGATTAACCCCATTACAGTATACGTTAATATTTCAATCATAGTCTTGCTCCTTTAATCTTCATATTCGAACTGAGACGCAAACTCACGAGCAGCAGTAAGCGTTTCGAAGTAACCATATTCAACAAATGTTGAGCCTTGCGCGATGTATTGAACGCAATAATGAGATAGTACGCCGCAATCAGACTCTTGTTGAAATATACCTAGTATTTTAATTCCTTCCATCACTCACCCCTTAATCTTAAATGCGCCCGTAAATCCGAGATTATAATTGCCATTTCATTAGCTGATTTCTCAAGCTCTGCAATGCGTTTATTGAGTCGCTTAATTTCATTTTTCTTTGCCCTAAACCCTGCTGCAAAATCATTATGAATCATTCGCCTTGCTCCCTGAGATGAACTTGCCAGTCGTAATGCCCTTGTATGCAGCTATCGACGGGGTTCATTGCCCTAACTTCAAATCCTCTCCAGAACCCATCTTTAAATTCTTTATCGCACCGCTTCTCTAGCTCGTCATTTTCTTTCTCAAGCTCAATGATTTCAAAGCCTAACCCTTCATTTACGTGTTCAAGCTCTGCAATGCATGCTTTAAGCGCTCTAATGGTTTTAGGTAAGTTAGTCATTCGCCTTGTTCCTTTCTATCTAGATGTAATTCAATATCGCTTTTTCTTCTGTTGTCAGTCATGCCGCTTCGACTCCAGGTAAACGGCATATCCTTTGCGAATTCATGACGCCATCGGATTAAGCTAATCTCACGTCTATGTAAGACGGTGCGTATTGAGTTTGCGCTTGTTCCATAATACTCGGCCAGCTCTTTAGCTCTGAAACCTCGCTTGACTACAAGGTTGTACATTCTTTCAATGCGCTTGTCCCAGATTGCTGATTGTTGTTTAATTGTTAGTTTCATTTGCTCAACTTTCTTTTAATAAAATTAATAACTCTATGCGTGCGACTAAAGCGTCTAACTAAATCAGATGTCGGTATATTGGTTAGTGTCACATGCTGCGGGCAGTAGCTTCTCAAGCACGCCCTGTCACCGTCAACCCTAACAACAATGTATTCCCGACTGCGGCGTATTAAGTTGCTAAAGCAAACAGTATCGCCGATTTCGATTGATTTATTCATTTATCTGACTCCTTATTGCTCAATCATATAATTAAGCAGTGCTGATCGAAGTGGCTCTGTTTGTTGAATGGCTGTTTCAGCTATCAACTCATATTTAAATAACCTATATGCTTCGCTGGCTTCTTTTGGGGTGCTGTAATAACCAAGATTTTTTTGCTTACCTTCGACCGAGCATTGAGCTATATATTTCCCGCCTCTCTTGTCAAAACAAACACCGATAGGCCACTCACCCCTGCTGGCACCTTTATCAATTAAAAGAGTATTGATTGCATTTGTAACGAATAAGCATGTTTCTGGACCATATACCTTATTGCCTTGGATCAATAAGTCTTTGTCTAGACAACTACCTTCCCAGTTTTGCTCTACCATCCACTTTCTGAAATTAGAGAAAGTATGCCATTCATCGGTAACTGAGCATCCTTTATAAGTTGGAGACATTTCTTGATATTTTGGGCTGTAACATCTTCCGAGCATGTGCGCCCAAGTGCGGTAAAAAGGGCAAAAGACCTTATTGCCATCAACAGTTGGGCGAACTACATAATCAGCGTCATTAATTCCAACGCCATGAACAGGCTTGCGTTTTGATATTGACATATTGCTAGCTGGAATTTCTACAAAATCACTCATGACAACAACCCTTTGTGAAGTAACTTGTTCACTGCTAATGTAAAATTACCGCCATAATGTAAGTCAGCGTAGTCTTGAACCAACTTTATTAACTCAGCTTCAAACTTTATGCCTTTCTTCATGATTATTCCTTTTTGATTGTGTGTAGCTAGTGTATATCAAGTAACTACCAAGTGCAAACCTAATGTGCATTTAATTGTAAATCATATCTAATTCTGCGTATCGAATAGCCTCTCGCCTTCAATGCCAACGACACGCTGACAGAGCTAACGCCGTAATGTTCGCCGATATGCCTTAGATTTAATCCATGTTCGATCATCTGTAATACATTGGGCATTCTTGCTGCCCATACGTTGCGATAACCTATTTCTAAGTCTAGTGGTATGCCGTGCTTGCGTCTGTAAGACTTTATCTGATGATTCATTTTTTATCTCCTTTAATAACAGCCGTTTTTTCACATAGCACATTATCGGTAGCAAACCCTGGGTAAATAAAAAAGGTATTTTTGCAATTTTCAAATATTTTAGTATATGGCACCAAATCGCAGACGATCTCTACTTTTTCCCCTTTTTCGTAAATATCACACTTCACACCTTGATTAGTTTTAAACTCAGCAATTTTATTACTTTCTTGTGACTGGATTGAAAAACTTAACAATCCAGTTAATATTAGTTTTTTGAACATTATTTACCCGTTACGTTATCGCGCTTGTAAGGCGCTGTGATTGATTTAATTACTTACCCGCTACACTTTTACTCCATAACCCATCGGATGAGCCTGACGTTGATTGTGTTGGCTCTGGTGCTGCTTTGGCTCGTTGCTTTAGCCTGTACAATTGCGAGTCTAGTTTTTTAGCGTAGGTTTCTTCAGTGACCAGCCCAGCTTTCAAATACTTTCTAACCCTGGCTTGCATGTCCTCGATATCTTCGACTTGTTGCGCTATCTCAAATTTACATTGAGCGTTGGTCATCTTTCGGGTCATAATCTTGTTAGCCCACATTGACGCTTGAAGATTTAAGTTCTCAATCGCCTGTTGCTCTGGTGTGATGCTGTATGACATCTAAATAAGCCCATTAACTTCTGCATACACAGCCGCAACTATGTACATGGCTATTGTGATGTACAGTGTTGTTGTGACGTAGTTGTGTTTTCTTTTCATTGTTTATTCACCTTAGATTTAGTGGCAGGGTTGATTATGTGGCGGTGCCTTGCCTCTGGATTAGCAAAGCCGCTGTTCAATGCTTGTAGGTTGTTTAAAAATGATGATTCTAAATTTTTATCAACGTGATACGTGTTGCCTGATTCGCCCGCACAGGTAAATCTAACCATTTCATTCGTGAGGCTAATCCAGTTTATTGTCTCTGCATCAATGTATTCATCTTTTATAACTTCAATTAAAAACATTATTTGTTCACCTTTAGGTTATCTAGCTTAGTTAAAATCGTTGTCATGTTGTTATCAAGCTGCTTGGCATCACCGTCAGCATGAATACTATGCGGCAACTGCTCCAATGGTCTTTTACTAAATGACTGGTAATGCTCAACAAATTTCTTCTGCACCCATGTTAGCTTGTCCGTATCCGTTAGACATATTGTCTGCCATCCCATAACCCCAACACAAGCCGCCATAACAGGATCTTTGAATGTTGGCACTCTTGAGCTTCCTGTAAACCTAATCGCCTTAAGTATTACTAGCCAAGCCGCCTCTGCGTTAAATTGCTCGGCTTGCTCAACCTCTTTTTTAGAACCATGTATCTGTGCGGTAATATCTGCGACCTTCGGGAAGAACTTTGATTCTATGCCTGTGCCTTTGCAGTGCGCTTTTACGGCGACTTTGATTTGTTCAACTGAATAGTCTTCGAGGAATTCAAAATAAGCCCGTAGCATTGGCTGGTCGCATTCTCTGTCATATGCGATTGATGCCAGTTGCATAGTTTGAGCGAATTCTTTTTTATCAGAGTTATCCATTGTAATTGCTCCCATTTGAGAATTCTTCAATGTCTCGGTTTATGCGTTGCATTTTTGCATCTGACTTGCTTAGTTGGCTGGTCTCAGCTTTCATCCACTCAGCCTTGAATGATTTCCAGCCTCGCACTTCCCATTCGATTAATGAGTCTTCAAAACTAAAGCCTTTCTCGGCAGCTAGGAAGAATTGTTTAGCAAGCTGATTAATAATTAATTGAGTTAATGCGGTGCCTTTGTTTTTTCTTCTAATCCGAACAACATCTTTAGATTGCTGCTCTGTCATTTGCAAAACTGAGTAGTCCAGCTTGACTGGCGTTTCTTTACTGGATTCAGGCATTAAGGTTTCAGGTATCAGGGATAAGGGATCAGGAATCAGGATAAGGGAATCAGCACGATTCGTTCCGTTTTCATCCTGACTTAATCGAGATTTATCTGGATTTATCGTGAGTCCTTTTAAATCAACAGCTTGGCGCATTAATTCTGTGTACTCAGGAATATCGCTACCTTTTTCACGCTCGTTTTTATGTGGGTTCTGATGCTTACTAAAATTAGTGATATTTATGTAAGTCGTATTACTATCAGAGTAGAACCGAATAAATCCGAGTTTATCGAGATTAATCGCGATATCTTTAACATCACAATTATCGTATGGTAAAACTTGTGCTTTTATTTTCTTTTCACGCCATTCAATATCGCCTTTAAAATCTGCAATAGTCCACAAACCAATAAATAATAATCGGCCAATTGGATCTATTTCAGCTAATAAATCATTATTGAAAAAAGCAGGCTTTATGTTTCTAGCTCGTGCCATGTTATAATTCACCTCTTCTTGTTAAAACCCGCTAGACCTGCAAGTCTGTTATGCGGGTTTTTTTATTGCGCTGCTAAAGCTCGCTTAATTAATGTTCTTACAGCCATCGAGAAATTACCCTCGCAGTTGCTATCCGCGTAAACCTGAACAGATGCAACCAACTCTTTAAAATCTATAAGCTTCTTCATACTTCTCTCTAGTGGTTAATGTTAATGCATTATTGCATATTAAATGTATATACGCAAAATATTTAACAGGCATTAAATTGCAGGCAATAAAAAGCCCCATTTCTGAGGCTGGTAGTTACTATTTTTTTAATTTGATATCACGTTTAATTAATATGGTTTTTCATTCCAGTCATTCGGGAAATAGTTTATATACTCATCCCATGTTATTGCTTTTTTCCACCAGAAACCAAAAACACGAATGCTTATGTAGTGTGAATTTATCTCTTGTATAAACCCATGAGCATGATAATTAACTTTTCTATCTGTCCATTTTTGATAGCGAATTAATTTCATTACGCCCATCCTAAATATACATTAACAACTATCAGTGCAAATATAGCTATCGTGTATAAAGCTTTGTGTGATTGTATCTGGCCTTGTGTTCGTGTTGGTTTCATCCTATTACCCTCTTAACGTATTCGTACATGAAATACCAACTAGCTGTAACAACACACATTAATATACATGATAGGACGAGCTCGGTTACTGGTCGTTTATTGATCGTGTTGTGTAGAATGTGGTAAATCGGGAATGCTGTCGCGTAAAGTGTTAAGTACACCCATACGATAAGGCCGATTACTTCAAGAATATTGTTCATAGCGCATAAGCCGTAGGGGAAAATTCTATTTTCATCCGATTAACTCCAATGTTTCGTTTGAATTTTTAACAGTTTCATTGTGGCATTCAAACGCTACATTTCTTATGTAGTCGCAAGCCTCGGCTTCATCTAGTTCACATTGCACGATACATAGTGCCATTTCTTCTAGCTTTTCTAGTGTTAGTTCTATTTTCATTCGTTACTTTCTCCGCTGTTAAATTCTTTAATTGAGCGCCTACCTTCTGCGTCTAATGATGTATTGTGATACCATCCGCAATACTTGCACAGATACGTGCGCTGTTTATATTGTAGACCCCTACGACGTAGGAACTTCTTAGCGCCGCCCCTTGTCGAATAGCTTATTTTTCGGCATATTTTAAATTCCATATCATTTGATCCATTCAACTATGATCATGCTTCGTGTTTGTCTTATACGAGTATAGCCAGACTGGTTTCTGTGATGCATGTAGCTACGATTAGGTGCTGAACCTATACGCTCACCTATGTCCGACATGTAAGAGCTTAAATCGTGGTATACGATTGGGCTGAATGGGGTTGTCATGAATTTAATCGGCTTCATGTTTTATACCTACCTTATTATTGCTTGAATTACTGACCCACTAAATGGGATATCATACCCGTCGTTTTGCATAGCTCTTATCATATTTAGCCATACTTGTTTTTCATGCCCAAAAACTGAGCGGTATTTACCTGGGTTAGTCGTTCTGTTGTATGGGTGCTTGCTCATCACACTATGTAAAGAGAACGGAATAGGCATAATAGCCAACTCACCAACACGCCACGAAATGCCATTAATCTTGCGTTTAGTTTTGGCGCCAAGAATATGATCAACTTCAAATTGTGAATAGTCGCTAGTTATATGCCCATACATATTAGATAAAAAATATGACTCGTTTGCATATTCAACAACTGTTTCCAGCCATTCTTTTTCAAACGCCGTTTTGCTATGGCCTTTGCTTATCATAATTTATCCGCCCCTTTCATTAATGCGACAATATACAAGTCTTCAGGATGCGATAATTTAGCGCCTAGCTGCTCTGATGCGTAATACTCAAATCTTGCCAAGTAATCACTAAACTTTTTAATTGACAGTGTCTTTGTCTCGCTTCTATAGATGATTGTCTCGCCGTTAATGGCTACAACTCGTAATGGCAATAACTTACGTGCAATCAATTCGTGTATGTCTTCAGAGCTGCATACAATCCCTTGTGTCATAAACACATGTTTAGCGACTTCACCACACCACATAAAATTTAGCTTGTTTTGTGCTAGCTTGCGAGTATCGCTTAATTCCTCGATTGTGATTTTAAGCGGCTTATCAGTAGCGGCTAGGAATTTAGTGATAAATCCCCATAGGCGCTTACCGTCTTCGGTGCTGGTGGCTTTGTTAATTAGGGTGGTTTGCTTATCCATTATTGCGCCTTAGCCTTGTTTAGTTCTTCAACCCAATGAGCGGTAAATTCACCTAAATTCATTTGCATTAGCAGCCCTGTATAAACCTTTTGTGCTTTGCGTTCACTCATGCCGTTAAATTCTTTTACTACTTCACCAGTTTTGTCATTGGTTACTTTTATTGTGATTAGCTTATCCATTATTTAAACTCCTTGGCGTGTAGCTTCAAAACTAATTCGCTCATTATCTGAGCCATTGAATAGTCGTGACGGCCATCTTCTCGACGCTTATCTGATAGCGCCTTTAACTTAGCGTGTATGTTTTTGTTTAGCTGGACTGACTTTGTCATTATTGTTACTCGTTGATTAATTTAGCCCTGATAATAGCAAGTTATTTAATATTGTCAATATATATAAATACACTTGCGTTTAATAAAAGTTACGTGTATTGTTACGGCTCAATTAATCGGGAGATGGAAATATGAGTGAAATTAAAACAGTAACGCATGAAGGGCAGGTTTATCAAATTGGCGGGGTTTATGAGTTTAGTGATGAGGGCATCTATTGGTACGTAGATTCACTCATATCAATTGATGGTTCAAAAAAACACCCTGTGAAGGGCGGTTGTTGGGAATGGAAGCTAATCAAAGAATCTAAGCGTAAAATCGGCACAATAACACCCGCACCCGTCGAACTTGTTGATGGTGCTGCTTATACGTTTGATGGTAGAGGCTGCAATCGCCATCACGCAGGCATATATGACGAGAGACAAGGTATATTTAGCATCTCTCAGGGTCAGTGGGTTGACTTGGAAAGCGCCACAAACATCCGCTTAATGACAGTAGGGAGTGAATAAGATGAGCAAAGAAAACTTAAAGCTTTGGGATAAAGTTAAAACACCAGAAACAAAATATACTAAAAAAGTATCAATGAGGGGAGGCTATACTGCCACATCACCTCAGTATTTAATTATGCTGGCAACAGAACATTTGGGATCGTACGGAGCAGGCTTTGGGCTATCTACCAGCGAATTTGATTATAGTTTACTGAATGAGTTTAGGCTGGCAATACATACAGCTACATTCTTTTATGTTTTAGATGGCGTAAGGAATGAGTTCCCAATTACAAATACGGTGGAAGTCGTCAGTAAAAACGGCCATGTTGATACAGACTACGCTAAAAAAGTTGAGACCAACACGTTATGTAAGGCATTATCTAAAATCGGATTTGCGGCAGATGTTTACATGGGCATGTTTGATGATGGAAATTATCTGCAAGAAGTTGAGAACGAACAAGCAATACAAAACGCATCAGATAAAGATGCTGAACGCGCCAAGCAAGCTCAGGAGTTGACCGATGAATTTGACAAGGTGATTGGCCAGATAAATGAAGCTAGAAGCTTGAGCGAACTTGAGGGTCTTTACAAATCGCTAGCTCGCAAGTTAAAGGATAAGTCACTGCAACTCAAACTATCTAAAGCCAAAGATTTAATTAAAGCTAAACTGGAGAAAGACAATGCAGCTATATAAAATGACATCGGATATAAAAAAGCTACATGATATGGATGATTTAGATCCAGACACGCTGGCTGATACGCTTGATGGTATGCTTGTTGAATTTGAAGAGAAGGGGGTTGCTATTATGGCGCTCTCTGCAAACTGGCAAGCAGACATTAATGCCGTTAGCTCTGAGATTGAGCGGCTAACAAATATTAAAAAATCCATGACAGCAAAAACAGATAAATTAAAGGATTATCTTAGATTCAACATGGAGCACTCAGGGGTAAGCAAGATATCATCCGAGTTATTCACAGCATCATTAAGAAAGCCAAGCGACATTGTTTCAATTGTTGATATGGACATGCTGCCAGATGAATTTGTTAGCATAAAAACATCAATACAAGCTGATAAAGTGGCAATAAAAAAAGCACTAAAAGAAGGTGTAGATGTACCAGGTGCTAAATTAGAAAAAGGCAAATCTAGCCTTCTATTAAAATAACTATTAACTATTAAGGAATAACAAATGCACATAGTACACGGCGAATTAAGAAAAGCACCCTATATCAAATCTGGTGTAGGTAAAGACGGGCAATCAACAATGTTTATCGTTGAGCTGTCAGAGGTAATTAAAGACTATAAAACTGGCGAAAAGTCATATACAAATTATAGTGCAATGCTGTTTGCTGCTAGCCCAGCGCATATTGATCATTATAGTAAAACGATAGTGGAAGGCAACTTCATTGTTTTGACTGCTGAGAAGCTTAAGATTGAAGTCAGCGAGTGCGGTAAATACACTAAGCTAATGATGGATAATGCAAGGCTTGAAGGCAGTGGGTATATTGCACAAGCCAGCCAAGGCCAGCCGCAACAGCAAGCACAGCGACCAGCACAGCAGCAGCAACAAAGGCCAGCGCAACAGAATCAACCGCCGATGGTAGAGCCTAATTTTGAGTTCGATGACGATTTGCAATTTTAAATGCTAACCGAACACCAAGAGCAGAAAATGTTCGTTAAGTGGTTTGAACTGCAATATCCAAAGGTCAAAATATTTGCAGTTCCTAATGGTGGTAACAGAAATGTTATCACCGCCACTATGCTAAAAGCCGAGGGCGTCCGTAAGGGCGTCCCTGACTTGTTTATACCTGAATGGCTTCTATGGATAGAGATGAAGCGAGTTAAGGGCGGCAAGCTATCACCAGAGCAGTCTAGTTGGATTGATTACCTAAACGGTTGCGGCCATACGGCTTTAGTTGCTAATGGGTTTGACGAAGCTAAGAGCATAATAGATAAAAGGCATGACAAATGAAACATGACGCAGTTAACAACCCAAAGCATTATGACTTGTTCCCTGGTGAGCAGAGCATCGACCTGATTGAGAAGTGCTTAACGCCAGAGGAATTTAGGGGCTTTCTAAAAGGCAATTGCTTGAAGTACCGTATTAGAGCAGGCAACAAAGGCGATTTAAAGCAAGATATTGACAAAGCTGATTGGTATCAATCTAAGCTATGGGGCTTAGAAACGGTATGGCCGGAGTCAGAAGAACGAATTGATATCATCTCTCACAACGGCCCGACAGGAGAACATTATAGTGATTAAGTTACTACAAGGCGATTGTCTTGAGCGAATAATTAAATAAGCTTTGCCATTATCGACACTAACGGTTACCATTGCTAGAAATAACTAGGAGGTTTTATGTTTAATAAGAGACGAACCACACATGGTAACAGAACGGTTAAAAATACTAGCGGCGCGTATACGTCTTGGAAGTGCATGAAGGCTAGGTGCTACAACGATAATAACGACAGTTACCCGCATTATGGAGAAAGAGGCATTGAAGTCTGTGAGAGGTGGTTGTTTAGCTTTGAAAACTTCTTGTCTGATATGGGTAATAGACCAATCGGAAGAACCATAGATAGAATTGACGGAAATAAAGGCTATTCCCCTGGAAACTGTAGGTGGGCAACAAATAGAGAGCAGGCTTTGAATAGGAAAAACGTGGAAGTTATAGAGTTTAAAGGTGAAATGCTAACGCTTTCTGATATAGCTAGGAAATACTCTGTGCCACAAACAACGCTTTACAGGCGTTATAGGCAAGGGATTAGAGGTGATGAGCTTTTAGATAGAAGCAACCGGAATAAATTACTTCGCGGAGACAAAAGCGCTAACACTAAATACAATGACAAACAAAAAATAGAGATGATTAAAATGGTAAGTGAAGGAATGACGCAATTACAGGTTTCAAAAATCTTCGGGTGTTCTCAATACACTGTCAGCACAGCTTTATCATCGATCACTACAAATAATAATTAAATAAACTTAACGCTTTACACTCTAATTAAACGGGTGTAAAGCGTTAAGTTAAGTTAAGTTAATCAATTAAAGAGGTTTTTATGCAAAACATGTTAGATAACATTCCAATTGGCACAAATACGGACTGCCATACTTTGCCGCCTGACTTGGCTCAAATGACTGATGATATTTTAGTTAATGGGTTTTGTGAAAAATCAGGATTGACGCTTGATGAAGTAATAGACACTGCTGAAACAGATGTCACTCAGTACGTATCTATATTAAAGCACTTGGTAACTCATCAGTCACATTCAGCCAAGGTAGAAGCTAAAAAATACGTTCAAGAATTAGCGTATAAAATGCTGGAGAGGCTTTACAAATGATTGAGTATAAAAAGTTGTTGCGTGAAGCCCTTGCGCTAGCAAAATCAAAAGGCATTAAGAAAAAAGATATTGTGCAAATATCTGGGGTCAGCAATGCGACTATTACTAAGTGGCTTAATGGTAAGCAAAAGCCGACAATATTAAACCTGGCCGCTGTCATTAATGCGTGCGGCAAACAGCTTAAATTGAGAATGATATGAGCAGATATAACACCGATTCAGTATTTAGATGTGTGTCAAACATGCGCGAACTTATACGACTTTATAGCAAAGAGCATAAAAACACCGGGCAACTTGCTATTATATTTAAGTGTAGCCGCGAAGAGGTTGAGCGGGCTCTGAAATCACAGGGGCAATTACTATGAATAAGCAATCAAACGCTAATCACACAGACTCGCTAATTGATGCAGCTTTAGCTTGTGGGGCAATGTTTGCATTAGTTGGTGTAATGATGTATTTTTTGATTTAGTTTTTACCCTGACTAATACCAGCCTCGCCCCTTAATTGGGGTTTTTGGGTGCCAGCGTTAAGTCGTTGGTATGCAGGCTTGTTAGCGCGAACCTGCAAACCCTAAGACCCTTTGACCCGCACGATACCCTTTACGAACATCAGGTGCGGGTCTTTTTTATTTCAAAGAGTCAGAGTGTACATTGTGTTTCTTTTCGTAGGTTCTTTGCGCGGCTAATCCCAGCATTCCCAAAAGAAGCGTCATTAAATCGCTAATATCTAATTGCGGCGCGCCCTTTAAATCCACATCAAATAAAAATGCTATCCATGATATTAGTGGTTGAAATATGAAATTCCAAGCAATACCGAATCCGCAAACCCACCCAATGAACGGGCGCCATCCAGAGACGAATAAGCTCTTGCTAGCGGCTTCTATCTTGTTGATGTCCATTTGACCTAGTAGCAATTGCACTTCAGCTTGCAGTCCTGCCAAGTCGCCACCTTGAGCAAGTTTCGCCAGCTTTAAGTGCGCATCTGCTTGCTGTGCTGGATCAGGCCAGATTCTACTAATAGCCATCCTGCCGATATCTAAAGCCGCGCTGATTGGATCAAAGCTCATGGGTTTCTAATCTCTAAAACATAAGTTAAATCTAAGTCGTTAAAGAAAAAATCACGCATAGCTTTCAAGCACTCTTTAGGCAATAAAATACAGCCTTCGCTATGACTTGGCTTTGTGCCTAAGTGCATTTCTATATCAGTACGTTTATTAACATCTAGCACCCTAAACCATTGAAATCGGCCGTGTGTGTCACGTTTAAATTTATAGTGACCGGCAGGTATGCAAGAGATTGATGTTTGATTGTTTAGCCATGGCCTTTCTAATGATTTATATTCCGTGCCATCGGGCAAAGTTAGGATGCCGTTAGTTCTATCGCTCGGTGAATCAAGCCTTTGAAGTATCATGGCATTAGTATCGTTTTGATCAACGCGACTATTACAGCGCCAAATAGGCCGACTGAAACCCATTTCAAGTGCCTAACCTGACTTTTGAAATCAATCATCAAAGCCTGGTTTGTTTTAACGTCTGACATTTCAGCATTAAGTTTGTCGATTTTTCCAGACATGAGATTGCTGTTTATTACAACGTTGTTGATTTCGACTTGCTGGACTTGGATTTGGGTTTGTGTCTTCGATAATTCTTTTAGATTATCGTTAATGTTCTTGTTGAATTCAGACTGGCTAGCCATAAACAGGCTAATCTTTTCGTCTAACCTTGCTAGCTGCTCTATTGTTGCGCTCATTTAAACAACCCCATGCTATCAAGATGGTTTTTGTGCTTATTATGATTATTAACAAACCGACTATAGACATAAAAAGCAGCACTCAAACCCCCTGTAATTATTAGAGTAAATTCAAAAGACTCAACAATAACGCCAACATTTAATGGCTGGTGCCAAAGCATGTTTTTTAGCGTGTCGTAAAAACCAACATGCACCAGAAAGTGCAAGACGCTGGTTAATAAACTAACCGTAGCATAGCACAATAAAAGTTTTGAGTTTGTTTTTTGATAACAGATAGCGGCTATTATAGATACAATCCCATAACTTGCGCTATATGCGAGATAGTACCAATCAGCATAAAAATTATTGCACAAGGCAATTAATGTAAACGCCAATAAAACAACCGCTATCTTAATCATTTTTTAGTTTTCTTTTTGGCTTTAGGCTTAACCGCTGTCTTTTTAAAAAGCGGTGATGGCTTTCCTTTATCTTTACTTCTTGGCATCTTGATTTTCCTTTGGTTGTTGTCGCTGGTTATTTTAACACGATGGCTAGTTTTTATTCAAAAAGTTTAGGTTTACCGGTTCCGCGTAAATTATCCAATGAAACGGCATCATAAAACCTGTAACTTGCTAAGTCTGATGGCGTACATGCTGGCAAAGTGGGGTATCTGTTATCTGAGAAATACCATTTGTCGCCGTCTTTTAGACCTAAGATAGCATGGTTGAACGGTACATCTTCGGGCGTATATTCAATCGCACATCTAATGATACGTAAGGTGTCAGCATCAACACCCTGCTCCATTAGCCGATTCATTATAGTTAGGGCTGCATCTTCACAATCGCCCACATGTGGGCCTTGTAGAATCTCCCACGATTCAGGCTTATTAAGTCGTGAGATATCAGATTCCCAGATAAATCCCATGTCTTTATAAAGCCAGTTGTGAGCTTTAATAAATAAATCTAAGGGCATATCATTGTTCCTTTGTTAGCTGGGTTATCACATATGTTCTCCACTGCTATTGGACTATCCTTGTCCGTTAGCTTGGGAGATGAAGCGCAAGATATTAGTGGCAATAGTAAAATTACTAACCCCACACGTAGATTTTTACGGCTCATTAAAAGGCCTGTATCACCACACCCTCGTTATTAGCGGCAGGCGCTCCAATCTTACCCCTTAAATCATCAGATACGCTATCTTGCCACATATGAATAGCCCCTATAACAATATGAGGCCCGTCCCAAGTGCCGCCAAACAAAACGTTACCGTTTACGCCAGATATTTTTATAGAGTCAGCACCCCCAGCTAGCTTAACCTGCAGGTCACCATCCACGTCTGCAAAATTTATATACCATTTATCCGTACCGTTTTCTTGGTATATAGTCCTGCAAAATGTTGACGCACTTGATCTGTTGAAAACTTGATAACTCCGATCAAGAAACTCTACCGCCGACCCTTGATTATCCCCTGCGTAAACCACGCCTTCGCGTCTAGGTCTTATTGTTAAGAATGGGTCGTATGCGCCTGTAATATCAATCAGCGAACTATAAGTGCCATCGGTGTAAGGCGAACCCTCAGTACCATCGCCAGCAATAAATATGGCATTGCTATCTGATGTTATATTGTCATCAACTGTTATTAACTTCCACGTCACCCCGCTCTGCAACGTCCCTACTGCTGATGCGCCAAAACAAGAAAGCTCTAAATTCCTAAACTGACATGACATATAGAAAGGTTTTGCAACACTGCTTATTGAGAAATTGCTTGCACTTATATATCTTGTCCCTGTGGTTGCTAATATACCTACGTCTAATCCTTCAAGTTGTATGTTATTAAACGCAGGCTGTCTACATTCACTACCTATAAATCCGAACCTACCGGATATGACTTTAGCACTGGCTGTTGATGTTATCGTCCTATCCAATGTTATTGCGTTTGTGTTTATTGCTGTAATAATAGCAATGCCCATGTCGTTTGATATTGAACCGTCGGCGTTAGTGCCGACCACGACAGCCATGCCTACCTTCATGTTTGTTGCGTCTGCTACATTCAGCACTAGACCCGCTATTGAAGACACCGTTGTTACTGCAAAAGCGTCCTCCCCGTCTGACACATAACTGCCACCTTGATATCCTAGCATTTTACCAGAGAATTTAATGTTGTTACCGCCAGACCCCCCAGCTCCCCTGTATCCTGTACATGCCACGGTGTTATTTAGGAACACAGTGTTTCTCAAATCTACCGAGTCAGACTGAGGCCCGCTGATAATATCTAAAGCTATACCTATACTTCCCCAAAAGAAGCAGTCTAGCATGGACACCTCAAATGGTGCTCGCATCTTAACAAAGTCACATCTTGTTGGTGTTTTTGCTCCTGCGGTGAAGGGTGAGCTTATAAATCTGACGTTGTTAAGCTGAGACCTTACTAGTGAGTTAAAAAACAACAACTCTCCTGCGTCAATATCTCTAGTAACTGTGTTTCTCAATTGCATGTTCTCAATAGGGCAACTGCCTATCGTGCTGCTTCCAGAATCCCATTCAACTGTCAGCATTCTACCTGTGGTTTGAGTGTTATATAATATTGAACCCTCGCCGTCGCCAACTAGCTTTATACCGAATTTCGTTATACTTAAGCCTGTAACTTCGTACCTTCCCGCTTTAAAATATATCTCTGCGGAATACCCGTCTTTTGTCGAATCTTGGTCGTAAGCTGCGTTTGACTCTATATAGTTAATTATAGAATTGGTAGCCGCTGAAGATTCCTGTCCATTCACTGCGCCCCACCCAACCGCATTAAATCTAGATTCACCGTTAATTATATCTTCGATAACTAGCACTAAGCCGTTTTGTGCAGACAATACACCGAACTCTGTGGCTGTATATCCGGTTGTGTACTTAAACAGTTTGTTGCCTCTATCTGTTAAGCGTACCCAAGCACCGTTCGTTGCATGGGCGTTGCTTTTCGCGGCGGCTGATAAAGAGTTATCGATGGTTTTTTGAGGTACCCCGCCAATTGTAGATCCGTCACCAACAACTAGCGAATAATCATCAGTATTGACGATAATTTCACCTAAAGCTGGTGTGGCAATCGCTATTTCTGAACTTGAACCGCGTCTCCGCTTAACTTCTACACTCATTTTATATACTCCCGTAATCTATTGTTTCTGTGACTGCTTCGGTTATCAATCCGTAATCAATTAATGTCGCTGCAACTTCTGATACTCTACCATAATCTATGCTTTCAATCTCGCCGCCGGTTAGTGAAATGTTATCTGCGACTCGAATAGCTGATGATGTGTCGTTAGCATCCGCCTCTGCCTCTGTCCTGAATAAGTAAGCATCATATCTACCGTTTATGTATGGCATTACGATAGCGCCACCGGCAGACACAAAGAAGCCATCAGCGTTCAATTGTAGCTTTGCGACCTCAACTAATACGTTAACAATAATGCCTATTGTTTTTGGCGTGGTAGTGGCTGGCTCGTAAGCTTTCAGCCAGTACGTTTTGAAGTCTCTGTAATTTGGCGCTATAAACGCGACTGGTGCGTAACTCATTTTGCATCTTCCTCTTGTTTTAATGCGGTTGTGAAAGCAAAGGATTTTGACGATTCTGAAAATTCCATTGTTACTGCTCCCGATTATCGACTAGCGATCTAAATGCTCGCATTTTTTTATTGAAATCTGGATCTTTAAACTTTGAAAGTTTCTGTGCTCCAATTCTTGCAGCACCCACTGGCCCACTTACTGCCTCCGCGACATCCAAGCCTGATGTTATTAGATTTCCTTTTAAAGAGTTGGAAGGAGCTAACTTAAATGCCCCATCTAATTTCCCTACGATGTGAATCAAGCTAGGTATATCATCTTTAAATCTAAATCCAAAGTCACCCAATACATTGTCGGCATCTTCAAACAATTTTTTTATGGCCGTTCTTGATGTCGCTTTTGAGTCTATACGTAGCGCCTTACCGCCTAAAGCCTCGGCTGATAAATCGCTGCCTATGTCAATATCTTTACCCGCCAACTTATCAAAGTCCTCTTTAATCTTTATTGTTTTAGCAAAAGATTCGTTAGCTTTTTTGTATTTTGGCGAGGTATTGTCTAGCACGTTATCTATGCCGCCAGCTAGATCTTTTAACATTCTTTGTGATTCGCCTTTTATCTGCCCTGAACCGCCTACATCAAAATCGACGTTATCTCTAATCGCTCTTTTTAATTTATGCGCGGCTTCAAAGTTGGGTGCGCTATCCATTAGGTCATTCACTAAAACTGTCATTAATTTTTGACTCCCCCCTATGAATTTTGACCGAGAAAAATCAGGTGTCACCCATCCATCATCACCTTGGCTAAATGTCACACCAAGATCTCTAAGTTGATTTATAAATTTACTGTTCGGCTGGCTTACGTCCACATTAATATCATTCAAGCTTTTAGCTATTTTTCCTATTGTTTCGCTAGCTTTTTTATTTATTTCCGATATTTTTAAAGCCCTATTTAAAACTGACTGTCCTAATACATCGGCTGGTCTATTTGCATCTCCGAAAAGCGGATTTTCTCGACCTGTGGATATAATGTTAAGCATCTTTTTTACTTGTGATTTTGACGCTACGCTCATATTCTCAATAACTGCCACAGTTCCTTTTGCAACATGGTCGCCGCCTAGAATTTTAACCGCCCTTTTGCTTGCCGGTCTTGTGATTATATCACCACTTGCATCTAGAGCTTTAGTTACAAGTGCTGTGTTCGGGTTTCCTTTTAGAATTTGCTCGGCTAGCAATGCCCTTTTTGCTCGCGGGTTTCTTAATAGTCGCTCAGTCACTAAAGAGCCAGCTACCAAAGGTCTAAGAGTAGTTAGCGGGGTAGTACCGAGTATCGGAGGTAAAGCCCCTAAAGTATCACCGATACCTTTAACAATCCTCTGGCCCTCTTCGGTTCTTGGCGCAAAAGTTAAAGCCGAAGACCTTTCTTGGATTATATCCTCCATGCCGCCCCGTGGTATTTGCCCTGTCAATTCTTTTGCTGCACCTTCAACTGTGCCAGCCAAATAACCTAGCGCCCCGCCTGTTGCCCCTGTCACTGTTGTTAGCGCCGCCTCGCCCAGTCCAATAGCTGTATCGGCAAATGATGGGTCTACCCTAGCCGCTACTCTTGCATCTTCCGCAGCTAGATTTTCGGGGGTTGGTACATCAACATTCGACTCTTGAGGCCGCCGCTGATCAAATAACCCTTGAGATTTAGCAAAGGATAATATTAGCTCGTCTGTAGCCCCCTCGGGAGCTTCTATCTTGATAGATTCGCCTGTAGGCGATTGTATAGTTACAATGGGCATTATCTAATCACCTTAAATCCAGCAAAATCTTCTGTGGGGTCTAGTTGAGTTTCTTTTGTTTGTATATCCCTAACTTTCTGAGCTATAAAAGCATCTAGCTGTGCCATCTTCTCATCAGGAGATGCGTTAGGATCTCCCATTGTGGCTTTTAGCGATTCACCTTCTGTCGCTGTAAATGCCGCCCCAAAGGTTTCTTTTAATAGGGGTAATACTTGGTTATTTACGATAGCTATAAACTTAGCTTTTGCTGTAGCACCTTTAGTTGATCCAAAACCCGTCTGCTTAACAGCAAAATCAAAAACACTTCCCCCTATGGTGCTTGTGGCAATCATGGCCAGCTCTTTTAGTTGTCCAACTGAGTCAATAAGGCCGGGCAAAGCTGCTTTAGATCTTTGTAGGGCGGTTATCGTATCGCCGCGTTCGGTCGCTTCTTTTTCTGCTAGTTTAACTAAAGACTTAATTTTTGGTAGGGCTTTACGTTGAGCGTCTAACTTAGAACCTTCTTTAGCCCCCGACTCCGCTGCAACCTGTTTAATTATTTTATCGCCTAACTCTGAATTAGTTGCTATCCGTTCCTGCGCCGAAGTACCTGCTGGTGCGTCCAGTCTTAGCTTTATTCTAGCCGCTTTGGTTACTAGGTCGTCTGGGTCGCCTTGAGCCTGCTTAATCAATGAATTAAATTCTCTTTGACCTACCGAAGCCGCACCTTGCCCACCCAGCCCACGACTTACAACTTCACGCTCTACAATATCCAAATCTTGACCTAGTTGATCTAGATTGCCACTCATTACAGACTGTATAGCCTCGTCGGTTTCGGCTGGGTTTCTACCTTGTGATACTAGCGATTCTTTGCGGCGCTGTAAGAATGCTAACGCGCCTAAGCTGTCACCCTTTGATATAAAGCGGCGCAACTCTGGAATGGTGGCTGCAATTGATACAAGGTTCTGATTCTGAGCCTCAACATTTGCCGCTTGAGTATTAGCATCAATCACTTGCCCTTGCTGCTCTAATACTCCTGGCTGTAATGCTGCACTTTGTTCAAGTTGTTGTTGGCTAACCTTTCTGTTCTGAGCGTTATTTAATGCACTCTGAAACATCTGAAATGAACTATTAAGGTCTGGCGCTTGTGCCGCTAAACTTATCCGTGGGTCAATCATAATTAAAGCCCTATCATGCTGTAGTTAACCATCATGTAACCGTTGTTTGTTGTTACCGCTTCGGGTTTAATCGCCTTCACTTCATCAGCCATTACGCCGCTGGAATCACCAATTAAACCAAGCTTTTCAGCCGCTTTATTCCATGTCCACGAGTAAATATTCCATCCGTTAGTCTTGCCTAGTGGCTTGATTGATTCTTTTAATGAAGGGTCTGAGAAAAACGAGGCTGCTTGCATACCAAGACCTAGAAGATTCTGCGCGCTTTGCCCTCTAGCATTTGCCCCGCCAACCATTCCCGCCGCTTGTGCTGCTGCTGCATCAGAAATACCACCCGCCGCCGCTGCTGCTTGGCCTGTTAATAGGTTGCCTTGATTTGAGGCTGTTGTTGAACCGAAGTTTAACAGGTCGCCAATGCTTTGCTTCTGACCTTGTATTAATGGTGCCGCTGCTTGCAATAGGTTTTGCTGACCTAGAGTTTGGAGTTGTTGCGCTGTGTCGCCAGCCGATAACCTACCCCTAGCCGCTGCTGATTGCATCAACCTGTCAACGTTTTGATCGCCAGCAGATAAAGCATTCTGAAATAAAGGGTTATTTTGTAGAAACTCAAACTGTGCGTTCGGGTCTGTTAGAAAGTTAGACTGCTCTAACCCCTGCTCGCCAATATTTGCAAAAGGATTGAGCAATGCGCTAGCATCTTTGCCGCCTTGGACTTGTATTTTAGCCGCTTCTAGTGCCGCATTTGCTTGTACCTCGCCAGAATCCCGCGCCGCGTCTACTGCTGTCTTTCCTGTTAAATCACGAATAAAGCCCATTTTAAACCATCCTCAATATATTTACGCTGTACTTAATACCATTCTTGATGCAACCATCATCGACCATATCAATTACTTTAAACCCAAAACTATAAGCAAAATCTAGAACGTTTTGATAGTTGCTAGGTATTTCTGCATATAATGGTTGAGTTCCACGGAATAAAAGGGATTGTTCACCAAATTTTTGAGCGTGTTTTTGTCTGTGTTCTGGCAATACTTGCACATGGCATATATTGCCGTCCTTATAGCAATGATACACCATTAGGGCGATAATCTCACCCCTAAGATACCCGCCTACATATTGATATCCATCAAAGGGGATTATGAAGTCTTCAGCAAGTGGTGAAAGATCATCTGATATCACATCATAAATATCTGGGTGACATAAGATTGCTCTAATATCATCCTCGTTGACCGTCTCTTTTACGACTAAGATAGCGGTTGACCTGAAATAGTGAAATAGATGCTATCTAAGGCTGAACACTCAACTTGTAGCGTGGCCGCTGTAGGTACGACTTGATTAACTAAGCCAATACCTAAATCATTCTCGCCCCAAACGACTATTTTATCTTTTATAATAGCTTGCGTGGGGTTTGTGCCATCGTTAATGTAAACGCTATAAGAAGCATTAACGCCGCTGTTATTGCTGGCTGTAAACGAGTTTATGCGCGTTCCCGAACCTGTCAGAGCTGCTGTGTATGCTGTTTCTATCGTATCAACTAAAGAGTTAGTGAAGTTATTAGCAAGCTTTGCCATCATCTCTCCTCAACTTCTAAGTATGCGTCAACCTCTGCCGTAATGTTATTCGTTGCATTAACATTAGCGACTTGAAGCTTGATATAGTCATCTTCATTCAACACCACGTTAGCTCGTAGAGTAAAGGCTGCTACGTCCCTGCCTCCCTGTGAATTATTAATGACTCTGCGTATACTTTTAGAGTCCTCAAAACTTGCTGTAGCGTCGCGGTATATGACCAGCTTCAAATCAACTTCGTCATTTGCTGTACTATCTAGCACCATATCCGCAAAAACTGTAAACTCTCTTGGGGTTATTCCAAGATGCTTTAGTTGACCCCCTGCTGGCGAGTTGAAATGCACTAGGTTCTGAGTGACCCATGACCCTGCATTTAAGTCAACGAATGTACCCGCCGTGGTTATAGTGGTAACTGCCTCTGTTGCCACATCAGTCTCACCACCGACGAAAGTATTAGGTAGTCCAACATTGCCCTTGAATGAACTTACTAAGTTAGCGGCTGTTATATTCGGCGTGTAATTTGCATCATCAGGTTCAAATGCGCCGTTGCGTGTTATTATCATACCGTGCAACTGTAAGGATGACGAGTTGATAAAGTTGCCGGGCACGAAATCTGTGAAGGACATGAGAGTGTTTAAGTCTACGTTCATATCTGTTAAGAAGCGGTTTGTCATAGTGAAGCCAGCCCCTGCTTTAAAGAGAGTCCCCGTTCCTCCTGGTGCAAGACCTCTAGTTATAGAAGTCGTACATCTGTAACCACCCGCCCAAACCCCGGCTAATGTCAAAGTTGGGGTGATGCCGAACCTGCCGGTGTTCTCTTCTAAACCCTGCCTATAGTTATTTACTATGCCTATTTCGTTACAGTTGTTAAAGTTAACGCGAGACCATTCAAAAGACTCGTTGCCAGTAGCCCCGACTAAATTAAATACCCTAGAGTTTGCCCCTATTGTATCAAAAGCAAGGTCTACCCCCGATATTGAGCCTGACCCGCCAACGGGAGAGGTAAACATTTCGTAATTATTCTCTGATGACACAAGTTGTGAACGAGCGGCATCAATACCACGTAATGAAATACCCCCTACTGGAACCTCTGCGGATACCGTACCCATGTCTATAATGCCGTCGATCAAATATACCTTAGTGCTGTCTATCACTCCACCAAGCGTGGTCGCTATGTTTGACTGCCTAACTATAATTCTATTATCAATCTTATTGGCCGCTATGTCAGCAGCGTTAGTGGCTATATCAGTGATGTTAGTAGCTATGTCAGCAGCGTTAGCCGCTGTAGTGGCGTATGTTTCTGTTGTGTTGGCCTCAATCTTAGTGAAGGCATCGAAAAGGTTGTCGCCGTTTTTGGCGTTCACGGCTCCAATGATTATGTTTTGTTGTGCCATTATGCAATCACCTTGTCTGTTGTTATCTTAGTAGTGTCTGTGGTGAATCCTGTTGTATCCACGGTAAACTCTGGCAATCCAGCTATTGCCCTTGTGTTCTGCTGCAAAAATGAGTTTAGGAAGTTAAACCCTTCCGATTCATTGTTATTGATTAAGTCATTAGACCCGCCGGTTCTTTGCCACAGCTGGAAGAGTATTGTCCTTTGCTGATCGAAGAAAGCAACCGCTTCCCTATCACCAGCAAACCGCTTAGGTATCATCAATGCTGGTGGTGGATTTACATTAACCGCCATTAGTTACCCGCCAGCCTTAAATCAATAGTTCCCGAATAGATAGAATAATTAACCGGGTCGCTTGTGCTTATTCTAAATATTCTATCGTAAAACACGCCAAGATTAAAAAATTCAACCTGTAATGTAAACTCGCCTAATCGACCAACGCGAGGCCATGAGCCATGCCGCCAAGTTCTGCCGCCATCGTCTGAGTATTCAATCATTATTCGTGGGTTGTCACCTTGCCCATCAATAAGCCCTACGCCTGTCTCCATTATGAATTTAGACTTAGACATTTGAACACGAGAACCTTTACGGCCTAACAAGTCACCATTAACACTATTAGTAACACGCTCCCGCCTGATTGGGTCGCCGTTGTTCGTGTAGGTGTTAAGGTCTAATGTGTACACGCTGCCATTATCAACATCAGATATGTACGTTTTACCGTATACGTCTATGAAGCTGTTGCCCTGGTATCTGTCGCCACTCATACCGCTAGATAATTCAGACCAACCTAGCTGTCCTAAACTCTCGTTTAAAATAAACGTCTTGTTTCCAGTTGGGAAAGTTAAGCAATAAAAATTCTGCCCGCTAATGGTGAAAGCTGATCCTATCGCGTCGCTAGAATCTGAATAGGTCGCTATCTCATCACTGATAGGGTCAGTGCTAACGACTTCTTTTGCACCAGTAGCCGAGCGATAAACACGGTTGTCATCCCCTAACCAATACATAGCTTCATCAGTTCTAACTACTGAGTGAATAGCGCCTAGGCCAACTTGAAAGATACGACCTTGAAGTTTTTCAATGGGTGGATTGCCAACGCCGCTGTTATACCATGCAACTGTTGACCGCTTGCCAAACCTGTAAATGATTTCATCAAATACGAAATCCCTAACCATGTCATCTGGATCGGTTTCTTCGCCGATTGTATTTAACCCGCTGGCAGTAGAGCCGTCGCCCACGTTTGATACCGTGGTAAATCTTGGCTTAGTGTAAAGGAATTGATTGTTTATAAAGTCAACGCTTTGCGAGCCTGCAATATTCGAGTCGGTAACTATTGTGACCGCATTAGTGTCTGTTGAGTACTGATAAACACCTGTAACCGATACAATAAACATATTGATACCGTCATCGGCCATTATGCAACGGTCAACACCCAATATCGTGCCTCTGCGCGTCGCTACGCCGTTATTTGATATTTCATACAAGCTTGTTCCTTTGACTTGATAAAGTATCTCAGCCATTCGGTGAAAGCCTCGATCAATGCCAGTGCCAACAGTGTTAGGTAACAGCCCGCCAAATGGCATCAATACAAATGGCTCTTTTGCTTGCTGTGACGCTTGCGGACGCCAGTTAACCGTTCTTTGGCTAGATAGCGGTCTGCTTCGGCTCTGATATGATGCGCCTGTTATTTGTACAGGTAAGGTTTGAAACTTCATGGGCGTAAACTACTGTTATCAATCTTGACCGCCGGCGCATTACCGTAACGGCCTTTCTTGTCTGCCTTATTCGCGCCTTTGATTGAACTCATAAACCGCGCCCTGTAAACCTGCTGCTGATCGAAGTCTTGAGCGTAAAGCATAGCTTCATATAACGCACCGTTTAGATATACGGCTGGGTTATTGGTGAGTACAGCGTTTGTTTGATTAGCATCGGTTAACGCCGGCTCTCGTCTGTAATATTGTATCTGCAATGTGTACGAGGTATCAGGCGTGATATCAAACTCAATGGTATCACCAACGATGGTGAAGAAATTCGGCCTGCCTGTTCCACCGATACTGTTTAAAGCTTCTGGTGTTACATAGACTAATTGGCCGTTATCAATCGTTAGTCTGGTACTTCTTGAAGACTCGAAATCAGCAGGTAGTGAAATGATTCGGGTTGGCGTGGTTATCTCCGCTGTAACTTCCATAGAGCGTAATTTTAACGGTTCCATGTCATTGTTATACATAGCATCTTCAGCCAGCATGACAAAATCAGGGATTAATGATGCCAAGTCTTCACGATGTGACCATTTAATAACGGCTTTACATAACTCATCGAAATTTGTGATCGCCATTATATGCGCCCCGCTTTAGTTCTTAACCGTGAATAATTGTAATCATTCAACTTGGCTATGAAGAATTTCTTGTTGTTTGCAGACATCGGGTTGGTGTCATGCGCTCCAGATATTTTAAGTTCATTGCGCCACTGCTCAACAACTACCATCGGGATTCTGGCGACATGATGCATGTCACCTTTCCAACCTGTACCGGCATTGTTTCGGTTGTCGGCGTTTAAGTCGATAACACTATCAATGTTTTGACTGGTTTTAACATGAACACGTCCGTTTTTAATATCAACGTGTTCAGTTATGCCAGTGAATTTATCTGTGTCGAGTAGACGCATTTAAACCTCAATAAATTTTGATTTAATCACACCTAATTCGGTCAATCTTTCAAGTTCGTCTGAGTCTTCAACTTGGCATACATCACCTTTGTTACATCGAACTTCATTGATATCGAAATACACACGAGTAAATACATCAACACGTTGCTTTTTTGGCTTTGATACTTTTGGCTTAACTGGGTTCATTTTGGGAGTCTCTTAATGATGTTTGTATAGTTTAACGTTTTGTGGCAATTCAATCAAATAACAAACAAAAAGACCGCAATTAAGCGGCCTTTTATCTGACTATCTAAGTCTATGCTACGGTTAACGCGGCGATTATACCACTTGATTTAGCGTTACACGCTTCAAGTGTATACTCCGCGTTAAGCAATTCACGGTCGAAATCACCAGTTTTTGCAAGCGGTGTCGAAGTGATAGACGATAACTCAGAAAGTTTCCACATGTCAGTCTGCAAAACATACATCATGCTTTGGTCGATATGACGAGCAGGAACAACCTTGAGCGAACCAAAATCAGATACATAGACATCAATTGCCGCTGTAACAGATTTGCTGTCACCATCTACTGTACGTTGAGCGGGGCCACTTGTGCCGCCACCAACAAAAGCAGACATTGCTTGCTTGTTGAATGAGCCAGCTAGGATCAAATCAGGGTCGCCGCCTTCATCCCAACACTGTGCTAAAACATCTTTTAAGAATGCTTCAGTTAATGCGCGTGGCGTACCTTCGGTAATCACGTCAGTACCATCACCAGTTGGAGCGGCACCAGTTGCACCTAAGCTAAGGTTGTCAGCTACATAAGTGGGTAAGCCTGCACATTCGCGCGCGGTAGATGTACCATCACCAGTTACTTTGATTTTGTTAGCAAGTACCGAAAACTCAATATCATTCTTCAATTCCTTACCCATCTTCATAATCTGGTAAGTCATTTCATCGGAACGGCCCGCAGAATCAATTTGACGCTGTGTACGAGATACACTAGGCACTTTGCTAGCAATCTGGGTCAAGTTGCCAAGGCGTACAGTTGGTACGATTGTGGTATCTGTTGCAGCCGCGCCTTCAACTGTGGCGTTATTGGCCGGGGTTGCTAAAGAGTCAGTTTGCCATTCATGATTCACTGCGGTGGCGGTGTTTTTAGCAATAGCAGATAAGAAAGGGGTCGCAGTTGGCGAGATGTTCCAAATCATATCGGCTAAGTCTTCACGGTTACCTACCGCGTCATAAGTACTGAAATCAGCCATTTTAATAGCTCCTAATTAGTTGTTAAGTTGTCGTTTTAAACGAGCCAATTTAACGGCATCATCAACCTTGCCAGATTGTTTAAACTTAGCTTGAGCCACGTCTATTTCAGTCTGCAATGTTGTCTTAGCCTGTTGTCTTGGCTTCGTAATTGGTGGGGCTTTACGCACCTTTTTAGTCATCACATCAGCTTTGCTCTTGCCTTCGTTATATTTAGCGGCATCAAGTAAAGTCTTAAAGTTTCGACTAGTAAAGCCTGATAAATCATCGTTAGTATAACCATTAGCGTCTGCGTATTTCGTCATTACGGCGATATCTGCAGTGGCTTTGGCGGTTGGCTGGCTATTCTCTAACCATCCATCCTGAGATTGGGCAAATGCGCTATATTCTTGCTGAAAATCAGTGCCTTTCTTGCTAGCTAGACCCTTGGAATCTGCAATTAATTTTGCTCGCTTCTGCTTCTTCTCAATATGTTCGATGTATTTTTCTGGCTCATATTCGCGCAAGTCTGCCAGGTCTTCTGCGCTTATGGCTTCTTCACCATTGATCGCCTCAAACTCTGCCAGTGCAACGTCAAGCTGTTGCTGTTTAGCGGCAAACGATTCTTTATCGATATTGAATTGTTTAACTTCTTCAGCGTGTGCTTGCGTTTTGCGCGTATAATCTGACTGCATCATGCTCCCAGACTTCCACTCTTTGATTGTGCTTGCGCTTACTTCTTCACCATCTACATCGTAAAAAAGGTCGTCTGCTTCGTCATCGTTGGTAGCCTGTTCACTAGACTCATGAACAGATTCTTCGGTTTCTATCTCGGTAACTTCCTCGACTTCTTCCGGTGGCGTATCTTCCGACACATTAACAACATCATTAGTTTCTGGCTGCTCAACTGGTGAGTCCGTATCTTGTGATGCTTTAAATTTGGTTACGGCTTCATCTACTGACAAACCCGCTTCTGGCATTTCAAACATTGGTTGATTCCTAATAGGTTGTTCAACGGTTAAATTACATTTCTAATCGGTTTATCCGATTGGGATATCGCTATTGTAGCAGCATTACCTTTTTTTACAATATCCGTGAAGTTTTTCTCGAACTTGTCAAGTATTTGTGATTGCTGCCAAATATTAAGGCGCTGTTCGTCGCTATCTAAATCGGATTTATTAAACTCGTTAAACAAGTCGCCCTTGATTTTGATGAACGCCTCTTGAAATAAAGGGTTATCAAGTAACTCTTGCGCTACTCGTCCGCGCTCTTGTTGTGCTTGCAGTAAGTTCATTTAGTTTCCTTTTTGTTTTGCTCAAACTGTGCGTTTAACTGCCTGTTTGATTCGACTTCGAGCTCAGTTAATCGCATAGCAACCTTGTCGTCTTGTTCTTCAATCTTACGTTGCAAATCCATCATAAACTGGTTCTGTTTACTCTCCAATTCCATAAGCTTAACCTGTGCATCACCTTGAGCTTTGATCAAGCTTGCTTCAGCTTTTATCTTCTCAGACTCAGCTAGTGGGTTCTGCATCATTTGCATTTGCTCTTGAAGCTGGACAACCATCTGATTAAGCTGCTCGTTTTGCGCTTTCAATAACTCGTCGGGTTCTTCTGGGTTATTGAATAGTTCATCAACTCTTGGCAATCCTAAGCCGTCCGTAATGCGTTTAAGCGTGTTATAGATATCAACCTCATCGACCAACACTGACCCTTGAGCTTTAAGCTGTGATTGTATTTGGTAAATGCCCTGTAATGCACCAACTAGCGCCTCGTTATTGCCAGCGCCTAACCCGACTTGTGTTGATACATGATGGTCATACTTCCATTTGGCAGGATTAACCGTCATGGCTTTACCAAGCACATTGAATTCAACATCAGTATCTTGATAACGTGAGGCTATCCAAGCTATGCCCTCAAACAAATCTCTGTAACCTGTCTCAGCATAGTTTCGAGCTATCAACTCAATCTTAGCTGCACCCGACTTTTCAACACCGTCAAACCTAGTTGCTGTTTCTTTAGCTATGGCATCAGCATCGAGCCCTTGCGAGGACATTAACGCGCCGGTTGTATTGGCTCTTGATTGATCAATGTATTGGATAACTTGTAGTGTTTTATCACCTGTGTATTGTGTGACAAGTGGAAAGACTGCATTACCTGGTAGCAGCGTAGTATCGTCATCCATTCTGATAATGCCGTTCTGTCTCATCGTCAACATATCATCAAGGTCAACGTCTGGGTGTACAACGTTACGAGGCGCGTTAGCTTGATAGATGTTATCTAATAGCCCGCGCTTTAACGCTGTCTTCTCAAGCTGTGTTTGGTACGTGACTTCTGCACGACTTCGGCCAATGGCTTTATGTGGCACTGGTATTGCTGATAGTATGGCGTAAGGTCGATGATTGAAGTAATCATTCACCAGTACAGTGTTGCCGCTTATCATGATGTGCCGGTCTTCTGCTATTCCGTCACCGTCAAAGTCAACCTTTGCATACAAGTCGTATATTTGAACTTTCTGAGTAGCCCAACCTGCAACAGAAACATGCCCTACATCACCATCTTGATCTTTGTTTCGTATCTGGTTGATAGTTGAGTTTCTTGTTTCTTCGTCACCGTATGCCGGTAGTAGCTCGATTAGTTTACGCGGGAACCCATCAGCTAACAGCTGACTACGAGTTTTAAAGCATACATCTCCAATGATATCAGCGTCATGTTTACTCGTTGCGTTTTTAGTTATCAAGAATGATTCGGAAGGAATGTTAATAATACTAATATGCTTCTTAACACGGGTAACTCTAAACTTAACATCAAACGTTTGCAGCTCTGTATCTTCTTCCTGCTCGGTTATTTCAACTTTATCGACATCAGCACCGCGCAGACTTTCAATGATTTGCTCAATCTCTTCAGCGTCAACGCCGTTATATTCTACAACTTCAATGTCTTTTGATTCGTCGTAATGGTACTTTACAACTCCGCACTTTTGTATCTCAGCATCTTTAAGCCAATCAATCTGCGTTTTGTATGATTCTGGCTGGTTGCGTACAACCCAGTTTACAAACTTGGTCTTGTCCTCTGCTTCTTGCACTTCATTTTCGTTATCAGTGTTAGCAGTGAACGACATAATATCGCCGCTACCAAGAAACACCCGCGCTAGGCTAGGCATATCAGCCTCGACCACATCGAATATATCTGTTGATACTACGCTTGATTGATCTGGTGATGCTTGAAACTCAAAGTTTTTCTGCCCTAAGTAAGCCGAAAGAAATTTCTCATTTTCACGCATGAATTCGCCAGTGTAAACCGCCGCATCCTCTTTGGCTTGCATAATGACGCTTACTAGTTCACTTTCTGACATCTTTGCCATGTTGAATAATTCCTCTGATGTGTATTTCTGTATTATAATATTTTGATTTACTTAATACAAATAGGCTGATATGCGCAAACTCAATGACTTTAAATGTAAAACAACCGGCCAGACGTTTGAACGTTTTGTGAATGATAACACAAACTCGCTCAAGTGCCTGTGTGGTGCCAATGCTATTAAACAGCTATCAGCGCCCAAATGCTTTAGCAATACAGTAGGTCGTAGCCCTAGCTCTAGGTAATTGGCCTTTGTGTGTACTTCAAAGCTTTGCGCTCTTTCTTGATTGGTGGAACAAACATAGCCATCATTAAACTATCTGCCATGTTAGGCGATTCAATGCCCTTCGACTTCATTTCCTTTTTATTCATAATTTGGATTAGGCCGTTTGGGTTCTCAACGGCTGGTATCCTGCAAACTTCAGCACGTAAGGCATCAATGTTAGCTATGCCGTTAGTGTCTAGGCTGATCATCAACTCTGGCGCGATATATTCACCACGCACCACGCATTTATACGTATTGTAAAACCTATCAGCTAACATGGTGTAATATTGTGCGCGGTTATTCTTGAAGGTTTCAGCGTATGTTTTAGGGTTTGATTGCCTCCCGCCATACTCTTGCTGGTAGTTTTTAACTGCATTATCTTGACCCTTGCCTGACAATGAACCTCTGAACATTTGATACTGAATTTTCTTTCCGTCAAGATTGGTAGCAACTGAGCGTTTCAACCCTGCGCCCATTCCGTCACCATCCCATATAAACCAGTCAGCATCACCTTTCAAAGCTAAACCTGTCGCCCAGTCTAGACCCTCATCAATTTCGCCGGTGGTCTTCTCGTCTACAATACGAACAATTGAGCCATGTCTTAATGCGAATCCTTTGCTGTCGTTTCCTGTGTCGCTGGGGTCATGGGCTGCGACCAATGCGCCTTTGGGCTCAAAGACTGCTTTAAGGTGTGGGATTTCATGCGCCATAACTGCCGCCTCGAACCACTCTTGTTTGATAATGCTGTTCTCGACTTCATCCAGATAATCTCCTAACCATTTATGCCGGTATGCGGCAACTGATAATCTTTCTTCGTCTTGCTTTCGTTCTTCTTCCAATCCGCTACCCTCAAACCACGGCCTAGGCATATCGGTGTAATTCATTTGGACGACCATAACAAGATCATCTTCATAGTATCCGCAACGGCTTAATTCTTTCTCTGCTCGTATCAACCACTTTTGTGCAACTGCTCCCTGCCTGGTTCCCCTGTTCATAGTTATGATAATTTCAGGCATCTTCACGTTATCGCCGTCAATCAATCTCTGTGTATCTTTGGCATTAAGTCGGACAGACGCAGTTAAAACACGCAATGTGTTAGCTGATATGTCTTCCCCTTCTTCTATCCATAACCCATCGACACCTGACAATGTTGACTTTAAACTGGTGATGTTACGAGCTAGACCACGATAA
>Ga0209119_1000812_pt1 | contig 31984 bp, 29 predicted proteins | sample COG_03_FD_184747 | JGI IMG/M metagenome (GOLD analysis project Ga0209119, IMG submission 184747) | Pelagic Microbial community sample from North Sea - COGITO 998_met_03 (SPAdes) (version 2) | ecosystem: Environmental > Aquatic > Marine > Neritic zone/Coastal water | place: Helgoland, sampling...
CATTGTAGTCAACAACAACTCCACGGATGCTACATCTGTAAATGCGAAGCAGGCAGGTGCCACTGTAATTTCAGAATTTAAAAGCGGGTATGGAAATGCCTGTTTAAAAGGTCTTGAGTATATCAAACAGCAAAAAACCAATACAGACATCGTGGTGTTTTTAGATGGAGACTATAGTGATTACCCCGAAGAACTCAGCAAAATCATAGCGCCCATCCTTGAAAAAAATATTGATTTTGTGATAGGAAGCCGTGTAGAAGAACTTCGTGAAAAAGGAGCCATGCAACCCCAACAAATTTTTGGGAATTGGCTAGCCACTTTTTTAATGCGCCTATTTTTTAAATCAAAATTTACAGATCTTGGACCATTTAGAGCTATTACATATAAAACACTCATTGAATTAAAAATGGAAGACCCTACGTATGGATGGACGGTCGAAATGCAACTCAAAATATTAAAACAAAAATTTACTTACGAGGAAATTCCTGTAAAATACCGAAATAGAATAGGAGTTTCAAAAGTTTCTGGTACGGTAAAAGGTAGTATATTTGCAGGAATTAAGATATTAACTTGGATATTTAGATACAGCTTCAAATAATGCTTTTAGAAATCATCATAATTTTAGTTTACTCCACAGCACTCATTCTCATTTTTATGTATGCGTTGGCTCAATTAAATTTGTTGTTTAACTATTTAGGAGCTAAGAAGGTTATAGAAAAAACGCCTGAATTTGATTTTTCAAATGCTGATGAAATTCCTTTTGTAACCATACAACTTCCCGTATTTAACGAGATTTATGTGATGGATCGTTTGTTGAAAAACATTGTCCTAATTGACTATCCAAAGGATAAATTAGAAATTCAGGTTCTTGATGATTCTACCGATGAATCCATTGAATCCACCGCTATTTTGATACAAACCTTACAAAAAGAAGGTTTTGATATTCAACACATTCAAAGAACAAATCGTGAAGGGTTTAAAGCAGGGGCGTTAAAAGAAGGTTTAATCATTGCTAAAGGAGAATATATAGCCATATTTGATGCAGATTTCCTCCCTCAAACCGATTGGTTGAAACGCACGATTCCGTTTTTTAAGGATGAAGCGGTAGGTGTAGTTCAAACACGCTGGGGTCATATTAACCGAAACTATTCAATTCTTACAAAAATACAAGCCTTTGCTTTAGACGCTCATTTTACTCTTGAACAAGTCGGGAGAAGCTCAAAAGGGCATTTCATCAACTTTAACGGTACCGCCGGCGTTTGGCGAAAAACCTGTATTATTGATGCTGGAAATTGGGAAGGTGATACGCTAACTGAAGATCTTGATTTAAGTTACAGGGCACAACTTAAAGACTGGAAATTTAAATACTTAGAGAACGTTGAAACTCCTGCTGAGCTACCAGTCGCTATAAGTGCTGCTCGATCACAACAATTTCGTTGGAATAAAGGCGGCGCTGAGAACTTTCAAAAAATGATGTGGCGCGTCTTAAAAAGTAAAAATATTTCTGCGAAGACAAAATTACATAGCCTGTTACATTTATTGAACAGTACCATGTTTTTAAATGTGTTAATCGTTGGGATCCTAAGCATTCCAATGCTCTATATAAAAAATGAATATGCGCATTTGAAACTATATTTTTATGTCATGAGCTTTTTTGTGATTAGCACACTTATCTTCTTTATTTGCTATTGGTTCATGTACAAAAAAACGCATGGTTCTAGCTTAAAAAACTTTGTGCAATACATTGTTTTATTTTTTACATTTTTCTCGATTGCAATGGGCTTTTCTTTACACAATTCAATAGCTGTTTTAGAAGGTCATTTTGGCAAACGAAGTGATTTTGTACGCACCCCAAAATTTAACATCAATGCCCTTTCTGACAATTGGAAAACCAACAAATATCTTAAGAAAAACATTTCTGTGCATGTGGTATTTGAAGGTATCTTGATGCTCTATTTCGGTTTCGGAATGTATAGTGCTTTTATAGTAGGCGATCAAGGTGGTGACTTTGGATTGTTCCCCTTTCATTTAATGCTATTTTTAGGATTTGGGTTTGTATTTTTTAAATCCATTTCGTCTAAAATTTAACCTCTAATCCCTGGCTTGTGGAATTCAATAGGTCAATATTAAATTCGAAAAACACCTTATTTCTTTGGGGTAGCCTCAACATGATTTTATATGCCCTATGGGCGTATAAGCTGGCTCGGTTTGAACACTTCAACCTACTCGCTATTTATAGCGTTCTTTTTGGGTTTTATTACTTGATATTAAAACAGCCAAAAATCAAAGAGCGGCACTTAACATATTTAGCAATCGGGTTGCGTTTGGTGTTTATTGGAGCGCTTCCAAATTTATCACAGGACTTCTATCGATTTATATGGGACGGGCGTCTGATTCTGGCAGGAATGAATCCCTACCTAAATACGCCTAATGACTTGGTAGTTTCCCAACCCGATCTATTCCCACAAATGAAGGCTCTTTTTGATGGTATGGGAACGCTGAGCGCAAGCCATTACTCTAATTACCCACCAATTCATCAATTGCCATTCGTCATTGCTGCAATTGTATCTAAACATACTATTTTAGGGTCAGTGATCGTATTGAGACTTATTTTGATTGCCGCAGATTTAGGAACGCTCTTTTTTGGGAAAAAGCTCCTCAAAAAATTCCAGCTCCCTACAAGAAATATCTACTGGTATATGTTAAATCCGTTGGTCATTATCGAGCTCACAGGAAACCTTCATTTCGAAGGTCTGATGCTATTCTTTTTTATAATGGCATTGTATTACGTTCATAGCAAAAAATGGCATTTAGCCGCTCTCACAATGGCATTATCTATAGCTGTAAAACTAGTGCCCATTCTAAGCTTACCGTTATTCTTAACTCAATTAGGCTGGAAAAAAGGTATTCGATTTTATTTAAGTGTTGGAATTGTTTTTACACTGCTTTTTCTGCCCTTTTTAAGTGGAGACTTCTTTGAAAATTACAGTGCAACCATTGGCCTTTGGTTTTCTAAATTTGAGTTTAATGCTAGTTTTTATTACCTATTAAAGTGGGTGTTAGAAACCACAGCCAACATAACACTAATTCATGCCATGGGCTTGATCGTTGCTAGTTATCTACTGCTGCACACAAGCTATTTCTTAGTTCAACACAACACACAAACAACTGCGCTTATTCATAGAATATTATGGATACTTAGCGGCTATTTCTTAATCTCTACCACAGTACATCCATGGTATGTTATTAGCCTATTGCTACTCTCTGTATTTACAAATTATAAGTTTGCTCGTGTATGGAGCTATACGTTGATTTTTAGCTACTTTGCTTATAATCAATTTAGTGTTGATGAGACTTGGTATATGCTGTGTTTGGAATACCTGCCTGTGATAGTAGTTTTAGTATGGGAATTATATAATCAAAATTCTGCCCAGAAATTAAAGCATCATTAGATTGCTTATTTCCTGCTCTGTAAGATGTTTCCAATGCCCTCTTGGCAAATCTTTTTTGGATAGAGGTCCAATCGTAACACAGTCCATTTTGACAATTTCATAATTAAAATGATCAAAAATCAATCTTAAAATAGTATTTCCTGTATTTTTTATTTGAAGTCCAAGTTCGTTTTTTGGAGACCCTTCAATATAACTAATCGCTTCAACTGAAACGAGTTTTCCTTCATATTTGAAGCCTTCTTGTATACTTTTTAGGTGTTCAAACTTTAAGGGTTTATCTAGTTCCATATGAAACAAGCGCGTTACCCCATGTTTGGAGTTAGTGAACTTAGCATGCATTTGCTCATCATTGGTAAATAGAATTAATCCAAGTGAATTTCTGCCCAAACGACCAATAGGTCTAATTTTTGCATCCGTAGCATTGGCTACCAAATCCATCACCGTACGACCTTTACCCTCACTTGTTGTGGTCGCAAATCCTTTGGGTTTGTTTAGTAAAACATAGGCTTTTTTCTCAGGATTGATACGCGCCCCATCAAAACGAACTTCATCTTCCAAACGGACTTTATACCCCATTTCAGTGACTGTTTTTCCGTTGACCATCACACTTCCGATACTGATATGCATGTCTGCTTCACGACGCGAGCACATTCCAGAATTTGAAATATATTTATTTAAACGAATCTCATCAGGATTAGAATTCGCCTTCACCTTTGGTTTTGAGGGCGTCGACTTTTTCTTTGTATAAGAAGTTTCAGGAGCCTTCAATTTTGAAGGCCTAGACTTCCCTACACGTCTATCCGAATTCTTGTTTACTTTTGCCATGATTAATTTTTTGCAAATGTAACGCATTCATAGGCAATGCGTCTAATTTTTTTGGTTATAATAGCTTAGACAGTATGAGGTTGGGGTTTAATAAAATAATACTAAAAACGCCGAGTAAAACTAGAAGTTTCAATAGTTTGTGAATCCGCACATAGTGTTGATGGTGCTGTGCTGTACAAATCAGAACGGCTACTAAAAACAATAGACTTATACTTCCATAAAAGAAATAACCCATCTTGCCTAAATTGTATGTAGATACTAAATAGACCGTCACTAAAATATTTATTACAACCAAACCAACAACCATGGTTTTTGCTATTTTTTCACCATATACGACAGGGATAGTTTTATAATCTAAAGTGAGATCCCCTTTTAAGTTTTCTAAATCTTTAACTAATTCTCGCATTGATAAAACGAGGAATAAATAAAAACCGAAAACAAATATCAAACCACTGTAATTTTTGTAATACAAAAAGATGGCAAAAAAAGGAGTAATGGTTAAAATGGCAGAAATCAAATTTCCAATAATGGGTCTTTTTTTGATTTTATGAGAATAAAACCAAATCGCAAAAATATAAATTGAAAAAAATAAAACCGATCTAAAAGAGACATAACTCGCAATGATAACGACTATAAAATTAATTATAAAATAGAGGATTAGCTTTGTGTTTTGACTTACATACTGCTCCAAAATGGATTGATGTGGACGATTGATGACATCTTTTTCGGTGTCATAAAAATTATTAATAATGTACCCAGAAGCAATGGCGCCGACGGTAGCTAAGATCAACGCAAAAAGAGGACGGTCAAATACAACTTGTGAAAGCGACTGATTTGGTGCCATAATAAAAATAGCCGTGATGTATTGTGCAATAACAATAAGTGCTAGATTAAATCCTCTAACGACTACAAACATGCTAAATAATTTTAGCATGATCTGTTTTTGAGTGGTCGTAAACATAGTAAGGATTTAGAAGTTATAAACGACTTCTAGTTTATAATCTATAAGTGCTTTTTGAGCAGCCTGAAAATCTTCTGTAAACCCTAAGATATAACCACCGCCACCAGATCCGCAGAGTTTTAGGTAATAGGCATTTGACTCAATTCCTGCTTTCCATAAAGAATGAAATTGTTTCGGAATCATGGGCGCAAAATGGTTTAAAACAACTTTAGACAGTTGCTTGGTGTTTCTAAAAAGTGACTTTATATCGCCTTTCAAAAAATCATCTACACATGCATCGGTATGTTTTATGAATTGGCTTTTAAGCATTGTTCTGAAACCTTCTTGTTTCATTTTCTCCATAAAAATACCAACCATCGGGGCTGTTTCTCCAATGATACCACTGTCTAAAAGAAAGACAGCGCCTTTTCCATTAGTATTTTGAGAAGGAATACCAGTCGCTTCAATATTGTTTTGAGAATTTATAAGAATCGGAATGCTTAAATAACTATTAAGTGGATCCAATCCAGATGATTTTCCGTGGAAAAAAGATTCCATCTCTGAAAAAATAGCTTTTAGTTTCAACAACTTTTCGCGAGTCAGGTTTTCTAAAACCGTGATTTTATCTTGTGCATACTTATCATACAAAGCAGCAACCAATGCGCCACTACTCCCAACGCCATAGCCTTGAGGAATAGAAGAATCAAAATACATACCTGCAGTAACATCTTGCTTAAGTTGATCTAAATCAAACGCCACCAAATTAGTGTCTATCGCTGATAAATACTGAATAAATTTCTTTAAATTTAGATTGGACTCAATTGCGATTTGATTTGGATTTTCATCCATTTTCAAAGCACCATTATAAAAATTATACGGTATAGAAAGTCCTTTAGAATCCTTTATGATTCCATACTCTCCAAAGAGTAAGATTTTTGAATAAAAAAGAGGTCCTTTCATGCGATTATTTTATATGCTTTTTAAGGAATGTATGGTACATACTATTAATCATAGTTCAAAGATACATTAAATTTTTAATTGTTGTGCACCCTGCCCTAACTTGTCTTCGATAAAATGATCGTTTTGACAGTGTATTGCCAACTCTGTTTTTATAAATTCTTTAATTTCTTCTGCTTCATTTTCTGGAAATAACACATGAACATTAGCGCCAGCATCCAACGTAAAACATATATGAAGTCCTGTTTTAGCTCTAAAAGCCCATAGTTTGTTTATAATTTCTAGAGTGTTTGGTTTCATTAAAATAAAATACGGATCACTACTCATCATCATGGCATGTAGCGTGAGTGCTTCACGCTCAACGATGCTAATAAATGCTTTCAAATCGCCTGTTTTAAGCACCGATATTAAGGCCGTCATATTAGAGTTTGCTTGCGCAAAACGCTGTTCGGCAAAGGGATGGTCGTGCATTAAATTATGACCGACGGTACTGCTCACTTGTTTCTCGCCTTTATCGACCAAAAGAATGGTGTCGCGATAGTTTTTAAAGTTAGGATGCACTACATACGGATATTTGATGCCTACCAAATCTGAACTGCCTTTAATTTGAGCATGAGAGCCCCATACTATTAAATCACCTTCAATACTTCGACAGGCACTTCCAGACCCTAAACGCGCTAAAAAAGACGCTTTTTTATTGAAAAATTCTTGTGAAATCTCTGGATTTAATTGCTGTTCGATTTTCACTAAACAGAGTGCCAACGCACTCATTCCAGATGCTGAAGAGGCAATTCCAGAACTGTGTGGAAAGGTATTTGAGGTTTCTATTGTAAAATGACATGCCTTTAAAAAAGGAACATAGATTTCTATCCTATTAAAAAATTGTTCGATTTTTGGTTTAAAATCCTCTTGTAATTGACCATCCAAAAAGACCTCAAAAGAAAATCCTTCAGACGTTTTTTTATCAAACGCAACTGTCGTGGTTGTTTTACAGTTATTAAGTGTAAAACTAATCGATGGATTGGCTGGGATTTGATGGGGTTTTTTTCCCCAATATTTCACAAGGGCAATGTTACTAGGAGCACTAAATGCTACAGTACCACGATCTAAAAGATGTTTATAGGGTTTTGGGATAAATTCGTTTACTATCATAAAATTGGCATGAAGGACAAAGATACTAACTTCCCTTTATTTATTTGTTATTTTGAGAGCTGTTGTGCTGCGATAAAAGCACTCGTCCAGGCATTTTGAAAATTAAACCCTCCGGTAACTGCATCAATGTTTAATACCTCGCCCGCAAAAAACAGGTTTTTAAACTGTTTGCTTTCAAAGGTTTTAAAATTAACACCTTTGAGTTCAACGCCACCCGCCGTCACAAACTCTTCTTTGAATGTGCTTTTACCATCCACCTTAAACGCTGCTTCTGTCAGTTGACTTGCTACTGCTTGTAATTGTTGTTTATTAACCTCAGCCCATCGAAGGTCGCTAGGGAGTTGTGCCGCAATCACTAATTGTTCCCACAAGCGTTTTGGAAGATCAAATTGGGTCGATTTTATTATTAATTTTTTAGGGAATTCCGTTTTAATTTCTAATAAACGTTCTACACATTCTGAAAGTTCTTGTTTGATGAAATTTACTTTAATCTCAAATTTATACTGTTTCTCTGCTAATTCTAAAGCACCATAAGCAGATAGTTTTAGAATAGATGGCGCACTTAGTCCAGTGTGAGTTATCAATAATGGCCCTTCAGATTCCAGACCGCTATTCACTACAGAAATGTGGACATCTAATGCCACCACACCAGGGATTGTTTTAAGCCGCGCATCTTTAATATTAAATGTAAACAAAGAAGGGACTGGAGGAATTACTTGGTGTCCAAGGGATTCTAAAAGCTTCCAAATTTTAGGATTACTCCCCGTCGCAATTAGCAGTTTACGCGCTCTAAAAATACCCTTCGTCGTGTCTAATTCCCAACCATCATTTTCATAGGTAATGCCTTGCACTGAATGATTTAATAACACCTCGATTTGATGTGTTTTAATCTCTTCTAAAAAGCAATCTATAATACTTTGAGATGTATTTGAAACAGGAAAAACCCGTCCATCGTCTTCAATTTTTAACGGGACGCCACGGTCTTCAAACCACTGCATGGTATCGCCAGTCATGTAATTATGAAAAGGACCTCGTAATTCTTTTTCTCCTCTGGGGTAATTTAAAACCAAGTCGTCTGGAATAAATTCAGCATGCGTTACATTACAGCGTCCACCTCCAGAAATTTTCACTTTAGAAAGCACATTAGAACCACGCTCTAAAATAGCAATCTTAAGCTTTGGATTTTGAGTCGCCGTATTGATAGCTGCAAAAAAACCTGCCGCACCACCGCCTACTATTAAAACATCATAATTATTCACTTGATAAAAGTATATAAAAAAAGCTTCTCAAAATGAGAAGCTTGATTTTTGTTTAGTGCGGGCGGGGAGACTCGAACTCCCACACCTCGCGGCACTAGATCCTAAGTCTAGCGTGTCTACCAATTCCACCACGCCCGCTAAACATACATTTAATAGGGACGCAAATATAAACAATAGTTTATAAATACAAATAGTACAGTGAACTATTTTCTAGGATGATTTTTGTAGCTTTACACTCACAAAAACCAAACTATGAATTCACTTCAGTCATATCTCGATTCAAACAAGGATCGTTTCGTTCAAGAGCTTTTCGAACTTCTTAAAATTCCGTCTGTGAGTGCGGACTCAGCCTACAGTAAAGATGTGTTTAAAGCAGCGGATTTTGTAGCGGACAGTCTAAAAACTGCCGGCTGTGACGCTGTTGAAATTTGTCAAACAAAAGGATTCCCAATCATTTATGGCGAAAAACTAATAGATCCTAAGCTTCCAACGATTCTAGTATACGGTCATTATGATGTGCAACCTGCTGATCCTATTGAATTATGGGACGCCCCCGCTTTTGAACCTATAATAAAAAAAACAGAACTCCATCCAGAAGGCGCCATCTTTGCACGGGGTGCTTGTGATGATAAAGGTCAGATGTATATGCACGTCAAAGCATTGGAGTTTATGACCTCAACAGATCAATTGCCCTGTAATGTTAAATTCATGATCGAAGGCGAGGAAGAAGTTGGCAGTAATAACTTAGCAGATTTTGTAAAAAATAATACCTCCAAACTTAAAAATGATGTGATCTTAATTTCTGATACTGGAATGATAGCAAAGGATACGCCTTCTATTACTACAGGACTAAGAGGATTAAGCTATGTCGAAGTCGAAGTCACTGGTCCAAATAGAGATTTACACTCTGGGATTTATGGCGGTGCCGTCGCCAATCCCATTAATGTGTTAGCTAAGATGATTGCCTCTTTGCATGATGAAAACAATCATATTACTATCCCTGGTTTTTATGATAAGGTAGAACACTTATCTGACGAAGAACGCGCAGAAATGGCGAAAGCGCCGTTTTCTTTAGAAGACTATAAAAAATCTTTAGACATTAATGCAGTTTATGGCGAAAAAGGCTACTCAACCAACGAACGTAATTCCATTCGTCCAACACTAGATGTGAACGGTATTTGGGGTGGCTACACGGGGGAAGGTGCCAAAACCGTTATTGCAAGCAAAGCTTATGCGAAAATTTCGATGCGTCTCGTTCCTAATCAAGATTGTGAAGAAATTACGTTGCTATTTAAATCGCATTTTGAAAGCATTGCACCCGATGGTGTAACTGTTAAAGTAACCCCACACCATGGTGGTCAGGGGTATGTAACGCCTATAGACACCATTGGATATAAAGCAGCCGCCATGGCGTATAAAGACACTTTTGGAGTCGCACCCATCCCGCAGCGCGGTGGCGGAAGCATCCCTATTGTGGCCTTGTTCGAAAAAGAATTAAAGAGTAAAACTATTTTGATGGGGTTCGGATTGGACAGTGATGCCATCCATTCTCCAAATGAACATTACGGCTTGTTTAATTACTTTAAAGGAATCGAAACAATTCCTTTATTTTATAAATATTTCACAAAACTATATTCATAATCCCCAATCGTTTCAAATCTAAAACTTAACCTAAAAATGAAATCAAAATACATCCTAGAATTTGCCGTCTTCGTATGTGGTGCCGTTGTCATGGTATTCGAACTCGTCGGCTCAAGAGTCATCGGCCCGTTTTTGGGTACCTCTTTGTTTGTATGGACCAGTCTTATTGGAATTATCCTTGCAAGCCTGAGTCTTGGCTATTACATAGGCGGAAAAAATGCTGACAAAAACGCTTCTATGTCTCGTTTGGCAAGAATCATCCTTTTAGCAGCAATATGCATTGCCATTACCATCGGAATTAAGGATGTTTTATTATTATTTCTTCAAAAAAATGTTGGTGAAATTCGAGTGGCATCGATAATTGCTTCTATTATTTTATTTATGCCTGCAAGTCTGTTTTTGGGCATGGTTTCTCCTTATGCAGCCAAGCTAAAACTAAACAGTTTAGACACTAGTGGACAAACCATAGGGAATCTTTATGCGCTCTCCACTGCCGGCAGTATTTTTGGGACATTAATTGCTGGATTCTACCTCATCCCTTTTTTCGGAACGAATAAATTGTTGATTTTTTTAGCTATAATTTTAGTCGTGGTTTCAATTATTTTATCATTTAAAACCAATATCAAATCAAAAATTGTCGTCTTACTATTCCTTGTGATGGGATTGATTGCGTTTAACTTTTTAAATTCGCTTCTAATTAAAAATGGCTTCATCGATATTGACACTTCCTATAATAGAGTTTTCATCACGGAAACCAAACATGAAGACACCCAACTTACTGTCAGACGGATGGGCATTAATAACGAAGGACATTCCGCCATGTATTTAGAATCGGACGAATTAGTGTCCGAATATGCCAAAAGCTATCATTTAATTCGGCATTTTTATCCGAACTTCAAAAATTGTTTAATGCTGGGAGGCGCAGGCTATTCCTTTCCGAAAAGCTATCTTGAAACCTATCCAAATGCAGAAATCGATGTGGTTGAAATTGATCCAAAAGTGACACAATTGGCACGTGATTACTTTAGGTTAGAGGACGATCCACGACTCACTATTTTTCATGGTGATGGCAGAACGTATTTAAATCACAGCAAAAAAACTTATGATATTATTCTTGGAGATGCGTTTAACTCTTCCTATTCGATTCCTTACCAACTCACCACGCAAGAAGCTGCGCAGAAAATGCACGACATTTTGAATGAAGAAGGTATTGTTATTCTAAATATCATCTCATCAATTGAAGGGGATTCGGGGAAGTTTTTTAGAGCAGAATACGCCACGTTTAAATCGGTTTTCCCTCAGTTATTTGTGTATCCTCTACAAGATTCAAAAAATGGACGTACCATTCAAAATATATTTTTAATCGCCTCAAAGTCTAAAGCAAAAAGATATCCCTTCATAAATGAATCCCCAGAGTTAAATGAACGTCTTAAAAAGTTTTGGCATAAAGAAATCACTAGCGATCTCCCCATTTTGACTGATGATTTTGCCCCCGTTGATTATTACATAGGAAATGTACAAAAGGTGATTTCGAAATCCCACACGAAACGGGGGCTTTGGAGTAAAGTAGAACGTCTCTTTAACAAATTATAAACTATTTTTATAAAACCAAATAAACATCTAAAATTTCCTATTTGGATGGTAAGGACTTATATCTAATGCTGTTTTTTTATTCAGTATTAATTCCGAAACTAGTTTTCCTGTACCAGGTCCTAAAGTCCAACCCAACATGGCATGTCCTGTCGCAATAGTCATATTTTCACAAGACTCTGGTTTTCCAATAAACGGCAAACCATCTGGCGAGAGCGGCCGAAGTCCGCAAGTGGCCGTTTGGATTTCTGTCTCTGACAATTGAATGGATGGATAATAGGTGTTCACAGCTTTCGCAATTACTTCTACCCTCTTTCTATTTATCTGGTGATTAATTCCTGCAATTTCCATAGTCCCTGCAAAGCGTGTAAAACCATTCATGGGCGTTACAGCCGTCTTTGCTTCCGCTAAAATAGTAGGAATGGTAATTCCTGTTAAACGTTGGGTATTGATACTATATCCTTTGCCTGGCTGTAGCAATAATTTTAAACCCATTTTTTTACATAAATCCGCCGACCAAGAGCCAGAAGTTATCACAAATTCATTCGAGTTAAGTGTTTGTTTATCAGTTATTAAATACTCTATTTTAGAGTTTTTGATCTTAAAATTAACCACAGTTTCATTGTTTAAAATTCGAACACCTTTGAACTTTAGATACGCTTTCATTTGATTCATGAAATCCGCAGGTGTACTGTGATGATCATCTTTAAAATAAATCCCTCCAATACTATTTATTTCAATAGACGGTTCCATGTTTTTAAGCTCGGCTTTAGAAACTTCTTTAGCGTGGACGTTTAGGGTATTTGCCATAGTAAGAACCTCTAATTCTTTTTCCAATTGACGCATTGTTTGACACAAGATCAACAGTCCTTTTTTTTCATAATGAAATGAAAATTGCTCTTCTTTTTTAATATTCTGAAATAATTCTTTGCTAAACAGTGTAAAATCTCGAAGGTGAACAGCGTTTTTTTGGACACGACTTGCTGTCGCTGATGTATTGAAAGCCCATACCCATTTTAAAAAATCAACATTTAGTCGTGGTTTTATGTATAAGGGACTAGAAGCATCCAACATCCAACGCAGTCCATTTCGGATAACACCCGGGGCGGCTAAAGGAATAAAATGACTGGGGCAAATATACCCCGCGTTGCTGTAGGAGGCGCCGCTATTCATATCGGAACTATCCACAATAGTTACATCACACCCTTCTTTTTGAAGAAAATACGCCGTACTCAATCCAATGATTCCACCACCAATAATTGTTACTTTTTTTTGCATTGCTATACGACTTGAAACCCATGAGCGTAGGGGTCGTTGTTGTCAATACTAATAGTATTGTATCCATAAATTCGTGCCCATCCTTGAATACTTGGGATGATTGCTGTATGAGTCCCCAAAGACCCTATCGCCTCTACACAACCCGTGAATGTACTCCCTATATAACTTTCATGAATGAACTTTTGACCTAATTTCAAGAGGCCTTTGGCATAAAGCTGTGCCATTCGTGCAGAAGTTCCTGTACCACAAGGGCTTCTGTCGATAGCTTTATCCCCATAAAATACCGCATTACGCCCAGAAGAACTTGGATTCAAAGGGGTTCCTGTCCAAAGTAAATGAGTGACTTCATTAATGGTATTGTTTTCGGGATGGATAAATTGATTTGGATATGTTAAGTTAATTTGCTTTCGTAATCCCTGAGAAATTCTAATCAGTTCCGAAGCGGTAAAATTCTGAACACCCGAAAAATTTTCTTGAGGATCCACAATAGCATAAAAATTTCCACCATAGGCCACATCAAAAGTCAATGCACCCAAGATTGCGTCTTCAACACGCAACTGTTCTTTTACCAAATAGCTTTTAACATTGGTGATTTTAACCCATTCTACTTTAGCTCCCACTTTTAAGTATTCAATATTTACAAGGCCTGCAGGGGTTTCCATTTTAACTTTCCCAGGTATTTTTGGGGTAATCAATCCTTCTTCAATAGCAACTGTAATCGTGCCAATGGTTCCATGACCGCACATGGGCAAACATCCAGACGTCTCGATAAATAAGATTGCTACATCATTGTTAGTGTCATGAGGAGGATACAAAAAACTACCACTCATAACATCATGACCTCTGGGCTCAAACATTAAGCCTTTCCGAATCCAATCAAATTCCTTGAGAAAATGCTGACGTTTTTCACTCATATTTGCGCCAACCAAAGCAGGGTGACCTGTGGTCACAACCCGTACAGGATTTCCGCAGCTATGTGCATCAATGCATTTAAACTCAGCTATATTCATGTGTTTTACAATTAAATACGTGTTCTCTTAATATCCAATGGATTATTTTCTTTCAATGCCTCAGGGAGTAAACTATCTGGAAAATTCTGAAAACTAAAAGGACGTAGCCAACGCTTGATAGAATGTACGCCCACAGCAGAAAAACGACTATCGGTAGAGGCAGGATAAGGACCTCCATGTACCATTGAATTACAAACTTCAACTCCCGTTGGAACACCATTAAAAACCAGTCGACCGACCCTGTTTTGTAAGGCTTCAATAATTTCTAAATTCACTTGGGCTTCTTTTTCAGTCGCAATTAGAGAGGCTGTCAACTGTCCTTGCAGGTTCGTGATAATTTCTTTCATTTGCGACAAGGATTCACACGCTACAAGAAGTGTATGTGGTCCAAATACTTCTTGGTGTAAAATGTTATTCTTTAAAAATGCATCACCATCAATACGTGAAATACTTGCGTATGCAAAATTAGGAGTCACTGCTAAATTAGTATCCGTCAGAACTTCGAGTCCTAACTGTGATTCTGATTGTTTCTTATTAGATTTAAATCCTTCAAAAATATCAGGGTGCAACATACAATTAGGATCTGTTTTTTTTATTTCATCTACTAAAAATTTAGTGAAATTTGTGAAAATCGCTCCTTCTAAACTTAAAATTAAACCGGGTTGTGTACAAAACTGGCCTGCGCCTAGTGTGATCGATTGGGCATAAGCTTCTGCCCAAAAGGCGGTGTTTTTTTTGAGTTCTTCTTGTAGCATTACAACAGGATTAATACTTCCCATTTCAGCAAAAACCGGAATCGGTTCTGGACGTTGTGCTGCCAAGTCAAATAAAGCACGTCCCCCACGAATACTGCCTGTAAACCCAACCGCTTTTATTTTGGAGTGTGCGACCAACTGCAGACCAACTTCAATGCCACTACTATTCAAATTTGAAAACACACCATCGGGCATTCCCGTTTTTTTAGCGGCAGTTATAATCGCATGCGCCACTAAAGTACCAGTCCCTGCGTGCATTGGATGTGACTTTACAATGACTGGACAACCCGCGGCAAGGGCTGATGCGGTGTCTCCGCCAGCAGTGGAATACGCGAGTGGAAAATTACTAGCGCCAAACACAACCACAGGACCTAATGGAATGTCCATTCGACGTAAATCTAGTTTTGGAAATGGCACTCGATCTGGAATGGCAATATCGATAGTGGCATCTACCCATGATCCTTCAGACAACAAATTAGCGAAACTTTGTAATTGAAAAACAGTACGCCCACGTTCGCCTTTTGCACGTCCTTCGGGAAGGCCAGTTTCAAGGCAATACATTGTAATTAAATCATCACCAAGTGCTAAAATTTCCTCAGCAATATGATTTAAAAATTTCGCTTTTTCTTTGTTTGATGTGTTTTTATAACTTTCAAAAGCGTCTGCGGCTAATGCAACGGCAGCCTCAATTTCTTGTATTGATGCTTCTGTAAATTTAGTGTCGTTTGGTTGATTTAATTTTGGATTAAACGTTGTGAAAGTTTTTGAACCTTCAGCAGTATATGTAAATCCAATATGATTTTTTCCTAATTTCATAGCAGTTATTTAGACGTTAGTAGTTTGGCAGTACTGGTCGTGATTTTAAGGCAGTCTCGATGATATGTTGAACCTGTATTCGTTCAGCTCCAAACAATGGCAGTCGTGGTGGTCTCACAAATTCTGTGCCTATTTTTGTATACACTTCAGCTAACTTTATGTTTTGTACTAATTTACTGTTTATATCTAATTCTAGTAAGGGCATAAACCAACGGTATATGGCGATGGCTTCTTGAATTCTTCCAACTTTCTGAAGTTCATAGATAGCAACGGTTTCTTTTGGAAACGCACACACCAAACCAGCAATCCAACCACTTGCACCCATAATAAGGCTCTCTAACGCAAGAGTGTCGACACCGGTCATAATTTTCAGACGATCGCCGTAGCGGTTGATCATACGTGTGACGTTTGTGATGTCACGTGTTGATTCTTTCACTGCTTGTATATTGTCATACTTAAGCAGCGCATCAAACATCTTTAAGGAAATTTCGATTTTGTAATCAACCGGGTTGTTATATATAAGGAGTGGCAAAGACGTGCTTTTGGCAACTTCAGAAATATACGTCACTGTTTCCTTTGAACATGCGGCATAGCGCATAGGTGGTAATAGCATCAATCCATTGGCACCCTGTTTTTCTGCCGCTTCCGCCGCAAGAATTGCCGCCTTAGTGGACTGTTCAGCAATATTCATTAAAACTGGTACTTTTTTATTTACCAGATCAACAGTGGTTTCAATCAAGGTCTTTTTTTCGTCGTACAAGAGTGTACTGGCTTCGCCTAAAGTCCCACCTAACACAATTCCGTGAACACCGGCGTCTAATTGCGCTTTAATATTGATTGCGAACATCGATAAGTCTAATGTATCTTTTTTAGTGAATTTGGTAGTCACTGCAGGCATTACACCTTCCCATTTTATAGTCATAATACAATTATTTAGGGGTGTAAAATTATTTACTTTTAAATATAAAAAATAGATCAATTTAATCAATATTTGATACTATATTATCCATTTTTATAAATTATTTACTATTTTAGAATAATATTTGTTTACTTTAGAAACATTAACCATTTAAAAAAAATAGATATAAATACATGAAAATTGTTTCTTTTATAATCCCCAAAACAAAAGAATCAACCCTTATCTATCAGCAAGATGAAGGAGGGTTATTCTATGAAAACTTGCACCAACACGAAGAAATTCAAATATGTCATATCCTACGTGGAGAAGGCACACTTGTGATTGGAGATTCCATTAACCCCTATAAAAAAGGAGATGTGATTGTGATTGGGAGTTATATGCCACATGTTTTTAAGTCCGATGTGGAGGCGGAGGCAGTCTCAAAAATGAGGTCCCTTTTTTTTACAAAAGAGTCCTTTGGATCTAATTTTTTTGATTTGGAACTATCTCAAGAATTGCGTTCCTTTTTCGAGAAATCGAGCTATGGTTTTAAACTATTAGGCTCTACAGAAACCGCATCAAAATTATTTTCTAAAATCCATAAAGCTACAAAACTCAAGCGGTTTATGTTGTTTTTAGACCTTCTGAAAATTTTATCCACTAAAGAACATCAACGCTTATCCTCCTTTATTTATGACAAAAAATACAGCCCTACCGAAGGAAAAAGAATGACCGATGTATTAGAATATACCTTTGAAAATTACGACAAAGACGTGTCCCTTGAAGCAGTGGCACAAGTGGCTGCCATGACTAAAAATTCGTTTTGTAAATATTTTAAAAAGAAAACCAACAAGACCTATTTTGAGTTTTTAAAAGAAATCCGTGTAGAACATGCCTGTAAACTCATCCGAAAACACAAAGACGTCAGGATTTTTGAAATTGCCTATTTATGTGGATTTAAAAATATGTCGAATTTTAATAAACAATTCAAGTCCATTACAACTCTAAGCCCTTCAGTCTTTAAGAAGTTGATTTGAATTGAGCTCTTAATTTTTTGGGCATATTTTGAACCACCATCGCATAGCTATGATCAATGAGTTCAAAAAGGAATTGAGGTGGAAAATCATAACTGCTTAAATAAATCGTATTCCAGTGTCTTTTATTGGCATGAAAACCAGGGTGAATAGAATCGTAATTGTTTCTTAGCTCGACGGCATAATCAGGATCACATTTCAAGGTAATAGAGGGCTTTCCTTTCTCCCAAGCTTCTAGCGGGCATAACGCAAATATTTTACCTAACACCTTATACACCAAAGTGCTATCGTCAAAAGGGAATTCTTCCGTGGTTTGCTCTTTTTTTAAACAAAAAGATTGAATTTCATCAATTGTAATCATTACAGTTTTTGGGGCTCTTTATCATATAACTTGTACAATACTGGCTTACTAGGGGAGGCATCATTTTCAAAAGGAGCAATTAAAATGTTTAAAATATATTTCCCATCTAGTACAGAATTTGGCACATAAATAAGTTCGGTGATCGTTGCATCCATACGTATTTCGCCTCCAATATTCCAAAATGCTTTATGCGCTAAAAGTGCGCCACCATCCTTTTCTTTGTCCACACTTGGCGTATCTATTAGAAGATGTTTAACCCCTTTTTCTCGAAGATAAACAGCAGCTTCTTCCGTTAGATATGCTGGGTTTGAATACGAATATTGTTTACTTAGTTTATCAATGGTATTTGGAAGTGTTCTTATAATAACTGCTTCTCTTTTTTTATTCCCAATAGCGTAGCGTAATTGTTTTGCAGAAATAATAAAGTCCCCATCTAAAGTTTCTGGAACAACGGTTATTACCTCAGCTACAAACAAAAATTGTGTTAAACAATCATTGATCGTATGGACTTCTTCAGTAATATGCCCAACACATTCCGTGTGTGTTCCATGTGCATGCGGATTAAACTCGATCGTGTTAAAATTAACCGCAGCCCCTGCTCTCACACTTCCTGTCCAGTTTTTAACTTTTGCAGGAACTATTTTTGGCGGTGGCAAATACCATGCATTTACATTATCTTTAGAAGCCCGTAATGGAATTGAAATATCCAAAGGCTGATCGATATAAATGGTATAGGTGCGGCTGTTCGCTTGAATAATTGCTTTCATGTGTCTAATTTTATTGACTTTTAACGGTCACATGTAAATTTAATAAATTTGATTAAACTAAAAATAAGTCGGAGGCAATCCCGTCCGAAAGAAATTTTCCTGCTTTTGTAATTTTCAAATAATTGCCCTCCAAAACAAGGGTTTTGGATGCTCTAAATTTTTTGGAATTTTGAAGCAATTGCTCTTTAATTTGAACACCAAAGTCAGTTTCTATTTTATGAAGTGAAATACCCCATATCGTTCGTAATCCGGTCATGATATATTCGTTAAACCTATTTTCTACAGATAGCAGTTCCGATTCATAGGGCCGCTGGTTTGTTTCTAAAGATTTAATATATTTTGTGTTATTTGAAACATTCCAACTTCTTTTAGCACCATCAAATGAGTGGGCTGAAGGCCCCACTCCCATGTATGGTTTTCCTAACCAATAATTCGTATTATGTCTTGAAAAATAGTCAGAATATCCAAAACTACAAGTTTCATAATGGATCAATCCTTGTGATGTGGTTTCATCTAAAAGAGCTTCAAAATGTTGGGCTGACAATTCATCATCCATTGGAGGATGAGATCCTTTATTGATAAAATGTTCCAAAGCTGTTTTGGGCTCTACGGTGAGGGCGTAACAGGACAAGTGTTTAATTCCAAAACTAAAAGCTGTCTGCAAATTTTGCCGCCAAAGTTCAACGGTCATCGTTGGTATTCCGTACATTAAATCAATAGTGATATTATCAAAATAGGTCGTCGCAATTTCTAAACATTTTTTAGCCTCATCTGCATTGTGTGCTCTATTCATTGCTAATAAATCCGATTCATGAAAGGATTGAATTCCGATACTTAAACGATTAATTTTTGTATCTGAAAGTGCTTGTATTTTTTCTAAATCAAGATCATCTGGATTGGCTTCAAGTGTAATCTCAGGAGTGTCGGAAACGTTATAATGCTGATATACTAGCTGAAGAATTGTGTTTAGTTCGGAAACTTCCAAAACTGTTGGCGTTCCGCCTCCAAAATAAATAGATTGAATTTCTAGAGTTTCATATTCCGCCTTACGAAGGACCAGCTCTTTACCAACGGCCTTAATAAATGCCGATTTGGAATTTTGGTTGGTCGAAAAGTGAAAGTTACAATAGTGACACGCTTTTTTACAAAATGGAATGTGGATATAGATACCAGACACTAAACTTAAGTTTTTGATTAATATTTAAATGCCTTTGCATTAATAATATGTTGTAAATGATGATTGCAATGCCAAGCATAAATGGCCAACCCTTCTTCTAAGGTTACCCGTTCATTTCCTTCTGGATGGAAATACGCTCTCTTTAACTGACTGGCATCTAGACGCTCCAACAAAAATACCCAACGCTGATGAATGCCCGCCAAAAGAGTGGTTGCGGTTTTAATATCAAAATTTATGGTGTCGGTCAGCTCTGCCCACTGCGCTTCTTGGTAAGGAATAATGGTAGGCGTCTCTTCAGTAAGTGCCAATTTAAAACGAATAATACTATTCATATGACTATCGACACAATGCCCAACAACTTGCTGAATCGTCCAGCCTTCTGGTCTATATTTATAACGAAGCTCATTGTCTGTTAAAAGCGTCACTTCTTTAGTGACTCGCGACGGAAATTCTTTTATGTCATGTATCCAGGCTTTTATATGCGCAGGCTCAATTAAGGCGGGGAGTTTCAGTTTTCCAATAGGGTATTTGAGGGCTTCTTTAGTCATGATGTTTATGTTATTTTTTAACTCTACTTTCGTTTTGCTTCACAAAGGCACTCCAACCTGTATAACTCTTACCACCAGTGACTTTTCCTTGGTTATAAAAATGACACACTGCAGCGGCGAGTCCATCCGTTGAATCTAAATTTTTAGGTAATTCTTTTAAACTCAAAAGACTTTGAAGCATTTTTGCTACTTGTTCTTTACTGGCATTTCCATTTCCTGTAATGGCCATTTTTATTTTTTTAGGCGAATACTCGGTGATCGAAATTTCTCTAGAAAGTCCTGCAGCCATTGCGACGCCTTGGGCTCTTCCTAGCTTAAGCATACTTTGTACATTTTTCCCAAAAAACGGCGCTTCAATTGCAATTTCATCGGGGTGAAATGTATCTATTAATTCAATAGTGCGTTCAAAAATAAGTTTCAGTTTCAGATAATGATCGTCATATTTTTGAAGCAACAGCTCATTCAATTGTAAAAACTCCATGGTTTTTCCCTTGACTTTAATCAATCCAAATCCCATAATTGTGGTTCCAGGGTCAATCCCTAATATAATTTTTTCCTCTGCCATTTTTCGTTCTATATGCAACCGCTTAGTGTGGTTGAAACCTGAATTATCACTTTATTAAATAAACCCCTATCAATTGACCTATTCTATTTTTCTTTAACTATGACTAATTAACCCTAAGAATTATGGGCAATTGAAATGCCGTTTGCACTTGTTGACTTCTTTTAATCGCTGGGTATAATTTTGGTAACCCTTTTAAACTATAGCTTAAAATCGAGTCCAAATCTGGTATTTGTTGTTTGGTCTGTTCTTGCGCTTGAATTTGGGAGATTTTTATTTCACCATTATTTAAGACCAAAAAATCGATTATTATCGTGTCACTCACCGTTTGGGTCACGATTAAATTTTGTGTTTCAAAATATGCCGAAATATGTGTTGTGATTGTTTCTTCAAAACAGTTTTTATTGTCTTGAAAATCAATTGAATTGACACAACTTTCAAAATTTGGATAGCGATCGACTTCACTCCAATTAAATGTTTCTAATTCTTCCATTAAAACCGTGTTAGAGTCTAGCTTCTTTTTTTCATAGTAATTACATGAAAAAAAAGAACAAACAACTAATACGATAACTAAATGCTTCATTGGTTTATACTGAACCCTAAAATTACAATTTTTTATTTTTTAAATAGAAAAAAACCATGCAAGATTAACTACTACAGAGAGTATTTATGACGATTTATAAATTCTTAGCGACTTACTTTAAATATTTGGGACCGCCAGCCATAATTTCTTCATTTGCATAAGCAACAAATTTTTCGAAATTTGCATTGAATGCGTTTGCTAATTTATGAGCCGTTTTATAAAACCCTTCATCATTTTTCCATGTTTTTCGGGGACTTAAAACTTCGGTGGGAACATTTGGACATACTCTTGGTTGCTGCACTCCAAAAACAGAATGGATATGGTAATTATCTTTATTCGCCGCTTCTAAAGAACCGTCTATCGCAGCATTAATCATAGCGCGGGTAAATGACAATTTCATACGGGTTCCGATTCCATAAGGTCCGCCAGTCCAACCCGTGTTTACTAACCAAACATTAACGCCTGTAGCTTTCATCTTAGCACTCAACATTTCAGCATATTTTGTAGGGTGTAAGGGCATGAATGGTGCTCCAAAACATGCTGAAAAACTAGGTACTGGTTCTGTGATTCCCGCTTCGGTACCTGCAACCTTGGCTGTATAACCAGAAATAAAGTGATAAGCCGCTTGGCCGGGAGTTAGTTTAGAGATGGGAGGCAATACTCCAAAAGCATCGGCCGTAAGGAAAAAGATATTTTTAGGGTTTTCGCCAATAGAGTTCGGCTGGATATTGTCTATAAAATGAAGTGGATAACTCACTCGTGTATTTTGAGTAATTGAGGTGTCAGAATAATCAACCACGCCATTGTCATCTATAACCACATTCTCTAGAATGGCCCCTTTTTTTATAGCGTCAAAAATTTCGGGTTCATTATCTCTAGACAAGTTGATGACTTTTGCATAGCAACCGCCTTCAAAATTAAAAATAGTATTTTCATTAGTCCAGCCATGTTCATCATCTCCAATTAAATGCCGTTGATGGTCTGTAGAAAGTGTGGTTTTACCCGTCCCAGACAACCCAAAAAAGATGGCTGTATCTCCTTCTTTTCCGACATTCGCACTACAATGCATTGGCAACGTATTTTTGAAAACAGGAAGGATGAAGTTTAACGCTGAAAAAATACCTTTTTTGATTTCACCTGTATAGCCCGTCCCTCCTATTAGTGCTATTTTTTTTGTAAAATTTAAGATGGCAAAATTATGTTGACGCGTGCCATCTCTATTAGAATCAGCCATAAAACCAGCAGCATTTATGACCGTCCACTCTGGCTCAAAGTCTATCAATTCCGAAGCGGTTGGTCTTAAAAACATATTATATGCAAAGAAATTACTCCATGGGTATTCATTAATAACTCGAATATTAGTACGATATGCGGGATCTGAACAAGCATAGCTATCTCTTACAAAAATTTCTTTTTCAGAAAGATAAGAAGCTACTTTAGCATAAAGGTTGTCAAAATCTTCTGCTGCAAATGGTATATTTACATCGCCCCACCAAATTCTATCTTTGGTGATGGCATCTTTAACAATAAATCGATCTTTTGGGGAACGGCCGGTAAACTCGCCAGTACAAATAGCTAAAGCACCTGAGTTTGTTTCTGACCCCTGTTTTAATTGAATGGTAAGAGCATGAAGCGTGCTGGGGGAAAGTTGATAATATATTTTTTTAGAAGTGATCCCGATAGAGGTTAACGAAATCGTTTTCGTAGAAGAGGCAGGGTGTTTCATTTTTTTTAAATTAATTAATCTCGCAAAGATATTGATTTATATTAAAAGAGAAACATTTTACTTTTTAATTCTAAAAAAACTGACACACATAAACACCCAGGATGCAATAAGAAACAGTCCGCCAATAGGAGTAATGGGCCCTAATACTTTGAAATTAAAAGTAGTCAAATCGTTAGTAGACAATAAATATATAGAGCCCGAAAATAATATAATACCCGTGAGAATGAGTTTATATAAAATCGATTTTTGCTTTGGTTTAATATGTTTAGTAATCCCTATAAAAAATAATAAAAAGACGTGATACATTTGATAACGGATGGCAGTATTAAAACTTTCAAAAGCAGAAATACTTAACAAAGGCTTAAACCCGTGCGCAGCAAAGGCTCCAATGACAACTCCGACACCTCCTGTAAAACTTGCTAATAAAAATATTTTTCTATCCATTTTGTTTAATAACGTGTTCTATTTACTACTTTAGTATACAAACTAATTACAAAAGTAAGAATCTCAATCCAATATGCGAAACATTTTAATCATAGGAGCAGGTAAATCTGCTTCGTACCTTATTAAGTATTTTTTAGATAAATCTAGTTCAGAAAACTTAGATATTACTATCGGAGACTTAGATATATCGAATGCTAAAAGGTGGGTTGGAACGCACCCAAACGCAAAGGCACTAAAACTTGACATTTTTGACAAAACTGCTCGACAAGACGCTGTTCAAAATGCAGATATCGTAGTTTCAATGTTACCTGCAAGGTTTCATATAGAAGTTGCAAAGGATTGTTTAACATATGAGAAACATATGGTTACTGCCTCCTATGTAAGCAAAGAAATGCAAGCATTGGATAGAGAAGCAAAAGCAAAAAATTTGGTTTTTTTAAATGAAATCGGACTCGATCCAGGAGTTGATCATATGAGTGCGATGCAAGTTATCGATCAAATTACAGAATCTGGCGGGAAAATGATTCTTTTTGAATCTTTTACAGGCGGGTTAATGGCGCCAGAAAGTGACACCAATCTTTGGAATTATAAATTTACTTGGAACCCACGCAATGTGGTGTTAGCTGGACAGGGTGGGGCTGCAAAATTTCTTCAAGAAGGGAAATTTAAATACATCCCTTACCATCGCTTGTTTAGACGTACCGAGTTTTTGGAAGTTGAAGGTTTTGGACGGTTTGAAGCCTATGCAAATCGCGATTCTCTTAAATATCAAAATGTGTATGGACTAGAAACTGTCAAAACACTATATCGGGGTACAATTAGACGTGTTGGTTTCAGTAGAGCCTGGCAAATTTTCGTGATTCTAGGAATGACCGATGACAGTTACACCATCGCAGGAAGTGAAAACATGAGTTATCGAGATTTTATGAATTCATTTTTACCGTACAGCCCTACTGACTCAGTAGAGTTAAAATTACGTTATAAATTAAAAATTGATCAGGACGATATTGTTTGGGAAAAACTGGAAGAATTAGACCTTTTTAGTCCTAAGAAAAAAGTAGAATTACAAAATGGAACGCCTGCACAAATTCTACAAAAAATACTACTAGACAGTTGGACTTTAAGTCCAAAAGATAAAGACATGATCGTAATGTATCATAAGTTTGGCTATGAATTAGACGGTAAAAAATATCAAATAGATTCAACTATGGTGTGTACGGGGGAAGATCAAACGTTTACCGCTATGGCAAAAACAGTGGGTTTACCCGTTGGAATAGCAGCTTTAGCAATATTAAACAATGAAATACGAACTTATGGGGTGCAAATTCCTACAAAAAAAGAGTTTTACGAACCAATATTAAGAGAATTAAAAGAATTTGGTGTCATATTTAATGAAAAAGAAGTAAAATACTTCGGATACAACCCATTAAATGTATAATTTGATTTCAAAATGATATAATTTTTATATTTTTGAACTAATAATTCATAAATAGTAACAAAAATGAGCAATAATATAGAAATTGACGGTATTGACAAAACAATTCTAAGAGCATTAATGAAAGATGCACGCACGCCAGTACTAGAAATTGCACGTGGTGTTGGAATTTCGGGAGCTGCCATTCATCAACGGCTTCGAAAACTCGAAAATTCTGGACTTATAGCTGGTTCTAAGTTTGTATTAAACCCAAAAGTATTAGGCTATACGACAATGGCATTTGTCGGCGTATTTCTAGAAAAAGCCAAAAACAACTCAGACGCTGTCAAACAGCTCAAAAGAATTCCTGAAGTCTTAGAATGCCATTATACGACTGGGAATTGGAGTGTTTTAATTAAAATTTTGTGTAAGGACAACGAACATCTGATGTCCGTTCTAAACAAGCAGATTCAACCCATTTCTGGCGTTTCTAGAACAGAAACGTTTATATCATTAGACCAACAAATTGATCGACAGATTAAAATATAATTAGTCGCGTCCAAAAATCTGAAAGGCCCAATAGACTAAAGTCGCGAGCGATCCAAGTGCAGCAACCAAGTAGGTGCGTGCCGCCCATTTAAGCGCATCTTCAGCGCCTTTATACTCTTCTTGAGACAACATGTTTTTGTTTTTTAACCATGCCAAAGCGCGATTACTCGCGTCGTATTCTACAGGTAATGTGACAAAACTAAAAACGGTGGCAACTGCCATCAAACCAAAGCCCGCAACAACGACCCAATAGCCTAAGCCGAGTCCAGCTCCAAACCCTAAAATTAAGCCTCCAAAAATTAACCACATGGAAAGTTTAGAAGAAATATTTACCGCAGGCACAAGCGTAGAACGCAATTGCAACCAACTATAGGCTTGCGCATGCTGTACCGCATGTCCACATTCATGAGCAGCCACGGCAGCGGCAGCGGCATTTCGTTGATTGTAAACAGCTTCACTTAGGTTGACGGTTTTATTTCTTGGGTCATAATGATCAGTCAAACGACCAGGTGTTGACACTACTTTTACATCTTTAATACCGTGATCTAAAAGCATTTTTTCGGCAATTTCGGCGCCACTCAAGCCATTTCGCAAATGAATTTTTGAATAGGTTGCAAATTTGCGTTTTAAGGTTGAGCTAACAAGCCAACTAATTAAGGCGAATGCTCCAAGTATAAGGTAGTAGGTTCCCATAGTGTTGATTTTTTAAGATTCAGTAACTCCCCAAATATAACACCAATTTTTAAAACTAAAAAAAATGACTTTAAATTTAACGTTTTCGATATTTAAAAATAAAAACAAGTAATGTAAATGACGACACCAAAGTAATCGAATTAGCCAAAATCATAGAGATGCTTTCTTTATAAATACCATACACCAACCAAAATACAATTCCCAAAAAAAACATTGAAAAGGTAGGCAATGAAAATCCCGATACATCTTTAGTCTTCCACGTTTTATACACTTGCGGTAAGAACGCATAGGTTGTTAAGCAGGCTCCAATAAGCCCAATGACTTCGATATAATCTATTTTATCCAACAATGTTTACAATTTTACCGGGTACAACAATCACTTTTTTCGGGGCACGCCCCTCTAATTGAGCGAGCGTTTTTTCATCTGCCATCACAGCCGCTTCAATTTCGTCTTTACTTAGCTCCAATGATAATTCTATCGTAAATCGCATTTTACCATTAAAGGATATTGGATAGGCCTTTGAACTTTCGATCAAGTGACTGGCGTCAAATTCTGGAAAATCTACTGTTGTGATCGACTCTTTATGTCCCAACTGCGCCCATAATTCTTCTGCAATATGCGGTGCATAAGGCGCTATCAACACCAAAAGAGGTTCTAAAATAGTTTTAGAAACACACCCTTGAGCGCTGAGCTCATTGACTGCAATCATAAAGGTAGACACGGATGTATTGAATGAAAAATTCTCAATGTCCTCGGTGACTTTTTTGATGGTTTTATGAAGCGTTTTTAGATGGTCTTTTGAAGGTTCATCCTCCGTAATTTTCAGCCCTTCTTGACCAACATATAACTTCCATAGTTTTTTAAGGAAATTATGAACGCCTGTAATTCCAGATGTATTCCAGGGTTTGTACTGCTCTAATGGGCCCAAAAACATTTCATACAAACGGAGTGAGTCTGCTCCATATTGTTCGCAAATTGCATCGGGGTTGACGACGTTATATTTGGATTTAGACATTTTTTCGACTTCTCTTTTCACTTTAAAAAGACCGTCATTAGCCGTAATAAACTCAGCGTTTTTGAACTCTTTTCTCCATGTTTTAAATGCTTCAATATCTAGTTCATCAGAAGCGTTTACGAAAGAAACATCCGCGTGAATCCACTGAATAGTTTCTGATGATATTTTATCTGCAGACACAAAAACATTAGTCCCTTCTACCCTTCCTACAAAAGCGCTCGTTCCAAGTATCATTCCTTGATTGATCAGTTTTTTAGCAAATTCATCCACAGGGACAACGCCTAAATCAAATAAGAATTTTTGCCAAAAACGTGCATAAAGCAAATGCCCTGTGGCATGCTCACTACCGCCTATATATAAATCCACTTCTTTCCAGTAATTTAAGGCTTCGGTACTCGCAAATTCGTTTGGATTATGCGCATCCATATACCTATTAAAATACCAAGAACTCCCCGCCCAACCTGGCATCGTATTGAGTTCTAACGGAAATATAGTTTGATGGTCAATTTTACTATTTTCTACAACGGTGTTTAAGGTGGTGTCCCACGCCCAAACATCGGCACGACCTAAGGGCGGTTCGCCTTCTTCGGTTGGTAAATATTTTTCGACCTCAGGCAAACTGATTGGCAGATGTTCTGCCGCAATCATTTGTGGCAATCCGTTCACATAATACACAGGAAAAGGTTCGCCCCAGTACCGCTGTCTAGAAAACACCGCGTCCCGCAATCGGTAGTTTGTTTTTCCTAAACCATGACGCTTCGCTTCCAAGGCTTCAATAGCTTGCTTAGACGCCTCTTTATAATGGAGACCGTTAAGAAAATCACTGTTAGTGATAATCGTTTTTGCTTTATCGGTGTAAGCTTCACTGCTAATATCAACACCTTCAAAGATGTTTGGAATTTCTATATTAAAATGTTTCGCAAAATCATAGTCCCGCTGGTCTCCGCAAGGCACGGACATCACAGCACCAGTTCCATAGCCTGCCAATACATAATCTCCAACCCAAACAGGAACCGCTTCTTTTGTTAAGGGATGCTCTGCATAGGCACCTGTAAACACGCCAGAAATAGTTTTCACATCTGCCATTCGATCCCGCTCACTGCGTTTTGCTGATGCTAACACATAGGCATCTACCGCTGATTTTTGATCCGCTGTTGTGATCAGACTTACCAATTCATGCTCAGGCGCAAGGGTCATAAACGACACCCCATAAATCGTATCTGGTCGAGTTGTAAACACTTCAATTGTAGCATTATGATCTTTAAGATTAAACACCACGGAAGCACCTACGGATTTACCAATCCAGTTTCGTTGGCTTTCTTTCAAGGCATCCGTCCAATCAATTGTATTAAGTCCTTGCAAAAGACGTTCGGCGTAGGCGGAAATCCGCATACTCCATTGCGTCATTTTTTTACGAATTACAGGGTAACCACCACGTTCGGAGACGCCATTTACGATTTCGTCATTGGCTAAAACCGTCCCTAATTCTGGACACCAATTCACTTCTGTTTCTGCTAGGTATGTTAGTCTGTATTGTAATAAAATTTGTTGTTGATGTTTTTCTGAAAATGAATTCCATTCTTGGGCTGAAAAATACTGAACACCATCATCACAGACGGCTTCTACTTTAGCATTTCCTTCTTCGCGAAATAGTTTCACTAGGCTTTCTGTAGACTCTGCTTTATTAGATGTTTTATTATACCAGGAGTTAAACAATTGAATAAAAATCCATTGGGTCCATTTATAATAATCTGGTGAAGAGGTGCGCACTTCTCTGGACCAATCAAATGAAAAGCCCATTTGATCAAGTTGACGGCGGTACGTTTTGATATTGGCTTCTGTAGTCACTGCTGGATGCTGTCCTGTTTGGATAGCATACTGCTCCGCTGGCAACCCAAAACTATCATAGCCTTGTGGATGCAACACATTAAATCCTTTATGACGCTTGTAGCGCGCGTAAATATCAGACGCAATATATCCTAACGGATGCCCCACATGAAGACCGGCTCCACTTGGGTAAGGGAACATGTCTAAAACATAGTACTTGGGTTTCGTTGAATTATTATCGGCTTGAAATGTTTGTTTTTCTGCCCAGTATTTTTGCCATTTGGCTTCAATTTCGTTGAAATTGTACATCATATAAACGTCATTAATAGGGGCGAATTTACGGTTTATTTGGCAAGTAAAAAACTATGTTTCATGAAACACCCCCACTAGGGGCTATTAATTTGTTTTCAGGGAAATATCAGCCAAATAAGCAAGTTTTTTTATACATTTACAATCGCAAGACATTTACTATGAGTTCATCTTTTGAAAAACATCAAAAACGCCGTTTAATTTCGTCCTATTTTTCGGTCGTGCTAAGCATTGCATTAGTCCTGTTTTTACTGGGACTCTTAGGTTTATTGGTGCTTAACGCAAAATCCGTTTCTGATAATTTTAAAGAACAGGTAATTTTAACCATCTATTTGGAAGACTCTTCTAAAGATGTAGAGATAAAACAGCTCGAAAAAAGTCTCGCTTTTACAGACTATGTAAAACAAACTACATTTATATCTAAAGAATCCGCTGCCGATTTTATGAAATTACAATATGGTGAAGACTTTTTAGACGATGTAGGTTATAATCCTCTAAAAAATTCTATTGAAGTAAACCTCAAAGCAGATTATGTTACAGCGCGCCGTTTGGATAGCATTTCTGAAAGCACCCTGAAAAAAAACTTTGTTGAAGACATTCAATATGACAAAGATCTAGTGTCTTTGATGAATAGCAATGTAAAACGTTTAAGCTTATGGATCTTAATTATCAGCGGAATTTTTACAGCAATTGCTGTATTGCTTATAAATAGCTCCATTCGGCTAGCAGTGTATTCAAAACGATTTTCAATCAAGACCATGCAAATGGTTGGAGCCACCAAAAAGTTTATTCGAAGACCGTTTATTTGGCGAAGTATACGGCTTGGAATTATCGGTTCACTTATGGCTATAGCAGGTATGGGCGTGGTGTTATATTATGTAGACAAATCATTTCCAGAGTTTGAATTGATTCAAAATCAATTAACTATTGGTGCTTTATTTGCTTCGGTTTTTCTCCTCGGAATTTTAATCAGTTGGTGGAGCACCTTTTTTGCAACTCAGCGGTTTTTAAACCTAAAAACAGATCAATTATATTATTAACACCCCAAACTACTAAACGTAATTTATATTACTTTTAGCGTTTTAAGAACTATTTTTACACTTACAAAATTCAATACATTATGGGAGAACAGAAACGAAAAGATATCGCGAAAACTAATTTCATTTTTGACAAACAAAATTATAAATGGATGTTTATCGGTCTTGGACTTATCGCTCTAGGATTTATTTTAATGGCGGGTGGCGGTTCCGACGACCCTAATGTGTTTAATCCTGAAATATTTAGCGCACAAAGAATTCGTGTTGCACCCACACTTATTTTAATTGGGTTTGGGATTCAAATTTATGCTATCCTTAAAAATTTTAAGAAATAAATGGACATTATTGACAGTATTTTATTGGGTATTATCCAAGGCCTTACAGAGTTTTTACCCGTATCATCAAGTGGTCATTTAGAAATTGGAAAAGCCTTGTTGGGCGACGACTCCATCCCTGAAGATAGTTTAATTTTTACGGTCGTACTTCACTTTGCAACTGCTTTAAGCACCTTAATTATATTTAGAAAAGACATTATCACATTGCTCTCCGCTTTGTTCAAATTTGAATGGAATGAAGACACTCAGTTTATAGTCAAAATAATGATTTCCATGCTGCCTGCTGGATGTATTGGAATCCTGTTTGAATCCGAGTTAGAAGCGCTTTTTGGCAATAACATTCTACTTGTTGGCGTCATGTTGATCGTCACTGCCGTATTGTTATTTATGGCAGACCGTGCAAAAAAAACAGATAAAAAAGTAGGATTTTGGGATGCCTTCATAATTGGGGTTTCACAAGCCATTGCGATGCTCCCAGGGATCTCACGTTCGGGTGCAACAATTTCAACCTCTGTTTTACTTGGGAATGATAAATCAAAAGCAGCTCGGTTTTCATTTTTAATGGTGATTCCATTAATTTTTGGAAAAATAGCAAAAGATCTTCTTAGTGGCGATTTAAGTTTTAATGCTGAAAATTTTGGGAGCCTGTCCGCAGGATTTATAGCGGCTTTTGTAGCTGGTCTCTTTGCCTGTACACTTATGATTCGCTTGGTCAAAAATAGCCAATTAAAATACTTTGCATACTATTGTTGTGTCGTTGGAATTTTAGCCATTAGCATAACACTATAATACCAAATGGAAACTGCTCAAGAGTACTTAGACGGCCAAGTGTTGTTAATAGATAAACCATTGGAATGGACGTCTTTTCAAGTGGTTAACAAATTACGCTGGCACATTCGTCAAACCTTTAATTTAAAAAAAATTAAAGTAGGTCACGCCGGTACTTTAGATCCATTAGCAACGGGTCTTTTAATCATCTGTACTGGGAAATTGACCAAGCAAATAGACACTTTTCAAGGGCAAATAAAA
>Ga0209119_1000813_pt1 | contig 31977 bp, 31 predicted proteins | sample COG_03_FD_184747 | JGI IMG/M metagenome (GOLD analysis project Ga0209119, IMG submission 184747) | Pelagic Microbial community sample from North Sea - COGITO 998_met_03 (SPAdes) (version 2) | ecosystem: Environmental > Aquatic > Marine > Neritic zone/Coastal water | place: Helgoland, sampling...
AAAAATTCAGCCTGACACTAGCCATCTACGCTATCCCGGTTGACGAAAACTATCTATCGCAGATTTGATCTTCTGCAAAAAAGTAGCTGATTTCACGCGCTGCCGAAGCAACAGCATCTGAGCCATGCACAGCATTGGCATCGATCGATTCAGCAAAATCGGCACGAATGGTGCCAGGCGCCGCATCTTTAGGGTTGGTCGCACCCATCAACTCGCGGTTCTTGGCAACGGCGTTTTCGCCTTTGAGTACCTGCAGTACGACTGGGCCTGAGGACATATAGTTCACCAAGTCATTATAAAAAGGTCGACCAGCGTGTTCAGCATAAAAACCCTCAGCCTCACCCTTAGTCAACAGCGCCATGCGCGAAGCAATAATCTGCAGCCCCGCCTTTTCAAACCGCGAAACGATCTCGCCAATCACATTTTTGGCCACGGCATCGGGTTTAATCATAGAAAAGGTCTTTTCAACAGTCATTACTGCGTACTCCATTGTATTGAGATGATGTTTGACTCGGATCGGCTACGACCGACTCGTGGTCAATAAAAAACAGCCCGAGATTATACTCGGGTTTAAACGGGATAAAGCCAAAAATTCCGTATTTCATCGCGAATTGACGAAACCGGCGTCACTAATGCGGTCACAAGGGCCCAAAAACCAGGGGAACCCACCGACAGCGGACTCACGGGCGCGGATTATAGCCTGTGCGACAGATAGAACAAACCTACAATTCAGGGCTTGCGGATACTTTAGCGAGCAGAATAGGCTGCCCTATCATCTCGACCATAAGGTTAAGCCAATCCCCGTCAGCGCGCCTAATCCGCTTCCTCCATCCAAGCCGCCTGAATAGCTTCCAAAATCTTCTCACCCGAGCGATTCGCGTCATCGTCAAAGTCCGCCAATTCCATGACCCAACGATGCAGGTCAGTAAAGCGGATGCTCAGTGGGTCCACGTCTGGATGCGCTTCATACAGCTCTATCGCTATGTCATTTACATCAGTCCATTTCAAACTCATAAGGTCACCCTAGTGATTTTCAGATACCTGATTAATGGTGTATTTCGGAATCTCGATGACCAGATCCTCATCACCAACCACGACCTGGCAGCTCAGCCGCGAGTCTGGCTCAAGCCCCCAGGCCTTGTCGAGCAGGTCATCTTCAAGCTCATCAGACGGCGCCAGCGAATCAAAACCCTCCCTGACGACAACATGACAAGTGGTGCAGGCACACGCCATTTCGCAGGCGTGCTCAATGTTGATGCCATGAGCCATGACCACTTCGATCAGGTTGGCACCTGGTTCAACCTCCAACACGGCGCCTTCTGGGCATCTTTCAGCATTCGGTAATATGATAATCTGGGTCACGGTTAATCCTTTTGTCCGATTTCAAACTCTTCGATTTGGTGACCTGACAGCGCCTGTTTGACACTGGCGTTCATCCGCAAAGCAGCAAAATGATCGCTGGCAGCACCTAATTTTGCTGTGGCATCGAGAATACTGGTGTTAGATTCACTGTCGATGACACGCTGCAAGTCTGCCATGGCCGTCTCAATCTCGCCAATTTCAGCAGCGCTCAACAATGCTGCACCGTCTTTCGCCAAGGCGGCAGCCACGGCGTCGAGAACACTTCGACCGTCGACTTGAGCTTCGGTCAGAGACCGCAGGCGAATATCTTCGGCGGCAAATTCAAAAGACGCTTTTAGCATCTCGGTAATTTCCACGTCGCTAAGACCATAGGACGGCTTAACCACAATCTGCGCTTCGACACCCGTACTTAGCTCCATCGCCGAGACTGACATAAGACCATCGGCATCCACCTGGAACATCACGGCAATCCGCGCAGCACCGGCAACCATGGCCGGAATACCCCGCAGTTCAAAGCGTGCCAGGGATCGACAATCAACCACGCGCTCCCGCTCACCTTGAACAACGTGAATCAGCATGGCGGTCTGGCCATCTTTGTAGGTCGTGAATTCCTGGGCCTTGGAGATCGGAATGGCCGTGTTGCGATGAATAATTTTCTCCACCAAACCACCCACCGTTTCCAGCCCGAGCGATAGGGGCAAGACATCCAGCAATAGCATTTCCGCATCAGGCTTGTTGCCCGCCAGTATATTCGCCTGAATCGCGGCGCCCACGGCTACCACCTTATCTGGGTCGATGTCACTCAGGGGTTCCGTCTCAAAGAAGTCACGAACCTGGGATCGCACCAGGGGCACCCGGGTTGAACCGCCTACCAAAACGACACTCTGGATATCCGCATTGGTGAGACCCGCATCACGAACCACACGTCGGCAGGCTTTCAGAGAGTCAGCCACCAACCCCCCCACTAAAGCATCAAATTGCACTCGGGTCAGAACGCCCTGGTAGTGAAAATTGTCGCTGTTGATCTTAATCTCTACGCTGTCGTTGGTAGACAGCTGTTCTTTAATTCGCCGCGCTTCGGTCATTAGCAGGCGAGACTGACTATGCGTGATCTGCTCACTAAAACCCGCCTCACTGATCAGCCATTCGGCAATCCTACGATCAAAGTCGTCACCACCCAGGGCAGAGTTACCCCCTGTTGCCAGCACCTCAAAGACACCCCGATTGAGGCGCAACAAGGAAATGTCGAATGTGCCGCCACCCAAATCATAAACCGCAATCACGCCTTCCGCGCCGGTATCAAGCCCATAGGCCACCGCCGCCGCCGTGGGTTCGTTGAGCAATCGGTAAACATTTAAGCCAGCCAGTTTAGCCGCATCACGAGTCGCCTGCCGTTGGGCGTCGTCAAAGTAGGCTGGCACGGTGATAACGACGCCATCTAATTCGCCGCCGAGTGTTTCTTCGCCGCGCTGCACCAAGGTCTTTAAAATTTCAGCCGAAGCTTCCACCGGACTGACCTGGCCTGAGACGACAGAGAACCTTGGCATGCCTTGCGTCTCGATAAATTCATAAGGCAGCCGCTCGCCAAGAGTTTCGATATCCTTGATGCCCCGGCCCATCAACCGTTTGACAGAGACGATCGTATTGAGAGGGTCTTCACTGGCGGCCGCGAGTGCCGGAGCGCCAACAACCACGGTATTATCCGCCAGATAACGGACCACCGAAGGCAGTAAATGCTGACCATCCGCATCTGGCAGCGTCGCCGCTTGGCCATTACGAACACTGGCGATCAACGAATTGGTCGTTCCAAGGTCAATGCCCGCGGCCCGTTTACGTTGATGAGGATCCACCGCTTGGCCAGGTTCTGTGATCTGTAACAATGCCATAGAATTCGTCTTAATCCTTACTTGTCAGGTATTACCTGCCCAGTGTGTCAACGCTGAGCAGCCTAATAATCGAGCAGTTGCTCTTCGAGGCGATCGGCCTCGCTATAGAGCTTGTGCATGAATTGCATTTTATAGGTCGTTTGCTCGGCCGCGGCCAACTGGTGTTCAATTTGCGCCGCAAAGTCTAATTCAAGGGCCGCCAATTCAGACGCTATTTTCCCCTTGAATACCGTGAGTCGGGCCAGGCTGTCAGCATCGTCGCCAATGTCTTCGAGTTCTTCCCGCAGCTCTATCTGCGCCATCAGAAACTCGCCGGGCAGGGTCGGGTTATGTTCGATTTCGCAGGACTTCAATTTCAGGATATAAATCGCCCGCTTCAGGGGTGACTTTAAGGTCGTATGGGCTTCATTGATGACCGTCGTCCACTGCATCGAAAGTCGCTTGTCTTGATCAGATGCGCCGACATGCTTGTCGGGGTGCACACTGCGTTGCAAGTCACGGTAACGATCGTCAAGCACCAACGGGTCTACCTGATAGCTGATAGGCAATTGAAATATCGAGAAAAAGTTGTCTTGGAGGTTCACATTCACAATCAGGTCGATGGGTCGTCAAGGGTGGATTAAAGGCGCTTCGGCATTTATGGGCCGAAGCGTAATCAGACTAGAAGGCCAGCTATACGGTGAAACTTTCACCACAGCCGCATTCAGCCTGAACGTTTGGGTTCCTGAACTCGAAACCTTCATTCAACCCCTGTTTGACGTAATCCATTTCTGTTCCGTCGATGTAAATCAGACTTTTGGGATCAACGAAGACATCAATCCCCTGGCTATTAAACAGCTGATCTTCTGGCGCCGGCTCATCCACTGGCTCAAGGACGTACATTAAACCTGAGCAGCCGGTGGTCTTTACAGATAAACGAATACCCACACCCTTGCCGCGGCTACCCAGATAGCTGCCGATATGAGCAGCGGCTTTTTCTGTCAGACTAATTCCCATGCTCGATTTGCTCCTCCTTGGTGCCTTTATTCGCCAACGGCAACCGCTGTCTGTTGATCAGCCGCATGCTTAGTCCGGAAATCTTTGACCGCTGCCTTGATGGCATCTTCGGCGAGCACTGAACAGTGAATTTTCACCGGAGGCAACGCCAACTCTTCGGCAATCTCAGTATTCTTGATCGAGGCGGCCTCGTCCAGAGTTCGACCCTTAACCCATTCTGTCAGTAAAGAGCTTGACGCAATCGCTGAACCACAACCGTAGGTCTTGAATTTCGCGTCTTCAATTATCCCGGCGTCATTGACCTTGATTTGTAACCGCATCACATCACCACAAGCCGGTGCGCCGACCATGCCGGTACCAACACTGTCATCCGTATCGTCCATCTTGCCGACGTTGCGTGGATTGTCGTAGTGATCCATTACTTTATCGCTGTATGCCATATTACTTCTCCAAATTATTCTGTCTGTTATCTAGCGAAATTCGCCCGTTCTGGGTAAGGCACAAGATCCATATTGAACGCCTAATGCGCTGCCCATTCGATCTTGGTGAGATCCACACCATCTTTGTACATATCCCACAGCGGTGATAATTCACGTAGTTTGTTCACCGCCAGATGAATCTTTGCGAGCGCATAGTCGACGTCTGCTTCGCTGGTAAAGCGACCAACACTGAAACGTAATGAACTATGGGCCATCTCGTCATTTAAGCCCAGCGCCCGCAACACATAGGAAGGCTCAAGACTCGCTGAAGTACAGGCTGAACCCGATGATACGGCCAAGTCACTTAAGGACATGATCAATGACTCGCCTTCAACATAGTTGAAACTGACATTGAGCCAACCTGGCACACGCTTATCGAAGCTGCCATTCACATGGACCTCCTCGATATCCTGTAAACCTTGCCACAAGCGCTCACGGAGTGCGCCGACACGCACCTGCTCCTCATGCATTTCCGCCTTAACGATTCGACAAGCTTCGCCCATGCCAACCAACTGGTGCGTCGCCAGGGTACCCGAACGCATACCCCTTTCATGCCCGCCACCATGCATCTGCGCTTCGAGCCGAATTCTAGGCTTGCGCCGCACGTACAAAGCACCAACACCCTTGGGGCCATACATCTTGTGCGCTGAGAAGGACATCAGGTCAACTTTCATCGCTTCCAGATCGATATCAATCTTGCCCGCACTCTGCGCCGCATCAACGTGGAAGAATACCTTCTTGGCGCGACAGACTTCACCAATCGCGGCGATGTCGTTAATTACACCGATTTCGTTATTGACGTGCATGATAGACACCAAGACCGTGTCTTCACGAATAGCTTCTGCCACCTGTTCAGGCGACACGATGCCATCACTACCGGGCTCCAGGTAAGTCACTTCAAAACCTTCACGTTCGAGGTGTCGACAGGTGTCTAGGACCGCCTTATGCTCAATGCGCGAGGTGATCAAATGCTTGCCCTTGTTCTTGTAAAAGTGAGCAACACCCTTAATTGCCAGGTTATCGGATTCAGTCGCACCCGAGGTCCAGACAATCTCTCGTGGGTCGGCATTAATCAGATCGGCAACCTGTCGGCGTGCCAGCTCAACCGCTTCTTCAGCTTCCCAGCCGTACTTGTGGGAGCGGCTCGCTGGGTTACCGAAATTGCCCTCGGCGAGCAAACATTCGCTCATCTTCTGAGCGACCCGGGGGTCAACTGGTGTGGTCGCGGCGTAATCAAAATAAATAGGGAGCTTCATGCTTCCACCTCCTCGGCAGGCATACGGATGACGTCATCTCGTTTTAAGTGTTGTCGGGCTGCGCGTTCTCGCACTTCCCGTTTAGCAATAATACTGGCCAGATCGATATCGCTTAGAAACTGGTGAATCTGGCTCGACAGGTCAGACCAAAGCTCATGCGTCAGGCAGGTTTCGCCATGATTACAATTCGCCTTACCGGCACAGCGGGTGGCATCAACCAATTCATCAACAGAATCAACAATCTGAGCCACAAAAATCGAACTGGCGTTGCGGCTCAATTGGTAGCCACCCCCTGGTCCGCGAACGCTCTTTACCAGCTCACTACGACGTAACTTGGCAAACAATTGTTCTAGATAAGACAAACTAATACCTTGCCGCTCAGAAATATCAGCCAAACTGATCGGACCGTTGTCTTCATTGACAGCCAGATCTAACATGGCCGTTACGGCATATCGACCTTTCGCGGTTAATCTCATAGCTTTTTCATCCTCGACCCGGTTCGGATCTAATCGATCTCACTTGAACCAGTATCTACGTAATACCCGACTAAATAGATCGGCTATTCTGCCAGTCTAATGTAACTATTTCAATAGTTGACCATTTTAGTCAGGTATTGTTCCCTTCAGATTCCTGGCGTCGCTGTGGTCGCCCCAATTTGTTCACGCTGGTCAGAAAACCACGCAGTATATTGACTTCCATTTCGTCCAGCCGAATGCGATTAAACATTCGACGCAAACGGGTCAGCAGCTGCCGAGGATTCTCAGGATCGTGGAATTCGACCTGCACCAGCGTCTCTTCCAAATGCTGAAACAGGTGTTCCACAGAGTCTGATGTGGCGTAGGCCATATCCCAATTATCAACTTCACGCTTGTCTATTTCGAGTTCGCTGACTTCAGGCTTGGCCGCCAGGCTCGCCTGCAGGACCTCGTAACACAATACTTGCACCGCCATTGCCAGATTTAAGGAACTGTATGCCTCACCCGTCGGAATATTAATATGAAAATGGCACTTTTGTAGTTCCTCGTTTTTCAAACCGCGAGACTCGCGACCAAAAATAATCGCAATCTCCGCACCTGCGGCTTGCTCGGCAACCACTTTTTCACCGCAGGCACGGGGCTCAAGCATCGGCCAAGGAATACGTCGGTCGCGCGCCGAGGTGCCGAGCACTAACTGGCAACCTGCAATCGCCTCATCGAGGGTATCCACTACAATGGCAGAGCTAACCACGTCGACGGCGCTAGCAGCCCGCCGAAACGCTGTGTCATCGGGGAAATCTTTGGGATTGACCAACACTAGCCGCGTCAGCCCCATATTCTTCATGGCCCGCGCCGCAGCGCCGATATTACCGGGATGGCTGGTTTCGATCAGGACAATACGGACTGACGGAAACAGATTATCTACAGTTTTTTGCATTAGATGTCTTCAGGGGACGATTCGGCGGCGTAATTCTACACGCAAAATGCTAAGATTCCCCGCCGAAATTATGCTTGCTCATCATTTCAATGGCTTTTTACTGCTCTTTATGACAATTGGTGGATTGAATCTATGGAACCGATGGCCAACATGGCTCTACGCGCCGCACGCCTTGTGGCGCCCCGCATTACCCGCGCCTTTGACCGCCCTGACCTGATTAAAGTCAGCGACAAGGGCCGGAATGACTACGTGACGAATATCGATAATGAGGTGGAATACGCCATTGTCGACGCGTTGAAAACCACATTCCCCGGTCATTCGTTCCGCGGCGAAGAAGCTGCGCAGAATATCGACACAGCAGGCGCCGAATATGAATGGATCATCGATCCTATAGATGGCACCACTAACTTCGTACAAAACATCCCCCATTTTTGTATCTCTATCGCCTGTTTACGCAATGGTAAGATGGAACATGCTGTCATTCTCGACCCAATCCGGCAGGAAGAATTTGTCGCCAGCCGCGGCAAGGGTTGCTCTCTGAATGGTCGGCGCCTCAGGGTCGGCAGCAAAACATCCCTGGAGGGTGCCTTGATCTCAACCGGCGGGCACGAACACGCGATTGCCGAACAGCAGGCTTTGATTTATCAGCAATTATTGAATGAAGGCGCGGTCATGCGCCAGGCCGGCAGTGCGGCCCTTGATCTCGCCTGGGTGGCTGCTGGCAGACTTGATGGCATGTGGATGCGCCAACTGAATATCTGGGATATGGCGGCGGGCGCATTAATGGTACAGGAAACGGGCGGACTCTTAGGCGAGTTCAATGGCGGCACTCAGTATTTGAAGTCTGGCAATATTATTGCGGCCTCTCCCAAATGTTTTCGCAGCCTGGCACCATTGATTCGAAAGCATTTGGGCTAAGCCCAAATGCCGCTAGTGCTGGTTTGAACACCAGCACTGACTACCCCATCATGTCGGGGTCTTCAGCGCCTTCTTTGACCGGGATTGCCAGGTCTTCTTTGGATATGTTCAGCAACACCAGCACATTCGCCGCGATATAGATCGAAGAATAGGTCCCCACAACAACACCGATAATCAAACCTTCCGCGAAACCGCGAATCAGTTCGCCACCGAGGAAGTACAAGGCCATCAAAACCAGCAAGGTAGTCAAGGACGTTACCATCGTGCGCCCCAAGGTCTGGTTTAGTGAGATATTAATAATATCCACGGACGAGCCGCGCCGAACCTTGCGGAAGTTTTCTCGAATCCGGTCAGCGACCACAATCGTGTCGTTCAACGAATAGCCAATCACCGCCAGCAGTGCTGCGAGCACGGTCAAATCAAAGTCCCAGCGAGTCAGTGAGAAGATACCCAGGATAATAATGACATCATGGAATAACGCCACCACGGCGCCTACAGCAAACTTCAACTGGAAGCGCATGGCGATATACAGCATGACAGCAGCCAGCGCCGTCAACATGCCCAAACCACCTTGATTCGTAAGCTCTTCACCTACCGCAGGGCCCACAAATTCTGACCGCCGAAGCAAGACGCCATTGCCGGCGGCCTGCATCAACGCCTTGAGCACCTCGTCACCCAGGGTCGCATTTTCGCGATCCGAGAGGTTTTTTTGCGGCGGAATTCGAACCAGAATATCGCGCTCTGAACCGAAGTACTGAACTACATGACCACTAAAGCCAGCCTTATCCAGTTCCATACGAATATCGCCGGGATCAACAGGATTCTCATAGGCCACCTCAACGAGCGTGCCGCCGGTAAAATCCAGCCCCCACTCCACCTGGTTCCAGGCTAAAGACACCAGCGAGGCCAGCACTAATGCCAACGAAATACCACCAGCGATATTGCGGTATTGCATGAAGTCGATTTTATACTTTGTCGCGCTCATGGGTTGTCGCCAATATTGGGGGCAAGTTTCATATCGCCAGACTTTTCACGTTGCGCCCACCGTAAATCACGTTAATGATCGCTCTAGTGCACACGATGGCTGTAAACATTGACGTCAAAATACCGATCGACAGGGTTATCGCAAAGCCCTTAACTGGGCCCGTGCCAATAGCATAAAGAATCAGCGCAACAATCAGGGTGGTGATATTGGCATCAAAAATGGTCACAAACGCTCGCTCGAAACCCGCATTGATCGCCGCCTGAGGCGACATACCATTTGCCAACTCTTCCCTGATTCGGGAAAAGATCAAGACGTTCGCATCAACGGCCATACCCACAGTCAAAACAATGCCCGCGATACCCGGTAAGGTCAGGGTTGCACCGAGACTCGACATGATCGCGATCAACAAGACCAGATTGGTCATCAGCGCCAGATCGGCCGCTATGCCGAACACTCTGTAGTAAACCAACATGAATATCAGCACGAGCGTTAGGCCAACGGCGACCGAGATCGCACCCAATTCGATATTTTCCTTACCTAAACTGGCACCCACCGTGCGTTCTTCGGCAATGAACATATCCGCGGCCAACGCGCCGGCACGGAGTAACAGGGACAATTCACGGGCTTCTCCCGCCTGTAAACCGGTAATTCTGAACTGCACACCCAGCGCAGCTTGAACTGTTGCCAAACTGATGACTCGGCGTTCAACGTAGGGTGTCGTCTTTCGAACTTCCACGCCATCGACCATGGAATAGCTATCACGGGTCTTGGTTTCGATAAAGACCACACCCAAGCGCCGACCGATATTATGCCGGGTCGCGCGGTGCATCATGTTGCCGCCTTCGCTGTCGAGGGTAATATTGACCTGCGGCAAGCCTGTCTCCGGGTCAAAGCTGGCTTTGGCATCAACCACTCGATCACCCTTGATGATGACATTTCGCTCAAGGCTCGCCGTGCGGCCTTCATAGTCATAATCAATGGTGGTGGAGCGCGGCGCATCGGGTTGCGCGTCAAAGCGAAACTCTAAGGTTGCCACCTTACCCAGGATACGTTTGGCTTCTGCCGTGTCTTGCACACCGGGTAGGTCAACGACTATCCGATTACGCCCGAGACGCTGCACCAGGGGTTCAGAGACCCCTAATTCATTCACTCGGTTACGAATCGTTTGCAGATTCTGCGATACCGCAAAATCTTCAATAGACCGAATCGTGTCTTCGGTAATTTTCAAGCTGATAAACGGCAAACTATCCTCGCCCGCAGAGAATATAAACTCTCGGTATTGAGATTCCAGCAGGCTTCGCGCCTCGCTGCGGGTTTCATCGTCTTCAAATGATATTTTCAAGACCCCACGACTACTGTCATCGACGTCTCTATAGCGAATCTTGGCCTCACGTAACTTACGCTTTACGTCGGTTCCAAGGCTACTGATGCGGTCAGTGACAACGCTATTGGTATCCACTTCCATCAAGAAATGGACACCGCCTCGCAGATCGAGACCATATTTCATGGGGGCTGCCCGTATATCATCGAGCCATTCGGGGGTCGTTGGCGCGGCATTCAAGGCCACCACATAGCGCTGTTTCAGATCGTGAAGCGATCGCTGAATCACAGTCTTGGCTTTCAGCTGCGTATCATCATCCGGCAGTCGAATCAGAATATTTTGGTCCTTTAGCTCCGCGCCGTAATATTTAAGATCGGCCGCATCGAGCGCGTCAGTCGCGACCTTCAGCGCACGGTCTGTGACTGTCTCGCCGCTGGTTTCGACAGATATCTGGACCGCGTAATCCGGCTGATAGATATTCGGCAACGCATAAACAAAGCCGAGCACGATCGCGAACACAACCAGCAGGTTTTTCCACAGGGGGTAGGTATTTAGCACCGGTTATATACTTTTGATCGTGCCTTTCGGCAACGCCGATGCGATCGCACCTTTCTGAACCTTAATTTCGACGTTCTCAGCGATTTCTATGACTAAAAACTGCTCATCTACTTTGGTAATTTTGCCAAGCATGCCACCACTGGTCACAACCTCGTCACCCTTGTTCAGGCCGCCAACCAATTCCTTGTGCTCTTTAGTTCGCTTGCTCTGTGGACGCCAGACGATGAAGTAAAACACCAGCGCAAACGCTATGATAATAAAGATATCCATGCCCGGTATCGGTCCGCTACCACCTGCCGCATCCGCTGCCATCGCAGCCGGGATCAAAAAGTTACTCATAGGAATCACTCTCTATTATAGTGCTGATTGTCGCCAGCACGATCGCAAAAAAGACGTATTGTCCCGAATCGGCGCGCTATAGGCAAACGATTCCGCTTACAAATCACCTCAACGCCACATCAATAGCTAGGGTCGCATCAGCGCCCAGCCTTCATAGACCCGGTCCACATGACCCTCAAGGTCAGCGATTTCGATGGCAGACCGTAATCCCGCCATTAAATCCAGATAGTAGTGCAGATTATGTAGCGTATTGAGTTGCGCACCCAGCATTTCGCCACATTTATCCAGATGATGCAGGTAAGCACGGCTGAAGTGCTGGCAGGTATAACAAGCGCAACCAGGATCCAGCGGATTATTGTCAGTCTTGTGCACCGCATTGCGGATCTTAACCACGCCCACAGAAGTAAACAGATGACCATTGCGGGCATTACGGGTGGGCATGACGCAATCCATCATGTCCACGCCTCGCAGCACGCACTCCACCAGGTCTTGAGGCGTACCAACACCCATCAAGTAACGGGGTTTGTCTGCTGGCAACTGGGGGGCAACATGTCCCACCACTTCCATCATTTCTGCCTTGGGCTCGCCCACAGACAGCCCACCAATAGCATAGCCATCGAAACCGATATCCAGCAACGCCTGGCGCGATACATCACGTAAGTCCAGATGAATACCACCCTGGACAATTCCAAACAAAGCATTCAGATTATCCAGCCGAGCAAACTCCTCGGCGCTGCGTTTTGCCCAACGAATCGACATCTCCATGGAAGTCGCCACGGCCGACTTTTCTGCCGGATAAGGCGTGCATTCATCGAATACCATGGCTATATCCGCATTCAGAGCCGTCTGGATCTGCATCGAGCGCTCGGGGTCGAGAAATACTTCATCTCCATTAATCGGGGACTTGAATTTAACGCCGGCTTCCGTGATTTTTCGCAGATCACCCAGGCTGAACACCTGAAAGCCGCCAGAGTCGGTCAAAATAGGCTTATTCCAGCCCATAAAACCATGCAGCCCCCCATGTTGCTCGATCACATCCATGCCGGGTCGCAGCATCAGGTGAAACGTATTCCCCAGCAGAATTTGCACCCCAATCTCGTCCAGGGTCGACGGCATCATGCTCTTGACTGAACCATAGGTGCCGCAGGGCATGAATATAGGGGTTTGGACCACCCCATGGGCGAGCGTCAGTTGGCCACGTCGAGCATGACCATCGGTATGAGAAACATCAAACTTCACGAGAATGGCTTACCTTATTGATGAAAGAGGAACATGAGCAGACATTGATTATTAGCCAGTGATCATTAGCCAGTGATCATTAGCCAGTGATCATTAGCGAGTGGTCATTAGCGAGTGATCAACATCGCGTCACCATAACTGAAAAACCGGTATTTTTCTTCTATGGCCACCTGATAGGCGTGCCGGATATGCTCAACACTGGCAAAGGCGCTGACCAGCATCATTAGCGTAGAGCCTGACAGATGGAAGTTCGTCACCAAGGCATCCACCGAACGAAATTCATAACCCGGGTAAATAAATATATCGGTGTCACCCTGGTAGGGCTGGATGATGCCGGTCTTTGATGCGGTTTCCAGACACCGCACGCTGGTGGTACCCACGGCGACCACTCGCCCCTGGCGGGCTCGACAAGCATCCACGGCGTCGCACACCGTCTGGGTCACCTCGAGCTGTTCGGAATGCATCTGGTGGTCTTCCACCGTCTCGACCCGCACGGGCTGAAAAGTACCAGCCCCCACATGCAGAGTTGCCTGGGTACTGGCCACACCCTTCGCCGCCATAGCCGCCAGCAAGGGCTCGTCAAAGTGCAACCCGGCAGTCGGTGCAGCGACCGCGCCATGCTTTTCAGCGAAGACTGTCTGGTAGCGCCCTTGGTCAGCAATATCGTCTTCGCGTGTAATATATGGCGGTAACGGCATATGCCCAACCGCCTCGGCGATCACCAGCACCCCAGGGGCGGGAAACGCAACCTTATAGAAGCCCCCTTGCTTCTCAATCACTGTGACCCTCGCACTGTGACCATCCAGTTGTAAGTGGCTGCCCGCCCGCGGCGTTTTACTGCTGCGGATTTGAACGAGGGCCGTGTGATCATCCAACACCCGCTCTAACAAAATCTCGACCTTGCCGCCCGTTGATTTGGTACCGAACAATCGCGCAGGAATGACACGCGTATTGTTGAACACCAAGAGGTCGGCAGGCGCCAGCAACTCGGTCAAATCGCTAAAGTGATAATGGTTGATCGCCCCAGTGGTTGCATCCAGGTGCAACAAGCGACTGGCCGTACGTTGGGCAGTGGGATATTGGGCGATCAAATGCCCGGGCAGTTCATATTCGAAGTCACTGACTTGCATGACAGAATTCTGGAAATTATGGAGGCCGAACGATACGTTGCTCGGCGCTATAAATCCAGCTCAAACATCTGGGTCCAGGCTAGGTAATCTGGACTATCACGGTCTATTTCTAAGCCAGCACAATGCTTACCATCCTCATTAGACCAGCGGACTTCGCCCTCCAGACGATACAAGTGCGCGTCGCAGTCCAGCCTCAAGCCAACCCGGGTTGCCACTGGCAGGCATATCCCCGCCGACACTTGCATCCCTGTTTCTGAAACATTGACTGTGGTTCCTGAGATCGAGGTGTTTTCCAGTCCGGTGTTATCAACGCAACGGATCACATCCAACAGGACCAACTCGGTTTTATCAATTCTATCTAGGCGCATCACATTTCCTCACCATACATCCATCACCAACTATCACCAACTATCACCACCTCATGCCGCATAGCACTGACAACTGGCATCGTTTTGATACTACAAAAGCTGCGTCGGATAAGATAGCTACCGCTGTACATATTTCGATCAATCGGGATCCCCGCGGGTAGACGACCCGCGAATCAGGCGTCGAGTGCGGCCGGCTATCAAAACTATCTTGTGAACTAGTTCCCATGGCCAACAATCACGGCTATACTGCCCATCCTGCTGTGCCGGGGTGGCGGAACTGGTAGACGCGCCGGATTCAAAATCCGGTTCCTTCACGGGAGTGCCGGTTCGATTCCGGCCCTCGGTACCAACAGCACGGCTTGCGCTTCGCGCAAACGTGCTGAACGGCAGGTGTTTCGAAAAGTGACATACCGAGAGCTGATCTCTCGAACGACTATCCTCGACCAACTATCCTCGAAGAACATCTAAACAAAGCTCTCTGTGAAAGCTCTCTGTGACAGCTCTCTGTGACCGCTCTCTGTGACAGCTCTCTGTTGAAATTCACACAGCGCAAACATGCTGCGCTCTCAATTGCCTCTTCAGCAAGACTTCAATCGCTCAATTACCTCTTCAGCAAGACTTCAATATAGCAGTCATAGTGCCCAAGGGCTTTGGTCCGCTTAAATCAAGCGTCACAGCTTCTCTAACATCCACTATTAAATAGCCACCAAACCAGATCCATTCACACGAGCGACTTTTCACACGAGCGACTTTGCCATTCGGGCAATGCCAGCCGTGATTGTATGCATCCAGCGATATGCTGGACACAGCATCGGATATTGATTCACCAGGTCGTTGTGCCGCAGCTGCTCACCTTACGCAAAGTGCCACACAACAAACCAGCGGCACCGTGCACAGCTGTTTTGTTGTGCGGCTCGAATCGCAAATTGAGATTAAAAAAATACCGAGCATGGCCCGGCATTTTTTAATGGAACGTTCTATCGCATGATGGTCCCAACAGATTATTCCGGCGGAGTACGGATGACCAGATTACGGATTTCAGTCATATCTTCCATCGCAAAGCGAATACCTTCTCTACCAATCCCTGAATCTTTCACGCCGCCATAAGGCATATTATCAACACGGTAGGATGGCACATCACCGACTACGACGCCGCCCACTTCCATTTCATCCCATGCCTGCTGCACTTTGTAGAAGTCGCGGGTAAAGATGCCGGCCTGCAAACCAAATTTACTGTCATTGACCATCGCAATCGCATCATTCCACGTCGAGAATTTTTGCAACACCGCAGCAGGACCAAATGCCTCTTCCACACATAGCGCCTGATCTAGCGGAACATTTTCCATTAAGGTGGCATCTAGCATCGCGCCGTTGCGCGTGCCGCCGCAGAGGATCTTACCGCCAGCCGCGGCTGCAGACGCTATCCAGCCATGTAGGCGAGCAGCCTCTTTTTCCGAGATCATCGGTCCAATAAAAGTCTCGCGCAGTTTCGGATCGCCTTTGATCAGAGTAGCCGTTTTAGCCACCAGCTTCGCTTTCATCACATCGTAAATATCTTCATGGATCATGATGCGCTGCACGCCGATGCACGATTGGCCAGACTGGTAGAACGCACCAAAGATAATGCGGTTGACAGCATCGTCGAGATTTTTTGTATCCGCATCGACCACAACGGCGGCGTTGCCGCCCAACTCCAGTACCACCTTCTTCTTGCCGCAACGTGCTTTCAAGTCCCAGCCAACATCGGGTGAGCCGGTAAACGACAGCAGTTTAAGTCGGTCATCGACAGTAAACAGATCAGCACCGTCGCGCGAACAGGCGAGAATTGAGAATGCGCCTTCTGGCAGGTCTGTTTCGGCCAAAACCTCACCCATGATGATCGCACCCAGCGGAGTACGGGATGCTGGTTTCATCACAAATGGGCAGCCGACAGCCAGTGCGGGCGCTATCTTGTGCGCCGCAAGATTGAGCGGGAAATTAAACGGCGAAATAAATGAACAAGGGCCGATTGGCACACGCTTCCACATGCCCTGGTAGCCTTTTGCACGGGGCGAGATATCCAACGCCTGCAATTCACCGTGCATACGCGTAGATTCCTCGGCAGCGATCTGAAAGGTGTCGATCAGACGAGTCACCTCACCCTCCGCATCATTGATCGGCTTGCCGGCTTCGATGCATAGCGCCATGGCCAGCTCGTCGAATCGTTCCTTAAAACGGCTGACACAATGCTCCAGCACCGCCTTTTTCTCATAGGATGGCATTTTTGCCATGGGTTCAGCCGCACGAACGGCACCTGCGATGCCTTCATCGATTGCCTTGGGATCAGCCAGCGCACAGCGCGTCGCAACTTCACCGGTATATTTATCGGTGACCTCAAGATCCTCGTTGGCGTAAACCGCTTTATTGTTCAGATAGTAGGGATATTTGGCCTGAAGCGTCGACATTGACGGTCTCCTTGAGTGATCAGGTGTTAGCAATGACGAGGGGCCCGCAAGCCCCTCGTGGTTCTCAGCCAAACTAAATGGTCGCTGAGTGCTTCTTGATATCGATGTTGAGTATTTGGTCGTTGTCGGCATAATCCACGGGACAATCGATCAAATGCACGCCCGGCGTGGAAAGCGCAGTCTTGAGGATCCCAGGCAAAGCCTCGGCGGATTCAACCCGATGACCAATACCACCGTAGGCTTCCACATACTTGACGAAATCGGGATTACCGTACTGCAGGCCCCAATCATCAAAGCCCATGTTGGCTTGCTTCCAACGAATCATGCCGAATGAATTATCGTTCAGAATCAAAACGGCGATATTCATCTTTTCACGCACCGCGGTTTCCAGCTCCTGCGAGTTCATCATGAACCCCCCATCGCCGCAGATCGCCAGCACCTTGCGATCTGGATAGACCATATGTGCTGCCATCGCTGATGGCAGACCCGCGCCCATTGTTGCCAGCGCATTGTCCAGCAGTACCGTATTGCGCTGATGGGCGCGGTAGTTGCGGGCAAACCAGATTTTGTAGACGCCGTTATCGAGGCAGATCATGCCGTCGTCCGGCAGTGCATCGCGGACCAATTTGACGACATGCTGTGGATAACAAGGGAAGCGCGCGTCGTCTGAACCTGCCAGAATGTTAGCGTCGTGATGTTCGCGAATTGCCATCATGCGGGTGAAATCCCAGCCGGCTTCAGCGCTCGTCTTAACGCCGTTCTTCAGCTCCCAAATGGCGTTGCCAACGTCGCCGATCACCTCTATTTGAGGGAAGTAAACAGGATCAACCTCAGCAGTATTGTATGAAATATGGATGACCTCGGTGCTACCTCTCTTCATAAAGAACGGCGGCTTTTCAATCACGTCATGGCCGATATTGAGGATCAAATCGGCAGCCTCGATGGCACGGTGGACATAGTCGTCTGCAGACAGCGCGGCACAACCCATGAACAACGGATGGCGCTCATCAACCACGCCTTTACCAAGTTGGGTGGTTACAAATGGGATTCCGGTTTTGTCGATAAATTCCGTCAGCATCTTCGACGTCATTTTGCGGTTGCCGCCAGCGCCGATAATAATGATTGGCGATTTTGCGGTGTGCAATTTTTCCAGCGCCATGCTGATCGACTTAAATTCTGGCACAGGACGCCGTACCGCCGATTTTGGAATCGGCCGCTCTTCTGTTTGCTCGTCAGCGATATCTTCTGGCAGCTCAATATGAACAGCGCCTGGCTTTTCTTCCTCAGCAAGCCGGTAAGCTTCACGGATACGCGACGGTATGTTATCACCAGCAACTAACGTGACCGCATACTTCGTGATCGGCTTCATCATCTCGACAACATCGAGGATTTGGAACCGGCCCTGTTTAGATTTTTTCACAGGTTTTTGGCCGGTAATCATCATCATTGGCATGCCGCCCAGCTGAGCATAAGCTGCTGCAGTCGTGAAATTTGTTGCACCTGGGCCAAGGGTTGAAACACAAACGCCGGTCTTGCCGGTCAGGCGACCGTATACAGAGGCCATAAATCCAGCGCCCTGCTCGTGGCGGGTCAGTATTAGCTTGATTTTTTTCGAACGGCTGAGACTGTCAAGAAAGTCAAGGTTCTCTTCTCCGGGGATGCCAAAGACATATTCACATCCTTCGGCTTCTAGACATTCAATAAATAGATCTGATGCTTTCGTCATAGTACCCTCTGTCGCTGCTTGCGGGCATAAAGTAGCCCTTGGTTTTTTATGGGCTTACTTTAACCAAAGACATGTAGGAATAATAATGTTTCTTCGCTAAATCACGCAGACATTAGCTAAGAGTCTCTAACAAGTTGGCGGCAGGGATGCGCTGAAACAGGGGTTAGGAAATTTATCGATTCAATCTCGTTAACATAGAACTATGTTTAATGGTTTACAAACTATTGCACCCGCATCTTACCCCGACCCTGAACCTCGACCTCAAACCTACATACCTATATGGGAAGGATCGTGAATTTAAACCACTGACCCCCAGATTAAACAAGCAAACTGATTGAAGTCTTTTGCTAATGTACTTATATTTGGCCACGGTATCCTCGCGGTTTCTCCGAGCTTGTTTTAGCATCGGGAGCATCGGGTAAATGGCGCCATTAGAGCGGGAGTTTGAAATGAGTTGGTATTTAACGTTCAAATCACTGCTATCTGGGCTACCATCGAAATTCAACGCAACAACTTCACTCTAACGTCTCAATCCACTGAATTGAAAGCAGTCAATACTGACTGAACCTACGTTTAATGGTCTAACTTGATAAATCAACAGGAGAATAACAATGGCTGTATCTGATCACGTAAACCTCGAAGAATTTATGAACGGGGTCGAACGACGCAATCCGCATCAGACTGAGTTCATTCAAGCCGTTCGAGAAGTTGCCGAAGACGTTTTCGAGTTCATCGAAGATAAAGAAAAATATCATAAAGCACAGATCCTTAGACGAATGGCAGAACCAGACAGAGTTGTCAGCTTCCGAGTTTGTTGGGAAGACGACAACGGCAACGTTCGCGTTCAACGCGGATGGCGGGTACAGAACAACAACTCGATTGGTCCCTATAAAGGCGGACTACGCTTCCATCCCAGCGTGACAGAAAGTGTCTTGAAGTTTTTGGCATTTGAGCAAACCTTCAAAAATTCCCTCACTGGCCTGCCCATGGGTGGCGGCAAGGGTGGTTCGAACTTTAATCCAAAGGGTAAGTCTGACAACGAAATCATGCGATTCTGCCAGTCTTTTATGACTGAACTGTATCGTCATGTAGGAGAAGACACAGACGTTCCCGCAGGTGATATTGGTGTAGGTGCTCGCGAAATTGGTTACATGTTTGGTCAGTACAAACGCATAACCAACAAGTTCACAGGTATATTGACAGGCAAGGGACTCGAGTTTGGCGGCAGTCTGGTAAGAACAGAGGCAACCGGATATGGCGCGGTTTACTTCTTGCAAAACATGTTAGAGCACCAGGGTACGAGCGTCTTGGGCAAAACTGCCGTTATCTCCGGCTCGGGTAATGTCGCAACTCACGCAGCAGAGAAAATTATTGATTTTGGAGGCAAGGTGTTAACGCTATCTGACTCCAAAGGTTATATCCATGACCCCGATGGGATTGATCAAAGTAAGCTAGAATGGATCAAAGAGCTGAAGAACGTTCGCCGCGGCCCCATCTCTGATTACATTATTGAGTACAAAGGTGCTACCTACCATGAAGGCGAGAAACCTTGGGGGGTTGTTTGCGACCTCGCACTTCCTTGTGCAACGCAAAACGAACTGCTTGGTCATCACGCGGACTTACTCGTTAAGAACGGTTGCATTGGTGTTTGTGAAGGCGCGAACATGCCGACCGATCTTGCTGGCATAAAAATCTTCAAGGAAGCTGGAATCTGTTATGCACCAGGTAAAGCGTCCAATGCAGGTGGCGTTGCGGTTTCCGGCCTCGAAATGAGCCAAAACTCAGCCCGTCTAAGCTGGACTGAAGCAGACCTTCAACAACAACTGCGCGACATTATGAAGGGCATCCATGATAGTTGTCTTGAGTATGGCCAAAAGCCAGATGGCACAGTCGATTACGTAAAGGGCGCCAATATCGCCGGTTTCGTTAAGGTTGCTGATGCAATGATCGCGTTCGGTGTCGTTTAAAGCTATGTTATGGCAAATCGAGTAATCTGTGATTCCTCGATTTGCCAAAGCCCATAGTGCATTTAAGCCCCATTCACTCGGATTAAAAAATTATCTTGATTGGCGTTTTTGCTAGCATAATTATGTATGCCAGTCGCATCCTCCTCCGAGCCTATTTTTGCGATACTATTTGCCCGACACTATTTGCGCGACACTATTTTCGACCCCGGGACTCTTAGGGCGTAGAGCGTGGATCTGCTGACAAGGCGACTTAGATAGCCTAAGCCGCCTTGCTCAATCTACATCGGGTAAAACGTCATCTCAAATTCACCAGATGCAATATCGAGAACCGATTTGCACAAATTTTGACTTCCGTCACTCAAATCGTCTAACGAGTGCATAGTGAAAGAAGTACCCTCACGCTTCCACATGCCATTCCTTACTGCAGCCACACGTTTACCATCATCATCTATAGCCATGCCTTTGCCGGTAAATGATCCCTGTGAAGTCGAACTGGGATTAAGTTTCATGTTGTACGTGAGGTACACCATCCCGTATTTACCGGCCTTTCCAGAGACGGTCACGGTGCCGCCGGTGTCCGAGAGCTCAAGGTTCAACAACTTGCCTTTAACACTGTAGGTCTCGGCAGGTAATTCGATGGTGGTATGACCGTCGGCAGCCACTGATTGCGTAAGTACTAGGAGCATCAGTGACGCTACCAAAAATAATAATTTCATTTTCTAACACCCCTATTTTAGTAGCTTTAAAGATCCGCAACCACGTAGTTAACATTAGTGCGGTAGACCTTTCTAATTCCACCAACTTTCTTCTGAAATTCAGCAAACGCTTTCGATGGAACTCCGTTTTCCAAAAGTGTTTCTAGATCTTTGGCGCCCGAAAAAGCCATGTGTGTAACATTGCTATCGGCACCACCTTGAATTCGCCATAGGCCATAAGCCCCTCTAACTAGACCCGCTTTTTCCTGAGCTTCCATTAATTTTTTATACGCTGCTACGTAAGTCGCCTCATCAGTGACGCTGGTTTGCCAAACAACGTAAGTCGTATCTTTCGTGTAATCACCGCCCGTGTGCAACGTACGCAGTAGCCGCTGTGATACCGATTGCGTGTGCTCCTTCAATACAGCGATGAGATTCCCAGCGGCCCTGCACTGCTGCATCTTGCCGAAGGTCTCGGTTATCGATTTCGCGTCGGTGAAGTTGAAAATAACCGAGTGGGTAGGAGCTTCAGTTCCATTCCAATTTTCTGCCATTACGCGGATAGCGGTAGGCATCGATTTTCGACATTCCGACTGTGCAAAAGTAGATATCGCAGCAACGACACTAGCTTGCTCCGCTGTGGAAAATTGAAATATCGTCGCGAAGGCAGGAACTGTAGCCTCTTGACTATAAGCCGACATAGTCTGTAGCCCGACGATTAACAGCAAGGACGAAAGAATTTTCTTCATAGCAATATCCAGATGAATTTTGAACGATAAAATTAAACGTGCCCCAATATCACGTCAATAATGGTTCGGTTTTGGTTAAGCGTTACTGGCTTGGTTCTCGGCCATAACCTGTTTGCACGAACCATAAGCATAAATGGATATCTCATCTTCGCCAGGATTCTAACACCGGGATAAAGCTCACTGAGAGCAGATCTCTCACCACACAACACACCATTAGCGATCAATGACAGCAGTTCGCGACGCCAAGGGGCTCCGAATCAACAGACTACTTTGGGCAGAATAAGTAGGCACATCCCTTGAGAACGACCAACAAAAAATTACGCTATAGGCCTCTAGGCAACACCTACCCAGACCATTCAGATTTTACTTTTGCTTAATCCCTTGCCGGCGTCGGCCGACCCCGTGAAATCGTCAACTGTTGAGGCGTTTGGTTGCCGATATAAAGGAACGCTCCTCCGTGATCAAAGGTCAGTATTTGCATGAGCCGGCTGAATCTCTCTGGGTATTGCGAGAATGCTTCATTGAAAAAGCCCAAAGCATGAATCCTCAACTGCGCTGAAGCCCCGGCTTTCTCTCGTATCAACTCAATTTCCGTCAAAAATGCGTCAAAGTCGTTACCCGTATAATCATCTCCTGCGACGAATAAGCCTACTTTCAGCCCAGGCCTATACAATCGCTCAATAGCCACTCTAATCCCTTCTACCGGGCTACTATTGGAGTACGCATTCCAGCTTGAAAGCTTAGCTTGCGCTGCATCAAAGCTACGCTTATCCGCCGGCAACCAATTCTGCTTGCCGGCATACAAAAACTCGCCCTGATCGCTGAGGATCTGAAAACCCTTTAGCCGAGGATAGTTCCGCAGTATCTCCGAGACTTTACTAATTACTCGTGGCCATATTTTTTTCATACTGCCGGAAGTATCGATCACGAAAACAAGATAATCCGAATCAACCGGAATTCCATAGTTCCGACTCGGCGGGCCCTGGCTTTCAACGCCTGTGAAAAGTAATTTTTGCTTTAACTCGAGCTCGAGCGAATCTGCCGCCTCACTAACCGATAGCAACTCTTGTTTCAACACCGCTATGGACGCATCAGCGGCATTCTTATTACGACTATCACTATCTTGGCTACTGACGAGTACGCTGAGCGCTGCTCGCATCGATACGAAATCTAATTCCAACAAGCTATTGCCAGATGTTAAACTTTTGACTTGTTCTCTCATCTCGCCAATTTTTTGATAAACTTCACTATCGCTTTTTGTTTCATGCTCGCCGACTGGAAGAATCAGTACTAGCAGGACAATCGCGCCAAACCCGCAGGCGATGACGTCTAAGAACGCGACAATTGAAACAGGGCTGATGAACTTCTTCTTCACTTCAATAACCAATCAACAGCTGGCGTAATTAATTTCCCAGCTGTTACACCAGAAACTATCGAGTAGAATCTTATCGCCTCACTATCGCCATCTAGCGGCAATAGGACCACATCGACAGGCACTCCAGACAACCCGCCCGCCATAGCTTCTACGGACTTCATCGCCACTGAAACCCTACAATCGCTAGTCAGCGTTGAAACTTTTTGTTGCTCCTTGGGACAGCCCTTTAATTTACCACGACCGTCAACTTTCCCAGGGAGACCATCGGTTATCAGCAAAATTCTACCGGGCTTCGGGATCAAACTATTGGCCGCGTCAATCGCTTTTTTCAGATTGGTACCGCGCTTCGGTCCGTGTGACACGAGGTCCTCAACAAGCGCATCGTGACGACCATCTTTCTTATCCCATATGAGAACTTCTTGACCAATCGAATTGCCCTCCAGGTTATAAACCTCTTCGGAATACATCAACAACTTGAACCTAGCATTTCGATCAATAGTCTTATACGCAAACTGTGCAGAGAGCCTTGCCTGATTCCACTTAGGCGCCGAGTTTCTGGCAACTGATCCGGAAACCTGAATCCTAAAAATCTCGACCAACGACCAATGCAGCATGCTCGCCGACACATCCAATAAAATGACGACCTTATCTAGCCCGCTAAAGTTGATGCCATCTAAGGCACCCGCCCCCTTTAAGTCAAGTTCACTTCTAGATTCCTGTTCTTGCGTCAACTGTCTGGCTAACTGATTGTCGAACTCCTTCAGCCCTTTCATTCTGGCCAACTCGGTACTCAACGCCGCCTTGACCTTTTGAACACTAGCCTCTTTATTTGTCAGGTACTGACCTCTGACGCGAGCCGCTTCAGTCAATTGAATTTTATCCGCCGCCAACGCCTCAAGCTCAAACTCAAGATTGGTCCGCTCAGAAGACAACCTCTCAACCTCCGATTGCAGCTTGCCGACTTCAGATGACGCCATCAAATCAAGCACTTCACTATTCACTGACGGCTGCTCATGTTTAACAATGAGCAATAATAGTATTGCTGCTCCGAGACCGCAGCAAAGAACATCGAGGAACGAAAGACCGACACCATCTTCGCTGACGGCAGCTTTTCTTTTGGACATTTAAGCTGCGACTCTAATGCGCGTAAGATGACTACCCAATGCTTCACTAATAAATTGTTTCGATCTCACCAGCCGATCGTAATCCCTTCCCCTGAGACTGGTAGACAGGAACGTCAAAATCAGGCTCAACAGGAGCGCGACGAATGTAGAGTTGAAAGCGACCCCTAGATTTAGTGCAACTCCTGCTATATTTCCTGACAAAGCCTGATCGGCATCGGCTAATGCCTGGCCAATGCCTCGAACAGTGCCTAAGAAGCCAATTGATGGAATCGCCCAAAGCACAAAATTTACTAACTGAAGCCGTGAATCCAGTATCTCCTCTCGCAGATCATAGAATTCAAAAACCACGCTTTTTGCATCTTCAACCGACTCAGTTTGCTCGTACCTATCTAAGAATATTCGAACACCCGGGAGAATATAAGTATTTAAATCCAGCTGCTCAGCTTCTTTTAGTCGTTGATCAATTTGTGCTTTAGTAACACCTGGTTTCTTTAGGCCCAAAAAATCAATATTGATTAGCTTTATATCCTCATTAAGAACCCTGTAACGGTTCAGCAATAGCAACGTACACCATAGCGCTAAAATCAGACACAATTCCTGCTCAAGATCTTTCAAAATCAGCCAAACTGTTCGTTGTGGTACTTCACCTAACATTAATGCCTTAGCGATCTCAGCCGCAGAGATTGGGTCAACAATAAAAACGTAGGCAGCATGTACAGCAAAACTCGCAAAAATAAGGAACACAACATCGACAAATATAGGATGATCCCGGAATAACTTTCCCGCATTTTTCAGACTCAATTTCTCAACTCCTAAATATCATCCGGCAAGGCTACTTGTGCCATTGAAGACAGTTTTTGCCTCAACAACAACTCCGAATAGGTTTCCGTATTTTTTGCAGCACTACCGGACGCATTGCTTGAGCCTTGCTCTTTTGGGTTACTGCGCTTACTTTCGCAATTTATTTTCTGCACTTTTGACGGTTGTGAGTCGTTGCAGCCCCCATCAGTCTGAGCACCAGCTTTGTACGCCGATAAACCACCAACTGACAGAACAACAAAACATAGACACAGCCGCTTCATTTTATTGTCCTCACTACCCTGAAGCCCAAGTCATCCGCACCATAGATAGCAGAACCCACAGCTATCGACTCTAGCGCTTCGGGAGACGCGGCCAAGTAACTGGACCCAAGGGTACGATGTTGAATACCGTAAGCTGCGCCAAAATATTCTGCATTTTCGACAGCCGCGTCATGGAGCCACTCTCGCACATTACCTACCAGATCATAAACATTGAGCGCATTCGGCCTGAATGACTTTACGGGCGACACGCCTGCATAGTTATCCACATAATGTTGCATGGTGGCCGAGGAATACTCGCCTAACTCGCGCCCCGCGAGATTACCAATCCCTCGAGGTATCGCTAAATATTGTTCTCCCCAGGGGTACTTTTGCATTTTTTCTAGGGATCCTGCCGACATCAACACAACCCACTCGCCCAGGGTCGGCATCCTGAACCCATTTGAATTTTGATCAAAGGCAATAGTTTTGACACCCCGAACTTCGCCAAAGGTATAAAAAGGGCGTAACGCCAGCTTCTCGCTGAGCCAATTACAATATAGCGCCGCATCTTGCCAATTGATGTTATTCTGCGGTAACTGACCAACATCACTGCCGACATTACCACCACTAAACCTTGCATAAGCTTCAGCTGTTATCACGGTGTCACTGACGTACAGGTCAGGGACATAAGGTTGCATCAAAAGCCGCAATTTTTCCGGAACGCTGAATGTCCTACCCTCAAGCTTAAGCAGAGTCACGCCTTCTACCTCTTCAATGTCAGGCGAGTCCACAAACAGTTTCCTATCTGCCTTGATCAGGCGAATTCTGATATTTCGATCTTCTAGCTTTACCGCTGGTACGAGAAATTCTTCTGTTGCATAACCGACTTTTTCTGCCGAAATGATGTCACCCGCTGACACTGTCAAAGCGATCGATGAAATTCCCTTCTCAACCCCGTTAAGGATGATCTTTGAGGCTGGAAACACCTCGACACTGACAGAATAACGCTCCTTGGCGAGGACAATTTCCCGCGCACTGGCCTGGCCTAACTCAACCTCCAGCTTACCTAAAACCGGTTCATACCCACTCTTTCGCACTTGGTACCGATAATCCCTAAGGGGCATCAAACTCAAGCTCAGTGGGGTTTCACCCATGTACTTTCCATCAATCAGGACCGTAGCTTTAGCTGGCCGTGAGGTTAATGTTACTTGAACACTTTTAGGTTGCAGCGTAATCGTGTCTAGGCGGAGCTCACTGGATTCATCAACATAGACCTCCATCACCTTGCTGACGTAACCATCGGCGGCAATGTCAATTGCATGATCACCAACCGCAACCTTGAACTGATAATACCCATCTGCCCCATCTACTTGCGCATGATCTAAGCTCACACTTGCGTTACTGGGCACTACAGCAAATGCTATCGAGCCTCGCACTTCTCTAAGCTCAACAGATACTATTTGTTCGAGTCCTCGACCTAGCACCTCAATATTTTTCACGGATTTCTGTATATTGATGCCGTCCACCTCAACCACCAGCCCGCCGGCGGGCGCCTCGAATTCAAAGGCGCGGTCTTTGGATCGAAGGCTCAAAGAGGGTACATAAATTTCAAAGTCAGCGTCACCATCAACTTCGACACGAATAAGGCCTGGCAATAGCTTTAAATCAACTTCAACTACGGAGATTTCTGCGTTCTTTTTGTAAAGCGCTTTTTCTGCAGCATATCCCGGACTGCTTATCATAAATTCCGTAACATCGGAAAAAACCAGATATTGGTTCTGCAAAGCAATGCCAAACCCTTTGATGAGTTCAATATTCGCTGCCGCTCTAGCCTCTACCGGATTAACTTGAATTTCAATGGTCCTGCCGACTAGGATTAAAAATAGCGGCAGCGATATCAAGAGCGTCACGAAAAGCAGGAGCGTATTTTTACGTCTCTGAGCTTTTATTTCAGATAACAGTCCATCACTCATAGCGTGTTAAATTCCACAGGTCAAATCAACTAATCGCCTTGTGGCACCAGCGAGCAGTTCTATTGTAGTCACTAGCTCTTGCCTTCCAACACATCTTACAGACAAGCGATAGCTACCAGGATAAACCCTCAAAACCAAATTCTTGAACTCACCTAATCTACCACCCGGTTTTATTAATACCGGAGATATACCATCTGCGACCAGCTCGAGTTCTACTTTCACTGCGAGCGCTGTATATCTTGATTTCAACTGTTGATATTTAGACTCTATACGATCTCCAAACCGAGTCACATCTGCAGCTTCGATCTCGGCGATGACTTCTTGAATTGCCTTGCGCAAACTAACAGACGATAGAGAAGTTAGTTGATTGGCATAGCTATCGATTCGATTTTCGATTTCAATATAGCCTGCGATTTCACTTATTTTAGCTCGAAGACTTGAAGAGTGGTCCATGGCTTCGAGGTCTTTTACCACATCGAGAGCCGCTAAATAATTCTCTGCCTGAAGATACTCAGTCAACATATCTTGCATAGCAATCATCTTAATTGATCGTTGCCTTTGCTTAATCGACAGTAACGCCTCATTGACAGTGGTAGAATCCGGATTTAATTTTTGAGCTTCGACTAGCGCAATTTTCGCAGTCGCTAAATCACTCTCGTCTAGCGCGCCTAACCCTTTAGAGACCAACCGAGAAAATTGACTATTACGTTTTAACGTCGACATCCGCGCTCGATAGGTTTTAACTTCTTTGGCGTAAATATTTGATTCTAGCTCATCAATAAAGCTTTCCGCATCTTGAGCTTCACCCGCATCTAACAGCTCGGCAATTCTGGCAATTCTGACAGAATCCCTGATCATCGCCTCCATCTCAGGAATTGTTGATGTTAGAGATTCTGCACCCCACGCCGTTAATTTTTTCGCTGCGTTTATTGCTTCATCAAACCTTCGTGTCTCACCGACCTTATCAACCAGGTTTTTATTCGCGACGATGCTGAGGTTGAGTGTCGACAACAATGCATTATACAAATCCTTAGACTTTGAATATTTTGTCGCCGCCTCGCCATAATACTCGTTTTCAAACTGGGCCTTAGCCTCCTGATAGACAGTGAGCGCAACAGCGTAGTCTTCGGCTTTCCACGGTGGGTCAGTAACTACAGCAGCCTTATTACTGAGAACCTCCGCATCACTTCGTTGTAAGAGCGCATCGTTCAGCTCTATGCAGATGGGCGACGCGGCTCTATCACCAGAACACCAAAGCATTTCTTCTGAACTCGCGTTCTGGCCGTACAACAGGACCACACTCAACAAAGTCATTTTTTTTAAAAAATTGACCATAACTACTTAATCCGTACTTGCGACTATTTCCAGGTCACTAAAATCCTGCATTCCTTCGGCATAGAGTTCTTTGAGCAATGTGCTCCATTGCGCCTGCTGCTCACTAGCAGACCCCGTTAACTCAACCTCTCGGTTTTCCATCGCGATGACTTGCGGCGCCAAAATTCCAGAAACGGAACCACCGAGCTCATTGAGTTGAGCTGCCTGCTGCTTTGAGTTATCACGCTCTTTAAAACTTTTATTCAATGCCCCAAGGCTGGCGAGTGCAGCCGTGGCGGCCCCTACCTTACCCGCCGTACTATTGCTGTTTTTCGCGAGGGAACCGGCAATGGCCGCGCTAAATATGGCACCGACTAGCGCCGCGTTAGCAGCACTCTGCGCATCTCGTTGCGCTTTCGCTATTGGGTACGCATCCGCCTGCCAGAGCCGATAGGATTCATGCATATTATCAGCGAATTTTTGGTAATTATTATGCATCACTTGGTTAAATCGCGAGTCTGCTACAAGTATCGAGTCTATTCGCAGCCAATTTTCCTGCTCAAAATCAGGCATGTAAGTCAGGGTTGAAACACTCCTTTTCTCTTTCAGCAAGTCACCGAACTCGTCCGGAGACATCTCTTGAGCATACAACGCATTCCGAACCATTCGAATGTTTTCAAGTGCTTCGGGCTTAACTTTTTTATATTTACCTTTCGCAATGTACTTGTCATTTTTGATCTTTATTTTTTGATCTTTTTCCTCGATCTTACGCAACTCATCCACGATTTTACGCGCAAGCGCTAAGTAGGCACTTGAATAGGGGTCACTTTCCTTAGTTCTCAAATCAGCTAGCTTTCCTGCAGTTACTCTGCCGCTCAGATTGTAGTTCTTAATGAGCCTTTTCCCAGTCGTGTCATAGAAATCGAATTGGATTTTCAAATCTTCACCATTCGACTCCTTAATCTCGCCTAACAGGTAAAGATCAGCAGACACTGCAGTATCTGGCACAACCATCACAGTGCTAAACACACCGGTCTCAGCCAGCGTAGCGGCTACCTGCTCGGCATAAAATACCGCCTCTGCGCGCCTTAGTTCAGGCCAGATCCCAAGTCCCTCCCACTTCGTTGAATCGTCTGGTATCCCGGGATCCAGGACGGGTATAACCAGATCAAACTTAGGCCCGTTGTAAGTTTCAGCAAGGGCTGACTTAGCTTCCGATTGGCTTTCCGCCCTAACTGTTTTTTTGGCGCCAGGTCCAAATTCAACGGCAACAGCAGAGGAGAAATGTAGACTTAAGATTAAAGTCATAAAAATATAAGAGATCTTTGTGTTCATCATGATCGTGCTCCATACAAATATTCATTCATAACTTGCCAGCCACACTGCCGAGTCAATCTATCGGTGATTTTTGCCGTAAAGTTGCTTATATCGCTCTTTTAAGGCGCTTCGTCTGGCAGGGTCCACTTCAATTCGAATTGCTTCTATGAGAACCGCCGCTAACTCATCTTTTGAAGCTGGCAAATCACTGGTTTCACTAATGTCATCCTGAAGCGTAGCATTGCGTTTTGCTAAATCCCGCACTAAACCGGCTTTAGTCCATTCCTCCCCAGCTGGAATCATGACGCCGCCAACCTCAACGGCCGATGATGGCTCACCGCCACTGCTGGCGACTTCAGCAGACGCATCAAACGCTTTGTCTTTCGCCTCTGCTGCGTCGACAACTTCAACTGCACCGTTAGCTTGTTCCTGCTGCGAGTTCTGCGCAGTACTAGCAATACAAGTCTCAATATTCATAAAGCTGGCAGCTAATTCCATATCCAAAAGATACTTAGCCTTTTCGGAAGATGAAACGTCGTCACGCCAGTCGCCTGGACTCGACAGCCCCTCAAGAACACAGTCATTTTCCGCCAACGACTCCGCGAAACTCAGTACTAACAGGCAAAAGGTCAGTGAGATGATTGGTGTTTTCAAAGGTTAGCTTTCCTGTAATCACTAACAAATTGGCGTAAATGCAACTCGACTCTGATCAGAAGGATCAGCCCGATCAGTGACAGGAAGGTGATAACCACAATAGGAATCACAACAATTATTTGCGCCGCGAGTGCAGACTTTTCTGACTCTTCGTTTTGTAAACGCTCACCAACTAATTGATCAGCGAGTCTGACATTGATCAGATAGCGTTCTATATAGGTGTTTAGGGATTCCAAAACAACGTCGGCTCTGGCTTCTACCGAACCTATTCTTTTGATCCTTTCATCTGAGCCGATTTGCGCAGAGGCGGAGACCAGCGACTCTAGCAGCCGCGGACGCCAGTTCGAAGAAATCGCAACCTCTTCTATCAACCATTCATTTAACAACCTTTTTGCGAAAAAGTGCCCGATTAATTTTTGCTCATTTGAATCGAACTGAAGTAGAAGATTCTCTCTTATCTCCAAGACTAGGGGGTGCACCGGCGCGCTACTTTTTTCAACTACCGCATCAACGACTTCGCCTTCCTTGGCCTTCACGACCAAGGGTAAAACTTCACGCCGAACATCCAGCCATTGAGGCGAATCGAAATAATCATAGGCTTGCTCCCTGGATGTGTCAGAGGAGGCCCATAGAAGGGAAAAAATCATCGCGATAAAACCAATAATTGACAAACAACCTATGAGAAGTAACAACCAACGGTAGAAACCCACATATTTTTCTTCAAAGGAGTCACGGAAATTATTATTAGTGGTCATTTTGAATCTCCAAAAAAACAACTTGGTGCGCCTCATGACTCACCCGCGAGAACTGCCAATGGCGATAATTGAAACATCAACCATTAATCACAAAATTAGCAGAAAATTTTGGCCTGCTTGAATAGCGAAGAAGTATTGCAGAAACAGCTATCTTCAATCCCACTCGATTGCCTAGCGTGTGCTCTATTACTAGAATGTGCTCTTGAGTGTACCCAATAAATGTTTGATTTGCATATAAGTCTCACCGCGGACCAGCAGATGTAAGGGCGCAGTAACGATGGCTTAGTAACAATGGCATAGTAAAAGGTCTTAACCGGCTAAAACTCAGCTAAATTTTTGCAATGGTTCAATTCAGCGAATAGTGACTTGTCGCCGCGTTGGACTGTAGGCTCTACTCACTTTTTCCATCCGTACCCCAAAACCGCACTCCTAGCAGCACTCCTAACCGCACTCCTAACCGACCCCAAGGTTAACAGACCCCAAGGTCGCCTCGACCGATCAGCCGAATCAAACCAGCTGCAGCGGTGCAATTATCCGATCCCACCGCCACCCTGACCGTCATTGGTCGCAGCC
>Ga0209119_1000818_pt1 | contig 31857 bp, 28 predicted proteins | sample COG_03_FD_184747 | JGI IMG/M metagenome (GOLD analysis project Ga0209119, IMG submission 184747) | Pelagic Microbial community sample from North Sea - COGITO 998_met_03 (SPAdes) (version 2) | ecosystem: Environmental > Aquatic > Marine > Neritic zone/Coastal water | place: Helgoland, sampling...
CCAAGCTGTTGTAGTTTGAAGTTGACTAGATTAAAGATAGGAGGTCATAAATTTTAATTGGTCGGTGTGATAGGATTCGAACCTACGACCCCTTCACCCCCAGCGAAGTGCGCTACCAAGCTGCGCTACACACCGACCGAGCTGCGCATTTTACGGAATTTAATTTTGTTTGCAACGCTAAATCAAGCCAATTTGAGTTAGTTGCGCATTCCTTAGCCAAGATTTGCTTTTTAATCTGAAATTTAAGGCTTTATCCCTGCTTTGGCCGGAACAACTGAAATTTTTGTAGTTCACTCACAGAGAAATAATCACCTGGACCGCCACCTCGCATAACAGGTTGCATTGCCGCGGTATCGTAGACCCCGTCTTTTAGTGCCATTTGAGAAATATGAACACCTACTACCTCTCCAAGGACTAACCAACTTTGACAATTTTCACCGAAAGAAGATTGTAATTGGATCACTTGTGATGTTTTACATTCCATCACCACAGGGCTCAGTGCCACATGAGGCACATCGATGACTTTTGATTGACCTTTAGCAATGTTAGCCAGCTCAAATTCGTCAACGTCAGAGCCAACAGCTACGCTAGTTTGATTCATCATGTCAGCAAGGGAGCGGGTAACAAGGTTCCAACAAAATTCCCCCGAATCGGCAGCATTTTTCACACTGTCTTTGTAGCCAATACTAGAAAAACCAATAATGGGAGGATGGTAATTGAATGCGTTAAAAAAGCTATAGGGCGCTAAGTTCACTTGACCATTAGGACTCTTGCTGGATATCCAGCCAATTGGCCGCGGGGCAATAATTGAATTAAAGGGGTCATGCTCTAATTGATGACCGTCTTTGGGTTGATAAAAATGAGTATTATCTGGCACAAGTTATCCTTCTGACATATGAAAAGTGAGAGGTTTCTATTCGACACATTTTACGCTTGATCTAGTGTGAATTGCCCGCCCATAGATGTTATGGGCGATGTCAAATAAGCACAATATTGGTTAGGTTATCTAAGTCACTTATTCTAGGTGAATCAATAAGTAACTTAAGATTTATCATCTGCGCTAATACGGCTAGCGGTGGCACCTGATTGATCTTTATACTTTGCGTCAGCTCTGGAGTTGTATGGTTTTTCAGCAAAATCTGATAACAATTCAAAACTGATTGCACCGATTTTCATGCCAGGTTTGAGGGCTAATGGTAACTTACCGCTGTTAAAAAATTCTAATACAATATTACCTGACCAGCCGGGATCAATTCTATGAGCCGTAACGTGCACCATTAAGCCCAATCTAGCTAACGAAGAACGTCCGTCCAGCCAGCCTACAATATTAGCCGGCAGGGTTATCGACTCTTGGGTCACAGCAAGCGCTAGCTCACCCGGGTGTAAAAAAAAGGCTTTGTCATCGGCAATGATAATTTCATCACTCATCACATTGTTCAATGCTTCTTGCACTTGGGCTTTTGGGCCGCTTAAGTCTATATAGGGTGCATGATGATCTTCAAACACGCGGAACTTATTGCCAAGCCTAATATCAACAGTGACACCGCTGATTTCTTCATAATCTGGCTGTGGGGATATTTTTATTTTGCCATCTAGCAGGTGTTGGTAGATGTCTTTGTCACACAATCGCATAGAAATGAGCTCATTTATTGCTGGTTTTATTTCGGCCGGTTGACCGTGTTTCTTTCATGCACTGAGCTTACGCTATTTGCACACTTTTTAAGTAACAATATTTTGCGGTTTGTCGGGCTAATTGTCGATATGCCTCACATAATGGATGCTGTGGTTTTGAGACTTGTATGGGTTTACCGCTGTCAGCATGTTGGCGAATATCGATATTGAGAGGCAATTTTCCGAGTAAGGGTAAATTATACTTTTCTGAGAGTTTGTCACCTCCTAGTTCAGAAAATATCGCTTCTTTGTGCCCACATTGACTACATAGGTGATAACTCATGTTTTCCACTAATCCCAAAACAGGAATATTGACCTTATTAAACATAGCAATGCCTTTAACCGCATCGGCTAATGCTAAGTCTTGTGGAGTGGACACTACCAAAGCTCCGCTCAAAGGGACTTGTTGCGCCATGGTTAATTGAATATCACCCGTACCGGGTGGCATATCTACAATCAGATAATCAAGTTCAGGCCAAGCTGTTTCATTAATTAATTGATGCAATGCCTTACTTGCCATTGGCCCGCGCCATACAGTGGCATCTTCAGCGGGAACGAAATAACCGATAGAACTAGCAACTATTCCGTGGGCAGATACTGGATCAACTTTTTTATTGTCCTGACTACTGGGTTTAGCCGTTGGATTACCCAACATAATGGGAATTGAGGGGCCATAAATATCTGCGTCTAACAAGCCCACTTTTGCACCTTCTGCCATCAGTGCAAACGCCAAGTTAATACTGGTGGTTGACTTACCCACTCCCCCTTTACCAGATGCCACAGCTATGACATTTTTGATAAGAGGAATGTGAGCTACTTTGGTTGGGACCGATGTTATCTGAGTATCGATAGAAATGGGTAGTGCTGAGTCTTGTACTGACAAACCAATTTGTTTGATAAGTTCACCATGCAAACTTTTAGCCGCAAAGGGCATGGTTACTTTCACAGTACCTTTATGCACATGGACCCAACTTTTAACGGATGTAATAGGTAGGTCAAAAAAGCGGCTAATACATTCTGCTATTTTCAACTCATCTATATTTTTACTGCTTTTACTACCAAATAACATGTCTTGCCTTAACTTTTATAACTCAAACGGAATTTCGTAATGCAATGATGGCGTATTTTCGCTACTATTTGCGACAATTTTTTACAATTCAGTTAAACATAATTCACCATGCCAGAGAAAATTCGCAAAATCCTTGTTACCAGTGCCCTCCCCTATGCCAATGGCTCAATTCATTTAGGCCATCTTTTAGAGCATATTCAAACCGATATATGGACAAGATTTCAGCGAATGCGCGGCCATAGCTGTTATAGCGTGTGTGCAGACGACGCCCATGGCACCCCTGTTATGCTAAGGGCACAACAGCTTGGCATTACACCAGAACAGATGGTGGCCCAAACTCGTGACGAACATCATCAAGATCTCATTGATTTTGGTGTCAACTATGACAACTACCATATTACTCACTCAGACGAAAACAAAGAACTATGCGAGTTGGTGTACAACCGTTTAGACGATGCAGGTTTTATCAGTAAACGCGTGATCAGTCAGTTGTACGACCCTGAAAAACAAATGTTCCTGCCTGATCGTTTTGTACAAGGTACCTGTCCAAAGTGTGACGCACAAGACCAAAATGGCGACAGCTGTGATGTATGCAGCGCCACTTATGACCCGACTGAATTAAAAAATCCTCGCTCAGTAGTATCTGGTGCAGAGCCTGTATTGCGTGACTCTGAGCATTACTTTTTCGACTTGCCGCAGTTCCAAGACATGTTACAAGACTGGTTACAAAGCGGCGCTGTGCAACCAGAGATTGCTAACAAACTTAAAGAATGGTTTGAAGAAGGCATGCAGCAATGGGATATCAGCCGTGATGCCCCTTATTTTGGCTTTGAAATCCCTAATGCCCCAGGCAAATTCTTTTACGTGTGGGTAGACGCCCCTGTTGGCTATATGGCCAGCTTTAAAAACCTATGCGATAAGACCAACGGCTTAAACTTTGACGATTACTGGAACAAAGACTCGCACGCCGAACTCTACCATTTTATTGGTAAAGACATTACCTATTTTCACTGTTTATTCTGGCCAGCCATGCTTGAAGGCGCTGGATTCAGAAAACCCACGGCGGTGAATGTCCATGGCTTTGTGACTGTTAATGGTGCCAAAATGTCTAAATCAAAAGGTACCTTCATTAAAGGTCGCACTTATTTAGATCACCTTAACCCTGAATATTTACGTTATTACTTTGCCTCAAAGCTAAGCGATGCGGTATCAGATATTGATCTTAATTTCGAAGATTTCGCTCAAAAAGTCAATTCAGATTTAGTGGGTAAAGTAGTGAACATCGCGAGTCGCTGTGCTAGCTTTATCACCAAGCGTTTTGACGGCAAGTTATCCAGTAATGTGCTTGAACCAGCACTCGTCGCAGAATTTCATCAAGCAGCAGCGAGCATCGCCCAGGCATTTGAGAAACGTCAATATCACAAAGCGGTACGTGAAATCATGGCATTGGCAGATAAAGCCAATCAGTTTATTGATACCAACGCCCCTTGGGTAACCATTAAAGACGAAACCAAACAACAGTTTACTCATGATGTTTGTTCGTTGGGTATTAACTTGTTCCGTATTTTAGTGGTGTATTTAAAACCTGTGGTACCTAGTTTAGCAGCACAATCCGAGTCATTTTTAAATGATCAGCTGACGTGGGAAAGTTCACAAAGCGTATTAACCGATCATCCTATCAACAAGTTTAAAGCCTTAATGCAGAGGGTTGATATGGATAAAGTAAGCGCCATGATTGAAGACTCAAAAGAAAACTTAGAAGCCCTTAACCTACAAAACAACAATCAACAACAAGCGCAACTTGCTCCAAAAAGTCCATTGACATCAGATCCCATTGCAGACACGATCAGCTTTGAAGAATTTGCCAAAATTGATTTACGTATCGCACGTATTGTCAAGGCAGAACATGTAGAAAAAGCAGATAAGTTATTGCGTTTAGAGTTGGACTTAGGTGGCGAATCTCGTCAAGTGTTTGCAGGGATTAAATCTGCCTACAGGCCAGAAGACTTAGAAGGCAAGTTGACGGTCATGGTCGCTAATTTGGCACCACGTAAAATGCGTTTTGGCATGTCCGAAGGCATGGTACTCGCAGCGGGTCCAGGTGGTGAAGACATTTGGATATTGGAGCCACACGAGGGCGCGCAACCCGGCATGAAGGTGAAGTAAAATAACACAAGAAAACCGCATCATTTTAATGTAAGAGCGCACGCTATGATGCGAGATAAAACCAATTAAAAATTAAAGCAATCAGCTCTTCTGATTTCTAAAAGAATGTATCTACGTTTTCTCCTAATGTGAAACCAGAAACTGATACACATTAATGTAAAAGGCAAACCATAGAGAATGTCTTTCTATTTTGTCTTGCCATAAGGTCCTAGATTTGTATGTGTTCCTTGACTTATTTATCTGATTAAAGTCTTGCGCATAAGTCTAAGGGTGAAACCGAAATGAATACCGTATTTTCTCATCGGAAGTTTTTGTTGTCCCAAATCCCTGGATAAAAATAGCGTCTGCATCCATAAAGGATGCAGACGCTTACATTATATAAACATACTCTAGATTATTAGGCTAGAAATACCCTTTTACGCCAAGGCTGAGGTTCCTGCCAGGTCTAGGCGCTAAGTCTTTCAGATAGGAAGTATGCACACGCGCTTCTGTATCGGTTAGATTATTGCCTTTAAAGTAGACAGCTAGGTTATAGGTTGGTATGTCGTAAGAGACGCTCAAATCAAGCATGGTGTAACCATCGGTAGACGTTTCATATTCCGCAGTATGCTGTTGCGAATGATATCGCGTCACATCCAAGTGCGCGCTAAACTGCTCGTTTTGATAGCTCAGCTTAGTACCAAAACGCATTGGAGACGTTTTTGGCAGGTTACCACCGTCTTTGAGTCTGGCTCGGACAAAATCAGCAAATATTTCGGTTTTAAATTCGCTATTCACTTGCCATGCGACTTGCGCTTCAAAGCCATTTAACACCACATCTTGTTGATTAAACAAAAACAGGGGTAATTCACTTCCTTCCTCATGTGAATCTTCCTCATCCGAATGTTCCTCTTCAGAATGCTCACCATGGTCATGGGCTTCAACATGCACCACTAAACCACTGTCTTGCTGATACAAGTAGTTATCGATACTGTTATAGAAAACGTTGAAAATGAAGCCAACATCACCTTCTGTTTTACGGAAAGTCAGATCAATATTATTCGAGGTTTCAAGTTCGATTGTCATATCCGACAACTCGATGTGGGTTTCGTCATCCTCTTCATGCAGTTCAAACAAAGCACCTACTTCGTAAGTACCGGTACCGATGTGCGTTCCAAACGAAAACAGCTCTGCCGCAGAGGGCGCGCGCTCAGACCGGGAGACAGAAATACCAACATTGTACTCGGGAGCAAAACTCCAGACTGCACCAGCGGATAATGATATAGGCGTATAATTTTCATTAAACGCAAACGATCCACCGCCATGTTCATCATGGTCGCCTTCATGTTCGTCATGATCGCCTTCGTGTTCGTCATCGTGTTCGTCATCGTGTTCGTCATCGTGTTCATCATGATCGTCTTCATGCTCTCCTTCAGCGTGCAACTCAATACTGGATAACAGCACATCATTGGCTTTCAAGGTTACCCGCTCAATACGTCCGCCTAATTGCAATAAAACGTCACCAAAGTGTCTCTCTTCCATTAAAGCCAACGCCAGCATGCTTGTTTCTGATGGAGGGGTGAAAGCTTCTTCGCCTTCGGCTGATGATTCACTATTTTTGTAATGCAGGCTTAATCCGCCGCGCCATTCTTTAAAAGGTTGATGAAGGGCGTCTATTCGAAATTCTTGTGTTTGGTTTTCGAATACAGTCCCCACTTGTCCTTCTTCAATTTCGGCGTGTTCGTAGTCAGTTAAACCGGCACGTAATTTAATTTGATTAATAAAGCTATTTTGCAGATCGAATTCACTTGAAATCTGAATCCGTGTTTGTTTAAGATCGGCAAAAACATTCTCCTCTGAATGCTCTTCGTCATGGTCATCATCGTCATGCTCGTCTTCTTCGTGTCCTTCTTCACCATGTGAATGACCAGGAATACCGTATTGCCGATCAAGTTTTTCAACTGACAAACCAACAAACCCATTCTCGAATAAGTAACTGCTTCCAAAAGTGAAGCCGTATGATTCCTCGGCACTGTTTTCGACGGTATAGTCACCGTTATGATCATCGTGGTCGTCATGTTCGTCATGTTCGTCATGTTCGTCATGTTCGTCTTCATGAGATTCGGCTTCGACAGGTATTTCATAGTCATCTGAGTCACGTACAAAACCATCTGCATAAAATGCAAAGTTATCGGTGCCTGTAGTCACATTGAATGATGCTAATTTTTGATCATCGACTGTGCTGGTTTCAACTAACCATTCGCCTCGTGTTTCGCTGTCGGTTGGTACACGGTTATCCACCACATTAACCACACCGCCAATGGCACCACTGCCATAAAATAATGTGGCAGGGCCGCGTAAAACCTCAATCTGTGTGGCAGTGGATGCTTCGCTAGCGACAGCATGGTCGGGACCAATACGTGATGCGTCGCTCACATCCAAACCATTTTGAGTAATCAACACTCTTGGTCCACTTAGCCCGCGAATAATTGGGGTACTGGCTACTTTTGCATGAAAGCTAGAGTGCACGCCCACCAGACTATTCAAGGTTTCACCAATAGTCGCACTTTGTTCACGTCGCAATGCTTCTCCAGACAATACACTTACCGGTAAAGCCGATTCCATCGAAGATAAATGCAGTGGCGTAGAAACAATGTCTACCACTTCAATAGGAGAACTCTTTAACATGAATGAGATATTTTTCGTGCCAGCACTGGGGACATCAATATCTTGATGTAAGTGGGCAAAACCGGCTGCGGTAATATGCAGTTCATTAATACCCGTACTCAATCCTTCAAATACAAAACGGCCATTTGTATCAACAATGGCCTCTATGCTGGAGCCTTCTAACTTTACTTTGGCGCCTGCAATAGGCTTTCCAAAACTATTTTTGACTACTCCTTCTATAGATTGCGCAAACGCACTGGCCGGCAGAAGCACAGCAACTATGACGGCTATTTGTGAGACCTTAAACATTTTCTTTCCTCATATTGTTATGATATAACATTTTAAAACATATCAATGTTATGTTATATTATATCAATAAGGTAAACAACCTTAGGATGAGAAAGGATTGAAAATGACAAAACTGCAATTACTCAGTGATAAATTGGCGATAGGTTTATCTATGGTATGTGCTGTCCATTGCTTGGTATTGCCAATGCTGCTTATCTTAGTACCACCTTTTTCTGGATTATTTGCTTTAGATGACGAAATGTTTCATCAGTGGATGTTATACGCAGTTCTGCCTATCAGCATTGCGGCATTAATGATGGGTCACTTTCACCACCGCAGTTATGAGGTTTTTCTAGTGGGCTCAATCGGGCTTTCGTTGATTATTCTATCGGCCACTTTAAGTCATGATGTATTAGGCGAGACAGGCGAAGTTGTTTTATCAATACTGGGCTCTATGATTATCGCTTATGGGCACTTTCGAAACTATCAATTAAGCAGCGCTAGACATGAAACGCAGTAAAATGTTAGCAAATAAAATATTAATCAATGCTGACCTAAACACAATAAATTATCGTTTAAAAGGAGTGATAACGTGACAACAACACTAACGAGTGTCGGTGTTTTTTTAAGCATCGTTGCGGTATCTAGTCTATCTCTAGCTCATGCTCAACAAGCAAATTTGGGTGCACATGTTCATGGTATATCTGAGCTAAACATTATCATTGAGGGAAACAAACTCGAAATACAATTACGATCGCCGGCAATGAATATCCTTGGCTTTGAGCATAAAGCGGATACTGTGCAACAAATTATTAAGGTGAAGCAATCAGAATTGAAGTTGCATGATCACGAGGCACTTTTTTCATTTTATTCAGGAGGTTGCAGCCTTAATAAAGCTCAGATAGACCTGTCATATTTAATCAAAAATAATGCAACTGAAAAAAACACCTACACACCCGACAACCACAATCATCACAAACATGATATTGCTCAACATCAAGATCGCGAGGCTGAGCATGGCGACCACAGTGAAATCGTCGCGCATTATTATTACGACTGTGAACACATGGATGAGTTGTCGTCCCTCTCCCTTGGTTTTTTTGATGTATTTCCTACTGTACAGCAGATTAATGGTATTTGGATTACAACATCTGGGCAAAGTGCTTTACCCCTTACCCGCCAAAATAAAACGATAGTTTTTTAGGTAACGTCATGGATAAATTAGATGTAGCCATTAGCCAAGCAGAGCAACAATGTAGAGTTCATGGCACACGTTTGACCGATAAGCGAAAGCAAGTTTTGACTGGCCTTTTGAAGTATGGCAAAGCACTTTCTGCCTATGAACTGGTAGATTTATGTAAAAAAGAATTTGGCGAAACGATACCTGCAATGACTGTCTACCGAATATTAGACTTTCTTGAGGAAGAAAATCTGGCGCACAAGTTAAAAATAGCTAACAAGTATGTGGCCTGTTCGCACATACCTTGTGACCACAATCATCAACCGCAATTTCTAATTTGTACTCAATGTCTAAAAGTCGAAGAGATCAGCATTGACTATACCATTATTCAGGCACTTGAAAAAAATGTAAAACAAGCTGGATTTCAAGTGGTTAATTCAAAACTTGAGATGGACGGTGTGTGTAATGAATGCAAAGTGGTAGCAATCAGACCTGCCAATATAGGGTGCAAGCTAGACGTATAAACATCCAAAGATGACCAACTTCAATATGACCAACAGCCACAACACATAAACAAAGGAACAATAATGCTTACCAGAGGTACCCATTTATGAACTCAATGAAATTTTTTTCCGATAAGCTGGCTATAGGCTTGTCATTAACTTGTGCTATCCATTGTATAGCATTGCCATTTTTATTGATTGGATTACCGAGCTTTGCTGCGTTAAATTTAGATAATGAGGCGTTTCATGTATGGATGGTTGTTGCCGTTATCCCTACCAGTATCTATGCGCTTTTTATGGGCTGCAAGCAGCACAAAAGATATGAATTGCTTAAATACGGAGTGATTGGGTTAACTTTATTGATACTAGCGGTAACACAAGGGGAAGAGATAATTGGTGAACTATGGGAGAAGCTACTCACAGTATCTGGAGCCATGTTTGTTGCATACGGACATTACCGTAATTTTCAGTTGTGCCAAAATCAACAAGACTGCCAGTGTGATAGTAAAGCGCATGATGAGTCTCCTGTCTAGCGCCAAAGGTTCACTCAAATAACAACGTATTTGAGTGAATGAAAAGTGCCTGCAAACACAGTCGATCGTATTTGCAGGCCTTTGAGCTTACATTGTGTTAATCATAGAAAGTAACCCAGGTTGCAAGGAAACAAGTTCATGAAAAACCTTTTAAGAATGGTGCTAGTCGTTTTGACTTGTTCGGCTTGTTCGGCAAAAAACAATACCCATCTAGGGGCAACATCACTCCCGTCGGTTAAATCGATTACTGTTGACGGTATGACCTTAGCTACTTGGAATATTGAGCACCTTAGCTTTCCTGCCGAACTGGGTTGTAAACCTCGCAGCCAAGCCCAAATAAATGCAATGAAAGCCTACGTAGACAGATTAGATGTTGATATCTTTGCTTTACAGGAGGTCGCTTCAAAACAAGCAATACAACAAATTTTTGCCGCTGATAAATGGCAAATTATTGTGTCTGAAAGAGCGCCCAGCAGGACGTACACCTGCCGTGGCAGTGATAACCTGTCCACTCAACAAAAAGTGGCTTTTGCAGTTCGCCAGCATATACCTGTCTCAGCTAGCAAAAACTACGCTGATTTGGCGATAGACAGAGAAGGGTTACGTTATGGTTTATCTGTGACCTTACCCACACCTAAGGGCGAGACAGAAATCCTTAATCTGCATCTTAAGAGCGGCTGCTTTGTGGATAACTATAGCCGTGCAAATTCAGAAGCCTGTCAAGTATTTGCCAAACAGGCACTGATTTTGGACGAATGGGTTGAAGCAAAAGAACGCGACCAACAGCCTTACATAATTCTTGGCGACTTTAACCATCGCTTAAGTGCACCTTACAATCAGCTTACCCGAGAGCTACTTGTTAATACCAATGGCAGTGCTTCTAAGCTGTTTAACACCACGGCTGATTTGATAGGTTGTCATCCTTACTATCCGGCGCCTATCGACCATATCTTGGCGGGTGGCTTCCAGTCATCTTCTCTTACACTTCAATCACAAACGCACAAATTCGACAATATGGAAGTTGACGGCATGTTAAGTGATCATTGTGCGGTCACTCTGTCGATTAGTTCACAGCCTTTGCCTCTTTCGCCAGCAGTGAAATGGTTAACCACCAGTAAAGAATATCAATTCCTTACTCGGGAGATTTATCAACAAGCTACCCGCACACTAGAACAACTATCTCCACAAAAAGGTAACTGGGTGGTGGTAATGGATGTAGACGAAACCATTCTGGATAATAGCCCTTATCAGGTGTCGCTGGATAAAACGGGTGCTAGCTATATCTCCAAGACCTGGGAATATTGGGTAAAACAAGCCTCGGCGGGTTTGGTTCCGGGCGCTACTACCTTCATTCAAGCGGTATTGGATAAAGGTGGCAAGTTAGCACTTATCACCAACCGAGAAAAAAATACTGAGTTATACACTTGGCAGAATTTACGTACCTTGGGTTTACCACTTACCCAAGTCAATACCTGCTTGTTAGGCAGAGCCGAAGCAGATGTGCGTGCTATTGACGACGAAACTATGATCAATGACAAAGACTTGCGCCGTCAACAAATTGAGATGGGTAATGCACCTTGTTACAGTCACCAACCACAGTCACCAAGAACACAAGAATGGTCGCAAACACAGCAAATATTGATGCACGTGGGCGATAATATTGAGGACTTTCCAGGTATGACTCAAAAAAATGCCGATATCGCAATTTTGTTGTTGCAGCAACCACGTACATTCATTTTATTGCCTAACCCCACATATGGGTCGTGGTAACTACGCATCTGGACTAGGAGAAGGTGATGATTAATAGACGACAATTTAATCAAGGTTTAGTGGCCATGGCGTTTGGAGGCTTAGCATCACATCTGCAGGCCTCACAGTCTCGCTTACAAACTACTGCTATGGATCAAAATGGCGCATACGGCAAACTGATATCTGATCCTAATGCGTTATTAGACTTACCCTCTGGTTTTAGTTATGAGGTTATCTCGCGTCTGGGAGACAACATGCAGGATGACCTGAATGTGCCTGATCGTGCTGATGGTATGGGTTGTTTTTATCTTGATGATAAACGAGTGGTTTTAATCAGAAATCACGAAATCACGACCAATAAACTGATCAAAAAACATCATGGTGACAAGCAAGCTATGATGCTTGAGTTAGCCTATGACAACCTTGAGAATACTTATCCGTTGCCCGGCGGGACCAGCTCCATTGTTTACAATCTGCAATCGAAACGTGTTGAACAGCAGTTTATGTCGCTAATTGGCACGATCCGTAACTGTTCTGGTGGTGTTACACCCTGGGAAACATGGATGACCTGCGAAGAATCGGTGGATAAAGCAGACAAGATGATCAGTAAAGATCATGGTTATGTGTTTGAAGTACCTGCCAATGCCACCAAGATGGTCAATGCCATCCCTATTAAAGCGATGGGCAGATTTAACCATGAAGCAGCTTGTGTTGATCCCCGAACGGGCATTGTTTATATGACCGAAGACAGAAACGATAGCCTGATTTATCGTTATATTCCAAACCAAAAAGCTAACTTACAGTCTGGTGGTCGTTTGCAAGCATTAGTGATAACACAACAACCTAAATTCGATACACGCAACTGGCATTCAAAATCTATGCCCTTAAACCAAGAAATGGCCGTTGAATGGATTGAGTTGGAACACCCTGAAAGCCCAAATGATGACCTGCGTTTGCGAGGTTTTAATTTAGGAGCAGCGCTGTTTGCAAGAGGCGAAGGTATGCATTGGGGTGATAACGAATTATATTTTTGTTGCACTAATGACGGTGCAAAAAAATTGGGGCAAATTATGCGCTACGTGCCTTCTTTAGCCGAAGGTAGTCCAGGTGAAAACAAACGTCCTGGCAAACTGAGTTTGTTTGTTGAAAGTGAACATCCACAAACTATGAATTTTGCAGATAATGTTACCGTAGCACCTAACGGTCACTTAATTGTGAGTGAAGACCAATATACTGATCACAAAGAAAATCATATTAAAGGGGTGACGCCAGATGGAAAAACCTATGACTTCGCGCGCGTAAGATTGCAAACCGAACCTGCCGGAGCCTGTTTTTCGCCTGATGGACGTACCTTGTTTGTTAACTTATATTCCCCGACGACTACTGTTGCCATAACAGGCCCATGGGAAAGGTTTATTAGTTGACCTAAGATCGAGTCAGATTAGTGCATGCGGAAGTTATCTGGTTGTTCATAAAACTTTTCTACCGTCAATAAATCTAGGCTGTATGCTGAGGTACCCAATGGGTCCTCATACAAGTCTTGTCTAAGAACGCCTGAAATCGTGTATGGCATTTGAAAATCGGTTGCTGGCATGCCATTAGGGATAGTCACATAAATCAGTTGATTAGGCGGTGGCGGAGGGTAATGAATACATGCCCCAAAATAAGGCACCAAAAAAAAACTGGTCATGGTTCTATTTCCCTGTACATCAATAGGCACTACAAACCCTGAAATTGATATCGCTTTGTTTAGAAAATTTTTAACTATATTAGTTGACTTCAACGTCGCTTGATAGTTTTGATCAGTCGTCGCTTGCAGAGACAATACCACCTGTTCGGTTAAGTCAGTCGGCAAATTTTGCTGATAACGACTTAACATTTGTTTGTCTTTTGTGGGTAACAGCTCGCTCCATTCAATGGTCATGGGCGGTACAGCAGTAAAACCATGGGAAGTGGCAGCGTCATTTGCATCATAAAGTCGAGGTTCATCAATAACAATATGCTCGATATAAAACAAAAGCGTTCTCCAGTGCTGCCCTGCCCACACACCACATAGCAAAAATATAATTAGAATAATAACGGGCTTAATCATGGATCTCAGAACAATAACAATATGATATAATATAACAATACCAAAGAATCTTGTAAGCATATATCAATTAATTGGAACCCCATGGAAAAACTGACCTCACAAACACTGCCCATTCCCACTAACATTATTACGGGCTTTTTGGGTGCAGGAAAAACCACGCTTATCCAACATTTATTAACACTCAAACCTGCCAACGAAAGATGGGCCATTTTAGTCAATGAGTTTGGTGAAATTGGCATTGATGGTGCATTTTTTAAAGGCCGTCCAGAAAATAATATTTACGTACGAGAAGTGCCCGGCGGTTGTATGTGTTGTACATCAGGTTTGCCCATGCAAATCGCGCTAAATCAATTAGTATCCTATGCCAAACCCCATCGACTGATCATCGAGCCGACTGGCTTAGGTCATCCAAAAGAAGTGTTGGCCAGTTTACAGCAAGCTCATTATCAAGATACATTCTCTATCAACAGCACACTGACGCTAGTTGATGCACGCTTGGTCACAAAAGAACGTTATAGCCAACATCAAATTTTTAGGGAACAGTTGGAAATTGCGGATCATATTGTCGCGACTAAAGCGGACCTTTATGAGGGGCATGATCAGGGAAATCTAACCGAATATCTTACTCAATTAGATTTAGCCACAACACCACTGACAGTTTTGGATAACAACAAAATTGCGTTATCCATACTGTCTTCTAAAACAAAGTTTAAGCTGCCTGAGACTAACCATGTTGAGCACGGCGTCAGTGCCAAATTACTAGATATAGAAGAAGAGTTGTCAAACCATGGCAAAGTAAAAGTCAGTAATGATAAGGATAACTTTTATTCCTGTGGCTGGGCATTTCGCCCTGACAAAGTGTTTGATTTTGGGCAAGTAATGAATGAACTAACGACCTTGAATGTATATCGATTAAAGGCCGTGATAATAACCGAAAAAGGTATTTTTACCTTTAATAAGTTCGATGAAGTGCTCAGTTGTAATGAGCTGGATGAAAGTATGGACTCACGACTTGAGGTGATCACCACAGAACAGACAGCACTTAACCAAATCGTAGATATCTTGGAAAATACACTTTTTGCAGAGAAGTAATGGTGCACTTCACCATGGGGGTTTATTCAAAATACGCTATGGGGTATCAACCTGATAGTTAATTAAATTGAGTGCACACTAATATGGCGTTCTTCGTCAACTGAGTTTGCTTCACTCAATGCAGTAATGCGCACTTTAATATGCTGTTCGCCAGTTTCTTGCGAAGCGAAGTGTAACTTGTAAACACCACTGGGTTTCGTCAACACAACTTCTGAACCGTCTAATAAATTGATATTTTTATCGCTACTAAACTGAAGCTTGACATTTATAAATGAGTTGGGGACTTGATATGAGATTGCCAATACTGAGGGCGAACCATTAGGCACAGATAAAAATCGGTCGTGAGTGATACTCAGTATTGCACTGGTATGTTGGTTGCTATCCATATCATCACGATGAAGCATAGAATAACGCGGGCCAAAGGAGCTAAATCCATAGCCACCAGAACCATGTAAATCACAAGCGAATGCGGGTAATAACATGGCCGGAATGCACACACTAGCTATGATAAAAAAGTGTTGTTTAATCGTCATTTAACTTCTCTAATTACGGTTCTTGATATGGAATAACTTGATGCAGTATCATTGCATAGACCGACACGCCAGTTTCGGTTTCGATGGTTTTAAGTGCCAATTGGCCTTCGAACCAAAACGGATCGTATAAATTTTCTAGCTCAATTCCTTCATTTACAACAACATGAATAATTTGGTTAGGTGGCGGGGGTGGCATATGCAAACATGCACCAAAATAAGGGACAACAAAAAATTCCGTCACTATTCTTTCACCCGCGCTTTCAAGCGGTACGATAAAACCGGGAATACGAATAGACTTTCCATCATACTCATTTACCACGTTAGTAGACACGAGTGCTTTTTGGAAACGTTTACCTTTGGCATCTAATTGCGTGTTTTTTTGCAACAAATCCACCGAATCTTGATCCGACCCATCTGCGATATCCTTAAGAAAATCAGGTGGATTAAGCAGCGCGTCCAAATCGTCTTCAGGGATTAAGGCTACCCATTCAATTGTTTGGAAGTTCTCGTCATTTTCTGGCAAAGTGGCATGAACTAATGATACAAACAAAAAAACCAATAAAAAGCTCAGCAGAGCTTTGCCAATGTACGATTGCATAATCAAAGTAAATCACTCAATATTAATTAAACTTTTATAATGTTATAACATATCTATTACGAGTTGGCGAAAAAATGAAAACTAGATGCAGTTAAACGAAAATTCGACGAATGTGACAGGTAAAGCCGCATCTCAACCATTGGCGATTGAAGTTCAAAATCTGCAACATGGTTATGGTAAAGGCAGGATCGATTTGAAAATTAAGAACTGGCAATTACAACATGGCAGTCATGTGTTTTTACATGGTGAATCGGGTTCGGGTAAAACCACTTTCTTGAATTTGATTGCAGGTATTTTGACACCACAAGCAGGGGAAGTGAGACTATTGGGTCAAACTTTTTCTGGCCTGTCTGCCCGTAAACGAGATCAATTTAGAGCCTGTCATATAGGTGTAGTTTTTCAACAGTTTAATTTGATCCCTTATTTAACCGTGTTACAAAACATCATGGTAGCAGGGTATTTTGCAAAAAAGTCCAACGATATTGAACATCGAGCTACGCAATTGCTCACTGAGTTAAAGCTACCCACGAGTATTTTACAGCAGCAGGCCAGTCAACTCAGTGTTGGGCAGCAACAAAGAGTTGCGATAGCCCGGGCTCTAATTAATCAACCTGAACTATTACTTGTGGATGAACCAACGTCTGCACTCGACGCAGCAGCGAGAGATACCTTTATGCGTATCCTGCTAGACATTTGCCATAACAAGCTCACCACCCTTCTTTTTGTTAGCCATGATATGAGCTTAAAGCATTATTTTTCGTCCAGTATTGATATTCACTCACTAAATCAGTCACAGGGGTCAACTGTATGTTGATGTCTTTGGCAGTAAGTAGCCTTAAAAATAGACGTAAATCTATTTTACTGACTTTTTTCAGTCTTCTGATCAGCATCAGTGTGTTGCTTGGTGTGGAGCACATAAGACAACAAGCAAAAGAGAGTTTTAGTCGCACTGTATCCGGTGTTGATTTAATAGTAGGGGCGCCTAGTGGGCAGCTTAATTTGTTGCTTTACTCCGTATTTAGAATGGGCAGTCCCACTAACAATATCAATTATAAAAGCTTTCAAGTTCTGCGAAACAATCAACAGGTAGAGTGGGCTATCCCAATATCATTAGGTGATTCACATCATGGTTTTAGAGTGATTGGCACTACCCAAGATTACTTTACTCACTTTAGATATGGCAAAAAACAACCGCTAGAATTTGTACAGGGACAGGCTTTTTCTAGTCTTTTTGAGGTAGTGATAGGCATTGACGTGGCGAAGGAACACAACTACCAAGTGGGTGACGAAATAGTGGTCGCTCATGGTGTGGGTTCCGTCAGCTTTAAGCATCATGATGAGACGCCTTTTGTAGTCAGTGGCATACTTAAACCTACAGGCACCCCCGTTGATAAATCATTACACATTACCTTAGAAGCGATTGAAGCGATTCATTTATCTCCGGCTAAACTCAGGCAACTCATCAACGATGAAGATGCCGTTGACTTGAGCCCAAACAATGTAACCGCGGTGATGTTAGGTTTAAAATCTAAGTTCGCTACTTTTACCTTGCAGCGAAATATTAACAGTTTTCCAGACGATCGGTTGATGGCTATCTTACCAGGAGTTGCCATGTCAGAACTATGGAGCATGATGGCAAATTTTGAAATCTTACTGCGCGTGATTAGCATTTTGGTGCTATTCGCCTCTTTGTTCGGCTTGTCTACTATGTTGCTGGCGTCCATGGATCAGAGAAAATCAGAAATCGCAGTATTACGAGTTTTGGGTGCAGGACCCAGCCTGATTTTTTCTTTGGTACTGATTGAAGCATTGATGTTGGTGAGTGTCGCTATCATTGCATCGGTGATGACCATTAGCCTAACATTAACCTTACTTGGTGATTGGTTGGCGTCTGAGTATGGCCTTTTTCTCAGTGCTAACTTGTTGTCTATGGAAGCATTGATGGCAATTGGGATCATACTTTTCGCGTCAATTATTACCTCGACCATACCTGCTTTTGAAGCTTATAGAAATGCCCTGCATTCGACTTTATCTGCTAGATAATTAAAATAACGCTGAGCATAGTTAAAATTAACAGGCAAAATAGTTACGTGGTAGTTTTAGAAATTTACAGAGAACGACATCGAAGTTATTACTGTAATTATTGGGACAATTTGCGACGCTCTGAATTGTTTACAATTGCGCCAAAAGCAAACATCATCACCGGGTTGAAATAACAAAAAATATAGCGACTCCACGTTTTTTTTAACATGCTCATCAACAGGCAATCTTCGGATTTAAGGGGTGACTAAATCAACCAATCTGTTAAGTCAGTGCTGAGTAAACTGATTGTAAATAAGGGTGAAAACGTTACATTACTCATCATTACTTCTTTGGAGTTTCAACTTGCATCAGCCCGTTTCTGACGCTGGCCCCCACAGTAGAAAATTTAGTTTTGGCTTTCCATTTAAGTGTGATCATCGACAATTGAATTTCTCTTTTTCTGGCAATTATCACGTACATAGAGGTCAATAAAGGTAAGTATTGGTAACACCATTGACTCCACTTTGAGGATGCTTTAAGTTTTCGTTGTAAAAACAATTCGTTAAATAATAAGTGTTTGACATCAACTATTTCAAACCCTAATAGTTGCAACCAGTCTTTTACCCTAGCGCAGCTAAAAAAACGCGCCTCGTGCAATATGTTGTCTTGATTGAAGGGCAAGTGTTTAAATAACCCACATAGGCTAAGAGGGTTAAAGCCCGTAATAACAAGATAGCCATTAGGCATAATTGCCCTATCCACTTCTCTTAATATCTGATGGGGATCTTTGGAAAAATCTAATTCATGGGCTAACAAAAATGCGTCGACACTGTTTTCACTCAAAGGTAAATCATCAGGGGTTGCGACTAAGCTAGTATAAGCCTGTGAATTGGATGTAATATTAATTTGATGTTTTATTGGGCACGAAGCGAGTTCAATTTGACTGCTTAAATGTCCTAAACGCACTAAGTGATAACCAAAGAACTTGCGACTGACTTCGGCGATTTCTTTTTCAATTAGACACTTAAGCTCTGCACCTAAGGGCAAATCTTGCCAAAGCTGAGGTTTGCTTGGGTGGTTTTTGATTAACGCTGGTCTCATTGATTTATGTTACTCTAAAATTAAGAAACTGTTAATACTATTGTTTATGGAAGGAGACACAATATGTCTGTAAGCGTTTTCCCTATCAAGGCATTTAATGATAATTATATATGGTGTCTTCACAACAAAACCCAGTGTTCTGTTGTTGATCCAGGCGATGCAGCACCTGTCTTAGCCTATTGCCAAGATAATCAACTCACCCTTTCAGCTATTATTATCACTCATCATCATTGGGATCATACCGGTGGCATTGACGCGCTATTAGCAGCCTTTCCAAATATTCCAGTCTACGGTCCTCAAAATAAAAATATTAAACAAATTACAGTTCGTTTATCACAAGGTGATGATATCGAGCTGGCTCTACTGGGCGTGAAATTCTCTATTTTAGAAGTGCCTGGCCATACTTTAGATCATATTGCATATTATGGTGATATCGGTCTGTTTTGTGGGGATACTTTGTTCTCGGCTGGTTGTGGTCGATTATTTGAGGGAACGCCACAGCAAATGTTTGCATCTTTAAGCAAGTTAACAGCGCTTCCTGCTGATACTGCTGTCTACTGTACTCACGAATATACTATGGCAAACATTGCATTTGCTGAGGCCGTGGAGCCCAATAATCAAGCATTGATTGATTACAAACGCTGGGTGAACCAACAACGAGCAGAAAATACTCCAACTCTGCCATCAAATATTCAGCGTGAGCTGGATGTGAATCCGTTTTTACGTTGTCATAGCGCAGAGTTGGTAGCAAATGTAAGCCAAAATATGGGCGCAATGTTAGCATCTGAACAGGAAATTTTTGCTTCATTAAGAAGTTGGAAAGATAATTTTTAATGGGTAAAATAGGTTTTAAGGCAACGTTTATATGTCACCCCTGTTAATAAGATAAAAACGAATTAAAATAGAAATTAATAAAAAAGGAAACACATTGCGTTTACACACTCTCCTACCCTTGGCACTAATTAGCATTTTGTCTGCTTGTAATGCCACAACACAAAGTGATGATCAAGCTAGTCAACTTGAACAAGAGCACCAAATTGCTGTGCAAATTTTAGTCTCCTGTGAACAATCTAAAAAGCAAGCAGAAGACCATTTTGATTGTGAGTCTGCCGAATCAGGCACTATACCTATTACGCATCCCGTTGAGACAGTCGAAGTGACCGTTGAGATACCAGAGGAAATAGCTAAGGCTGGCGCTGAAATCGAAATTAAGGACGTATGGCAAAGGGTCCGCACTCAGTTTAAGTTTGAATTTGAAGATAACAAACGCATCGCAGCACAGCGAAACTGGTACCTTAAACACCCTGATTATATGAAGCGTGTTGCTTTGAGAGCCAAGCCTTTCTTGCACTTAATAGTCGAAAAAATGGAACAGCAAAATATGCCTTTAGAGCTGGTGCTGTTACCCATAGTGGAGAGTGCTTTTGACCCCTTCGCTTATTCTCATGGTCGTGCAGCTGGCATGTGGCAGTTTATTCCGTCCACAGGTAAACGTTTTGGTATGAAACAAACATGGTGGTACGACGGCCGCCGCGACGTAATGGCATCGACCCAAGGCGCCATCGATTATTTAAATTACTTAGTTAACATGTTTGATGGGAATTGGTTACATGCATTAGCCGCATACAACAGCGGTGAAGGGCGGGTGCGAAGATCAATTAGAAAAAACAAAAAAATGGGTAAAGAGACCGATTTTTGGAACTTAGATTTACCCAGAGAAACCCGTGCATATGTACCTAAACTCCTTGCCCTTGCCGATATTTTAAATAACAGTGAACAGTATGATTTTGACTGGCCTGAGATTAACAACATCCCGGTTACGCAAAAAGCCACCATTGGCTCACAAATCGATTTAGCCTTAGCAGCTGAAATGGCCGGGCTCACAGTGAAACAGTTGCACGCACTTAACCCCGGTTATAATCGCTGGGCCACGGATCCTAATGGACCACATACCTTGTTATTACCCATAGATAAGGTCGAAAAATTCTCTACTGAACTGGCAAAAACAGATAGTTCAGAGCGACTAAATTGGGTCAGGCATAAAGTCAAAAGTGGTGATAGCCTATTAAAGCTAGCAGACAAATATCACACCAATACCGATATCATCAGCAAAGTAAATGAGTTAAAAAGTAATATGATTATCGCTGGTAATTATCTGATCATTCCCGTTGCGCTAAAATCCTTAGATTCTTATTCATTGTCTCAAGAACAGCGCTTAGCCAAAACTCAGTCAATCAAAAGGGGTGTCTATAAACTGAATCATATGGTGAAAAGTGGCGATACATTTTGGGATATAAGCCGAGAATATAAAGTCAATTTGCGTCAACTGGCAAAGTGGAATGGCATGGCACCAAAAGATATGCTGCGCCCAGGTAAATCACTCGTCGTGTGGGTCGATAACGTGAGCAATGGACAACGTAAGGATGCAGTGATGCGCACACTGACTTACACAGTCCGCAATGGAGATTCCCTTGCCCGTATTGCTGGAAAATTCAACATCAAAATAAGTGATTTACAAAAATGGAATCAAGCAAAGCTTAAAAAATACTTACAGCCTGGGCAAAAATTGAAAATTTTTGTCGATGTAACACGCACTTAATATACAGGATGGCTGTTTAATTAATGCTTAACTTTAGTTACCCCAGACTTAAATCTAGTCATGAGGGACCTTGGATAATAGTCGACTTATTGATGCTTGCTTTACTCATCATCAACTTAATTTGGCTATTGTTTGACGGACTATTCGCTACCCAAGCATTTAAGTCCATCTTAACATCCATGTCGACAGACCTAGTCACAGGTTATACGCCAATTCATGAAAACTTTGTTCTTTATGACTTAGCCTTTGTGGCTATTTTTCTGACTGAGTTTTGTGTGCGTTGGGTAGCATCAGTAGTTCGTAAGACCTATGTTCGCTGGTACTTTTTCCCCTTTATTCATTGGTACGATTTAATCGGTTGCATTCCTTTGGGCGGCGCAAGAATATTCCGCTTTTTGCGCATTTTTTCTATTTTTTACCGACTCCAAAAATATCAAATTATTGATTTACGCAATACAGCAGTGTATCGATTTATCATTTTTTATTACGATGTGTTGGTTGAAGAGCTCAGTGATCGAATAGTGGTTAAGGTGTTATCTGATGCGCAAAAAGATATCGCTGCAGGTTCTCCTTTAATTGAAGATATCAGCCAACAAGTCCTTGCCAGTCGTTTACCCATTTTAACTCAGTGGTTATCGTCGGTCATGGTGCATATTGGCGAGTCAATTGAACATAATGATCATGGTGAATCTGTTCGCAGCCATGTTCAAAAAAGTGTTGGTAAAGCGGTACGGGGTAACTCACAAGTATCCACCTTAAAATTGGTACCTATATTGGGTAGCACTATAGAAAAAACCTTAGAGCAGTCGGTAACCGACATCGTCACACAATCGATTATTAACTTAATGAAAGACATCACCCCAGAAAAAATTGATGATTTTGTTGAACATGGGATTGGCCGTTTTTCTAGTGAAGATCATATGCTCGACCAAGAAGTGTTATTGATAGTAAACGAGTGTTTAGAGTTGGTTAAACACCATGTGTCGCAGCAGCGTTGGAAATATTCATTTGTCGGCAAATATCCTAAACAGGAAATATCCAGCAATTGAAAGCGCTTGAGCTGAAAATCTACCCTCCCATAGTGTTGTTATTCTGTCTTGGCCTGGCTTATGGGTTGACTCACTTCTTACCAATACTGGCCATACCATCCATATGGTTTGGCCTTCACTGGTATATTGGAGCCTCAGGCGTTTTGGTAGCTTTAGCAGGCATTTGGGAGTTTCGAAAAGCCAAGACCACTATTAGCCCCGCCACACCCGATAAAGCCAGTTATTTGGTGTCGGGCGGTATCTTCCGTGTCACTAGAAACCCCATGTATCTGGGTATGCAACTGATTATAATTGCTGTGATTTTTAAACTTGGTAATTACTATGGCTTTATCGCCGCAGCCTTTTTTAACTTTTACATCACACAATTTCAAATCAAACCTGAAGAACGCATTATCGAGAGAATTTTTGGTGAAGAGTATCTGCACTATAAAAAGAAGGTTAGACGCTGGTTATAGGCTGTCACTCACTAAACAATCTGCTAAGGTGATGAATATTGTCTGTTATAGCCTTTTCTTGATTTTCTGCATGTCTCTTGTTTTTTTATTACTATTTGGTTTCGTAGACTTTACAGCCTAATTTTTTCGCTCTACGATAACGTGAAGACATGAAATGGCAAAACCACACATCAAGTATGCCCCTAAGACCATAGGGGCATAGGGGCATGATTTTAATATTTAACCGCGTCTCCAAGTTGTGCCAGTGGCTGAGTCCTCAAGCACTACATTTAATGCGTTTAGCGCATCTCTTGCAGCATCAGCCGCAGCCCAATTTTTGCTAGCACGTGCATCGTTTCGTGCTTTGATTAATGATTCAATTTCAGAAACGTCACCTTGTTCCCCACTCGCAGAACCTTGCAAAAAATCATTGGGTGATTGCTGTAAAATACCTAAGATATCTGCCAGCTTTATCATCACACCAGCTAAATCAGCAGCTCGTTGTTCATCAGACTTATTGATTTCTTTGGCTAAGTCGAACAATACAGCGAAAGCCTCAGGCGTATTAAAGTCATCATCCATAGCGTGATTAAAGCGGAATTGATAATCACCCATGGCAATATTCACATTCATATTGGGCGTAACATCACGTAAAGCGGTATACAAACGTTCTAATGAAGCGCGAGCTTGCTGGATAAAACTATCTGAATAACTTAATTGGCTACGATACTGCGCAGACATTAAAAAATAACGCACGGTTTCGGCATCATATACTTCCAAGACATCACGTAAGGTAAAAAAGTTACCTAGTGACTTGGACATTTTTTCTTGGTTCACTTGCACCATACCGGTGTGCATCCAATAATTCACATAAGGTGTATCGAACGCACAGCAGGATTGGGCCACTTCGTTTTCATGGTGAGGAAAGATCAAATCAGAACCACCACCATGAATATCAAAATGCTTGCCTAAGTGTTTATGATTCATCGCAGAACACTCAATATGCCAACCTGGACGACCATTTCCCCAAGGTGACGACCAAAAAGGCTCACCTGGTTTTACTGACTTCCAAAGTACAAAGTCTAATGGGTCGCGTTTTTCGGCTGCCACTTCAACACGCGCTCCAGAGTTAAGCTGTTCTAAGTCTTGTCGTCCCAACTTTCCATAGTTGGCATATTGACTAACTTCAAACAACACATCACCACTAGGAGCTTGATAGGCATAATCTTTATCAATAAGGATCTGAATAACATTAATAATTTCAGGGATGTGGGTAGTCACCCGTGGTTCAACATCTGGCTCAAGCAAACCTATCGCCGCGAAATCTTCATGCATTCGCGCGATAGTATTCTCAGTAAACTCTTCAGCAGTCAAACCTTGCTCGTTTGCTCTTGAGATAATTTTATCGTCTACATCTGTAATGTTACGAACATAGTTCACTTCAAGCCCACGAGAGCGCATATAACGCACCATCAAATCAAAACTCAAATAAGTACGGGCGTGTCCAACATGGCATACGTCATATACTGTAATGCCGCATACATACAACCCCACCTTACCTGCTTGCAATGGTTTAAATTGCTCTTTCTGACGGGTTAAAGTGTTGTATATATATAACATTGAATCAAAATCCTCTGGGGTAAATATTAAGATAGTCTATTTAAAATACGCGATTCTATCACTGAGAAACTTGTGCTGCATCTGCCAATCGCTCTTAAAGCCTTAAAAAAACTTAAGTTTTAGGCTAGAATGGACTGGCTACTTTTATATTGCTAAATTAAGGATCTATTTCATGGTTAAAATCCATACGAATTATGGCGTTATCACCCTGACTTTGTTTGCAGACAAAGCCCCTATTACTGTTGCCAACTTTTTGGATTATGTGAAAGAAGGTTTTTACGACAACACCATTTTTCATCGGGTGATTGATGGTTTTATGATACAAGGCGGCGGATTTGAACCAGGTATGGATCAAAAAGAAAGTAAAGCAACGATCCAAAACGAAGCTAATAATGGATTAGTCAATAGCCTAGGCACAGTCGCTATGGCCCGCACTAACGAACCTCATTCAGCTACCGCACAGTTTTTTATCAATGTTGGCGACAACAGTTTTTTAAACTTCCGTAGTGAAAGCACAGATGGATGGGGCTATTGCGTATTTGCAGAGGTATCTGATGGCATGAACGTAGTTGAAAAAATTAGAGCGGTAGCGACCGGTAACTCTGGCTACCATCAAGATGTACCCGTGGAAGATGTTATTATTCAAAAGGCTGAAATAGTCGAATAATATGCTAAAGGCAAGAGAGTTGAATCTATACAAGTTATTTGACTCTCTTGACGCTTCATATAAATAACCAATATTCTGTCCCATTACATGATCCCTTTTACTTACTTTATTTCCGATCTACATTTATCTGCTGACAGAGACGACATTAACCAATGTTTATTTCAATTTTTATCTGAACAAGCACCTCAGGCTGATGCTTTATATGTGCTAGGCGATTTGTTTGAGGTATGGATTGGCGACGACGATCAAAACAGTTTTACTCTGAGCATCGCTAAGGCATTTAACACTTTGCGACAATCAGGGGTACCAATCTATTTTATTCATGGCAATCGAGACTTTTTAATCCGTCAGCGATTTGCTAAACAAGCAGGATTCAAAATATTACCAGAACAAGTGGTCATAGATTTATACGGTGAGCCAACGCTTATTATGCATGGTGATGAACTTTGCACCAAAGACACTGAATACCAAGCTTTTCGTAAAAAAGCACGCAGTTGGTGGTGGCCAAAAATCATGTTGAGCCTTCCATTATCAACACGCCGAAAGCTTGCTAGAAAAGGGCGTGCTACCAGCAAACAGAAGCAATCTAAACTTAGCGCTGAAATTATGGATGTCACATCAAAAGAAGTCATAGCCTGCATGCAAAAATTTGCAGTAAAAACATTGATCCATGGACATACCCATAGACCTGCCATACACCCATTAGAAATTAACAACCAGTCGGCTCAAAGAGTAGTATTAGGTGATTGGTATGATCAGGGCAGTATACTCAAAGTTAGCGCTGCAGCAATTGAGCTTCAACAGCAAAAATTCAACTGAAACCATTTCACAAAAATAGTCACAGATTGGCTATCAAACTGACCTGACATTATTGCAAATATGTCATCACAGTACTTTTCTATTCTTTTTTATTCTATTCTAACCAGCGTCTATACCATACTAGGTATGGATTGTTTATCTTAGCCACATTCACTGTTACTAGAATAGGAAAACCAATAATGAGAAATAGCTAGACCACTTCAATAGGCTTAATTCCTGTGACTTTTTCTCAAGCAATGAGTACGGGAGTATTACAAAGTCACGAAACTATTAACCCAAAGCATACAGATTAATATGATATTACAGATATTCAAAAAGTAAGTTTATAAAAAATATGGAATTTGAAACGTAAAAACAGGATAAGCTTGGAGAAATTTAATGGTTTAAAAAAATTAAGAAATTTTGATAGTAGGGATTAAAAAAAACTATCTAGCAAAGATCTTAACAAACTTCTTGTTAAGATCCGGCTCAAAATACGAGCCTAAATTGCTAGTTTAAAAGTGGTTCTTTTTATAAAGGAACTACTTTATTGGCGCATGGGCCTTTTTGACCTTCGCCAACTTCGAACTCAACAGCTTGGCCGTCAGTCAAAGTAGCGTAACCGCCACCAGCTTGAATTTCTGAATGGTGAACAAATAAATCTTTGCTTCCGTCTTCTGGAGCTATAAAACCGAAACCTTTATCTGCATTGAACCACTTTACTGTACCTTTACTCATTTTGAACTCTCTTCTTGTAGTGAAATAGTTTAATTCCTGTTGCGTTATCACCATTGCGCAGCAGGATATTGAATCCAGAGCATATTCTAACAGCTTAATTACAAAATGTCGGAATAATTTTATCTTTATTGATTAAATATCTGATTCTGCAAGAATTTAGGCATTGTGTATCTTATAAATCCGATAAAACGCAAATAAAAAAGATAATCAGTAGAACAGAATTTGAGGTGCTCGATGCATTATGGGGGCACTATCCTGCCTAAGCCACCGGTATTTCCCGGGGCTTAAACCAAAACAAACCACGTCATAAAAAAACCGTTAAGACCTTGAACAGTCGATTGGTTAAAAACATGACATCAACATTTTGCTCATTCATATATACTTTGCGCATTAGAATGTAATCAGCCAACAGAGAATAGATAAAGCCTGCACCTTTTTATTCTCTGTTCTTACCACAACTTATATGCTCGCAGCTAATTCAGCGCCTTGCCTGATGGCCCTTTTTGCGTCGAGTTCTGATGCAATGTCAGCGCCGCCGATAAGATGAGTTGTGATGCCTCTATTCTTTAACCCTTGTTGTAACTCTCTTAGGGGTTCTTGACCTGCACATAAAATCACATTATCCACTTCCAATATTTGTGGTTTGTTGTTCACTTGAATATGTAAACCTTGTTCGTCAATTTTGACATAATCAACACCTGCCATCATCTGCACCTGTTTCCTTTGTAATGCTGACCTGTGGATCCAACCTGTAGTCTTACCTAGCCCTTTACCGACTTTAGTCGTTTTTCGCTGCAGTAAAAATATATCTCTAGCAGGCTCCCCAATGGTTGCTTCAGTTAATCCACCAGCTTGCTTGTACTCTTTATCGACTCCCCAATTTTTTAGCCATTGTTCAGGCTCAGTCGTTAAAGAGTGTGCTTCTACCAAAAATTCAGCGACATCAAAACCAATACCCCCAGCACCTATAATCGCTACCTTTTTACCTACCGGTTTGTTATCTCTAAGCACATCCAGATAATTCATGACTTTGGAGTGTTGTATACCTTCAATATTAACATTTCTTGGTTTGATACCCGTGGCAAGCACCACCTGTTCAAAATGAGCATCAGCTAAAGACTCAACACTCTGCTGACTTTCGAGATGGAGATGCACACCTGTGACGTCTAATCTCTTTTTGAAGTAACGTATGGTTTCATAAAATTCTTCTTTGCCAGGAATACGTTTAGCATAGTTAAATTGGCCGCCAACCTCGGTACTTTTTTCGAACAAATGTACTTCATGACCACGCTCAGCCGCATAACAACTGAAGGCTAGACCAGCCGGCCCTGCACCCACTACCGCTATTTTTTTCTTGTGAGTGGTAAGGGGGAAATTTAATTCTGTTTCGTAACCGGCTCGCGGATTAACTAAACAACTGGCACGTTTGCGTTCAAAACCATGGTCCAAACACGCTTGGTTACAAGCGATACACGTATTGATTTCGTTGCTTCTACCTTGATGTGCTTTGCGTACAAAATTTTCATCTGCCAGAAAAGGCCTAGCCATAGAGACCATATCAGCTTGACCAGTGGCTAATATCTTTTCAGCAATTTCTGGAGTATTGATCCTATTCGTTGCAATTAAAGGCACCGTTAGCTCAGCTTTCATACGCTCAGTTACCCAAGTAAATGCGCCTCTTGGTACCATAGTGCCAATAGTGGGCACCCTCGTTTCATGCCAACCAATACCGGTATTAATCAGTGTAGCGCCAGACTGCTCAATCAGTTTCCCTAGAGCCACAACTTCATCCCAATTGCTGCCGCCCTCCACTAAGTCCAACATGGATAAACGAAAGATAATAATAAAATCGGTACCAACTTTTTGCCTTACGGCATTGACTATTTCAACCGCAATTCGCGAGCGATTTTCAAAACTACCACCCCATTCATCATCCCGCTGATTAGTTCGAGGACATATAAATTGATTAATAAAATACCCTTCCGAGCCCATGATTTCCACACCATCGTATCCCGCTTGTTTGGCCAAGGCAGCACAATTGGCATAATCGTTAATGGTGCTGACAATGCCTCTTTTTGAAATAGCTTTTGGTTTAAAAGGATTAATGGGCGATTTGATTGCCGAAGGCGCAACCACAAAAGGATGATAGCCATAACGCCCAGCATGTAATATCTGCAGGCAAATTTTACCTTGGTGTTGATGCACCGCTTCTGTAATAACCTGATGTTCTTTGGCATGCTTTTTATTACTCATACGGGCAGCGAAAGGCAATAACCACCCTTGTCGATTAGGACTCACACCACCAGTGACAATGAGTCCTACCCCGCCAGCGGCTCGTTCTGCATAAAACGCAGCTAGTTTCTCGAGGCCATTTTTTTCTTCTTCTAAACCAAGATGCATTGATCCCATCAGCACACGATTAGGCAACTGGGTAAAACCCAGATCAAGACTTTCGAATAAATATGGATAGTGAGGGTGTATTTTCATATCTAAAATGGCTTAATTTTAATCATATTAGTTAGTCTATCTCAAAAAAATTGTTCATAGATGAGAAAGTTACAAAAAATTACATTTGAAAATGTTCAGCACAGCAGTTTTTAGATAGGATGCAGCATAAATTCTTTATTTGTGTGTTTATCTATTATGTCTTCAGGAAAAAGTTGGACGAAGTCGTTGTTTGTTGGTCTATGGACCACACTAAACTTTAGTCGAAAGTTATTTTTCAACGTCATTTTTATTATTGTATTTTTAGGTCTGATTTCGGTTTTTTTAAAGGATGATAATAAAGTCATAGTACCCGCCAATTCTGCTCTGGTATTAAAGTTAGTCGGTAACTTGGTTATAGAGAAGGAAGCGGTTGATCCATTCAACGAGTTTCTGGAAGAAGCCTTTGAGCAAGAGGATGATAATCCAGAAATATTGCTGCAAGATGTATTGCTGACTATAGAAAATGCAAAACAAGATCGTCGTATAAAAGCCTTAGTTTTAGACTTGCAAGGTCTAGGTACAGCTGGGTTGGATAAGCTAGAACAAATTGCGATGGCATTAGAAAACTTTAAAGAGAGCGAAAAACCCATCTATGCTATTGGCGATTACTACAGCCAAAACCAATATTATATTGCAAGTCGTGCTGATCACCTTTATCTCAACCCTATGGGTTTTATGATGTTTGAAGGTTATGGACGTTTTGGCATGTATTTCAAATCTGCTATTGAAAAACTTAAAGCAGAAACACACGTTTTCAAGGTGGGCACATATAAGTCAGCAGTTGAGCCATTTATTCGTGATGATATGTCTGACGCGGCAAAAGAAGCAAACAAAGCCTGGTTAACAGCGATGTGGACGCAATACAAAGAAAGTGTTGCACAAGCGCGCGGTTTAGATGTTAATGATTTTGATGAAAAATTAGATATATTCTTACAAAAATTTGAACAGGTAGGCGGAGACTTTGCAAAATATGCATTGGATTTTGGTTGGGTTGATGCACTCAAAACACGGGAGCAAGCTCTGCAAGAAATTGTGGCAGTAGTAGGTAAAAATAAAAGTGGCATGGGATTCAACGCCATCAGCTACAAAAGCTACCTGAAAATTATCAACCCGACACTACCAAACATGCCCAACAATATCGATACAGTCGCCGTTGTTATAGCTAAAGGTACTATATTAAACGGTACAAAAAAACCTGGTCAAATAGGTGGTGACAGTACGGCTGAGCTACTACGTAAAGCAAGATATGACGATACCGTTAAATCGGTAGTGCTATATGTGGACTCACCTGGTGGCAGTGCTTTTGCATCAGAAATCATTCGTCAAGAAGTGGAAAATTTACAAGCAGTAGGCAAACCTGTGGTGGCTGTTATGAGTACCTATGCAGCTTCTGGCGGTTATTGGATTTCTGCTGGTGCAGACAAAATCATTGCTGCACCAAGTACTATCACCGGTTCAATAGGTATATTCGGCATGTTTTTATCCTTTGAAAACACCCTAGATTATTTAGGTGTCCATACGGATGGTGTCGGTACCACTGAATTTGCAGGCATGGGCATCACTAAAACACTGGATCCTAAATTAGCTGCCATCATGCAAAGAGGCATCGAACATGGCTACGATCAATTTATATCACTGGTTGCAGATAAGCGCGAGATGAGCAAAGACCAAGTCGATAACATTGCCCAAGGACGTGTTTGGATTGGAGAAACGGCTCTAGAATTAGGCCTAGTAGATGAATTAGGATACCTAGAGGACGGTGTGAAAGCGGCAGCTGAATTAGCTAGCCTGGAAACCTACGATACCCTTTATATCCAAAGAAGCTTGTCTAAAAGTGAATTGTTCTGGAAAGAGTTATTTCAAAACGTCAGCGTTTCTTTTAAAGGGGCTTTTGAAGTAGAAAAATCCAGTACTATTCTGAGCCTGTTTAAAGAATTAACCGCGGACATAGAAGCAGTATCAAAGTTAAACGACCCTAAAGGTGTGTATGCTTATTGCTTGGCTTGTGAATTCTAAGCACCTCAATATTTCTGATACATCAGCCTAACAGCTGAATAATAAATCCCAATCATGTCTACCATGGTTGGGATTTTTTGATTTATGTCTAACTTGTGTCTAAAACATGGTTAAAAAGAGAAAGTCTAAAGATCTGCGTTGTAGTTGGTCTTGTATTGATATACTCAAAAGGATTGGCTTTACTTGAATTTTAGTTAAAATACTCA
>Ga0209119_1000822_pt1 | contig 31794 bp, 27 predicted proteins | sample COG_03_FD_184747 | JGI IMG/M metagenome (GOLD analysis project Ga0209119, IMG submission 184747) | Pelagic Microbial community sample from North Sea - COGITO 998_met_03 (SPAdes) (version 2) | ecosystem: Environmental > Aquatic > Marine > Neritic zone/Coastal water | place: Helgoland, sampling...
TACCTTCCATGGTGTTGGTTAATTTAGAAAATAAAGATCCAAATATAGTTTTTGATGTTCCCGGAGTGGTCAGGTATTTATTTGAGCAAGGGAAGCGTGCAGTGGTATCTAATGCCGAGGTTGTTGCTATGCAATGCTACCAAAAAAACACATTACAGATTAATGAGAATGAGCTTAAAATAGGTGATATCGTAAAGGTACCCCTGTTAGAGCAAGATGCTATTTTACTTTCCCAAAAAGGGAAAAATTGTATCGCACAGTTAAAAAAACTAGGTGCCATAGTTTCGTTTCAATTGAGTTAATCAATTGAAACTTTTTATTGTAATAAATATCCATTACTGTGAGTAGTGACGGCGAAGCCGTTTAAAAAGTTTAACTTTATGGCAAAAAATAAGTAAATATGTCTGTAAATTTTTACAAGAAAATAGAACAAGAACTTCAAAGTTTAGGCTTTACCATTATTGATGCTGATTTACAAAGACCTTGGGGTGCATTTTATTACATAGACGAAAATCAAGCTCAAGATTTTTCAAATCATTTTTTTAATGGTATTGATGTTAATACCCTAAAAATTGATGGAAAGCTGAGTCCTAAAATTTTAATGATAAAACCTCAAGTGAAGTTATCATGGCAGTATCACAACAGACGTGCTGAAATTTGGCAGGTATATCAAGGTAAGGTAGGTGTGGTTCAAAATGAAACAGACATTGAAACTGAAATGAAAGTATATGATGCGGGAAGTCAATTGAAACTTAATCAAGGAGTGAGACATCGTCTTATTGGCTTGGATGATTATGCCGTAGTGGCCGAAATTTGGCAACATACAGATAAAGTCCCATCTGATGAAGAGGATATCATAAGAGTGCAAGATGATTTTGGGAGATAAAATAATTAAAATCAACAGATTTAAAAATCATTAGTTTTTATTAATCATAAGAAATGAATATTACAGTTATAGGATCTGGTTATGTTGGGCTAGTCTCAGGAACCTGTTTTGCAGAGATGGGAAACAGTGTTACTTGCGTCGATATAGATCCAATCAAGATTGAAAAACTAAACCAAGGGATTATTCCTATTTTTGAACCTGGTTTAGAGACCATGGTTTTGAAAAATGTAAAAAATAAGAACCTTTTTTTTACAACAGAATTATCTAAAGCTCTACAGAATTCTGAAATCGCTTTTATAGCGGTCGGGACCCCTATGGGAGATGATGGTTCTGCAGATTTACAATACGTATTAGCAGTAGCGAAATCTATAGGTCAGTCCATGAAAAAAAGATTGATTGTCGTAGACAAATCTACGGTACCTGTTGGAACTGCAGATCAAGTAAAAGCAACGATACAAAAAGAGTTAGATGCACGGAATTCTGATTTACAGTTTGATGTGGTTTCTAATCCTGAATTTTTAAAAGAGGGTGCTGCGATTAATGATTTTATGAAACCTGACAGAGTAGTTATAGGTGCTGATTCTGAGACTGCTTTTAATAAAATGAGGGAAATCTATAGTCCTTTTTTTAGATCTCATGAACGTTTTATTACTATGGATATCCGGTCTGCTGAAATGACGAAGTATGCTGCTAATGCAATGCTAGCAACAAAAATATCTTTTATAAATGAAATTGCTAATATTTGTGAGAAAGTAGGGGCTGATGCCAATCAAGTACGCATCGGAATTGGTTCAGATCAACGTATAGGCTACAGTTTTATTTATCCAGGAGCGGGATATGGAGGGGCTTGTTTTCCAAAAGATGTAAAAGCACTGACTAAAATAGCTGAAAATAACGATTATACTGCACAATTAATTACTGCAGTAGAAAAAGTAAATAATGAACAGAAATTAGTCATCGCTCAGAAAATTATAGCCCGTTTTGGAGAAGACCTAACCGGTTTTTCTTTTGGTATTTGGGGATTGGCCTTTAAACCAGGTACAGATGATATGCGAGAAGCACCATCCATTCATACAATTAAAGAATTGGTGAAACGAGGTGCAAAAATAAAAGCCTATGATCCGAAAGCTATTGATCAAGCTAAAGAGCACTACCTCAAGGGGATTGAAAACATAACCTATGTGGCCTCGAAGTATGACGTTTTAAAAGACTCGGTTGCATTAATATTACTCACAGAATGGAAAGAGTTTCGTTCGCCTAATTTTGAGGAAATAAAAGCACAATTAAAAAGTTCGATTATTTTTGATGGGAGAAATCAATATATAGCTTACGGTTTGGAGAACAAAGGATTTGAATATTACAGGATAGGAAAATAAAAAAAAATGACTAGCGATGGTAGTCGAGAAAAATAAAAAGAGTTAATGAATATTGAATTAAGTAATAAAACAATTCTAGTTACTGGAGGTGCAGGTTTTATTGGGTCAAATTTATGTGAGGCTTTACTTGAAAAAGGAAACAAAGTAGTTTGTCTTGATAATTTTGCCACCGGCAAAAGAGAAAATTTAGAAGAGCTTATAAAGGATACTAATTTTACGCTAATTGAGGGAGATATCAGAAAACTAGAAGATTGTTTAAAAGCAACCAAAGATGTAGATTATGTTTTGCATCAAGCGGCATTAGGGTCGGTTCCAAGATCTATTAAAGATCCAATTACTTCCAATGATGTGAATGTAAGTGGTTTTTTAAATATGCTTTTAGCGGCAAGAGACAATGGAGTGAAAAGATTTGTGTTTGCAGCGAGTTCATCAACTTATGGAGACTCAGAATCAATGCCAAAAGTTGAGGGTATCATCGGGAAACCTTTATCACCTTATGCGATTACTAAATATGTAAATGAGTTATATGCTGATATTTTTTCAAAGACTTATGGTCTTGAAACGATTGGACTTCGATATTTTAATGTATTCGGTAGAAAGCAAGACCCAAATGGTGCTTATGCAGCGGTAATACCAAAATTTGTTAGTCAGTTAATGAATGGAGAATCTCCAGTTATTAATGGTGATGGAAATTACTCAAGAGACTTTACATACATTGATAATGTGATACAAGCGAATTTATTGAGCCTAGTCACAACCAACGAAAAAGCGATTAATACAGTGTATAATGTAGCTTATGGAGATCGTAATACGTTGAATGATTTAATGGGCTACTTAAAAGAGTACTTGTCTGAGTTTGATTCTAAAATTTCAAATGTAGCCGTTATTTACGGCCCAAATAGAGCAGGTGACATTCCTCATTCACATGCAAGTGTAGATAAAGCAAAAGAAAATTTAAATTATAATCCACAGTTTACACTGCAGCAAGGTCTCAAAGAGGCTGTGAAATGGTATTGGAAAAATTTATAAAAAAAAACATGAAAAAAGATAAAATAGCTATTATCGGTTTAGGGTATGTTGGTTTGCCATTGGCAAGGCTCTTTGCAACTAAATATTCAGTAGTTGGATTTGATATCAATACCAGCAGAATATCTGAATTAATGTCTGGTGTTGATTCAACATTAGAGGTTGATAACGAAACCTTGCAATCTGTATTGGTTAATGAAAACGCTGATTCAAATGGATTATTTTGCACCAATCAGTTGGATAAAATTACGGATTGTAATTACTATATTATTACAGTTCCAACACCTGTTGATAAAAATAATAGACCCATTTTAACACCACTTGTAAAAGCAAGTGAAACAGTTGGCGCAGTATTAAAAAAAGGAGATATCGTAATTTATGAATCTACAGTGTATCCTGGAGCTACAGAAGAGGATTGTATTCCGGTCTTGGAGAAAGTCTCTGGTCTTAAATTCAATACTGATTTTTATGCGGGTTATTCTCCAGAGAGAATCAATCCAGGAGACAAAGAACATACAGTAGATAAGATACTAAAAGTTACTTCAGGTTCAACGCCAGAGGTAGGTTTTAAAGTAGATAGCTTATACAAATCAGTGATCACAGCCGGTACACATTTGGCGCCAACAATAAAAGTTGCTGAAGCATCTAAAGTAATTGAGAATTCTCAAAGAGATATTAATATTGCTTTTGTGAATGAACTAGCCAAGATATTTAATCTTTTAGATATCAACACCCATGATGTATTAGAAGCAGCTGGGACAAAATGGAATTTTTTACCATTTAAGCCAGGATTAGTTGGAGGGCATTGTATTGGCGTAGATCCCTATTATCTAGCCCAGAAGGCTCAAGAAAATGGTTACCACCCTGAAATTATTCTAGCTGGAAGAAGGCTAAATGATGGAATGGGCAATTATGTAGCTTCGGAGGTTGTTAAATGTATGATAAAGAAAAATATACAAGTTAATGAATCTAAAGTTTTGATTTTAGGTATAACATTCAAAGAGAATTGCCCAGATGTGAGAAATACGAAAGTAGTGGACCTCGTATATGCATTAAAAGATTATGGTGTTAATATAACAATTCATGACCCTTGGGCAGACGAACAAGAAGTAATCAATGAATATGGATTGATGTCTTTAAAATCTCTACCGAATGAAAAGTTTGATGCGGTAGTTTTGACTGTAGCACATAGTAAATTTAAAGATCTTGATATACTTTCATTAAAAAAAGAGAAAGCAATTGTTTATGACTTGAAAAACTTGTTGCCTAAAAACATGATTACTAAAAAATTATAGGTAGTTTGAAACCCAATAAAACAGTTAGTCTTGCGTTAATTTCACAAGCAATTTTAATCTCTTTTGGATTAATAAATGTTGTGTTAAATACTAACTTTCTTTCAGAAAGGGATTTAGGTTTGTATTATTCACTTGCAGTATTAGCAATGATTAAGGAACTTCTAAATGGAGGTGTTTTAGCTACATATATATCTTTACTTGTTAAACAAAAAGGAATCGATGATATAAACTTTAAAAAATACTTTAGATACATTACCAACTTTTTTTTGTTTTTAGCGCCAGCTGTTATTCTAATTTCCTTTTCTTATATGAAAATTTTATTAGAAGATGCTGATTTATTAATAACAATTTTATTTTCAACAACTTTAGGTTTGGAAGTTTTAACAATTTGGTTTTTCCCAACTCTTGAGGGACTTGGTAAATTGAAAAGACTTTATCTTTTAAGAACAATAATAACTTTTATTTCCTATTTATTTGCCTGGTTTATACTTTATGTTACAAAATCAGTTTTGAGCTTGGTGTGTTTTGTGTTTTTAACAAGTTTTTTTAAAGCTATTTTTGCGTATTATTTTTTTAGTAAGTATTTTAAATTTGGAATATCATATTTAAAACAACCCAAAGAGTTCGTTGTAATAGCAAAAAAAATTACTATAACATATTATGCTAATTTAATTCATAAAATTTCAATCTATCCAATAATCAATTTTACTTTGGGATTAGAAGTTTCTGGAGCTTTTGGAGTAGCAAATAGTATTTTCTCATCAGCATCTTCATTATGTAGAGAATTAATTAGAAAAAATCTCAAAAAATATGGTCAACTTTCACTTGAGTCATCAAAAATAATGTTTCAATCATTTAGAAAAGACTTAGCTGCTGCAAATGTATTATATATCATATCTCTTGTATTTGCTGTGTTATTAATTTCAGTATTTCCTGAAATAATCAATGTCAACGGTATTTATTCGATAATACTTTTAACATTTGGTTATCATTTCTCATATTTTAATTTCGGTCAGATTAGTCATCTTCACAGAATTAATCTTAAAGAACCCATGAGTTTGTGGTCTGTTATTTACTCTATATCAACTTTTATAATTTTATTTATTAAAGATGAAATGATATTTTTCGGTTTCTTATCGCTTTTAACTTTTATCTTTTTACTTCTTCCGACCGTTTATTACACAAGAAATTACAATAATATAAATAACAAATAAAACAATTAATATGGATTTAATTATAACATCAAGGATGGGGAGTTCAAGACTCCCAGGAAAAGCATTAAAAGAAGTAGTTGGCTTTGGATCAATGTTAGAAATTTTAATAAAACGGGCAAAATTGTCAAATCAAATTGACAGAGTGATTATAGCTACCACTAAATTAGAATCTGACGATGCATTAGTAGATTGGGCAAAAGCAAAAAATTACAATTTTTTCAGAGGAAGCGAAAATGATGTCCTCCAAAGATTGATAGATACTTGTGAGCACTACAATGTGAAAAATTTTATAGAAATTTTAGGAGATAATCCATTTGTCGATCCTGATGTAATCAACAAATGCGTAAGAACATTTAAGTCTAAAAGTTTAAATTATGTGGCTACAATGACAAAGGAATATAAATATGCAGATTTAAATTTTTGTTTTCCCATAGGAATAAGGATTCAAATAATAAGTACCCAAATATTAAAACTTATAAAAGATAATATCACTTCTGATTATGAGAGAGAGCATGCTACATCTTATCTATATGATAAACCGAATTTAGAAGGAGTAGAATTAATAAAAAATGATATTTATGAAGATAAATTAGGGTTTTCAAATTGGAACTATGCTGTTAATGACATAGATGGATTTAATAATATGGCATTTATATTAGCTACTCTTGGTATTGATTTTTCTTGGATTGAAATGATTAAATTATCAAATAAAGTTAAAATGTTTAATTAACCATAAAATTATTTCATGAGTTCTGCAGGAAAAAATATTCACAATTTAGCCAAAAAACTTTGGCCTTTAAACAGAAGTCTTTCAGGAAACGGAGTTAGAGAGTCTTTTCAAATAATAAAGAAAATAATCCCTGAACTTCGAATCCATGAGGTGTCATCTAGTAAAAAAGTTTTTGATTGGAATATCCCTAAGGAATGGAATGTCAAAGAAGCTTGGATTAAGACCCCTAGTGGTAAAAAAATCTGTGATTTTTCGGTAAACAACCTGCATTTGTTAGGTTATAGTATACCTGTTCACAGAAAATTAACCCTAGTGGAACTACAGAAAAAACTTTATACTCATGAAATAGATAAAGCAATTCCTTATCGTACTTCTTATTATAACGAAGATTGGGGGTTCTGTTTATCGAAAAATGAATTTAATTCCCTAGAGGAGGGATTATATGAAGTTTTTATTGATTCTGAGTTAAAAGAAGGGAGCCTGACTTATGGCGAATTACTGATTAAAGGACAGACTGAAGAAGAAATATTTTTTTCAACATACATATGTCATCCATCGATGGCAAATAATGAATTGTCTGGCCCGTGCTTAACAACCTATTTAGCCAAATTTATATTATCAGAAAAAAGATTAAAGTCATACAGAATAATATTTATTCCAGAAACTATTGGATCAATAAATTATATTTCAGATAATTTAACTGTTCTAAAAGAAAGAATGTTAGCAGGTTTTAATATAACTTGTGTGGGTGATAATCGTTGTTTTTCATACTTACCATCAAGAAATGGGAATACAATTTCAGATATGTATTCGAAGAAAATTTTAGACGATTTAGTTGGGGATTATAAAAAATATACATGGTTAGACAGGGGAAGTGATGAAAGACAATATTGTTCACCAGGTGTTGATTTACCTGTATCTAGTATAATGAGATCAAAATTTGGAGAATATCCTGAATATCATACTTCTCTAGATGACTTAACAAACCTTGTTACTGAGGAAGGCTTCACTTCTTCATACATTTTTTATAAAGGGCTAATTGAAGCTGTTGATTCACATTGTTACCCAAAAAGTATTTTTTTATGTGAGCCAAATTTAGGAAAACGAGGTTTATACCCACTTTTAAGCGGGGGTAAAAAAGACGTTTCAATAAAACTATTGAAAAATGTGTTGTCTTATTGTGATGGCGAATTGTCAATTGTTGAGATATCAATAAAAGTGGAATCAAAATATGTAGATACACTCCAAGCGGTAAATAAGTTGAATAGAGCTGGATTAGTTTCGCTAAATTAAATACATTATGAAATCCTACAGAGAAATATTAAAAAATAAAATCATCAAAACATCAATATATGATAAGCTTAATGTTGCATTACTTTCTGACCAATCAACTCAGTTTTTAAGTAAAGTTATTCATGGATTAGGAATAGAAAATTCATTAAATATATCTATTTGGGAAGCCCCGATTAATCAAATTGAACAACAAATTTATAATCCTGGTTCTAAATTTAATAGTGAATCTTTTGATTCTATCTTAATTTTTGAATCAACACATTCCTTGTTAAAAAAATTTAGTTTAACACAAGAAAAGAATGATTTTGCTGAAATTCAAATTGATAGGATTAAAGCATATCTAAATCACATCAGAGATACTTCAAATAAAAAGGTGATTTTATTTAATTTTTATGAGTTAAATGATTATGTCTATGGTAACTTTAGTTCTAAGGTTGATCAATCTTTTATCTTTCAATTAAGAAAATTAAATTTTTTAATAAGCGAATTTATATTAAATAACGATAAAATATCAATTCTTGATATTTCTACAATTCAAAATAAAATAGGGTTCGATAAGATGCTTGATGCATCCATGTATATAAATTATGGATTTATTTTGAGTCTTGATTCTTTACCTCCTATTGCGAAAAACATTATAGATCTCTTGTTAGTTCATAAGTCTATATTTAAAAAGTGTTTAGTGTTAGATTTAGATAATACTTTATGGGGAGGTATTATAGGGGATGATGGTATCGATAAAATTCAGTTAGGGGAATTAGGTATTGGGAAAGCCTTTGTTGACTTTCAAACTTGGATAATGAAACTTAAAGAAAGAGGAATCATTATATGTATATGCTCAAAAAACAGTGAGGATGTAGCAAAAAATGTTTTTATTAATCATCCAGATATGAAGTTAACTCTTGACGATGTTTCGGTATTTGTAGCCAATTGGGATTCAAAAGTAGATAACATAAAAAATATTCAAAAAGTATTAAATATTGGATTTGATTCCATGGTATTTCTTGACGATAATCCTTATGAAAGGGATTCAGTCAGAAATAATATTCCTGATATTACAGTACCAGATCTCCCGCTGGATCCTGCTAATTATTTGTCATTTCTTTATCAAGAAAATTTATTTGAAACTATTTCTGTTTCTGATTTAGACAAGAATAGAACAAATCTTTATCAGACAGAATATGAGAGAGTTAAATTAAAATCAAACTTTACAGATTTAGCTGAATACATGTTGGGTCTTAATATGTTATCTAGAGTTGATAAATTATCATCGTTTAATATACCAAGAGTTTCACAATTATCTCACCGGTCTAATCAATTTAATTTAAGAACTGTTAGATATTCAGAGAACGACTTAGCTCAGATAATGAAATCTGAGGATGAAATTGGTTTTGTATTTGACCTAAAAGATAAATTTGGATCTCATGGAATAATTAGTCTAATAATTCTTAAAAAAGTTTCAGAATCTGAGGTATTTATTGAAAACTGGGCAATGAGTTGTCGTGTACTTGAGAGAGGAATGGAACAATTTATAATTAATTATTTAATCGAATATTGTCAACAAAATGAAATTTTAACAATCAGTTCGGAGTACTTAGAAACAAAAAAAAATAAAATTGTTTCTACGTTATATAACAGATTAGGATTTACCCAAAATAAAAATAAATATTATCTAAAAGTTGGTGAACAGCCAAATTTAGAAACAAAAATCAGCATAAATAATGAATGATATTGAAATACTAAAAAATCTTTTAAATATATTTAAGGATGTAATGGAAGATGAAAATTTAATTATAGATAAGTCTTTTACAGCGAAAGACATTGATGGTTGGGATTCTTTAACCCATATTATGTTAATTTTTGAAATAGAGAAAAATTTTGAGATAAAATTCTTGTCATCAGAAATGACATCTTGGAGCGATATAGGTGAAATAGTTATGTCAATTAAATCTAAATTATAAATCCCTTTAAAAATTGGAAATAATAGATAAAAAAGTCTTAAAAGCTTTAAATAATCAAATAAAAAAAAAGGCAACTGAACTTGGCTCTAATAATGTTTTAGTTCACTCAGATATAAAGAAATTATTTTTATTTAACTTTAAATCTAAAACAGATTTTATTAATAAACATATTGATAATCTTAATAATATATTTCCAGAATTTAATATTTGGATGCCAACATTTAATTATGATTTTACAAAAACTGGTGTTTTTAATGTATTAACAGATAATTGTCAAATAGGTGTTTTAGGAAATTATTACAAACAGTCATGTGATTGGAGAACAACAACTCCAGTTTTTAATTTTACTGGAATGGGAGATTACCCGATCAAAACAATAAATGACGCTGATATTATAAATCCATTTGCAATAGGTTCTGAGTTTGATTATTTATACAAAACAAATTCAATAATTTGTCATTACGGTTCCGACATAAAAGCAACTACTTTTATTCATTATGTTGAGATTATATCAAAAAAATTACTTTATAGATACTCAAAAATATTTAACGGAATTGTTAATAATAATAATAATTCTACAAAAGTTTCTTTGGATTATTCGGTCACTCCAATGAACCCGAGGATGGAATATGATTGGGATAAAATATATTATGATCTTAAAAAAGATGGAATTTTACATGATTATAGGATATTTAAAGATACAAATTATATAATGTTGATTTCAACCAAGAAGCTTTTAGATTACTGGATATATAAACTTAATTTAAATCCATTTTATTTTTTAAATATACAGTCAGAATTATTTGCAAAGAATAAGGTTGATAAATTAGGCAGAGGCTTTATATTACAAGATTTTGAATAAATTAATATAATTATGATGGGGTGTGATTTAATATTAGCAGAAAGTGATTTTCATTTAATTCAAGCGTGTTCGTTTGCTTTAAAGTTTAAGAATGATACATCAACTGAAATATTATGGATAGGAAGTAAAGACAGTACTTATTTTAATTTTTTCAAGAACAAATTTCAAATTAGTCATGTTGATTTGACTAATTTCAATTTCTTTAATGTTGAACAGATTTCTAATAATTCTAAATTAATTTCTTTAAAAGATATAAAGATAAATAGACTAATTACATTTTACGATACTCATTTTTTTTTCGAATACTTAAGGTCTGAATTTAAGATTAGTTGGGGAAATATAGGATTATTAGATGATGGAATTGGAAGTTTATATAAATCATCAATGCCTAAAATTCACAGAAGAATTCCTAAGGCTATATATAATTTATTTTGCAGAAGATTCAATGTTAATTTATCTCTTAACACACTAGGGTCCAATAAAAAAATAAAAACTTTTATAACAATTTTTAAAAAAAATCATCATCATGCTTTCGTTAATCCAGAGTTAATTGATATTGTTAGAGAGTTTAAAAGTTTAAATAAATTAATTTCTGATGAAAACATTAATCGTTCTAATATTTCGGGAAATATTATTCTAACCTCACCAGTATTAAAATACAAAAGACTAAGTAAAGAAGATTTTCTAGATTATTTAAAAAATTTACTAACTAATGTGGATCTTAATCAGCATGTTTATTTTAAACCACACCCAAGAGAAGATTTAATTCAATTTACAAATGTCATAAAAAAATTAAATATTGATTTTACTATATTAGATCAAAAATTACCAATTGAATTTTACTTTAATTCTATTTCAGATTCAACATGGATTGGGATGCCTTCAACAGCGTTCTTAACAAGAATCATCCTCAATCCAAACTCAAATGATAACTATATTATATTACAAGAAAATAATGACCCGTTCCCAGGCAGAATTCCTGTTTTAGAAACGTTTTTCAAATCAAATCAAATCAAATATCAAATATTATGAAAATTTTAGTCTCTGCGCCTTTAAACTTTATTGATAAAAATAAAATAAAAGAATTTCAAAAGGCGGAATTAATTATAAACCCACTTAAGGAATATAATTCAGTTAAAAACTTTAATAAACATAAAATAGTAGCATGGATGGTAAATCCATGTCCTGAATATTTTGTGTCAGCTGAAATTCTATCTGAATTTAAAGATTTAAAAATTATAGTAACTCCTTCAACAGGTTCCACACACATAGATAATGATTATTGTAAACAAAATAATATTACAGTTAAAACATTAAGAGATACCAATGTTACTCAAACAATTACTGCCTCATCTGAATTTACTTTAGCTCTATTTTTAAATGTCATAAGGAATTTTCCTAAAGCCATTGAAAATATAAGTAATAATTTATGGAGAGTAAATGAGAATGAGATGAGGGGGAGGGAAGTTTCTTGCTTATCTGTTGGTATTGTTGGTTTAGGAAGGATAGGTGGTAACTTAGCTAGATATCTAGATTCTATGGGGGCTACAATAAATTATTTTGATCCCAATGTAATTAATGAAACTTATGAAAAGCATGAAGATTTGAATAAAATGTTAAGTATTTGTGACGCGGTATTTACATGTGTTCATGTCGCAGCGGATACTATTGATATGGTGAATTCTGATTTTATAGATAATATGAAAGATAATTCATACTATATTAACACTTCAAGAGGAGAGATTGTTGTTGAGCAGGATTTAGTTGTAGCATTAAAAACTGGAAAAATAAAAGCGGCAGGTGTGGATGTGATTAGAAATGAAAATAGTGATAAAATTGATAACAATTTGTTAGTTCAATATGCAAGTAAAAATAATAACTTAATTATTACTCCGCACATAGCAGGACTTAGTACAGACTCTGAATCTAAAGCACAAATAGCTGCTTTTGAAATGATTTTTAACTTTCTTAAAAATGATTAGTAAAAAAGTTACTGTATATATAGTTAATCATAACTATGAAAATTATTTGCTACAATGCTACTATAGTGTTTTATATCAGTCTTATAAGAATATTGAATTAATTATAATTGACAATAATTCCTCTATAGAATCACAAAAACTTTTAAAATCCATTTCAAAAGTCGATAATATCAATATAATATTTAGAGAACAATCAGATTTAATCTCTGCCTGTAACCTAGCTATTAAAATGGCAACAGGGGAATTTATTGTTAGATTAGATGCGGATGATTATTTGCGAAAAGATGCAATTAAATTGTTAGTTAAAGCAGCTACTGAAAACAATGCAGATCTTACCTACCCAGAATACTTTGAAGTTTCTAAAAAAGGTGACTTATTAAATAGAATTAAGCATATCAATTTTGACACACATGTAAGTCTTCCTTCTTTTCCAGCGCATGGTGCTTGTACTTTGTTTAAACTATCATCATTAAGAGAAATAGGAGGTTACGATGAGGAATTTGATAGACAAGATGGTTATTATATGTGGATTAATTTTTTAATAAATAAATTTAAAATTATAAATATTAATTCACCTTTGTTTTTTTATAGAATTCATAATACTAGCCTTTCAAGTAATTTGTCTTCACTCTATAATGTAAGGTCCAATATTTCTAATAAAATCCTTCAAAATAGTGATTTAAAAGTCCCCATTATTGATTGTTTTATTCCAATTATAGAAAATGAATTTGATCAAAAAATATTCAATAAAACTTTAGATGAATTATTAAAGTCTAATGTATTTAGAAATATTATAATATGGTCTTCTGTTAAAATAGATAATCCAATTTATAAAGACAAAATTAAATTTATTGATAGAAAATATATTGCTGAGTTCGACATGCAAACCCTTAGTCAGTCTATTTCAGGAGTGTTGGAAGTATTTTATAAAGATTACCTTAAACCAGATTTTATTTTTGTTAGAGATTTAAACACTCCGAATATAAAAGCTCATTATTTTTTGCAAATGAGATTTTTAGTTTCTCTTTTTAAACACATAGATTGCATTATAGCAACGGTAGAGACTAAAGATAGATATTATAAATTTTTAGGCGATTCTCTTTATCCAGTTAGAGAAAATGATTTTGTAAAAAATGAAAGACAAACTTTATATAGAAAAATTAGAGGCTTTACGTTGATAAGATACTCTGAATTTTTATCGACAAAAAAATTTGTTTCTGGTGTGATATCGCCAATACCATTATCAAAAGAAGATTCAATTGAAAGATAAATAATATTATTACAATACAACTGAAAAATAGATTATTTACATTTAAAAATTACTTTAATGAAACTACCAATTAATTTTGATTATTTAATAGCTGAGATAGGAGGAAATCATGAAGGAAATGTCGATTGGGCTTTAAATATGATTAGTGATGCTGCCAAAGCTGGAGCCAATGCAGTAAAATTTCAAAGTTATTCCGCAAAAGAACTAGTCAATCCTAAGATTGATAAAGTTAGATTTGATCATTTTGATAAATTTGTTTTAAATCCTTCCGAATGGAAATTGTTAAAAAACAAAGCAAAAGATTGTAATATTGACTTTTTAACAAGTATTTGGGATATTAAAAATTTCAAAGAAATTTTATTTGAAATGCCAATTATTAAAGTTGGAAGTGGAGATTTAACTAATTATATGTATTTACGTGAATTTGCTCTTACTAATAAACCCATAATAATTAGTACTGCAATGGCTACATTATCTGAAGTTATTGATGCTGTTTCTTTTATTCAAAAAATAAATAGCATTTATGAATCTAACGATATGTTATGTATAATGCATTGTGTAGCTATGTATGGTGACCCAAAAGACGAGTATGCAAATCTTAATTCAATCTCAGTTTTGCAAAGCCATTTTTCAAATTTAAACATTGGATATAGTGATCATACGATTGGATTTGACGCAATGCTTTCGGCTAAATCTATGGGCGTAAACATTTTTGAATTTCATTTTACTTTTGACAAGTCTAGAGACTTTAGAGATCACCATATATCTTTGACCAAAGAGGAATTAATAAAATTTAAAAATAAAATTAATAAGATTAATACCTTTAATGGACAATTAGTAGTTGCTCCAATTAAAGAAATTGAAACCCCGCAAAGGATTCAAGAATTTCGTAGAGCTTGTTATTTTAATCGTAAAATGAATAAAGGTGAATTAGTTAGTTTAGAAGATATTGTAGTTCTAAGACCCAATGTAGGCCTTTCAGCGACAAAATATTTCGATCTAATAGGAAAAAAATTAGTTAAAGACATAGAAGCTTTAAGTCCCATTTCAATGGATTTATTCATTTAGATATTCTTGATTTCTATATTTTTTCAATTAAAAATAATTTTTTAAATATCAATAATAATTGCAATCATTAAATAAATTACAACTTAATATTTGGTTTTTGGGTTTTTTCTTTTACCCTTTAACTTTTTTCATGTTTAAACTTCAATCATTTGATATAAGTTTCTTTAAAATTTTTGTAATTATTTTAATTCCATTTCAATTATACACCCAACTTGGATCACAAAAAATATTTTTAAATAAATATATATTAATATTATTTTTTTTGGTTTTATTAAGTCTGATTATTAATCCGTTTGAAATTAGGATTATACTAAATAGTATAAGTTATTTTTTTGTATTAGTTTTTGCTGTTATGGGCTTGTCTATTCTAAGTAAATCGGAATCAGGCCTAGTATTGAAACTGTTCAAAAAAGTTATTACTATTTGGTTTTACTTAATTTTTTTAGGTTTTGTTCAGCTAATACTTAGTTATTTTGGTTTTGATTTTTCTTGGGAATCTATTGGAGAACCCTCCCCTGAAAACAAAGGTAATTTTTTGGGTAGATTTCTTATTCGTCCAGCAAGTTTGTTTGGTGAGCCTAGAAGATTTTCAGCACATATAATACTTTTTAGTTTTTTATATTTTTATATATGCAAAATAAAAGTAAACAAATTGTTGTTGTTAATGTTTATTTTTTTGGGAATATCAACTCAAAGCTCAACCTTCATTTTAGTTACGTTTTTTTCATTATTTATATTTTTTCGTATTAGTTTATTTAAGATGTTATTAGCTTTAGTTTTACTTTTTATTAGTTCTACTTATATAATTTCTACACTTAAATTATTAGCACCAAGGCTTATGCTAAGTCAAGAATTTTCCATTGATTTACTAAATACCCCAGCATATGCCGAGCAAGCAGGAGATTTTAGTTTTTTTGTTTATGTAATTTATTCTGATTTAATCCAATTTTTATTTGGAAATGGAATCGGAATGAGTAATTCTGTTATAGCAACTTTTACAGATATATTTATTTATACAAAATCTGAATTTGATTTTATAAATTCACGATGGTTGTTTTATACATTGCTCATTGATTTCGGATTAATTGGTCTAATCTACTTTACTTATTTAATAATAAAACATATACCTAGAGATAAATCATTTTTAACTTTATCATTATTATCAATTGTCACCTGTCTTTTTACTGGCTCATTTATATTTATATTTATAATACTAATACTCAATATTATTAATAAAAATATTGAAAAGAAAAAATTAAATTTATTAACACAAACTATATATTAATTTAACAAAAAATAAAATCAATTATCATGAACGAAGAATTACAAAATCTATTATTATTATCCTCAGAAAGACTTACGATGTTAGAAGTTATATTCAACTTTTTCATTTGCATTGTATCTTCCTATTTATTAGTTTATGTTTACAACATAAATGCTCAAACTGTTAGTAATAAGAAACTTTTTTCTAGAATATTTCCAATATATAGTATTGCCATTTTTGGTATTATAACTGTGATTCAAAGTAGTTTAGCTTTAAGTCTTGGTTTAGTCGGGGCATTGTCAATCATAAGGTTTAGAACAGCAATTAAAGAACCTGAACAATTGATTTATTTATTAATGTCTACTGGAATTGCAATTGGTGCCGCCGCTGGGCAATTAAATGTTGTAGTAATTTCTACGATAGTATTTGTTATAGTCACTATTATTGACAGAAAACTTTCAAAAAGAAAAAACATTACCTTAAGTAATGAACAAACTATTCATCTTAAATTAGACGGTCGGGTTGATGATACTTCAAACATTATTAATGGTGGAGCAAAATATTTGGATGGTAATCATAAGCTTATTAGCTTCAGAAGTGATAATACTCAAACTAACATTACTCTAAATGCATCAATAAAAGACCTGGACGGTTATAAATTATGGTTAACTAGCTTACATCCTAATTTAAAATTTGATATATTAATTCTTCAGTAATGTCAAAAAAAATAATTCTTTTTATACTTCTGATAGTACTATTACTTTTTACCAAAAAATATTATACTACCAAACTAATGTTATTTAATGAAAAGAATCATACCTGGACATTAAATAATGGTAAAACTTTAAATTTTTCAACTTTTATAAAAGGAGAAATTTTAATGATTGGACGAAGAGTAAATCATATTTACAACAATGATTTATTTTCTTTTAAAGAAAAGGTAATTCCACAAGATACAATCAGATTTTATATGGGTAAAAAATCTTATCCTAAATGGTTGGATTTTCAAAATAAAAATTTAATAATAGGGAATTATAAAAGTCAAATCTATCATAAAGAAAAATTTAAAGCTTATTATATTAACAAAATAGGAGATACTTCTAAAGTTCAATTTAAAAATGTTGGAATGAACATTGACCATTACCAGAACTTTGATGGAATAACAAGTTTTAAAGTTAAATTTGGTAAAAAAAATAATTCCTACGGGAAAAAAGCAAAAAAGAATATTTTACGTTCAATAACAAGAAGTAATGGTATTGATCATTTTGCTAACATTATGTTCAATAAATTAGGAGATGGGATTTTAATAGAATCCAAACCAATACATTTAAAGTTTAATAATAACATTAGTAATAATCATATTATTGAAGATGTTTTTGATAAGTATTTAATAGAAAAAAATAGAAGAAGAGAAGGGTCAATAATAGAAGTAAGTTTTAATGGCCCATTTTTGTTGTCAAAAAAAGAAGAGTTTACCTATGATTACAATCATAAGTCTAATGACACCTTATTCGTAAATAATTTTATTAAACAAATAAATAAAGGTGAAATCGATATAAGCTTAATAGATAAAGAATTATTTGACTTATTTATTTTATTATGTAAAGATTTTTTTGGAGCTCACCCTGCAAAGGATATAAATTTACATTGGTATCACAATCCTGTTTCAAATTTAATGGAACCAACAATAAGGGAAGTAGAATATAATAACATTGAAGATGTTCTAAAAGAGCCCTTAATTAATGCATATGTAAAAAAAACAAAATTAAATCTTGCTGACTTAAGGAGCAGGTACTACACAGAGAAAAATATTTTATCCATAAGAGAAGAGGTTTCAAAGTTTAAATATATCGATTCTGATATTTCAAATTCAATCATAAATAATATTGAAGAATTTATAATTAATAATTCAGACAGAGAGTTTTCTAAAGAGATTAGTTCTAATAAAATTAACGATACAATAATATGGGATTCAAAAGTGAATTTGAAAACTGATTTTACTCTTGATAAAAATTCAATTTTGATTCTAAAGAATAGAGCTCGTGTTTCTATCTTTGATTCTGTAAAAGTAAAAATATATGGTCAAATTCTATGTCAAAACACTAATGATATAACATTTATTGGAGGAGAAAATTCTTCCATTTTTATAAATACTAATGAAAAACTAATTCTTAAAAATTTAATTTTTAAAGGTTTTAGTAATTTAGTAGATAAAACTAATAACCATTATCTACCAAGTGCAATTACTTTCTATAAGACAGATGTTATTCTTGATAATTGTAAGTTTCGAGATAATTACAGGGGTGATGATTTTTTAAATTTTTTTAAATGTCCTGATGTAAATGTTATTAATTGTTCGTTTGAAAACATATTAGCTGATGCAATCGATTCCGATTTCTCCAATATCTGTATAGAAAATTCTTTTTTTAATAATATAGGAAATGATGCTGTAGATTGCTCAGGAAGTACTTTAAGGATTTACAATTCAAAGTTTAATGATGTAGAAGATAAATGTGTCAGTGCAGGTGAGTCAACTATTGCTTATGTATATAAATCTAGTTTTTCTAATTCAGCAATTGCCCTAGTATCTAAAGATGGAAGTAATTTAACTAATTATAATTCTTTTTTTGAAAAGAACAATCTTGATATAACTGGATTTAGAAAAAAGTTAGAATATAAAGAGGCTCAAATCTATAGTTTTAAAAGCAATAATCTAATTAACCTAATAGAATTGGGAGTGATTACTAATATTGATAGTGAAAAAGTTGAAAGTGTAAAAGATGATATGTATGGAAAAAAATATGGAAAGGCAACTGAAAAATAATTCAGATTGGAGGTTTGAGAAAAAATTCATAGTTGAATCACATTTATTTACAAGTGTATTAAAATCCTTTTTACAAGATGGATGGTATGAGATTTTTCCAGATAGATATGTTAATAGTATTTATTTTGATGACATAAAATTCACTTCCTATTATGAGAATTTATTGGGGATTTCTGACCGAACTAAATATAGACTTCGATTTTATGGTGAGACTTTTAAAGGTGAAGGTGTTTATGAATGTAAAATTAGACATAGTGACGTTAATACTAAAAAAACAATAAAGGTGTCAGATCTAAACCTAGATTTAGTAAAATTACAATTCCCTAAAATGATTACTCTATCTCCAGTGGTTCATGTGAGATATAAAAGAAAATACTTTTTTAATTCTATTCTAGATTGTAGAATGACAATAGATAGTGACTTAGAGTATAAATGCCTAAATAGTAAAAATCTAATTAAGGATGATAAATTAGTAATTGAAATTAAATCTAATAATGAAAATAGTCAAGAAAATTTACCGGCAATTTTATCTTTTAATACTCGTAATTCTAAGTATTGTTCTAGTGTTTCTAGTCTTAATTTGGTCGAAGAAGGATATTAATAGTGGTGAATATGTACCTGGTTTTGTTGAATGTATAAAAGGGGACACCATTAAATTTGAGTTTAATTTTAAATTAAATAAGATTCTTCCAGATAGTATTAATAGTTTGCCGAGGGTCCTCCCAATACCTTATCCATACGCATATGGGTTTATACCAGATATAAAAAGTTTAGATGGTGATTTTTTGGATTCTTTTTTTATAAGTTCAGGGGTAGTTAACTATGGAAATCAATTAAATTTTGAACCAAAAATAGCTATTTTCATGACTGATAATGGTGAAGAAGATACTAAGTTGATTTGTGTTGAACAAGATTTTAAATTAGATAATAAATCAATATCAGAAATTGTTTTTTTTTTAGAAAATTATTCAAAAGATAGAATCAAAATAGACTCTATTGTAAAAATAAAAAGTTTTAATAAATTTTCAAAAAAACTTAATAAATATCAAAATAATCTTAAAAATTTGCTTAAATGACACTAATTGATGCCTTACACATAAATGATAGTGGAGGTAAAATACTTTTGGATTATTTGATTAAATCTATAGAAGAAACTAATATAAAAGTTACATATATATTGGATGAAAGAATCAAAGGTTCCCACGTTATTATTACTAACAATAATGTCATATATATAAAATCTACTTTTGTAAATAGACTATTATTTTACTTAAGAAATAAAAATAGATTTCAAAAAGTATTTTGCTTTGGAAATATCCCACCACCAATTAATCTTAAAGCTAGATCGTATACTTATTTTCATCAAAAACTTTTTTTATTTATTCCTAGAGAATTGAAATTTAAAACTAAATTAATTTTATTTATAAAATCAAAAGTAATAAAACAGTTATCTAATAATACTGATTTTTGGATTGTTCAATCTAATTTAATGAAACACGATTTACTCAATAAGTTTAATAACAATTCAGATTCAAAAGTACTGGTTCATCCATTTTATCCTCCGCTAAATCACTTTTCAAAAGTATCAACACTTAGAACCCCTAAAAGTTTTTTATATGTTAGCAACTATCAACCACATAAAAATTTTGAAAATTTAATAAACGCGTTCAAATTATTTTATGATGAATACAAAAAAGGTGAACTACACTTAACATTAGTAAATAATGAATCAAAAATTATTGTCAAAATAAATAATTTAATTTCAAAAGGATACCCAATTATAAACCATGGGTTTATTAATAGAGATTCATTAACTACAATATATCGGCAGTCAGAGTTTATTATATATCCTTCTTTGGTGGAGAGTTTTGGTTTAGGGATTATTGAAGGAATTGAAAATGGTTGTAAGGTCATGGGTGCGGATTTACCATATACATATGCAATTTGCAAACCTTCGATCTCTTTTAATCCAAAGTTAGTAAAGAGTATTATTAAAGCATTTGAAACGGCCTTAAACACAAAGTCAATCATTAAAACTGAACAATTAGTTTTTAATGAGATTGATTCAATAAAAAGATTAATAGGTAAAAATGATATTTAAAAACTTTTATTTAAAATAAGTGAAAAAAAAAATACTATTATTATTCGGAACCAGACCAGAAGCTATAAAAATGGCTCCTTTGGTTGAAGAGTTTCAAAAATTTCCACATATTTTTGAAACTAAAGTATGCGTAACAGCTCAACACCGTGAGATGTTAGACCAAGTTTTAGATTTTTTTAAAATAAAAGCTGATTATGATTTAGATTTAATGAAGCCTGGGCAAAATTTATATGGCTTAACTGCTACTATTATTGAGTCTTTAAAACCAGTTTTAGAAGATTTTTCCCCTGATTATGTATTTGTACATGGTGACACTACAACTACAATGGCAGGCTCTATAGCTAGTTTTTATTCTGGAGCGAAAGTTTGTCATATAGAAGCGGGACTTAGAACAAATAATAAGTTATCCCCTTTTCCAGAAGAAATAAATCGTCAAATTACAGGTAGGATTTGTGATTACCATTTTGCTCCGACTGAAACCTCAAAAAAGAATTTACTCAAAGAAAATATTTCTGAAGATTCAATATTGGTTACTGGAAATACGGTGATTGACGCTTTAATAAAGTCTATTGAAAAGGTTAATAAAAATCCCAGTCAATTAATTCAAGACCTGTCAAAACAAATAGGTAGTCAAGAAGTAGTTTTAGTAACTGGACATCGAAGAGAGAACCATGGGGTTGGTTTTGAATCAATATGTAAAGCTCTAAAGCGAATTGCTGAAGATGATATAAATCGTTTGATTATTTATCCTGTTCATTTAAATCCAAAGGTACAGGAACCAGTTAAAAGAATCTTATCAGCAGTAAATAATGTGATTTTAATAGATCCTTTAGCTTACCAAGACTTTATTTGGTTGATGAATAGATCTAAAATTATTATTACAGACAGCGGAGGTGTTCAAGAAGAAGCACCAAGTTTAGGAAAACCAGTTTTAGTGATGAGAGATACTACAGAAAGACCTGAGGCTTTGGAGGCTGGGACGGTTTTACTTGTTGGAACTAATGAAGATCTGATTGTTTCTAAAGCATTAGACTTGTTAAATAATGAAGAGAATTTTATTAAAATGTCAAAATTACATAATCCGTATGGTGATGGATTAGCTTCAAAAAGAATTGGAGAATTTATAAATAATATAAAATAATGAACACAGAAGTAGTAACTATCGGATTAGGATACATTGGATTACCAACATCGGCACTTATAGCCTCTCATGGAACAAATGTATTAGGTGTTGATATTAACCAAAAAATTGTTGATACAATTAATCAAGGAAAGATTCACATCGTAGAACCAGAATTAGATTTGATTGTTTCAAAAGCAGTATCAAATGGGTTTTTTAAAGCATCAACTAAGCCAACTTCAGCAGATGTTTACCTGATAGTTGTTCCGACACCCTTTAAAGGAAACCATGAGCCAGATATTTCATTTGTTGAGACTGCAACCAAAGGAGTTATTCCACTTCTGAAAAAAGGAGATTTGTATATTATTGAATCGACTTCTCCAATCGGCACAACTGAGAAAATGCAAAAATTAATTTTTGCATCAAGACCTGAACTTGAAGGAGCTATTCATATAGCTTATTGCCCGGAAAGAGTATTACCAGGAAATGTTATGCATGAACTCGTTGAAAATGACCGTGTTATTGGAGGTTTAGATGAAGTTTCTACTCAAAAAGCAATATCATTTTACAGAAAGTATGTAAAAGGTGAGTTGCATGGGACTAATGCCAAAACAGCAGAAATGTGTAAGTTGGTTGAAAACTCGTCTCGAGATGTTCAAATAGCTTTTGCTAATGAACTCTCTTTAATATGCGATAAGGCTGATATTAATGTATGGGAACTAATCAATCTTGCCAATAAACATCCAAGAGTAAATATACTTCAACCAGGTTGTGGAGTTGGAGGTCATTGTATTGCTGTAGATCCATATTTCATTGTTTCTGATTATCCAATGGAATCAAAAATTATAGGAACAGCGAGAGAGGTAAATAACTATAAATCTTTTTGGTGTGCAGAAAAAATTCAAAATGAAAAACTAAAATTCGAATTAAAACACGGTAGAAAGCCAAAAACTGCTTTAATGGGATTGGCATTTAAACCAAATATTGATGATTTAAGAGAGTCTCCAGCTAAATATATCGCACAAAAAGTTTTACAAAATTCAAATAATGAAGAGCATTATATTGTTGAACCAAATATTAATTCTCATTCGGTTTACAAGTTGACTGACTATAAATTTGCATTTGAGAATGCTGATATCATTGTGTTTTTAGTTGCTCATAATGAGTTTAAAAAGTTTCAATTGAATGGTGAAAAGTTGATTTTAGATTTTTGTGGTATAAATAATTTAAAGAATTAATTATGTGTGGAATTTTAGGATATTTAGGTCCAAATAATAAAGAGTTTTTTGAAAAATCACGAATAGACTTGATCGCACATCGCGGTCCCGATAATAAGTCTCATACTTTAGAACAAAATCTCTTCTTTGGGCATACTAGACTATCTATATTAGATTTAAGTGAAAACGGATCACAACCAATGTATTCTGCCGATGGTAATTACTTGTTAATCTTTAATGGAGAAGTCTACAATCACTTAGATTTGAGAAATGAATTCTTAAGTGAAGTTCAATTTAAATCGACCAGTGACACAGAAACAATACTTTACGGATTGATTAAACTTGGTCAAGAGTTCATCAATAAAATGAATGGAATATTTGCCCTATGTTTTGTAAACCTGCAAAACAACGACTTTCTATTGTTAAGAGATCAGTTCGGAGTAAAACCTTTATATTATAGCCACTATAATAATGATTTGTTCTTTGCTTCGGAGATGAAAGCATTGATACCACATTTGACCACGAAAACAATCAACAAAAGATCTATTATTAATTATGTAAATTTCTTGTGGTCACCAGGAGAAGACACACCCCTTGAAGAGATCAAAAAATTACTTCCAGGTCACATTATGACAGGAAATACGGATAAAATTAATGAGGTAAAAACAGAAAAATATTATCAGATTCCATTTGATGATTCTCAGATATTAGAAAAATCGGAAGAAGAAATCATTGATGAATGTGAAACATACTTATTAAATGCGGTAAAAAGGCAATTACTTTCGGACGTTCCAGTTGGATTTTTTCTTTCAGGAGGATTGGATTCGAGTATAATTGTCGCAATGGCTAAAAAACTTTTTCCTGAGAAAAAGTTTGAGTGTTTTACCATCAACACCGAAGGAGTTGAAGACGAAGGTTTTGCAAATGATTTAGGTTATGCGAAGAAAGTGGCTGAACATTTAGATGTAAATTTGAATATCGTTGATGGAAACTCAGATATTCTTGAATATTTTGATAAGGTTATCTATCATTTAGACGAACCACAGGCTGATCCTGCACCCATTTATGTTTATAATATTTGTAAAAGGGCTAGAGAAAAAGGAATCAAAGTATTGTTGGGTGGAACAGCAGGCGATGATTTGTTTTCGGGTTACAGAAGGCATCAAGCACTGAGGTATGAAAATATTTTTAATACAATACCACTTTTTGCTCGAAAAGCAATTAAAAAGCTTGCTAAAACTTTCAGTAATAATAAACCTTTTTTTAGAAGAATTACGAAGCTAGTTTCTAATATAGACAAAGATGCTTCCGAAAGATCGTTTGGGTATTTTGATTGGATTGAAGATAAAACACTAAAGAGTGTTCTTTTGGAAGATATAGGTTATGATAAACACGCTTATTTCAAAAAGCTTGAGAAAAATTTACCTCCAGATACAAGCAGTTTAAATAAAATGCTATTTTATGAACTATCAACATTCCTAGTAGACCATAATCTCAATTACACTGACAAGTTGAGTATGGCAGTTGGTGTCGAAGTGAGAGTGCCTTTCTTAGATAAGGAATTGGTAGAATTTTCAATGAAAATTCCAATTAATCTTAAAATGAAGGGAAAAGAAACGAAATATATACTTAAAAAAGTAGCAGAAAGATATTTACCCAAAGATGTGATCTATAGACCAAAAACTGGTTTTGGTGCTCCCGTTAGAAAATGGATAAACGAGGATATGACTTCGTTAATTAAAGATTACCTGAGTGAAGAAAGATTGCGAAAACGTGGTATTTTTGACTACAAAGAATTAAATGAACTATTAGATAAAAATAAAAAAGGAAAATTAGACGTATCCTACAGTATTTGGGCAATGCTTGCTATAGAATCATGGCTAACCCAGTTTTATGATTCATAAAAAGGATTTAAGGAGATAAAATGAAACAAATAATACAAGATCTTAAAAAAGGAGATACAATTTTAGAAGAAGTACCAGTACCAAGAGTAAAATCTGGATGTGTATTAATTCAAACTACAAGAACTTTAGTATCACTAGGTACTGAAAGAATGTTAGTGGATTTCGGTAAGGCAAACCTTATCCAGAAAGCAAAACAACAACCAGATAAGGTGAAAATGGTTTTGGATAAAATTAAGACTGATGGTTTACGTCCAACTATGGAAGCTGTTTTCAATAAACTTGGGCAGCCATTACCTCTTGGATATTGCAATGTGGGTAAGGTGGTAGCTATCGGTAAAGGAGTTAATGAGTTTTCTATTGGAGATAGGGTAGCGTCTAATGGTAATCATGCAGAATATGTATGTGTACCCAAAAATTTAGTCGCTAAAATTCCAGATAATGTAACAGATGAAGAGGCTGCCTTTACAGTTATAGGTGCCATTGGTCTTCAAGGGATTAGATTATTACAGCCAACATTTGGAGAAACGATTGTAGTTGTTGGTCTTGGATTAATAGGACTTATTACTGCAGAATTACTATTGGCAAATGGATGTAATGTGATAGGCTTTGATTTTGATTCTGAAAAAATTAGAATCGCAAAAGAAAAAGGAATTATAGCTATTAACCCAGCAGAAGGAACTGATCAAGTGAAGTTTGTAGAAACTTACACTAATGGAGTTGGTGCAGATGGAGTAATTATTACGGCTTCTAATAAAAGCAATGAAATTATTTCTCAATCTGCAAATATGTGTAGAAAAAGAGCAAGAATAATTCTAGTTGGGGTAATAGGTTTAGACATTAGTCGTGCAGATTTCTATGAAAAAGAAATCACATTTCAAGTTTCTTGTTCTTATGGTGCAGGAAGAAATGATGAAGAATACGAACAAAAAGGACACGATTATCCAATTGGGTACGTGAGATGGACAGAAAAACGAAATTTTGAAGCGGTTTTGAATGCAATTTCAAAGAAAACTATAGATGTTAGCTCTTTAATTACTGATAGAGTTCCTTTGAATGATTATCAGAAGATATATGGTGATATGTCTAATTCAAAATCTATTGCTTCAATTTTAGAATACTCATCTTCACAAGAACAAAAAAGTACCATCAAATTAGTTGAAAAGTTTTTTCATGGAAAAAAAGGAGTAGTTGGAATCATAGGAGCTGGTAATTTTACAGGTGCTACAATTCTTCCAAATCTTAAGAAACTTAATGCTAATATAAAATATATTGCAAGTTCTGGAGGTTTATCTTCTACAATAATGGCAAAGAAATACAATATAGCCAATTCAACTTCGGATTATCATCAAATATTAAAAGATGATGATGTTGATTTGGTACTGGTTACCACGCAACATCATATGCATGCTAAAATGGCTATTGAAGCTATTAATGCAGGTAAAAGTGTATTTGTAGAAAAACCACTAGCTATGAACCAAAAGGAGCTTGATCAAATTATAGAAGCTTATAATGTTAATAATGTTAATGTAACAGTTGGTTTTAATAGGAGATTTGCTCCATTAGCAAAGAAAATGAAAAAAGCACTAGGAAGTTCTATTGCACCAATTAATATCGTTGCCACTATGAATGCTGGATTCATTCCAAAAGACGTCTGGATACATGACATGCAAATTGGAGGAGGAAGGATAATAGGTGAGGCTTGTCATTACATTGATCTTTGCACCTATCTAGCTGGATCAAAAGTAATCTCTGTATGTATGAATGCAATGGGTGAAAACCCAGAAGAGAATACTGATAATGCTAGTATTTTGTTAAAATATGAGAATGGTACAAATGCTGTTATTAATTATTTTGCAAATGGGAGTAAAAGCTACTCTAAAGAAAGAGTCGAAGTTTATTCTCAGGAAAGAACACTTGTAATGGACAACTGGAGAACATTAAAAGGTTTTGCCTTTAAAGGTTTGTCTAATGTAAAATCAGCTCAAAACAAAGGGCATTTTAATCAATTTCAAGAATTATTATCTCAACAAGAAAATGGAGGAGATCCAATTATTCCTTTTAATGAAATTATAAACACTACCATAGCGTCTTTTGCAGCTATTAAATCATTGAAAGAAGGTAAATGGATTTCAATAAAATAAAATTATTTATAAATACAATAAAGTATCTGAGACCTATCCAGGTTTATTACCGTTTATATTATTTTTTAAGAAATAGATTTTTTGGATACAATTTAAAAAAGAAAAACATTAATGATTTTAATCCAATAGTATGGAAAAATAAATTTAATCATGAGAATAGCTACTTTGAAAAAAATAATTCATTTACTTTTTTAAATATTTCTCATTCATTCTATGATAAAATTAATTGGAATATTAATCAATTTGGAAAGCTTTGGACTTATAATTTAAATTATTTTGATTTTCTCAATCAAGAAAATATATCCAAAGAAACTGGCCTACTATTAATTCAAGATTTTATAAAAAATGATGATTTATTAAAAGATGGGAAAGAACCGTATCCCATTTCTTTAAGAGGTATGAATTGGGTGAAGTTTTTGAGTAATAATCAGCTTAAAGATAAAGTAATTAATAATACTCTTTATTTCCATTATAGCATTTTATTTAAAAATTTAGAATATCATTTGCTAGGAAATCATCTTCTTGAAAATGCATTTTCATTATTATTTGGAGCTTACTATTTTCAGGATGAAAAATTATATACTAAATCTTACAATCTCCTTATTTCTGAATTAAACGAACAAGTTCTGAAAGATGGTGCTCATTTTGAACTTTCTCCAATGTATCACCAGATTATTTTATCAAGAGTATTAGATAGTATCCAGCTAATTAAATTAAATAGCACATGGAAAAAAAATGATTTAATTTCGTTTTTAGAACAGAAGGCTAGTTTAATGATTTCTTGGCTTCAAAATATAACATACTGTAGTGGAAAAATACCTATGGTCAATGATGCGACATACAATATAGCGCCAAGCTCGACGCAGTTATTTTCTTATTCAAAAAATTTAGGTATACTAAATCAAAAAACATCGCTTTCTGATTCTGGTTACAGAAAAATTATTGCAGATAACTATGAATTATTTATCGATGTTGGTAATGTAGGTCCAGATTATCAACCTGCACACGCGCACAGTGATTCTTTTAATTTTGAATTAATTAAAGGTGGTAATCCAATTTTTGTTGATACAGGTATTTCTACCTATGAAAAAAATAATAAAAGACAACAAGAAAGATCAACTCATTCTCACAACACAGTCGAAATTTGCTCACAAAATCAAACTCAAGTTTGGGGCGGCTTTCGTGTAGCTTGTAGAGCGAAGATTATAAATCTAAAAGAAGATAATTTACGGATATCTGCAACACATGATGGTTACAAACGAAAAGACTTTGAGCATCAGCGTGTATTTGAATGGTCAGATTATGACATAACTATAAGAGATGTTTTAAATAAATCTTCCTCAAATAAAGCCCAAGCACATTTTCATTTTCATTCTTCAATTATAAAACCCATTCTAAAAAATGATGAAGTAATATTAAGTGATAGAAGTATTAGCATATCATTTGTCGGACATTCCAAAATTAAAATAACATCATATGATTTATCTTTAGGGTTTAACAAAACAAACAAAGCCTTTAAATTAATCATAGATTTTGATAAAAATTTAAAAACACTTATCAATCTTGATAATGGCTAAAAAAATAAAAATAATAACATCATTTTTCCCTCCTGAAAAAGGTGCTGCTTCGCATAGGATTCTTACTACTGCTAAAGAACTAAGTTCTTACGGGTTTGATGTTAGTGTAATTACAACTTTAGCTAACTACCCAACAGGAAAGTTATTCAATGGTTATAAAAAGATGTTATATAAAAAAGAGAAAATAGAAGGTATAGATTGTATTAGATGTTGGGTGTTTCCATCAAATTCAAATAATCCAATTATTAGGATTTTAAGTATGCTTTCTTATTGTTTTTCGTTAATTTTCACAATTCCATCTTTGTTTCTTAATAAGCCGGATATAATATTTGTTCAAACACCACCTTTATTACCTGGATTAACGGGAGTATTAATATCTAAATTACTTAGAATTAAGATAGTACTTAATGTTTCTGATATTTGGCCTCTTACAGCTGTAGAATTAGGTGTAATACGTCATAAAAGTTTCTCATTTAGATTGTTTTCTGGTATTGAAAACATTATGTATAGATTATCAGATGCTATGATTGGCCAATCTAATGAAACATGTTCATATCTCAAGCAAAAGTCAGATAAACCTATTTTATTATACAGAAATTTAACAAAACCAAATTTTAATCAAATAGTTGATGAACAAGTTTTAAATTCTAAAAAGAAAATTGTTTATGCTGGATTGTTAGGTTTCGCTCAAGGTGTATTTAATATTTGTAAAAATATTGATTTTAAATCCTTAGATATAGAATTTCATGTTTATGGTGACGGTATTGAAAAGAGTTTGATAGAAAAATTTATTCAACAGAACTCAGAATGTAATATTTTTCTTAATCAAACCATAACTAAAGATGAGATGCAAAAAAAGTTGCTTTCATATGACGCAACAATTATACCTCTAACAAAGAACATATATGGTGCTTTTCCGTCTAAAATAACAATGGCAATGGCAGCTGGATTACCAATTTTTTTCTCTGGAGATGGGGAAGGGTTTAAAACTGTAGATGAATTTAACCTTGGCTATGTTTCTGAGGCTGGTAACTTAAATGCTTTAGAGAAAAATATAATAGAATTTTCACAATTAAATCACCAACAAATTAATCTTATGAAGTTAAATATTATGAATATTGTTAAAAAGGACTTTAATTACGCTGATCAACAATCAAAATTATGTAAATTTATTTCATCATTAATTTAGAACTATGAAAAAAAAAACAATTTTATTGGGTTTAAATGAGCTTAACTTTGATTATGTAAAGTTTTATATAGATCAGGGTCTTTTGCCTAATTTTAAAAAAATATTTGAAATACAACCTGCTATAGAAACAGTTTCAGAAAATGAGTATAAACTTTTAGAGCCCTGGGTACAATGGGTAACTATACATTCAGGAAAAAGTTACAAAGAACATAATATTTTTCGTTTAGGAGACATTGTTAATAACCCTGAACTTTCTCAGATATTTGAAGAATTGGAAGCTGAAGGGCTTTCGGTTGGTGCGGTCTCTCCCTTTAATGCTGAGAATCGTCTAAATAATCCTTCTTTTTTTGTTCCAGATCCTTGGACTAAAACCAATCCCTCAGGCAACTGGATTGTAAAAGCATTGTATCAAGCTGTTCATCAATCTGTAAATGATAATGCTAAATCAAAATTGAATTTAAAAACAATCTTTTCATTAGGTTTAGGGTTGTTATTATATGTGCCTTTGTCTAGATGGTCTCATTATATAAAAACAGTTTTTAATGTTAAGAAACCTGGAGCTAAAGCTTTAATTCTTGATAGTTTACTAGCTGATGTTCATTTAGCACTTTGGAAAAAGAATAAACCTGATTTTTCTAATTTATTTTTAAATTCAGGTGCTCATATCCAGCATCATTATTTATTTAATTCAAAGGCATATATAGGTAATATTAAAAATCCAGAATGGTATTGTCCAAAAGATTATGATCCATTAATTCATATCCTATCTGAATATGACAAACAAATCGGGAAGTTATTGAAGCATAAAGACTTAAAAATAATAATAGCAACTGGTCTACATCAACAGCCGCATGAACATTTAACGTTCTATTGGCGACTAAAAGAACATGTGAAGTTTGCAGAGATGATCGGTATTAAAAATTTCTCAGAAATTTTACCAAGAATGTCAAGGGATTTCTTAGTAAAATTTAATAAAGAAGCTGATGCCTTAAATGCAGAAAATTTATTAAATAGTTTTTATGCCTCTAAAGATGATATTAAAATATTTGAGGTTGATAATAGAGGTACAAGTCTATTTGTGGAGTTAGTGTATCCAAATGATATTGAGGATAATGATTCAATCTACTCAAAAGAATCAAATTTAAAATTACAAAAATTTAAAACCTACATTGCATTTGTAGCCATCAAAAATGGTGAACATAATGGGATTGGATATGTAACTTCTAATTTTGATTTAAAATCAGAAAAGAAGATTAATTTAACTAACTTAAAAGCAATAATTAAGAAAATAGCACTTTCTGAAAATTAAATAACATGCCATTCGATCCAAATTCAGCAAAGAAAGCAGGTAAGAAATCCAAAAGAGGACCAGCAAAAAAAGAAGGCCCTTCCATAAAAGAAAAGATGGAATTGCTCTATGAAAAAGTGCTGGATGATTTATTGGTAAACCAAGAAAAACTTACCAAAACAGAACGAGTAAAAGTTTTTGTAACG
>Ga0209119_1000835_pt1 | contig 31618 bp, 30 predicted proteins | sample COG_03_FD_184747 | JGI IMG/M metagenome (GOLD analysis project Ga0209119, IMG submission 184747) | Pelagic Microbial community sample from North Sea - COGITO 998_met_03 (SPAdes) (version 2) | ecosystem: Environmental > Aquatic > Marine > Neritic zone/Coastal water | place: Helgoland, sampling...
GACTTATTTAGCTCGCGTGAGGCGAAAGCCAGATTGTGTAAGAGTAATTGTAGTGGTGGCGTGAACCGGAGGTTCCGATGTTAATATTAACGCGGCGAGTTGGCGAAATCCTGATGATCGGTGACGAAGTCACGGTAACCGTCTTGGGTGTAAAAGGTAATCAGGTGCGGATAGGTGTTGATGCGCCGAAACATGTTGCTGTTCACCGTGAAGAGATTTACCAGCGTATTCAGGCCGAAGGCGAAGATTCCGAAATAGAAGGCGAATCAGAAGCGTAATTTTGACGAGCGCCCTTTTGACGCGATTGGGGTAACGCGATTGGGGTAACGCAATCGGACTAATCGGACTAGCGGTCGATCAGTCGACAGGCTGAGCGCGTGTAAGTCCTGCCGGTAATGCCCTGTTTGACGTAACGCCAGTCGCGGTCAAGCTTTTCAACGGGGTCTGCGACAAACTACAAGCCCCCCCTCCCCAAACCCCCCGTCCCCAAACCAGGTTGCTATAGGTCAGGGTCAGGCCCGTTGCTGTAACCGATCGATTTTGCGGTATGTCCCTGGCTTTAAAGCGCTTGCCTCAAGCGTAAGTCACATTTTTCAACAGGCTGAAGTATCCATGCTCGAACTTCACGTCTTGGTAGTAGCCCTTGTTCAACAATATATTGTGCAGTGTCCGCAGGCGATAAATGGGCACTGACGCCAGCATGTGATGTTCGAGATGATAGCTCACCTGGTGGGGCGCGATCAAAAAGCGCTCTAACGGATTCAGATACAGTGTTCGAGTGTTCTGGCGTGGGTCTTGGTCTAACAGGTTGGGTACCCCGGCATGCTCGCCAATTTGTCGAATTCTAACGACTAACATATGGCTTGTCATAAAGGCTAGAACCCAAACTAGGTAAAGCCAGGCGTGACCGAAGGCGGTAAGAATGGCCAGCAGCGCCAAGTTAACGCCGATACTACGAATCATATATTCTCGAACTTCGGGCTTGAATTCATTCAGGCGGCTGATGCCGCGGTAGATTGACTTAACTCTTCGCCAGCCTAGTTGGCCGGTCAAGTCGCGAATGACTTTGCGTTTCAGACTAGTGCGACTGATAGGGTATGCCTGGTAGTTAGGCGCATCAGGATCATCACTGGTGCCGGCAGCTTGATGGTGTTTTAAATGGGTTTTCATATAGCTCTTGCGGTCGGAGAACACCCAATATCCCGAGAGCCATTTACTAGCAAAATCATTCAATCGACTTGAGGCGAATAATGACTGATGGCCAGTCTCGTGAACGACGATACCCAGGCCTAATTGTCTGGCGCCGAGGACAAAAAGCCCCACCAATAGAGTGACCGGGTTTGGGTAATTGGCAAGCAGAACAAAGGTGAGAATAATCACTAGCCAATCAAAGGCGACGATGCTGGCGCCGCGCCAGTTACTGCGCTGAGTGACTTGGCGAAATTCTTCTGGGGTTAACAATTCTTTAATAGGCTGCACGGTCGTTCATCCTCCGAGGATTATTGGAAGGCCAATTTTGAGGTTGGAATACTATAAGGTTTATCTGTCTCGGCGTCTGCCCATAATTCACGGCCCATGCTGTCGTAGGCAAGCATGGCTTGCCAGAGAGCCTGGCGGGGCTGGCCATCGAGAAATTCCGTGGGTAGCAATGGATCCAGGGCGAGGACCTGAATGGCGTGGCCACCCAAATAGAAGGTCTCTTTCATCGCGGTTTGCTTTGGCAGGCGGTGCAATGTCGCCATACTCTCAGTCAAGGAATCATAGGTCTGCAGGTACGACTGAGTCAGCGATGCCATGTTGAACTGTGTTTGCCAATGTTTCTGCCAGCGGGCATTGATGCCGGCATTGCTGGCAAGCATCGTGTCGTCGCAAACGCCGAGCTGGAATAAACGCAGTTCCAGTTGCTTGTGAGTCAAGGCCAAGTTGTCTGGACGAATCCAGCACGCGGCCGGTGTTGGGCGAAAGCCATGGCTGTACAATGCCCAGCGGTGACGGTTCTGGTTGTTGGCAGCTGCATCGGTGCTGCTAGAGGCAAGCAGCCAGGTGTGCGCCCATGGTTTGGTGCGATCTTCGCCAAGTCGCCAAGATTCGATAAAGTCGTTCACGGGATCCAGCGTTTCGGCCAGACGGTAAGCGCCTCGAGCAAAGTTAATAATCGAACCCTTGGCGACGAGTCGCGACAGGTTCACTCGCATTTGGTTTTCGCTGCAACCAAACATGGCGCCAGTGGCCATAATATTCGCGACGCTGGTACCCCGCTCCATGTAGGTACGCAGCAGGTCAAGAATGATGTTGACGGATTTCATAGCCGGCTTCGCAAGGTTTTAATATTGTGGGTGATGTAGCGTCCAGTGTAATCCTAGGGAGCCTAATATTACAGCGCCTGCCAGGTTTTTAGTAAAACCGTAATATTGGTGGTGGCGACGCAAGCTGATTTCGACGAAATAAGGGGGAATCACGAGATTAATGCGACCCAAGTGTGAATTGTGGGTGACTATTCGCGAGTTAAGCGAGAAGCAAGTTGACGGGACCTAGTCTCATCATGATAATACGCGTTCTTTGCGCTGGTAGCTCAGCTGGATAGAGTACCTGGCTACGAACCAGGCGGTCGGGGGTTCGATTCCCTCCCAGCGCACCAATTTATACAATGTGGTTTCACAGCTAATAAGCAGTGAAAGCCAACAACGATTTTCCAACAATGATGTCGCGATTGCGATTTCATCGGCGTGCAGGTGTAGCACCGCAAAAACCGGGGACACCGGCGCTTTGTGTATTCGACTCCTCGCATGAATTCGCACTGACCTTTCCTAGGTTGATGGGATATCCGAACCAGTTATACGGAGAGATGGCCGAGTGGCTGAAGGCGCGCCCCTGCTAAGGGTGTATACGTTAATAGCGTATCGAGGGTTCGAATCCCTCTCTCTCCGCCATTTACAGCTATATTTTCTATTTAAATCAAAGGCTTGAGATACAACCAAAGTCTTCACGTATCATTATACGTATCATTAGTCAGGTCATTAATAATCACAACGGTGTCTTCACCGCGTAATAATAACCACCTCGAAGGCTTATCCGCGACAAAACTATTGTCCAGCCCCAGGAGTAACAATCAAAGACCTTCAGTAATCAGAAACTATGGACTCATTAGCCTGCACCTGAAACCGATGCGTCTGGGCGAACGATATTGATCACGATATCCGATTCCATTTGTTCAACTGGCGCTGAAGTTCTCATCTTAGGATGAACGTAGGCAGCGATTGTTTTGTGACAGTCGATTCGAACACTCAAATCATTTGACTGATCTAAAGCGATTTCGACTAACGCTATCAGTGGGTCGTAATCTGGGTAATTGAATGCCAGCCTTTCGCGCAGTGCGGTGCGGCTCCTGTTGGGTGTTCCGACCTGACGGCCGCCTGTTTTAAATCCGTGAGCCATCCAAATGCCTCCAAAATAGATATCTTGATTTTACCATCTATCGTTCGTTGCTATGACCGGATGACGGGAGAAATCTCATCTTTGTTATGGTTCTATATTTTGGTACAAAGGCTATTCCGCTAAAAAACTACCAAACAGAATTATTTTAGTAAAAAACTCCAATCAGGATACTTTTCCAACACGGATAAATGTGATTTGAATTTACTATCCTCCGAAGGCCGGGTGATTGCGCCCCATACCATTGTTTTCAGCGGCCTGCGTTGGCACGTTCGGGCCTGGTGTGAAAAAAACCAGGATTACCGTGACTTTGTCCTCAGCCGCTTCAGGGTACGCCGGACATCATGGATATCTCAGCCCACAATGAGATGAACGACAAAGACTGGAACACCATGATCACCCTCAAGATCAAACCCGACAGCCGCCTGAGCGCCAAACAACGCAAGGTGGTTGCAGACGACTATGGTATGCAGTGTGGCGTTTTGACCCTGCGCCTGCGCGCCACACTGGTGCAGTATGCGCTGCAACAACTGGGTATTAATGACAATGTTGTAAGCAGTGTCCCCGAGGCTCAGTAGATCATCATCGCCAACCGTGATGACATCAAACAGTGGCTGTTTGAGTAGCAGCCTGAGCCATTAAAGCAGCTTCATCCTGCCCCGCTGAAGCCCGCAACTGCAGGTCAAAATAGCGATAACAGAACAACAGGCTGACAATACCCACGCCCGAAGTGGCATAACTGAAGACAATAAAAAATTCCATCACCGATACCTCGTGAAAGAAAAGCTCCTTATACAACAACAACAGGATGCTGCCGGCATAACCCGCTGTGTCGGCAATATAAATCAGGAAACCGGCGTTACTGCGATAGCGCAAGCTGGCAATAATACGCTCGAACAGAATGCTGCCCATAGGAATGTAGGCGACATAGGCGCCAAGACCAATCAGCACCATCCATACAAACGGAGCTTTTAAAATCTGCGCCTGGTAAAAATAGGTACCGGCACCCAGCAACACCAGGCCCGCAATCATCAGCAGCAACACCAGCTTCACCGCGAGAATGTTATTGCGGACAAAAAACAGCGATGCCATCAGTCCCAAAGAAATCACCGCAATAATAATCTCTGTTTCGGCAAACACCCGGACATTCTGCGCCATACCAATCTCGCTCCAGATATCAGCGGCAAAGTTATCCCGATAATCGCGGAACGCGGTAAGAATAAAATACATCACCACCAGGGCAATCATGCCCGGCCAGATACCAAAAAACAGCGTCCGCCGATCTTCCCCGCTCATGGGTTCGCGCTTGTGGCGCAGCAATTGATCTTCCACAGACACCACGGGGGTCTGCTCAAGCCACCACACCGCAAACATCATTGGCAGAATAAACAGCACTCCCGTGGCAAACGGCATCCAATATTCACTGACCTGCATATTCACCATCAGGTACTTACCCACAGACTTGGTAATTCCTGACGACATGATAAAGCTGGAACTAAGAATCACCGCCAACAACTCCGTAGTGCGCCGGCCCTCAATATAGGAAAACACCACGCCCCAAATCATACCCAGGGGCAAGCCGTTCAAGAACAGGAAAACAATGTTGTATGGTGCATCTACCAGGGCAAAACCCAGCAACGCCAACTCTGAAGCCGCCACCAGACCCAGAATCATAAAGGCGCGTTGCCGCTTCAACATCGCCGATATCACCGTAATGCCAATAAACTTGGAGCAGGCATAACCTAGCACCTGGGCCAGAATCAAAATGATTTTGTAATCAAAACCCCAGACATCCACCTCATCAAACAGGCCCACAGTAAAGGGCTTGCGAAAGGCATACATGCAGAAATACACCAGAAATGCCGCCGAACCAACCGACAGTATCATACGCGGGGTATCTGCGGCATGGGCCACTGCGTCGGCAGGCGTATCTGCGGCAGTCGTAACTGTGTCTTCAGAAGTCATCGTCGTTGCAACCGATCGGAGGCTGACCTTCTAAGCGACATTCGCCGGAGCCTAGCTGTTGGCTGCTGTCTGCAATGGACCACACCGACAATATTGATACGGTGGCGGTAAAATTTTCGGAGAAAAAATCGGATAGACGCTTAAAAAACATCGGTATTCCTTTCGAGACCTAGCGACAAATATCTGCCATTACTATCAGCAATGACCGGCAAGTGCAGCGACTTTAATCGCTGCACATTAAGATGATAGGCTGTCTCATAGGCCAGCGTCTCATTCAGGGCAGTGTACAGCTGTTCTATTAGCTCACCCACCTGGGCATTGTTGGTAGTCACGGGTTGGGCATAGCGCCAGGCTGGCGCTGGCGATCTACTCATCGTAAGCCAAAGACCCATTCTGGTGGCGAATGATTTCGGAGCGCACAGTACTAACAGTATACTCTGGCTTTAACACAGTACTAACCGCCAGATAGGTGGCCTGCGCTGATTCACGATTAAATTCGATGCGAACATAACCCTGGTGGAAATTGTCGGTCCAGCGTACTTCTTTGTTCTGCTGGGCAAAAAGCTGGTCCAGCTGCAGCGCTGTATCCTTGTCGAAACCAGATTCGAGGAAGTCCCCAGGAGACGAAATACCTGCTGTACCAATCTCAATGCCCATCTTCCGGCTGTTATCGTCCTGTAGCTCATTAGCCCAGAAACTATGGCTGTCGCCAGTTAACACAAGCAGGTCAGCCGCGCCGGCGTTGCGGCACAGATCAAAAAAGGCCTCGCGTGCCCAGGGGTAGCCATCCCAGGTGTCCAGATAAAACGGCAAGTTGTATTTGCCTTTCCACACCAGGTCAGCCTGAGCACCAGGAACCACCGATTCACTCACCGGCATACTAATACCCTGGGCGCTGACGTCCGGCACCCGAATTTTTGCCATGGGTATTGCATTGCCGATCAGTCGCCACGGCTGTTGGGACTTTAGTGATGACTGCAGGGCGCTGGTCACAAATTCTGCCATCTGCGCAGAAATCATGAGTCTGTCAGGCGCGCCAAGGACCTCGCGCTCAAAACGCCTAGCATCTTCCTGAGTTTTGATCGATGCCATGTGATCGCTGTAGTTTATCTGTTTGGCCCTGGCGGTATGTCGCGTTTCCATGGTGATCAGTGAAGCAAGATCGCCGAACACATAGTTACGCCAGAGTGAGGCCGGGTCCTGCCCCGGTGCGGGATCACGTATAGGCATCCACTCATAGTAAGCCCGCAGGGAAGCAGACCTGCGATGTGCCCAGACTCCTTCATTCGCCTGATGATTTTGGGCGCCACCAGACCAGGGATTGTTGGCTGACTCATGGTCGTCCCATAGTGCCAGCAGGGGCTTGGCAGCATGCATGGCAAGGGAACCGGCATCCCGCTTGTATTGTGCGTGGCGCTGGCGGTAGTCACTGAGTGACACAATCTCGTTGGCAGGCTTATGTTCACGGCCAATCTGGCGCGCGGTTGTGCCACCCCAGCCATCGGCGGCATATTCATAAATGTAGTCACCTGTGTGCAGCACATATTCCACCGCCTCATCGCTGGCTATGGCGGCGTAGCCGTTAAAGTAGCCAAAAGGATAGTTTGAACAGGAGACCAGGGCGATGCATAGCCGGTTCAGACTGCCTGTTGGCATTGTCCTGGTGCGCCCCGTGACAGATCTAACACCGTTGTGCGTAAACCGGTAAAAGTAGGCCGTTCCTTGTTTAAGCTGGTCAGCAACGACCTTGACCGTGTAGTCACGATGCAAGTTTGTGCTGAAGACGCCCTGCCGGACAATCTTGCGAAAGCCCTCGTCCTGCGCCAACTCCCATGCCACATCAACAGGCTGGTCTGCTTCAATCCGCGTCCACAGTACAACACTGTCATGGGTCGGGTCGCCACTGGCAACACCGTGTATAAAATAAGATTGTCCGGCAGCCTGTAGGCCACCCGGAAGGGTGAGCAGGGCAACGGGCAAGCCCAGCAACCCTACGACTACCTGGCGTCGATTTACATTTGGCATTGTGTGCGTCTCATGAAATGTCCAGTGCTCAAGTTAGCTGAGCTAGCCGAGGAAAACATTAAAGATTTGATTAATCTACAGGGCGGTCATAGAGGGCTGCCATCGGTACCAACAGACAGTTCGCCGCCAAATACGTCATCTTTTGTCCAGGTGAGCGCAATGTCGAAACTCTTCACGCCTGTGTCATCACGCCCTTTAATGTACACGGTACTGAAGGCCAGAAAGTTGTCGGGATGACATCCCGGATGCAAGCCATTGTCATAGTCCTGGCTTTTGCTAGCCAGGTTGGTGGTGAAGCTGAATAGATTGAGCCGCGTAGGCCGACCTGAACAAAATTTTAATGCCGCGTGTAACCGTTTTGAACGACCCTTCCCCGTGCCGCGTCTGCACAACACTTTCCTCCTCACGATTTTAGACGGCCTTACAGTGACGGAGTTTGTGAAGTGGACTCGAAATTCGCATCCAAATCGATTTTCACGCAGGCACAAATATTAACCTAATCGGAGGTTCCCAAGAGCAATTCACAATGTAAACGAAAAAAAACCGCAGGGTCCGAATGATGGACCCTGCGGCATTCAAGGTGAAGGTATTCACTACCTTCTGTCTCTGGGGGGAAACAAGCGCATAGTGCCGCTGGAATGTTAAGCCACAACAAAGATCTCCCCCCGTGTGTTAAGTCTCCATAAAGCTACCCGATTTTTTAGGCTCCTCCTGGTAACGATATGTTTCCGCGGCGCCTGAACTACCCTGGGGACGAGCGCCGGGCGAAACTGGTGTACTTCTATCCTCATCGACTTAATGAGTGTGAGGATAAACAGCCGGTAAAGATATCGGGGGCTTGTAGACATCGTATAAACAATGTGGAGAGTTCCCCGCGTTTTGACTAAAAAGTGATTAAGCTTTGGTTAATTACCCCTGCCCAGAATGGCAACGCAACTTCAAAGCTGCATAATGCGCCCGGCATCAGAACGCCGCTAACTCGGATAGTGAGAACACATTGATATCATATAGGAGGTACCTATGAGGAACCATTTGTGGGCAGCCATTGCCCTGGCAACACTCGCTGCAGTTGAATCTGCAACCCTCATTGCAGACGATCGCATGATGGAGGAAGTTACCGTTATTGGCACAAGTACTAATTTTGCAAACAATGCTGTGACTGCAAGCATGTTCAATCAACAAACGCCTATCACAAGCCCATTATCTTTGATCGATAATCTGCCTGGAATTTCTATTCAAGAGGGTGATACCTACGGGTTCGATGACTGGTCAACAACGATTTCAATGCGCGGCTTCCAGGTGAGCTTGTCCGACCAGCAAATCGGTATGACAATTGATGGCTTACCAAATGGCAACTCAAACTATGGCGGTGGCGCAAAAGCCAATCGCTTTATTGATAACCAAAATATTGCGGGGGTCAATGTATCTCAAGGAACCGCTGATATTTCTTCACGATCTAACGAGGCACTGGGTGGCACGCTGGACTTTCTTACCAGTGATCCCGACAGTGAAGCGGGCCTGCTTGTCTCGGCAACCGGCGGGCAGTTTAATGGCAAGCGCTACTTCATGCGTTATGAAACAGGACAATTGTTTAATAGCGAAACTTATGCATGGGTGTCAGCATCCCACCAAGAGGCCACCGACTGGGTTAACGGGGCAGCTGAAAATCAGCGCGCCCACTTTGCGGGGAAAATCATCTCTCAGATAGATTCATTGAAATTGACCGGCTACCTGGCGTATGACGATACCCACGAAGACAATTACCAACGATTGTTCTCTGCAGAAGAATTTCTTGCCAATCCGGAATCTGATCAATTAACTGACACTTGGACAGGCCTGCCATATGTTGACCAATTGTATAGAAAAGGCTGGTCAACGCTGCGCGAAAACCTCTTTTCCTATGTGAAAATCGAACTGCCATTTGGTGATACCGTTGATGTATCAGGAGCATTCTACTATCACAAAAATGAGGGTCGGGGCGACTGGGTACCACCCTATATTGTTGATGTGACTAATGATGGTGCCGGTGCTGCGCAAACAGAGTTAAACAGCAATACTGTTAATGGCGGCCCACCATTAGGTAGATTATTTTTTGTTAATGGTGCCGGTGTGGCACTTGCTCCTGCGGCGGGTTGCGTGTCATCCATCACCTTCCCATACGGCGGCGCGGGACCAGAATATGACCCGGCTTGTTATCCAGCAGGCGCTATTCCCGTGCAGTCATACCGGCATACCAATTATGAAAAGGAACGAACCGGTTTAACGGCTGATATCACCTGGGACATTATGGTTGGTAGTATTGAGAACAATCTACGTGCGGGTGTCTGGTATGAAGACTATTTACGCGGCGAGACCCGTACCTGGCAGAAAATCACTGACACGCGGGTTGGCTTTGATTTTAACCATACGCCCTATTGGACCCAGTATGATCGCGAGTACCCGCAAACCACTTTTAAATGGTATCTTGAAGACTCTGTAGAGGTGGGCAATGTCACGCTTAACTTTGGCGTTAAGCAGTTCCTCGTTGATATTGACCGTCGTGATAATTTTGGTGCCAGTGCAAGTGTCAATTTGAACTCTGACTCTGAAGTGCTCTTTTCGGGTGGCGGAATATGGCGATTGCCAGTAGATGGGCTTGAAATATTTGGCGGCTATTCTGAAAATTTCTCCGCTCTGTCAGACGATATCCTTGAGCGCCCGGATTCTAACCTGGGCACGTTGGCGCCCGAGACAGCCGAAAATGTCGAGATTGGCGCGCGTTACTCTAATGATCGACTCAAGGTGTCTGCGACCTACTACGACATCAATTTTGAGAACCGGGTAATCTTCCTTGCTGCAAATACTGTGGCAGGCCCCGACTATCTGATTGGCACAGACGGCAGCTACTTTAATGCTGGTGGTGTTGAATCCAGTGGTTTAGAGCTGTCTGGCAGTCTTGACCTGACCGAGACTGTTTCTATGTACCTTTCTTATACTAACAATAAGTCTGAGTACCTGGGAACAGGTGATGCGCAGGTAGATTCCGCCGTTGGTATAGTGCCTGGCAATGGCGTGATAAACATGCCCGACACCATGTATGTTGCTTCTATTGATTGGCGTAAAGGACCATTTAATGCCGGCATTTCAACCAAATTTACGGACGATCGCTTTGTCAATGTTAGTAATACCTGGAAAGCGGATGCCTATACCACCACTGATGTCTACATGAATTACGCACCCAAAGACCTGCCCGGTCTTATGCGTGGAATGGCGTTTAACCTCGTGATTAATAACCTGACTGACGAGAGCTACCTGGGTGGGATCTCGGGTGGTGGTGCGTGGATCGGAGCGCCAAGAACTGTCGCGTTATCTGTGACGCTGGATCTGAACGGCGCTGACTAACGGGAGCCCCGCCCAGCAATGGGCGGGGTTTTTTCGGTGGACTGCTATTAAGTGTAATTAGCTGACGCAGTGAGTCAGGCTCCTAATCCACATCGAGCGTCGCCACCACCGATTCAACCTGATACAGCCACACGCTCCTAAAACTTGCCTGGATTGACCAGCAATAATCGCCCAATACAACCCGAAAATCTTCTCAGTTATCGACGCTACCTTCGCACTCCATTGTTGACCAGAGTAATGGCCCCCAATAATTGGACCACGCTATAAGCGTTTTCCGGTTCCTCGGTAATCTCCCCATTCGTAACTTGCTGCAAAACTAGAGGTTAGGTCACCATGGCCAACTTCTGTCTGGGGGTTATACCGCCCAGGACCATGTTCGGCCGTTCGTGATTGTAAGTCCATAGCCGGCGGATCGTAATCAGGGTGATTCTACGCCACCCTTTCGCGCAGTGCGGTGCGGTTACTATTAGGTGTTCCAACCTGACGGCCGCCTGTTTTAAACCCGTGAGCCATCCAGATGCCTCCAAAATAGATAGGCTGATTTTACCATCTATGGTTCGTTGCGATAATCAGCCGCTTCCTCGTAATCTAGCAACCAATCTTCAATCGATTGTCTTTGTAGTTCCTCGTAGGTTTTGGGCCATCTAATTGACTGACTTGTATCCGCGTTACCTTTTAAACTTTTTTCGTGGTTAATATGCCCTGTATTTTGATCCGCCTCAAAGCTAGGTAGATACTGGGCATGGGCGAATTCCTTGTCTGGCGGTGCTGTCTGCCAATTGTCTGCCCGCTGTATGGGCTGTGTATGGGCCCTGTCTGTTTGAATCGGTTCAGACTGTAGAGCCATCACCTGAATTGAGCCGCCCTCTAATCGATTTTTGTTATCAGAAACTTCACCCATGAGCACCAGCGGCTTTAAGTTGCCCATGTAATCATGAAATGATGACGGGCGAGGGGGTAGCGCCAATCCGACTCTGAGCCAGAACTGACAAAAGGCATAACGTTTGGTGACGCGAAATTGGTTTTTCGGTAGTGCTGCACCTGCGCGGCCCTTTCCTGAATTTCTCGCACGATCAAGCTTCGCGTTGAAAATTGCGTAATATATCGTTCCGTTGCCTTCACTTTCGAACTGAAGACAGACGCCTGGAAACCTCGTACCAGAACCATACCTTCCAGTGCTAAAACCGATATATCTAAGCCCAACGATTAACATCGATTAATCGAGCAATTCAGATAAATTAAAGGCTGTTTTTGGGGCAAAGGGCCTAAACGAGTGCAGCGGGCAATGGTAAACTTCACACCCGGCAATTGTTCGCCCAAAGGTCCTCTCAAGGCTCATCTGTGTGCAGCACACGCAATGAGCGCGCATAGCCTTTATCGCTAATGCTTTAGATTTTGGATTTCGAGCCAATCGATCAATGGGGTTCGTCGCATCTTCACTTTGCTTAGCATTCATGGCTTGAGACCAGCTTCGCTCTTCTCCAGGTCGGAAAGTCTCCAGCGAACACTTTTTCCCAGCTTAACGGGGCTTGGGAATCGGCCTATTTTGGACCACCGCCAGACCGTCTCGCGGCAAATGGAATATCGATCAGCGACTTGTTTATCAGTTAAGAATTTTTCGATGGATTGCGACATTATTCATGTCCTCGGTAAGTTGAGAACAGTCATTAGAAATCACAAAACGAAGAAAATCCGCCAGAATAAATCGGGATTAAAAACGGACTTTTGAAACCGGAATCTTAAAGCGCGCCATTGCAGCTCTCTTGACATAAGACGTCTTCCCCTCGGCAGTAGTTAAATAGGCCAAAGCCATCTCGCCAGTCAGATTTTTAGGTTTAACGGCCTGCCCACCTAGGCCAACATACGCTTTCCAAGTTGCGGTATAGGTCTTTTTGTCTATCCATGATTTTGCCAGGCATGCTATCGCATCGAAATCCAGCTGCCGCTGATTTTTGACCGGGCGTCCCCTCTTGCGCGGTTCGTCTTCCAGGGCAAGTTCGACCATCGCTGGCAGTAGATCAAGGCAGTCCCGCCAATTCAAACGCTCGCTCACCAGCAGTTTCAGGGCCGCTCTATCGCCACATTTCAGTATTTCACCAAGTTCTTCAGAGGTTTCTCCAGCGGTCCAGACGGATTCATTTGTATCTCTAATTCGCATCAGCGTACCTCATGATTCAAGTAGAGTCGCACAGTAGTCAGACCACTCATTCATAGCTTGGAGACGAATTTCCAGCATCGAAGAGCGCATATGGTTTTTATCAAGAGGGTTCTGTGGCGTATGCTGCATGCACCTTTCGATCGCCATCGTGTCAAACTGAGTCCTTTCCGACATGTAGGTCTTAAAAGTAGACCGAAATCCATGGGGAACGATTCCGCGAGGCTTACCGCCATCGTCAAATTCTTGTGGATCAATGTATTTTTGACTGGCTTGCCGCTGCATAATTTGAATAGTACGCCTAAATGGATCCGCAAGCGGCTTCCCGCTTACTGATGGGAAAACTAATTCGCTACTTCGATCTAAGCTGTTGAGTAAATCGATGGCAGCGTCGCTCAGCGCAGCCTCGTGTGGCCCTTTGCCAGCTTTATTCCTGGTCAAAGGGACAACCCACGCTCTCTTCTCAAAATCAATTTCAGCCCACCTGGCGGCACGAACACCAGCATCACGCACATTGGTCAAAATCAGAAATTCGAGCGCCTTTGCTCCCAGGCTTTCCTTGCCTCGCAGATGACCCATAAACCTGGGAATTTCGGAATACGGCAGCGACGGATGGTGCCTTTCTTCATTCGCACTCGCCGAGGTGATCAGCCTTGTTTTTAATTGTGCCTTGCCGGCAGGATTAGGCGGTTGTCTCAGCCCATCGGCTTCTGCAGTTTCGAATATGTCATGCAAGCGCCCCCTGACCCGAGTCGCAGTCTCATGTTTGCTATTCCAGATTGGCTCAAGAACTTTAACCACATGATCACGAGTAATATCCTCAACGATCATCTTGCCAATGATCGGAAAAGCGTAAGTCGTTAATGTATTGATCCACTGCTGCCCATGTTTAGCATTTTTCCACTTGTTCATGGCGATATACCGATCGTAAATTTGGGTTGCCAGGTCTTCGAAGGAGACTCGCCTCACGAGGCGCTGCTGAAGCTCGCGTAAGCCTTTGCGCCGAACTTCAATTGGATCTTTGCCCTCTATGATGAGGCTAAGCTGTTCGCGGGCGATGTTGCGTGCGGCTTTTAACTCGACCTCAGGATATCCCCCAAGCCCGATACTGCGGCGTTTATCCCCAATCACCTTTCGAAACAGCCAGGACGAAGCTCCGCTTGGCGTTGCTTGGAGCAAAAGTCCAGCCACACCGCCAACGGCATAATAAGTGTTAAATTTTACTTTTCTTTGAGATAACCGTTTTACTTCAACGGCGCTTAGTTCTTTTGCCAGCTTGGGCATTGCAGCTTCTCACGTATCATCCTACGTATCATCCTACGTATCATAAATAATATCATTGCCAATCACAACATGACACGCAGAAACACGAAAGTTTCTATAAGTCCCGTGAATAAAGGCTATTATTAGGTTTTATGTATTTAAAACAGCGGGCTAGACCGATACTGCGGCGGACTCTCTCTCTCCGCCATAAATTAAAGGCGCCTTTATTGGCGCTTTTTTTATGGCTGACTATAGGCGTGCGCGTGAAATCTTGTTGGTAAATCCGACACTTGCCGGCGCTATAGTTGGGGGTGAAAACTGTCGCGCTGCGGTCGGCCGAATTAGGTGAGCAAGGCCAGCCGACGTGGTATTGTAATATCTTTAGGCGCCACTCAACTGGGCGCTGACTAATGGAGACAGGATTGTGTCTGACTTACTGCTTGAGGGTCTGAATCTGGCGATGTATGGCATGGGTACGGTATTCGTCTTTTTGACGTTACTGGTGGGCGCGACGACGTTAATGTCGCGCCTCCTGCGTGAAGCGCCCACAGTGGTTACCAGTGTGACACCAGCGGCGCAGGCTGAGCCTCGACTGTTGGCAGCAATAACCGCAGCCGTGCACCAATATCGAAAGCAAAAGGATTGATTCAACCTTGGCCCATAGATTTCGTTGGGTTCCTGTGATATTTATACCAAGCGCTGTCAAAACCAGCCGTCGAAGCTGCCGCTAAACCCAGTGGTGGCTGAGAAAAAGTGTCGTTCATCATGACGGCGTAACTACCATTAAAGTATAAAGGGCTCTAGACGCTATGAGCGAGAAGAAACCCCTCGGCATCACCGATGTGGTGTTGCGCGACGCACATCAGTCACTATTCGCCACCCGTATGCGGTTGGACGATATGTTACCCATCGCAGACAAACTTGATCAGGTGGGCTTTTGGTCTCTCGAAAGCTGGGGCGGTGCAACCTTCGATGCATGTATTCGCTATTTAGGTGAGGACCCTTGGGAGCGTATTCGCGAGCTCAAGAAGGCCATGCCAAACACGCCGCAACAAATGCTCTTCAGAGGACAAAATATTCTTGGTTATCGGCATTACGCCGACGACCTGGTGGACAAATTTGTAGAACGTGCAGCGGTCAATGGCGTCGACGTGTTTCGCATCTTCGATGCCATGAACGATCCTCGGAATCTTGAGTCGGCGATCAAGGCGGTGCTGAAACAGGGCAAGCATGCTCAGGGTACTTTGTCTTATACCGTCAGCCCGGTGCACAATATTGAGGGTTGGGTGGCGATGGGGCAGGCGCTTGAGTCCATGGGTGCCGATTCTATTGCCATCAAGGATATGGCAGGTTTGTTGAAACCCTATGTTGCCTTTGAGCTGATCTCAGAGCTTAAAAAAGTCGTTAATATCCCGATCCACATGCAATGTCATGCGACCACCGGCATGTCGACAGCGACTTATCTCAAAGCCATCGAAGCGGGTATCGATAACGTCGACACGGCGATCTCTTCGATGAGCATGACCTACGGTCACTCGCCAACGGAATCGCTGGTGGCGATATTGCAAGATACCGATCGTGACACCGGTCTGAATATAAATTTACTGGAAGAGATTGCGGCTTATTTTCGTGAAGTGCGGAAGAAATATGCGAAATTCGAAGGTGCTCTGCGCGGCATCGATTCTCGAATATTAGTCGCGCAGGTTCCTGGTGGCATGCTGACTAACCTTGAAAATCAATTGCGCGAGCAGAACGCGGGTGACCGACTCGACGAGGTGTTGCTCGAAATTCCTCTGGTTCGCAAGGATCTGGGATTCATTCCCTTGGTCACCCCGACGTCTCAAATCGTTGGTACCCAGGCGGTCCTGAATGTGTTGGCCGGCGAGCGTTATAAAAATATTACGAAAGAGACCGAAGGCGTGCTTAAAGGCGAGTACGGCATGACGCCCGCGCCGGTAGACTCAGCGTTGCAGGCGCGCGTGCTCGCAGGCGGTGAAGCCATAACCTGTCGGCCGGCAGATTTACTGGCCCCCGAGTTCGACAAATTGAAGAAGGAGTTGTTGGGTCTGCAGGCGGAAAAAGCCTTGATCTTCGGTGCTAATGTGGATGATGACGTGCTGACCTATGCGTTGTTTCCCCAGCCAGGTTTGAAATTTCTAGCCAACCGACATCATCCGGAAGCCTTTGAGCCAGCGCCCGGTTTGGAGCCAGAGGCCGTTGCGGTGCCGGCGGTAGCAGCAGTACCCGGTGGCCAGCCTGAAACCTACTCTGTCGAGGTGGCCGGCCAGGTTTATGTGGTTAAGGTCAGTTCAGGGGGTGACATCCTGTCGACCGCACCAGTAGTAAATACCCCTGAATTTGCTAGCCCTGGAGGGGTTGGCGTGCTGGCCCCGTTGTCTGGGAACATTACTCGGGTCAACGTCGTCGTCGGTGACCATTTGAACAGTGGTGACGTGGTAGTGGTTCTTGAAGCGATGAAGATGGAAACCGAAATTCGTGCCAATTGCGCGGGTAAGGTTTCGCAAGTGCTGGTCAGAGAAGGTCAGGCGGTGTCTGCGGGCGACACTTTAATGACGTTCGGGTAGGTCGGTTATGGAGCAGTTACTCGAGCTTTGGCATACCAGCGGAATTTATCAACTGCAGGCAGATCAGGGCGTTATGTTGTTGGTGTCCCTGACGTTACTGTACCTGGCGATCGGGCGAGGCTTCGAGCCGTTGCTGTTGGTGCCGATCGGGTTTGGTGGCTTGCTGAGTAATATCCCAGGGGTCGATATCGCCGTCGGGGAAGGCATACTGCACCAGTTTTATGTCATGGGTCTAGAAACCGGCATGTTTCCTTTGTTGATCTTTATGGGTGTTGGAGCCATGACAGACTTTGGTCCCTTGCTGGCCAATCCGAAGACCCTCTGGCTCGGGGCTGCCGCCCAGTTCGGCATCTTTGCAACCCTTCTCGGAGCCGTTGGCCTGACCTCTCTGGGTTGGTTCGACTTCTCCATTCAGGAAGCGGCGGCAATCGGTATTATCGGCGGCGCCGATGGGCCGACGGCGATTTATGTCGCAGGCATTCTAGCGCCCCATATGCTGGGGGCCATCGCGGTGGCCGCATATTCATATATGGCCCTGGTACCATTGATTCAACCGCCGATTGTGCGCGCGCTAACGACCCAGCGAGAACGCGAAATTGTGATGACACAGCTGCGGGTAGTATCTCGGCGAGAGAAAATATTTTTCCCGGTGGTGCTGTTAGTGCTGGTTGCCATGTTGGTGCCGAGTGCGGCGCCGCTGTTGGGGATGTTCTGTTTCGGTAATTTTATGCGCGAATGTGGCATGGTCGATCGCCTCAGCGATACGACTCAAAACGCGCTGATCAATGTTGTTACGATTTTGTTGGGTCTTGCCGTGGGTTCGAAACTTCGCGCTGACCAATTTCTGGTGGCCGAGACGCTGGGTATTCTATTGCTGGGCATGGTCGCATTTTGCATCGGTACGGCGACAGGGGTGTTGATGGCAAAACTACTTAACCTGTTGTCAAAACAACAAATCAATCCCTTGATCGGTGCCGCGGGCGTGTCCGCGGTGCCCATGGCCGCTCGAGTGGCGAATAAGCTGGGCCTTGAAGCGAACCCCCATAATTTTCTGTTGATGCATGCGATGGGTCCAAACGTCGCGGGTGTTATTGGTTCGGCGGTGGCTGCTGGGGTGTTGATTCAATTCGCTCGTTAACACCGGCTGAATTAAGGATCGTGATACCGATCAGCCAGAGGCTTGGCATGATGGCCTTCAAGGTGACGATGCGAAGTTTGCCGAGGCTTGCCTATCCTGGTCATTTCGAGATCGCGCTGCCTGCTATCGGCTGCAGCAGGATCTGATTTCATGGCTGGAAAATACCTGTTACTGTAAAGCGGCTGGCTTAACCCTTAAATGAAGCGTTATCTGAAGCATTAACTGAAGCATTAACTGAAGCATTGGGGTAGTCAGTAATTCAATAACAAATAATACTAGAGGGCGACACATGAGCATTAATGGCGATTGGAAAGTCACAATGAACTCTCCCATGGGCGCGCAGGATGCGACCTTGAGTCTCGCAGCCGATGGCGCAGCATTGTCTGGCAAGATTGTCAGCTCCCAGGGTACTCAGGAATTCGCTGGCGGCAGCGTTGATGGCAGTAGTTTGGCGTGGAAGGTCAAGATGACCCAGCCCATGCCCATGGAGCTGGATTTTTCGGCGACAGTTGAAGGTGACGGTATCAGCGGTAATGCTAAGCTGGGTATGTTTGGTAACGCGACTTTTTCCGGAACTCGCGTCTAGCGATAGAAGAATTCGCGGTGCCTTGATGTTCGCATCGAGCCGTCCTTGAGTTTGCGGCTTGGGCTAGCGCTGGTGCAGGATTGCTAAGTGGCACCGAGTGGATCGACAGTTGCAGGTTGTCTTGGTGCGTTGTGGTGGGACTCTGTCATCTTACTCCGTACCCAAAATCTTGTTAGACTCAAGCTTTTGGTGAATGGACATTAATCAATGGCTGATCTTCAGGTCGATCTATTTTGGTCATTTCGCAGTCCCTGGTCCTACTTGGCAACGCCGCGACTGCGGGCCCTGCAGGAGCAGTTCGAAGTCACGGTGAATTTTCGCCCGGTCTATCCTATTGCGATCCGCACGCCAGATTTCTTTTTGTCTGTGGATCCGCTATGGCCCGGTTATTTGATGACTGATGTGCATCGTTGCGCTGAATTTTTAAATATCCCCTTCCGCTGGCCAAGCCCAGATCCCGTCAAACAATATCAGGACGAACAGGGTCGACGTCGTACGGCGGAGGACCAGATCTATATTTATCGATTGACTCGTCTGGGCATTGTCGCAGCAGAAGCGGGTCGCGGCGTTGAATTTGCCGATGAGGTTTCTAGTTTGATTTGGGGTGGTACACGAAACTGGCAGGCGGGCGATCTGCTGGCCGAGGCGACCGACCGAGCCGGCTTAGACCTGGCTACTATGGATGCCATTGTCGATGCCGAGACCCTGAGATTGGAGTCTGTCATTCTAGCCAACCAGAACGCCCATGCTCAGTCCGGTCACTGGGGTGTGCCGACCTGTGCCTTTGAGGGTGAGCCGTTCTTCGGTCAGGATCGTATCGATGTATTGCAATGGCGTTTACAACAGAAAGGGCTGCAACGTCGTGCGGCAGGTGCCGCGCCTTGACAGACCTCGAATGAATTTGTAGTTTGTGCTATCCAGAGACTAATAAGATCCTGTCGTTGGGGGTCTAACCAGAATCCAACCTGAAAAGAGAGAAAGCATGCAAGAATATCTGAAATTTTATATCAATGGCGAATGGGTCGACCCCGTCAAGCCGGCCTCCTTGGATGTGATCAATCCTTCAACAGAAGAAGCGTTTGCAAAGATCAGCATGGGCAGTGCCGCCGACGTTGAGAAAGCGGTGGCTGCAGCCAAGGTTGCCTTTGAGAGCTACTCGCGCGCGACTGTCGCGGAGCGGCTTGAGTTGTTTGGTGCGATTTTGGCCGAATACACGAAGCGTTATGACGAAATTGCCGCGGCGATTTCAACTGAAATGGGCGCGCCCATCTGGTTGTCGAAGGCTGCTCAGGCAGCGACGGGTCAGGCCCACATTGCAACGACCATGAACATTTTGAAAAATTACGAATGGGAAACCCAAAAGGGCGCTTATCGGTTACGTAAGGAGCCCATTGGTGTTTGTGGCCTGATTACGCCATGGAACTGGCCAATTAACCAGATCACTTGCAAGGTCGCGCCAGCGTTGGCCGCAGGTTGCACCATGGTGCTAAAGCCCAGTGAAGTGGCGCCTGTGAATGCTATCATCTTGGCTGAAATCCTGCATTCAGCGGGTGTGCCCAAGGGTGTGTTCAACCTGGTGAATGGTGACGGTCCTGCTGTGGGCGCGGTGATGTCGGCCCATCCAGATGTTGCCATGATGTCATTCACTGGCTCCACTCGCGCCGGTGTTTTGGTCGCCAAGGCGGCTGCAGATACCGTCAAGCGTGTGTCCCAAGAGCTGGGCGGCAAGTCGGCCAATATCGTGCTCGAGGACGCTGATCTGCAGAAAGCGGTTTCAAGTGGTGTGTCTCAAGTGTTTACCAACTCAGGTCAGTCATGTAACGCCCCGACCAGAATGCTGGTGCCCAGGGCCAAGCACGGCCAGGCGCTGCAAATCGCCAAGGCGACTGCTGATACTGTTAAAGCGGGCGACCCGTTTGTTGAAGGCACAGTGATCGGTCCGGTGGTCAGTGAGATTCAGTGGGACAAGATCCAGACTCTGATTCAAAAGGGTATCGATGAAGGTGCGACGCTGGTCGCCGGTGGTACAGGACGTCCTGATGGTCTGAACGCGGGCTACTATGTCAAACCCACTATCTTTGGTGATGTCACTAACGACATGACGATTGCTCAAGAGGAAATTTTTGGCCCAGTGCTGACTATTCTGCCTTACGACACCGAAGCTGAGGCGATTGATATTGCCAATGATTCGCCTTATGGTCTGTCCGGCTATGTTCAGTCGAGCAGTGTCGAGCATGCGCTGGCGGTAGCGGCACAAATTCGTACGGGTAATGTGCATATCAATGGTTCTGGACCGGACTTCAACGCTCCCTTCGGTGGCTACAAGCAATCGGGTAATGGGCGTGAGTGGGGTGAGCTTGGCTTCGAAGAGTTCCTCGAAACCAAGGCAGTATTTGTACCTGCTGCCTGATTAAAATTCGCCAGTAGTCTAACGCCCCCGGTTCGTGAGAGCCGGGGGCGTTTTTCATTCTGCTTCCTGTCTGAGCTTGTCGCGGACATTCATCAGTACTTGGCCGTACATGTTCTTGCCTCGTCGGTCACGCCCACAGCCCCAGAAGTAGTCATATAAACTATTCTCAATCAGTTGATTCTGATTGGTGATTAATCGCCGAGCGATATCTGGGTGGCTTCGGCATTTCGTATAGACAGCCCGAGTCATATACGCAGCTTTAACGTCTTTCCAGTTTCGGCGGATCCGTTTCAGGCGGGTGCGACCGAGTTTGCGAGCCTGAGTCGGCGAATCTGCGATTCGAATCCGCTCCTGATAAGCCTCGTCGTTGAATTTCATGGCTTGGAAGTAATGCTCGACAGAAGGCCAAGATCGCTGTTCCAGAGCAAATGGATGATGGGAGTAGGTGCCGAATGGCTCATCGACATCGGCGCGAGAGAAGTACTGGGCGTCCGGGTCTGCCGGGTTCAATAGGTCAGAAGTCATAGGGCATGCTTCTCGTTGCGTAAAGCCTGAGGTCGTGATCGGGGCCTGCCGTGTTGCTCACCTAGCCTGAACCCCAGATCCTGGCGACCGCGCGATCGTGACCCAGGAAGCCGATGATCAGGCCAAGACAGCCGGTGCCACCAAAGATTAATACGGGGAAAAAATAGCCATAGTCATCCTCCGGCATCAATGCCAGGACCAATGTTGCCAGGCCAAGAAACATGCCGCTCATCACCAATAGGATGACGCGGTGGGATGGTTTGTAACCAAAGTCGCCGGTACCGGATTCAAAGTAATTCAGTAGTCGTGCGAATAGTCTTCTGAGTGCTTGTTTCATGAGGGACGAAGTTAGCAATTGTCCTGCTTGATAACAACCTACTATTACTGCTGGTTGTCGTTGAGAGCAGTCCCAGCTTAGACGGCCACGATCAACATTGTCAGCCGGCGAATATCCCCTTGACCGATGTCATGGCGCTTGGCGACGGTACTGGCTAGGCTGAATGAAATTTAGACACACGCTCATTCGGGCTGTGATGGCTGCTTGTTTCAGAGGCTTTTGATGCAGGATCAACTCAGTCGTGAAACAGCAGATGTGCTTGCCGTATTGCGGCAAGACCCCGGGTCTGGCCGCCGATCAATATGGTTGAAGTGGATGTCTGTCGGCCTGGTCGTAATCCTGACGTTGGCAGCGGTGAGCTATTGGTTGTTCGTGCCAGCTGAGGTCGCGACCGGGTTTAAGACGGTGCCCGTTTCACGCCAGGATTTAAGTGTCGCTATCACGGCCACAGGCAAGCTCGCTCCCGTCAACCAGGTGGACGTGGGCAGCGAATTGTCTGGCAAGATCATCAGTGTCAAGGTCGATTTCAATGACCAGGTCAAAACTGATCAAGTGCTTGCTAGGCTCGAGACTGCTGAGCTTGACGCCTCGGTCGTCCAATACCGGGCGGCGTTGCAATTGGCCCGGGCGCGAGTCGACCAGGCTCAGGCTACTCTTACTGAAACTAACATAAAATATCAGCGGCGTAGTGATCTGGTAGCGCAACAGCTGGCACCGGTCGAGGATCTCGATACCAGTACCGCAGCGTTGGCGCGCGCCAATGCTGATCTCGCCGCTGCAACCGCGCAGGTCGAACAGAGTCTGGCAGCGCTTGATGCGGCGACCAGCAAGCTGGCTAAAGCGGTTATCAGGGCGCCCATCAGCGGTATTGTCTTAAGTCGGAATGTAGAGCCAGGGCAGACAGTGGCAGCGGCTTTCAACACACCCATATTGTTTTCTCTGGCCGAGGACCTGCGGCGCATGACTTTGCATGTCGACGTCGACGAAGCTGATGTCGGCAGTCTGCAGCAAGGGCAGTCGGCGATGTTCACGGTTGATGCCTATCCAGGCAGGAACTTCGCCGCCATCGTCACCCAGGTTCGCTACGCGCCACGGACGGTAGAGGGCGTTGTCACCTATGAAACGCTGCTTGACGTGACTAATGATGATCTGTCTCTCCGGCCGGGCATGACAGCGACTGCAGAAATCCAGACAGCGTTGGTTGCGAACGCACTGGTTGTACCGAACTCGGCCCTGAGATTTGTCCCGCCAGACGAGTCCGCAGATGATCGTCCTGGTGGCAGTGTGTTTGCCATGCTGGTACCTCGCCATCGCAACTTACCTCGAACGACTCGGGCAGTTGGCAACGAGGTCGACGTCTGGGTGTTGGATGGCGGCAAGCCCCGTGCGGTGAAAGTCGATACCGGCTTGACCGACGGCCGCTATACCGTGATTGATGCAACGGGTATTGAAGCGGGGACTTTGGTCATTACTGGTCTGCAGGGAGCCAACTGATATGCCACCGCTAATTCGAGTAACGGGTCTGAGCAAGGTTTATGGCACAGGTCAATCCAGGCTATGGGCTCTGAATCATGTGGACCTGGAAATCCAGGCTGGCGAGTTTGTCGCGATCATGGGGCCAAGCGGTTCAGGAAAATCTACCTTTATGAATATTGTTGGTTGTCTCGATGTGTCGTCCCAGGGCTCATATCAGTTCAATGGTGTTGAGGTGACAGACCTGGATCAGAACCGGTTGGCAATCCTCAGGCGCCATTACATTGGCTTCGTGTTCCAGGGATTTAACCTGTTGGCACGTACCACTGCACTGGAAAATGTTGAGTTACCCCTGATCTATCGTCGCGTCGACAAGGCCGCCCGGCGGCAAATCGCCAGCGAGGCACTGCAGACCGTCAAGCTCGAACAATGGCTTGATCACAAGGCCAATGAACTGTCTGTGGGTCAGCAACAGCGGGTTGCCATTGCCCGTGCGATCGTCACGCGCCCGACCCTGCTGTTGGCAGATGAGCCCACAGGCAACCTTGATTCCCATACCAGTCGAGAGATCATGGCGCTGATTGAGGCGCTGAACCGGGAGCAGGGGATTACTGTCGTTATGGTCACTCATGACCCACAGGTTGCCGCCGTAGCCCACCGTACGGTCAATTTTGTCGATGGTCAGGTAACTTCTGACCAGCGCCAACCTGAGCCAGCCTGATGCTTTGGAATGCGTTCGGGTTGGCATTGCAGGAGATTCGAAGAAATGCCCTGCGATCTTTTCTCACCATGCTCGGTATCGTCATTGGCGTTGCTGCCGTCGTGACCATGATCACAGTCGGTGATGGCGCGACGCTGCAGGTCAGTCAGCAGATTCAGAGTCTTGGTAGCAATCTGGTGATGATAGTGCCGTCGAGACGAATGGGTCCTGTTCATGGTGGGGTTGGTGCGCCAGCTTTTCGACGCTCTGATATTGAGGCGATTCGACGAGACATCGATGGCATGAAAGCCGCCGCCCCGCTGGCGAGCTCAAGCATGACCGCAGTCGTTGGGAATAGTAATTGGTTGAGTGCAGTCACAGGTACAGATAATGCCTTCTTCACCGTGCGGGAGTGGCCAATCGATGAGGGTCGACTGTTTTCCAGCACCGAACTGGTGTCCGGCAGTGCAGTGTGCATTATCGGCGCGACGGTTCAGCGTGAATTGTTTGGCGCTGAACCCGCGCTGGGTGCTCGTCTGCGTCTCGGCAAGATGGCGTGTCGAGTCATTGGTTTGCTGGCTGCCAAAGGCCAATCAGCCATGGGCAGTGATCAGGATAACCTGATTCTGATGCCTCTTCGAACCTTTCAGCGCCGTGTCAGTGGCAACCAGGATATTGGCCTGATCCAGGTGTCTGCCAGCAGTGCCGAATCGGTGGATGCGCTGCAGGCTGGTTTGGAGACACTGTTGCGTGAACGTCGGCATATCGCCGTCAATGAAGATGATAATTTCACGATGATGAGTACCCGTGAAATCGGTGCAACCCTCGCCGGCACCCTGACAATTCTTACCGCCCTGCTGGGTACTGTCGCTGCCGTCAGTTTGCTGGTCGGTGGCATTGGCATCATGAATATCATGCTGGTGTCAGTGACGGAGCGGACCCGGGAAATTGGTATTCGGCTGGCGATCGGTGCTCTGATGCGGGATGTATTGCTGCAGTTTCTGGTTGAGGCCGTTGTTCTATCGGCGATTGGTGGCCTGCTGGGTATTGCCCTGGCAATCCTGGCAACACTGGTTATTACCGATATGATCGGGGTGCCGTTTGTGCTGAACCTGGGCATTATTCTGCTCGGGTTCAGCTTCGCGACAGTCATCGGCGTTGTGTTCGGTTATTTCCCAGCCCGTCGGGCGGCTCACATGGCGCCCATTGAGGCGCTGCGCCATGAGTAGCCCCGAGCTACCAGGTGTCGACAAAAGGTCGTTTCTTGCCATGGCGAGGAACGACCGCGGGCGTTGACTTCAAGCCGGCCAAGATCCACTGCCGTGACTCAACGGGATCTATCACATCGTCAATCTCAAAGGCAGTAGCGTAATTCACCGCTTTACCATGTTGATACATGGAGGCAACCCGAGTCTCAAACGCCGCAGCGCGCTCGTCAGGATCCTCAATGGCCTCTAGCTCCTTGCGATAACCGAGCTTCACCGCGCCTTCCAGGCCCATGCCGCCGAATTCACCGGTCGGCCAGGTCACCGTAAAGATCGATGCTTTGAAGCCGCCGCCCGCCATTGCCTGCGCGCCGAGCCCGTAGCCTTTGCGTAAGACAATCGTAAATAAAGGCACAGTGATACTCGAACCGGTGACAAACATACGCGCTGCGTGGCGCACTAAGGCAGTCTTTTCGGCCTCGGGTCCAACCATGATGCCCGGTGTGTCGCATAGGCTCAGAATCGGAATATCGAAGGCATCACACAATTGCATGAATCGTGCAGCTTTATCCGCCCCATGACTGTCAATGGCTCCTGATAAGAAGGCTGGGTTGTTGGCGATAATGCCGACGGGACGACCTTCAATACGAGCCAAGGCGGTAATCATACCCAGGCCGAAGCCGGCGCGTAGTTCCAGCACGGAGTCCACATCAGCGAGAGTTTCAATCAGCTCGCGGATGTCATAAATGCGCAAGCGGTTTTCGGGAATAATGGCGCGCAGTGGCCGCTGATCATGGTGTTCCCACTGATCAACTCGACCTTGGAAATAAGACAGGTATTTTTTCGCAACAACCATCGCTTCGGCTTCATCTTCCACCACGATATCAACGACACCATTGCTAACCTGCACGGACATAGGGCCAACTTCGTCGGGCGTAAAAATACCCAGGCCGCCGCCTTCAATCATGGCGGGTCCACCCATGCCGATATTAGAGTCCTTGGTGGCAATCACGACATCACTGGCACCTAGCAGCGCGGCGTTGCCTGCAAAACATCTGCCGGTGGTGATGCCGATACGAGGCACCAGACCGCTGAGCTTGCCGTACAGAGCAAATGCCAGGCAGTCGAGTCCGGCGATGCCCAACCCATCGGTGTCGCCGGGACGACCACCACCGCCCTCGGCGATCAATATAATGGGGAGTTTGAGCGTTTCGGCCAGCTCAAACATCCGGTCTTTCTTGCGGTGATTCTGTCCGCCTTGGGTGCCGGCCAGCACCATATAGTCGTAACTCATGAGGATGCACTGAGTTTCCTGGGTTGGAAACAAGTCACCATTGACACTGCCAATACCGGTGACCATGCCATCGGCGGGCGTATTGCGCATCAGGTCGTCGACCTTGCGGCGCCGGCGCTGAGCGGCGATGGTGAGCGCCCCATATTCAACAAAGGTATCCGGGTCATAGAGATCTTTGAGGTTCTCGCGGACCGTGCGATGGCCTGTGCCATGGCGTTTAGCGACCGCCTCAGGCCGGGCACTATCCAGGCCCAGGGCGTGGCGCGCAATCGACTCAGCAAGATCCGGCCGTATGTGATCAGGATCAAACGCGACCGCAACCTCAGCTTCGGCATTAACCACATCGCCAGGTTCGATGAACAGAAGCTGGTGGCCATCAAATACCGCATCGCCTTCGCTACAGGCTAACAGTTTAATTATGCCGCTGATGGGCGCGGTAATAACATGCTCCATTTTCATCGCTTCCATGATGGCAAGCTGCTGCCCAACATAGACTGTTGATCCCTGCTCGACGCTGAGCTCAATCACGGTACCCTGCAGTGGCGCATTCACAGCGGTGGTGCCTATGGGTCCTTGGCGCTGCTCTGCTTGGATTTCTATGCCTAATTCTGGGATGGATTTTCCGTGATTCAGTACAGCTAACGGATCTCTACTGGTGAGCTTTGAGCCTGCCAGTTTGTGACTATCGGCAGTTTCGACAGAAGCCGCGCTGGCGGAATGAATAGAGCTAAAGTACAGCGCCTCATGCTCCGTCTGAATGGCCAGTGCAGGTAGGTTCTCATCGACGAACCGAGTATAGATATCGTTGGTCTTGAACGCCTCGGACTGAACTAGGTTCATCAAAAAAGGAATATTGGTGTCAAAACCCTCAATGCGAAATTCAGTCAGGGCACGATAAGTCTTGCGAGCGCAGTCAACAAATTCAGGGCTGCCAGAGTGGACGATCAGTTTTGCTAGCAATGAATCAAACCGGGTGGAGGTCTGGTAGCCAGCGTAGCCAAATGAGTCGACTCGAATCCCAGGACCGGTGGGTGGTTCGAACACCGCCAAGGTGCCGCCAGTGGGTTTGAAGCGTGGATTCGCTGGTGTCTTTAATGACAGGGATTCCATGTTGATGCGGGCCTGAATCGCAAAACCCCGAGGTAGGGGTCGGTCGCTGTCGAGCAGTCCCAGGGTAGCGAGGGTTTCGCCGTTGGCCAAGTGTAATTGAGTCTGTACCAGGTCGACGCCGGTCACCGCCTCGGTCACGGTATGTTCGACCTGCAGGCGCGGATTGGCTTCGATAAAGTAGAATTGGTTCGGGTTATCTCGATCCAGCAGAAATTCGAAGGTGCCCAGGCTCAGATAGTCTGCACTCGCGGCCATGGTCACGGCCGCATCAATGAGCGACTGACGCATGATGGGATCAAGGCCTGGGGCGGGCGCCAGCTCGATGACTTTCTGATGATTGCGCTGAGTGCTGCATTCCCGTTCCCATAGATGGCAAATATTTTCGCCATCGCCGATGATCTGAATTTCGATATGGCGGGCGCGGGGAACCAGTTGCTCCACGTACACACTGGCGTCACCAAAGGCAGCTTTGGCTTCGCTTTGACAGCGTTCTAAGAGCTTTGGCAGTTGCTCAATGGTCTCGACGATGCGCATCCCTCGACCACCGCCGCCGGCCCGCGCTTTGATTAACATCTGTGCGCCAGGAGGTAACTGTTGGAAAAATACTTGAGCCGCCGCGAGATCGGTGTCGCCATTGGTGCCCTTGATAATAGGGACCCCGCAGGACTCTGCCAGCAGGCGGGCCTGCGACTTGTCACCAAATAAGCTCAAGTGCGCTGGGGTTGGTCCGACGAAGGTGATTTTGTACTCGCCACACAAGCGGGCAAAATCGGCGTTCTCACTGAGAAAACCGTAGCCTGGATGAATCCCGTCACACTGATGCTTGATAGCGGTCTGGATAATTTGCGGGCCATCCAGATAGGCAGCAGCACCAGTACCTTCAAGTACAACAGCGGTGTCGACTCGGCGATTATGCAGCGCGGCTTGATCGTCCTGCGAGCAGATGCCGACGGTCTCGATGCCCATGTCGCTAGCGGCTCGGGCGATACGAATAGCGATTTCGCCACGGTTGGCGATCAGTAATTTTTTTATCATGGTCAGGTCTCTCTATTGCTGAGTTTCGCGCAGGCTGACTCAACGACTGGATTAAGCGCCAGTGACAGGGCGAGCGGTCCATCAAGTGTTAGCCTCGCTAAATGCATTGGGTCACGAATGCCGATAAACAGGTTGAAGAATATACCATTATTATCCGGGCAGTGAAGAAACCCTCAAATCTGGTTATGATGAGCCCCGATTTAAAAAAACCTGAGGCGATATGGCAATTTCCTATTTAAATGGCTCCTGGCAGTCCATCGAAGAGGCTCGGGTCCCGGTGCTGGATCGCGGTTTTATGTTTGGTGACGGCATCTATGAGGTGATTCCCGTTTATGCCGGTCGAGTGTTTACCCTCGCGCGCCATCTCCATCGGTTGAATAACAGTCTGGCGGAAATTAAGCTGACCAACCCCATGACTGAAGATGCCTGGTCCCATCTGATTGAAGAGGCCGTGAGGCGTAGTGGTGAGACCAACGCTTTTGTCTATATCCAGGTGACTCGCGGTGTGGCATCGGGTCGAGATCATATCTACCCCAGTGTTACCCCGACCGTACTGGTGATGGTTTATGCCGCGCCGATTCTTGATAGAGCCGTCATTCGACCCTATTCGTTGGTGTCCCTAGAGGATTTTCGATGGTCTCGAGGTCACATCAAGACGGTCAGTTTGATTGCCGCAGGGATGCTTAGAAACGAGGCAATTAGCCAGGGGGCTGATGATGCTGTGTTGATACGCGACGGTCTGGCGATGGAGGCTACCGCCTCCAACATCTTTATCGTCAAAGATGGCATCCTTATTACGCCACCGAAGTCCCGTCACCTTTTGCATGGAATCACCCGTGATGTTGTGGTTGAGTTGGCGCGGGCGCACCATTTGGCGCTGGAAGAGCGTGATATCAGCGCCGCAGAGTTGGCGGCAGCGGATGAAATACTCATCACCAGCTCAGGTCATGAAGTCTGGCCAGTGGGTACCCTCGACGGCAACACGATTGGCAACGGAGCACCAGGATTGATATGGAAAACCCTGGACGGCCTGTTCCAGGGTTATAAGCGGCTGCAGCAACAGCAACAGCAACAGCAATAATCCGACCTCGCGGCTAAGCTAGTGTAGCCGCGAGGGGCCAGCCAGACTCAGCTGTTATTGGCTGGCCTTGAATTGGTACAATTTCCTGCTGGTCTCGCCGGGGGCATAGATCATGCCACTGGCGTCCACTGCGATACCGTTGAAGATCATAGAAGGTGGCTGCGCGCTGCTGGGTGCCGGATTACCAGCTGGGATAGTTCCCAGCAGCGTCTGGGTGCCATCCAGACTCACCTGCTTGATTTGCCCTGTGGCACCTTCGATGATCACTAAATCATTGCCCCTGGCGGCGATGCCTTCTGGTGTTGTCAGGCCACTGACCACCAGTCTTGGTGCCGTCAGTAGTTCGCCAGCTTCGCCGAGTTGATAGATGCTGCCTGACGCCCGGTCGGTGACATACAGGCCATCCTGAAGGATGACCAGTCCCGTCGGTGATGGCAGATCGAATAGACTTGTGACGCCATCGCTGCTTAAAGCGATGATCCTGCTATTGCCGTGCTCTGTTGCCAGCAATTGACCTGCGTAGCGAATGGCGGCCACGGGTGCCTTGAGGTTGCTGTAGCGCTCGAGAATTTCGCCGGAAGCGGGGTCCCAGACGCGCACATCGTTATCTACCCAGGAAACCAGAATGAGGTTGTTACCATCGGCGGCGAGATTCAAAGCGCCGCCAACTTTGCCGACACCGAGGACATTGCGATTAACCCGGGTTTCGACGCCAGTGGCGGGGTCAAAGAAGCGGATAGCGTGTAAGTCAGCGACGACTATCTGCCGGTCGAGCAGGGCGACACCGCCAGGGTGGGACATGCCGCCAGGCTGGATCGTTGTCAGGGAACCGTCAGGCTCGATGCGCTTGATAAAGCCGTCGACAAAACTGGAGACATAAAGTCGATCGTTCTGGTCAAAGGCGAAATTGTCGAGACCCGGGGTCAAGGTGGCGATCAGCGTGCGAACTTGGGCTGTTTGCTGGTAAACCTCACCCGTGCCGGTATCCAGAACAAAGAGTTCCCCTTGACTGTTGAATTTGACGGCAGCCGGTGTTTTAAAGCCACTGGCTTCAAGCCGCATCTCGCGGGTGTCGACATCGAAACTGACAATTTCGCCGGTGAACCAGCGGGGCCCATAGAGCCGACCGTCGGGGCCCCAGTCCATGCCATTCAAGCCACAATTAGGACCTAAATCCTCACTGATGCTGCGCGGTGCGATGACGCCTTGCGGGTCCACTTCGAACAAGCCGGTCCCGAAAAAGCATTGGGCGACGAACAGTCGGCCAGTGTCTGAGAACGTGATGGGATTGACACCGGCGCCGAGATTGGCCGCCTTGATAAGCTCGCCGTTTGGGGTCAGGCCAGCAACCTCACCGGTGAGAATGGAGGTCCAATAGAAGCTGCCGTCCGGTGCAAAGTCGATATCGTCAGGACCTGAGACGCCATCGCTGGCACCCAGCTGGCGCAAAATTTCACCGCTATCAGGATCCATGATGGTGATGTTCGAACCGATCACGGATGCTGCATAAAGTTGATTGTCTGGAGAGAAAATAATGCCATTAGTGCCAGCGATATTAGCGCCGGTGGCGAGCACTGAGAGTGTTAAGGGTGCTGGCAGATCCTGACTAGCGCCACAACCAATCGTTGCCAGCACAACCGCGAGGGCTCCTAGGTGTTTTATTCTCATCGCAATCTCCCCTGTTGTCTAAGTGGTGTATACCAAGAGACCTGGGCTGGTTACTTGGTGGTTAGTGATTGAATAAAGCTGTCGATCGCCTGAAGCATCTTGCCCCGGGGTTTTTCTAGCAAGGCGGCGTGATCGCCGTCGGCCAGTACCACCCACCATTTATCCGCAGTCTTGATATGGTCGAAAAAGCTGGGCAGGTCAGCCGGTCCGGCAAGGGGGTCAAATTCGCCCTGCAGGAGTAGCGTCGGTG
>Ga0209119_1000836_pt1 | contig 31613 bp, 26 predicted proteins | sample COG_03_FD_184747 | JGI IMG/M metagenome (GOLD analysis project Ga0209119, IMG submission 184747) | Pelagic Microbial community sample from North Sea - COGITO 998_met_03 (SPAdes) (version 2) | ecosystem: Environmental > Aquatic > Marine > Neritic zone/Coastal water | place: Helgoland, sampling...
AAATCCAGATTTTTCAAATTCTTTAATAGTTTTTTTTAGATCATTTGTTTTAAATAATACATGACTAACTTTCATATGTAACTATTAACTAGGGGTTTGAAGTAATCTTTATGTTAATTTAATTGGAATGGTTTGTTTGGTTTTTCTACTTTTTTCAGCCATAAAGCCCATGATATGGCTTTCTACAGATGCATCAATTGTTGAAGTTAACAGATTAGGATCTTGTTTTTTTACAGCGTTAATAAAATCTGTAACTAGGCCCCAGTCTCCGCCACCATGACCACTTCCCTGATAGCCACTATTGTTGTCTTCGTCAACAGAAATATCCCATTTTGATATTGTACCTGTTAAGAAATCTGTGTGCGTTAATTCTGTCATATCTCCAGTTATATCTCCGTGTGAACCCATAATTCTTGTTCTTCTACCATGATAGGATGTAAAAGCCTCCATAGAAAAATTAGCAGTTATTTCATCCTCAAACTCCATCGATGTTACATAATGATCTGGTTGATCATTTTCCATTCTATAGACACATCGTCCGTAATTTGTGGTTTTTAATTGTTCTAGCAAATATTCTTCATGTTTAGAGGTATCATCTGGAAAGTCAAAAACAGAAGACCAACCACCTGGTTGATTATAAATTTTTAAAGCAGAATATGGGCATGTTTTTTCTACGGCACAACCATCTGTACATCTATTGGTACTTCCTTTTGGAGCATTTTCTTTTTTAAACCATTTTAAACTTCCAAATGCAGATATACTTTTACATGGTTTGTCTATTATCCATCTTAATATATCTAAATCATGACAAGATTTAGCAAGAATAATTGGTGTTGTTTCTTTAGAATTATGCCAATTACCTCTTACATATGAATGAGACATGTGAATATGTTCAATAGGCTCTAAATGCTGAATACTTATCAGTTTACCGATAGATCCAGATTGAATCATTTCACGTAATTTTATAAAATAGGGAGCATACCGTAATACATGACATACAGCAACAATTCTACCCGTTTTATTGGCTAAATTTAAGATATCTAGGCATTCCTTTTCAGTAGGAGCAATCGGTTTTTCTAACAAAACATCGTATCCCATCTCAAGAGCTTTCATGCAAGGCGCATAGTGTAAATCATCTGGTGTAGAAATAATTACAGCATCAGCAAATTTAGGTCTATCAAAAACGTGTTCCCAGGTGTCAAATCTATTTTCGTCTACTATGGTATGTTTTTTTGCGTATCGTTTATTTCTAATAGCTATGGGCTCAGCCACACCAATAATATTTAATTCTTTTGGGAATTGTAACCCATAATTTCCGTACACGTTTCCTCTACCTCCAGCACCTAAAGTAATAGCAGTTACAGGATTTTTAATACCTGGGTTTCCAATTTCTTTTGAAGGAATTGTTTTTGAGTTAGTTTCTGTATGAGCAAAGCCGCTAAGTGGGGTAGAAAGTAGCGTAGCTCCACCAAGTCCTATGGTTAAATTTTTGATTGCTTTTCTACGATCGATTTTTTTCATAATACTTATTAGATAATTTTATACAATACTATTTTAAATAGTGTCATATGCAACTAATTTAATAAATATATATGGAATTATACAATTAGAGGTAATTCAGAGGATTTTGAGAATCTATTAGTTATTTGCTTGTTAAAAAAGATAGCCTATAGCTAACACCAATATTTATTGATGGGCTACTTAGGGCTCCACCAATCGCTTTGATAAAACCTGCAGAAGTCCTTAATGCTATTTTTTTATTTAATTTATAATTAAATCCTAGACTTGGTTTTAAAATGAGCCCTTCACCAGTATCTATATTACCTCCACCAGCACCACCTGCTAATCCTTGAAGAAATATATTTATTTTGTTATTCATAAAATAATTACTTTGTAGACCAACTCCAACAATACCCTCTGCATACGCACCCGCATTTCCAAAGTTTGCAAAAGATGTTTGCCCAGCTAAATAAATGTTTTTATTGAGTTTGTAATTAAGTTGAAGAGAGATTTGATGTAAATTTTCTGTAGGGTTTGTCATTCTTTGAGCATTCAAATAGACATCATGTTTTACAATAACTTCAATACCTTTAAATACTACTCTTTTATCTTTAGATGTAGTAGATATTCCGTTAATATTACTGTAATACTTTACCCCAATACCAAAAGTTGAAGTTTTAAAATATGAATTAGGGCTCATCATTAATCCCTTATTGATAGATAAATAGGTGTTTTTTAGTATTTGATGTTCTAAAGAAATATCTGGATAAATTAATACACCACCTTGCGAGTCTACACCACCGCCACCGCCAGCACCCATTCCAAATTTTGTAAGAATATTAGTGTTATTGTTGTTGAATGAAAATTGATAACCTGCTCCCAAAAGAATATCCATATATCCAGCACGTATTCCGTCATAAGCTCCATCAAATTTTGCAAAATAAAACCAGTTTTTATTGATGTAAGAATTGATTTCAAACCCAGCCAGACGAATGGTATTACCTGCTAAATTAGAATTCCCAATAACAGAGAGATTATTTAAATGAAGCATAAAAGAGGTTCTTGATGGTTTTTGATCCCAGGACGAGGTTTTTAATTCCTTGAAAGTAAATTCTTTCTCACTATTTTCTATACTTGTAGATGAGAATTGAATAGGTATCTGTAATCCAAAACGAAGCTGTTGATTTTTAATAGCTCCTTTATCAAAAAAATTTATGTAACTATATCCAGTTGTAAAAGAGAATTTTTTAAATTCAAATCCTATATCTAAATGAGGTAGTATAAAAGCTCCACCACCATCTGGAGCTCCTGCACCTCCTCCGCCTCCAAAATGAACACCTGTATCTATAAAAATATTGTTAGTTAGGTTGTTTTTGTATCCTGCATTTACACCTAAAGTAAAAAAACCACCTCGTATCCCTTTTACAGATCCATACATACCAAGACCAGTATAAAAATTCTGAAAAGATGCATTGTAATGAATCCCGGTAAGACCCATGTTAACTTCATTAGTTGAAGGCATATCTACTGATAGATAATCAACCATAAAAAATCCTTTTTGAGTATTTTTTATTGGAACATTCTTTTTTTCTTGACTTTGAGCGTAATTTGCGCAAAGAATAAGTAATAGAACTACTATTTTTTTCATATTATTTTTTATGAATCGTAATAATGATGGTTTTTGAGGTTGGTGTATTACTAATTCTAGCTTTACTTTGAATAGGTACTAAAACATTAGCCTCAGGAAAATACGTTGCGGTACATTGCTTTGGAATGCTGTATGGAATCACAAGGAATTTTTTAGCGGTACGTTTTTCTTTCTTAAAATGACTTATTAAATCTACAATATCTAGCTTTTCTAATCCTTGTTCTTTCATGTCTGTAGGGTTCATGAAAATAACTCTACGTTCATTTATAATCCCACGATACCTATCATCTAGTCCGTATATGGTTGTATTGTATTGATCATGAGTTCTAATGGTCATCATCACAAATTGATCCTTTTTTAGGATGATATCTGATATCCTATTGCGTGTAAAATTAGCTTTACCTGTTTGAGTAGGAGAGAAGTCTTTATTTCTTGCATTATTTGGTAAATAAAACCCCCCTTTATTTCTAATTCGTGTATTGTAATCTTCAAAACCTGGAATAGTAGCCTCTATTTTGTTTCTGATGTTATCATAGTCTTTAATCAATTCAGACCAATTGAGGGAAGTATTAGACAGACTTTCTTTAGCCATACCAGCTACAATGGCTGCTTCGCTGAGCAAAGCCTCAGATAAAGGCGCTAAATGTCCAGAAGAAGAATGTACAACACCCATAGAGTTTTCTACACTTATAAACTGAACTCCTTTTTCTTGTATATCTTTTTCAGATCTTCCCAAGCATGGGAGTATCAATGCTTTTTTTCCGTGAATTAAATGACTCCTGTTTAATTTGGTAGATACATGAACTGTTAAATCACAATTTTGAAGGGCTTTGGCAGTATATTCTGTATCTGGAGTAGCAGAGAGAAAGTTACCACCCATACCAATAAAAACCTTCGCCTTTTTTTGATACATTGCTTCAATGGCGTCTACAACGTCGTATCCATTTTTTCTTGGAGCTTTAAAATTAAATTCTTTTTCTAAATTATCTAAAAACTCTTTTTTTGGTTTTTCCCAAATACCCATGGTTCTGTCTCCCTGCACATTTGAATGACCTCTAACAGGGCATGTACCAGCGCCTTGTTTACCAATACTACCTTTTACTAATAATAAATTTACAACTTCACGTATATTATCTACAGAGTTTTTGTGTTGGGTTAATCCCATAGCCCAGCATATAATAATTTTTTTCTTAGCAGCTATTAATATTGCAGCTTCTTTTATAATTTCAAGATCAATGCCTGTCTGAGGAATTAATTCGTCAATGGAGTAGGTTTCTAAATCTTTAATAAAATCATCATATCCTAAAGTATTTGAATTGATAAATTCATGATCAAAAATAGTTCCAGGAAATTTCTGTTCTTTTTCCCACAATAATTTTAAAATTATTTTTAGTAATGCAACATCTCCATTTATTTTTACTTGCAAAAAGATATCGGTTAGTTTCTGTCCTTTACCAATCCATTTAAGCGGATTCTGAGGATCCTTGTACCTCATTAAACCAACTTCGGGTATGGGGTTAATTGTAATGATCTTTCCCCCTCTTTTTTTTGTTTTTCCTAGTGCAGTTAACATTCTAGGATGATTTGTACCTGGGTTTTGCCCCATTACAATTACTAATTCGGCATGATTAAAATCTTCTAGAGTTACAGAACCTTTTCCAATTCCTAGAGTTTCAGTAAGGGCTACACCACTAGACTCATGACACATATTTGAACAGTCGGGTAAGTTGTTTGTACCATATTTTCTTACAAATAATTGATATAAGAATGCAGCTTCATTACTAGTTCTTCCTGAGGTGTAAAAAATCGCTTCATCTGGTGACGGTAACGATTTTAATGCAGTACCTATCATGCTAAAAGCATCCTCCCATGAAATTTCCTCATAATGGTTTCTTCCTTCTTTAACAACAACTGGATGAGTAATTCGCCCTTTCTTTCCTATTTCATAATCTGACAATTTTGATAATTTTGAAATTGAATGAGTTGCAAAAAAAAGAGGGGAGACTCTGTTTTTTGTAGCCTCTTCCGCTACAGCTTTTGCTCCATTCTCACAATACTCTGCTAAGAAAGCTCTTTTTTCGTCTGGATCTGGCCAAGCGCATCCTGGACAATCAAATCCATTCTTTTGATTTAAATTAGCTAGTAACCCAATACCTTTTTTTAAACCCACTTCGTCTTTTATATGAGTAATAGCAGATTTAATAGCTGAAAACCCAACAGCCGAAGATGGAATTTCCTCGAATTCTATACCTGTTAGTTTTTTAGGTGGTTGTGCATGTATTTTTTTAGTGCTCATATTTTATTTTTTTTCTAAAAAGCTAGGATTTGAATACACAGTCATTTTATTCTCTCTTGTAAATCCTATTAAGCAAATACCAAATTCTTTGGCAAAATCTACTGCCATGGTTGAGCAGGCTGAAACAGCTACTATTACTGGTATTTTTGCTAAAAAAGCTTTGGAAACAATTTCATAAGAAACACGTCCGCTCACCAATAAATACATTCCGCTTTTTAATAGTTGTTTTTGTAATAGACTCCCTACACATTTGTCCACAGCATTGTGCCTTCCAATATCTTCTCTGCTAGCAAGTAATTTAAATTGATTATTAAAAATACCTGCGGCATGGCTCCCACCAGTTTTTTTAAAAGTTTCTTGCTCTTTTTGTAAAGGAGCAAACATCTTTAATAAGTTTTCAGAAGAAAATGATATTTTTTGTTCAATTTTATTACCGTTAACTTGTATGTCTTCTAGTTGTTGTTTTCCGCAAATACCGCAGGAAGAAACAGACAATAAGGTTCGTTTAGTTAAATACCCTTTTCCCAAATCACTTGGAGCAATAGTTACATTCACAATACTTGGAATATTAAATTTATCTTCAATAATTTCAAAAGGTATTGGAAGCAATTTTTTATAAATATCTTCAGCATACAATAACCCAAGAACTAGATCTTGATCATTACCTGGAGTTCTCATAACTACTGTATACGATTCCGTATTTATATTGATTTGTAATGGAGCTTCGATAACCAATTCATCTGTAGTTATTGATTGTTTTTGATTAATAATATGAAGTCCTTCGTAGGTGTTTGTTTGCATGAGATACCCTATAAAAAGTAATGATAACAAACTTAGTGAAAAATATGGTACAAATAATTAAAAGCCTTTATTTATAGGAGTTCATAGTATATTTAAACGTAAATAAATACTACTTAACTATAGTTTTTTGCAATAGATACAAGTAAATTTATTATGAATGTTTGTAGTAAAAAATAAATAGTCATCTCCACCATCTTTAATTTTTAGTTCTTTTCTGATTTGAGCTACACTCTTGTTAAAATTCCTAGTGGTAATATTTGCTTTTTTATTAGGTAACAGTTTTACTATTTTCTTTTTATCGTAGGGAAGAATAGCGAGTATTTTAAATCCTCTCCCTGGGAATTTTATATTTTTTTTTGATGTATATAAATGTGAGTGTTGATGGATTTTGTATACATCTAACTGCGTTGTGATTTCATGAAAACCTCCTGATTTAAGAATAGCTGCATTAGGTTCGTATAAGTAATCTAGCGGTTCTTGATAATTAGATATTGATCTTTCATTTAAGACGAAATTAAATTTTTGAATGTTTTTATTCGAAAAATTAATTGTGTGAATTGAAACTAATCCATTGTACTCTTTTTCTAAAAGATATAGTAATTCTTTTACATCATTGTTAATTGCTATGATGTGAATTTCTTTTACATATTTTAGTTCTTTGCTTGCACTTGTAATGTCTAGAATTGGAGAGTTTTTTATGAGTATTGTTTTTGTTTTGTTAAATAACAAATCAATATATTTTGGAATATTTGGTTCACAATCCTTTAATAAAAAAACCTTTCCCTTTAAATCACTTCTTCTAGAAGGATCCACATAAATAACATCAAAAAGGTCACTAGGTTTTTTAAGGTATTCAATTCCATTTTCATCCAAACAAGTAATGTTTGTTTTATTTAGTTGTTTAAAGTTATGTGATGCTATTTTAGAGAGATTAGTATCTATTTCACAATGAACAACCGTATTAAAAGAGGAAGAAAAGTATAAAGAATCTACTCCAAAACCACCTGTTAAATCTAACAGTCTCTTACCTGAAACTAAAGAAGCTTTATATTTAGCTGCAGTCTCTGATGATGTTTGTTCTATACTTAATTTTGTTGGATAATATATATTCTTAGTACCGAACCAAGTTGGAAGTTTTTTTTCTGACTTCTGCTTACAAATCACCTGATTGGCAACTTCTTGCACAGTAACTCCTTTAAAAGGAATACCTTTTAAAATTAATTTATGAATATCAGATTTTAAATGGTTGTTAATATACTCTTCAATATCCTGTTGTAAAATTCTTTCGTTCAATAGTTTAAATTTCCTTAGTAAGTGATGAAACAATTTTATTATCAGACATAAATTCCTTTAAGATAACCTTTAAAACAGTATAGGATGGAACGGCTATAATCATTCCTAGAGGACCAGCTAATAAACCGCCAATGATAATTATTAAGAAAATTTCTAACGGATGAGACTTCGTAGTCTTTGAAAATATGATGGGCTGACTTGCAAAATTATCTACAACCTGAGCTATGATAAAACCAATCATTACATAAACGGTTTTTGGCAGTATATCTGACTGAAAATCAAGGCTTTGTCCTAATCCACTCGTCATTGTTAGAACAATCATTAGAAAGGCACTAATCAATGGTCCAATGTATGGAATTATATTAAGTAGTGCACACAAGAAGGCAATCACAACCGCATTAGACACTCCAAAGATTAATAGTATTAAGGTATAAATAATAAACAAAATAGAAATTTGAATGACCAAACCAATAAAATATCGTGATAATAAGTCGTTTATTTTTTCCAACGAATGAGAGAATTTTTTTTCAGTACCTTGAGGTATCAACGTTACTAAAGCATTTTTAAATAGTCTACTATCTTTCATAAAAAAGAAAGTGATAAACAGCACGGAGAAAAGCCCAATACTGAAGGATCCAAGTGCTCCTACAATTGAATTGAGTAAATTAGGAATAGTTTTTAAACTTGTAAATACATCGGCACTTTGTAATTCACTTAATATATTGATATTTTTAGAGGTGAAGTAATCGTTAGCTTGTGTAATTAGGTTCCCAATATTTTCTTCTAATGCTGTTGTTTTTAGTAAAGAAAGGCTTTCTCCCTGTTCTATAACTAAAGGGATGAACATTCCAGTAATTCCTATAATTAGAGTCACAAAAAGAACCATTGTGCTAATAACGGCGACAGTATTGGGGAATTTTAGTTTTTTCCTTAAAAATAAAATGATGGGTTTTGAAATCAATGCTATAATAGCAGAGATAATTATGTAAACCAAAACAGATTGAATAGTAAATAAAAAATATCCAAGTCCCATAACTCCCAGTATGATGGCTACTGCTCTTAAAATTCCGTTTGTAATTATTTTTGAATTCATTTAATTATATCCTTTTACATCCCCCATATTAATTTTTCTACCACTCAAATATCTGTGATTTTTGGGTAATAGGGTACCTGATTCTGTTTGCGTCCACTCTTCCCAGCTTACATATGTTCCCTTTTTTTTCATTTTTTGAACATACATCTGAAAACTAGTTGGAAGATAGTTCTCATCTAATGTCCATATGTAAGAATCTCCAGGAGTTGTTCCACCTATAGAATATTTTACATGAAGAGCCTCTTTTCCATCAATCATTTCAATACTGCGATAAATTCCAGGTTCAAATAATTTATGAGGAGCTACCAACCAAAAGCTATCATTATTGAAAAAATTGAGAGCTCTGTTTACAAGATTTTTATTAAAAGAAACTTCTTTACCATTTAGATATACACTACTTTTAGTTAAATTATTTGGATGTAATAATACCCTTGCATCGTTCCATTTAACATCTATGATATGTAGTTTTTTATCCCATTTATAAAAACGTTTACCTCTGAAACTCCAGTCTATATATCGGGTGTTTTTATAAGCTTCATGTTTAACTGTATTTAAAATAGTTTGAGCTAATTTATCTGCATCAGGGTTGTAAGCTTTCACTTCACCCATGTCTATTTTTAATCCAAAAAGTGAGAGTGTATGTGATGTAGGTAATTTAATCCCAGAATCTGTAGTTGTAAGATCATTCCATGTGGCAGATACTCCACCAATTGGAATAATCTGTGTCCACATTTTAAATGAAACAGGTGCATAATTTTCGTCTAAAATCCATAAATAAGAATCTCCGGGTGTTGTTCCGCCTGAGGTGTACTTTATGAGTAATGCATCTTTTCCATCAACTTTAACGATACTTCTTTCTACACCATCATCAAATACTTTATAAGGAGCTACCAACCAAAAACTATCATTATTAAAGAAGTTTATGGCTGTTTCAATGAGTTCAGAACTAGTGCCAATACTTTTTGAGTAATCAGTTAAATTCACAGTAACTAACATACTATCCCAAGAAACATCTACCAATCCTTCTTTTTTTCTCCATACATAATGATGTTTACCTCTGAAACTCCATTCTAATATTTCTGTAGCATCAAAAGCTCTTTTATTGATGGCTGACATCATTTTTTTAGCCAATTCTTCTGCTTCTTTTCCTTGAACCCCTTTTGGTAATGCCTCAGTATTAGCAATGTAATAAATACCTGTAGCTACAATTATTATAGCTATTAACACTCCAATTATTTTTAGAATTTTTTTCATAAAGTTGAGTTCAATTTTCTTTTAAAATTGTGCATTAATAATCTACGAAAATTATTATTAGCAGAGGTGTCAAATAAATAATTTAATTTCTTAAAAATAAATAATTTAGATGAAGTAATGACAATACAAAATGGAAAAAAGATTTTCGAGAGTTTTTGTAGATGAAATTTATTTATGAATCAAATTAAATTTTTTTGGGAGGTCAGATGTTAAAGATAATTTTTCTTTAGTAAATGGGTGTGTAAAATCTAATTGAGAAGCATGTAAATACAATCCTTTACCTTTTAAAATTAACGATTCTACTCCATATTCTTGATCACCTAAAATTGGATTACCGATACTTAATAAATGAACTCTTAATTGATGTCTTCTTCCTGTTTTTGGCGATAATTCCACTAAATTTAAGAACTTAAATCGATCCGATTTTACAGTATGTATGGTTTTGTAACTCGATTTTGCTTCTTTTTGATTCACATTAGAAAGAATAAACCCATCAGAGTTCATTTTTCCTATGGTAATAGCATGGTAAATTTTTTTAATTTTTTTATGTTCAAATAACTTATTTAATAACTGAATACTAGAACTGGTTTTACCTATAAGTAATAGTCCAGTGGTTGGATAGTCTAGCCGATGAATAGGCCTTGGTTTTACTGCATCACATTGGTTACTTTTATTTATATTTTGTTCCAATGCATTATCAATTGTTTTAAATGTATTTCCATTAACTAAAATTCCTGGAGGTTTTTCGATCACTGCTAAATAGTCATCTTCAAATATAACAGAGAGTTTTAGTTTTAGTGGTTTGGTAGTTGTTTTTTTTTCAGGAGCAAACAATGTTATTTTTTCCCCTCCAACAATAATTTTTGCAGTTGTTACAGGAGTATGATCGACAAGAATTAATTTTTTTTTGATAGCTTTTTTGATAGCAGATTTAGATGTAACAGTATTGAAAATACCTACCGCATATTCTTGTATTCTAATTGGAATTTTTTGTTCTTTAACAATATGGGTTTCTAAAAGACGCATTTAAGTCGCAAATAATTGTCCAAGATCTTTAAAAGCTTTAAATTCTAGAGCATTTCCCTCAGGATCTTTAAAGAATAGAGTAGCTTGTTCACCTGGTTTTCCTTTAAATCTGATAGTAGGCTCTATTATGAATTCCGTATCATTATTTTTTAAACGTTCACTTAATTCTACCCATTCATTCATTTTAAGAACTACACCAAAATGAGGAACTGGAACGTCATGACCATCTACAGGATTTGAGATTTGTTGTGGTTCAAAATTATCTTTTTGATGAATTACCAATTGGTGTCCAAAAAAATTAAAATCTACCCAATGCGTATTACTTCTTCCTTCCTTACAGTAAAGAATATCTCTGTAAAAAGTTCGACAAATTTCTAAGTTCTTTACTGGTATAGCTAAATGAAATGGTTGAATCATTGTTTTTTAATTATTCTTTTATAAGTACTTTAAAAACCTATAGCAGTGTCATCTCCTCTTGGATCTGCACCAGCTTCAAGTTTTCCATTTTTTAAAACTAAAATAGCATCAACTTTTCCTATTAGTCGAGAATTGCGTTCATCTATTGTATAGCCAATATTTCTTAACTCTTCAATTATATTTTTTTCAAACTGATTGGGTTCTATCATTATCATATCGGGTAACCATTGGTGATGAAATCTTGGTTGATTTACACTTTCTTGCATTCCCATCCCAAATTCATGAACATTTATAATAGTTTGTAGGACTGAGGTGATGATGGTAGATCCTCCGGGTGTTCCTACTACCATCCATAATTTATCATCTTTTTCTACAATTGTAGGTGTCATGGAACTTAACATTCTTTTTTCTGGAGCAATTTCATTTGCTTTAGCACCAATTAAACCAAACATATTTGGTTCGCCAGGTTTGCTGCTAAAGTCATCCATCTCATTATTTAAGAAAAAACCTAGTTCAGATGAATAAAGCTTAGAACCAAAACCTCCGTTTAAAGTAGTGGTAACTGAAACTGCATTCCCGTATTGGTCTATAATGGAGTAATGGGTGGTTTCCATGCTTTCAGTAATTTTAATAGAACCATGTAAAATATCTTTTGAAGCAGTTGCCTTTTCAAAAGAAAAAGAACGCATCCTATTCTTTGAGTAGGCTTTACTTATTAATGAATCTCTTGGAATATTAACAAAATCAGGATCACCCAAATAATAACTTCTATCTGCGTATGCTCTTCGTTCAGCTTCTGTAATAACTTGCATAGTTTTCACAGAGTTATGACCATAAGATTGAAGGTCAAAAGATTCGATTCCATTCATAATTTGTGCCAAACAAATTCCACCACTTGAGGGGGGAGACATGGATATTATTTTTAAATTGTCGTACATGAAAGTAATGGGAGTTCTCCATTTGGCCTCATATTTTTCCAAATCATCTTCAGTTATGATTCCACCATTACTCTGTACAAATTTTGCTAATTTTTTTGCAGTTTCTCCTTTGTAAAATTCATCTCTACCATTTTTTAAAATACGTTCTAAAGTATTAGCTAGGGCAATATATTTTATAGTATCACCCTCTTTCCATGGATCAAGAAAAATAAATGTATCCTTATTTACTTTTTTAAAATCTTTTTGATGTTTTAGAATTCTTTTTTCTTGTTTTTTTGTGACTAAAACTCCTTTTTTTGCTAATGCTATCACAGGAGTTAAAACCTCTTTGACAGTCAATACACCAAACTTTTCTTGAGCTTTAAACACGCCAGCTATAGTTCCAGGAACTCCTACAGCAGTTGCGCCAGAGGTACTCTTGCCTTTGATAACATTTCCTTCTGTATCTAAATACATATCTTTAGAGGCCGCTAAAGGAGCCTTTTCTCTGTAGTCTAGGGCACCAATTTCACCATCATTTTTTCTGTAAACCATAAAACCACCTCCACCAATATTTCCTGCAACTGGATAACTAACAGCTAATGCTAATTCAGTAGCCATCATAGCATCGAAAGCATTCCCCCCTTTATTTAAAATTTCTGTTCCAATTTTAGAAGCTTCAGCTCTTGCTGAAACTACCATTGCTTTTTCTGTAACCAAACCTTTCAGTTGATTAGAGTTTTCTTCCTCTTGGTTACAAGATGTAAAAAGTAAACTTATAATAAATAAGAGAATTATTTTTTTCATGAATAGGTGTTTTGAGGGTTTAATTTTTTAATTTTTTGATGAGAGAAAATTCTTAAATCTTTGAAAAATGATTTAAAATCTTTATCAAAATCTGTATCTAATTTGTATAGGTCTTCAATCGCTAAATCTATCTGACCTTTATTATTTGTTCTACGATTCATTCCTTGAAGAACATTTTTAATCCCCTCTTTATATTGATAGTTGTAAAGCCAATTATATTTTATCATATAGGGTATCATTTGCAATGTTTTCTCTGGTAATATTTCTTTATGACTATTTATTAAATTATAGACTGAATTAACGTAAATTTTTAAGGGTATGGCAGAATAATCATTCCAGTTTTTTGCTAAATAATGATCATAAAAAATATCAATAATAATACCTGCAAATAATCCATAACGTTTATGAAGTCTTCGCTTACTGATTCTAGTAATCTCATGGGTATCTGTAAAAGTATCTATTTCTCTGTGTAATTTTATACCCAGTTTAATTTGTGAATTAAAATGACTGAACTGATTCCCTTTGATATGGTCAGCTATAAAATTACCAATCATAATATTTGGGTAGTTTTCAGATAAATACAAATGTGCTAGAAAATTCAATAAGATAAAATTTTAATCATAAAAATAAACAAAAAAACTACAACGATAAACTGGTGTTACTTCAGTATTGTGTTGTAGTCAATTGATGTAAATTTGATAAAATATCCTACATTAATTATAGGTTAATTTAACATGGATCGGATTAGTTATTTAACATTACTGGCATTACCAACATCGTGATTTGTTCACCTTCGTCTGTACCGTCTATAGGAGTTAAAATACCAGCTCTGTTTGGTAATGACATTTCAATTAAGACCTCATTAGAACTCAAATTACTCAACATTTCACTTAAAAAACGAGAGTTAAATCCAATTTGCATATCATCTCCTTGATAATCACAATTTAAGCGTTCATCTGCCTTATTTGAAAAATCGATATCTTCAGCAGAAATATTTAACTCAGTACCTGCCATTTTTAAGCGAATCTGATGTGTTGTTTTGCTTGAGAAAATAGAAACACGACGAACTGAATTTTGAAAGGATGCTCTATCTACTGTTAACTTATTTGGATTTTCTTTTGGAATTACAGCTTCGTAATTAGGATATTTTCCATCAATTAATCTACAGATTAAAACAAAATTTTCAAACGTAAATTTCGCATTGGCATCATTGTATTCAATGGTAACATCTTCTTCACCACTTAAAACACCTTTCAATAAATTCAATGGTTTTTTTGGCATGATAAACTCAGCAGTTTTATCTGCTGTTACATCAGTTCTAGTATACTTCACTAATTTGTGAGCATCTGTTGCTACAAAGGTTAAATTTTGTGAACTAAATTGAAAAAAGACTCCACTCATTACTGGTCGTAAATCATCATTACCTGCAGCAAAAATTGTTTTTGATATAGCTGTAGCTAAAATATTAGATGGTATGATTGTTTTACTTGGTGAAGGTATGCTCACAGATTTTGGGAACTCATCACCTCCAAAGTATGCCATGTCATACTTACCTTGATCAGAAATTATTTCTATGATGCTATCACTATCAGTTTTAAAAGTTAATGGCTGATCTGGAAATGTTTTTAAAGTATCTAGGAGTAATCTAGCTGATATTGCGATAGAGCCAGATGTATCAGATTCTATTGTAACTACTGCACTCATAGTTGTTTCTAAATCAGATGCAGAAATTTTTAATTGATTTTCAGAAACTTCAAACAAGAAATTATCTAATATAGGTAAGGTGTTATTGCTGTTAATAACTCCGCCTAAAACTTGTAGTTGTTTTAATAATTGCGAGCTTGATACGATAAATTTCATTTTGATATTTGTTAAGGTATGGTTCAATTACAAAGATATTGGAAATTAGTGATTTTGAAAATATTGTTATCAACATTTTACTCTTATTGTTGATAGCTTTTTTGATTAAATAAGTATGTGAATCAATGGGGGTTTTTGAAATATGTTAAATTGTTTTTGCAATTTTAAATGAAGATTTAAAATGCTACATTTGTTAGCGATGAAACCCAATAATACTATGAAAAACTGGATTACTACATTTTTATTTCTACTTGTAAGTTTTCAAATTTCTTCACAAAAGCCAACAAAATTATCTTCCAATGAAATTTATGAGAAAATTCAGAAATTAAATTTTTTAGGCACTGCTTTGTATATAGCTGCGCATCCAGATGATGAAAATACTCGTTTAATATCCTATTTATCAAATCATGTGAAAGCTAGAACTGGTTATTTATCATTAACTAGAGGAGATGGAGGACAGAATCTGATTGGATCCGAAATAAGAGAGCTATTAGGTGTCATAAGAACTCAAGAACTTTTAGCTGCTAGAAGAATAGATGGAGGTGAGCAGTTTTTTACGAGAGCTAATGACTTTGGATATTCTAAACACCCAGAAGAAACTTTGGATATTTGGGATAAAGAAAAAGTTTTAAGTGATGTAGTTTGGGCTATTAGAACTTTTAAACCGGATGTAATTATCAATAGATTTAATCATAGAACTCCCGGAACTACTCATGGACATCATACAACTTCGGCCATGTTAAGTCTTGAAGCTTTTGATTTAGCTGATGATGCTATAAATTTTTCAGATCAGTTAAAATACACAGATACTTGGCAACCTAAACGTGTATATTTTAATACATCTTCTTGGTTTTATAAAACAGAAGAAGCGTTTAAAAATGCTACAGAAGGTAAATTAACTTCAGTAGACGTCGGAGTTTATTATCCTTTAAAAGGACTATCCAACAATGAGGTTGCAGCTCTAGCTAGCAGTCAGCATCTATGTCAAGGTTTTGGAAGACTAACCAACAGAGGAAGTCAAAAAGAATTTTTAGAATTTTTAAAAGGAGATAGACCTAAAGATTCTAATGATATTTTTGCTGGTATTAATACCACTTGGAATCGACTTCAAGGTGGAGGAGAAATTGGTGATATACTATATGAAATAGAGAAGAATTTTAATTTTGCTGAACCTGCAAAACATTTGAAGGATTTAATGAAAGCCTACAAGAAAATCCAATCTCTCAAGGATATTCATTGGAAAAGAATTAAATCCGAACAAATTAGTCAAATTATTGAAGCTTGTGCAGGATTATATTTAGAAGCATCTGCACAAAGTGCTAGTAGTGTTCCAAACGAAAATATAACTATCAATATTGAAGTTTTAAATAGAAATTCTGAGGTGCCTGTCTATTTAGAATCAATGAGTTTTAAAACTAGTAATCTCCAAAAAATAAAAACAGATATACTGTTACAGGGTAACCAAAAACAAGAGTTTAAACAGACTATTAAGTTAAACAACTTACATTACACAGATCCTTATTGGTTACAGTCAAAAGGAACTTTAGGGATGTATCAAGTGTTTGATAATCAGTTAATTGGAAAACCTGAAACACCTAGAAAGGTAGCTGTTTATTTTAATCTTTTAGTAGATAGTCAACCCATTAAGATAAAAAAAGAAGTCATTCATCGATATTCAAAAAGAGACAAAGGTGAATTATACGAACCGTTTGAAATACTACCGATTGTAACTACAAAACTTAAGGAAAAAGTGGTGTTATTCTCGGATTTAAAAGAGCGTTTAATATCTGTGGAAGTAAGATCAGGGGCTAGTAATGTTATGGGGAAATTATCTTTAAAGGTGCCAAAAAAATGGCAGGTTTCACCCAGTTTTATTGATGTAGACATCAAACAAAAAGGGGATGTCCAAAATTTTCAATTCAAAGTAATTCCTCCGGTTGATGACTCGCAAGGAATTATTGAAGCAACTTTACTCATAGGTGATAACCAATTTGATAAAGAATTAATAGAAATTAAATATGATCACATTCCAAAGCAATCTGTATTGCAAAAATCAGAAGCAAAAGTAGTTCGGTTGAGTATACAAAAAGCAGGAAATTTTATTGGTTACATTAAAGGTGCCGGAGATGTTGTTCCAGAAAGTTTAAAACAAATTGGTTATGCTGTACAGATGATTAATCCCGAAGAAATTAATACAGAAAATTTAAAAAAGTTTGATGCTATTGTTTTAGGAATTAGAGCTTATAACACAATTTCCGTATTAAAATATAAACAAAAATTTTTACTAGAATATGTAAAAAATGGTGGAAATATGGTAGTTCAATATAATACTAGTCGAAGGGTTGATTTAGCTGCTCCATTTAAATTAAAATTATCTAGAGACAGAGTAACTGATGAAAATGCTACGGTAGAAATCTTAGAGAAAAATCATCCAATAATGAATTTCCCTAATAAAATTACTGAAAAAGATTTTGATGGATGGGTTCAAGAAAGAGGTTTGTATTTTCCTAATTCTTGGAGTTCAGAATATACTCCTATTTTATCCATGAACGACAAAGGAGAGAATCCAAAGAAAGGTAGTTTATTAGTTGCTAAATATGGAAAAGGGAACTACATATATACTGGATTAAGTTTTTTTAGAGAATTGCCAGCAGGAGTTCCAGGAGCTTATAAGTTATTTGCAAATATTTTATCCATAGGTAAACAACGTATTCAGCAACAAAAGCAATTAAAAAACTAATAATGAAAATTGAAAAACAACTTTGGAAAAAAATATATTCAATTGTGCTGATTGTAAATGTTATATACATTCTTATTTTTTATTTTATAACACAATTTTTTACTAGGTAATTATGGGAGTACCAGATTTACATCCATTAGATTGGTTTGTTTTAGTAACAACGTTGCTATTTATTGTTTTATACGGAGTTTATAAGACCCGTAAAATGGATAGCGGAGTGAAAGATTATATCAAAGGAGGTAATGATACTAAATGGTGGACTATAGGATTGTCTGTAATGGCTACTCAAGCGAGTGCCATTACTTTTTTATCTACACCAGGTCAGGCTTTCCATGACGGAATGGGTTTTGTACAATTCTACTTTGGTTTACCTATAGCCATGGTTATTATTTGTCTGGTTTTTATTCCAATTTACTATAAATTAAATGTCTATACAGCATATGAATATCTAGAAACTAGATTTGATTTAAAAACAAGATCGCTTACTGCATTTTTATTTTTAATTCAACGAGGCCTTGCTGCTGGAATTACTATTTATGCTCCGGCAATTATTTTATCCTATGTTCTAGGTTGGGATCTAATAGTACTTAATATAGTTATTGGTTTATTGGTTATATTTTATACTGTTTCTGGTGGTACTAAGGCAGTGAATGTTACACAAAAACAGCAAATGATCATTATATTTTTTGGGATGGTAACTGCTTTTACTCTAATTATGTTCTATATCCCAGACGGGATAACATTCTCTAAAGCATTAGATATTGCAGGAGCTAGTGATAAAATGAAAGTATTAGATTTTTCATTTGATTTAGATAAAAAGTATACGGTTTGGACAGGGTTTTTAGGTGGTACATTTTTGATGCTTTCTTATTTTGGAACAGATCAAAGTCAGGTGCAAAGATATTTGTCTGGAAAATCTCTAAGAGAAAGTCAATTGGGTCTTCTATTCAATGGTTTGTTAAAAGTACCTATGCAATTTTTTATATTGTTAACAGGGGTAATGGTTTTTGTATTTTATCAATTTAATGCATCTCCATTAAACTTTAATCCAAAAGCCAATGAAGCTGTTATCAGTTCTAAGTATTACGATGAATTTAAAGAATTAGAAAAAGAACATATATCTATAGAAACTCAAAAGAAAACACTTTTGTTAGATGGTATACAAGAAAATGAAAGGGGTTTAATCCTAGAACTCAACAATCAAGATAAATCATTAAAGCAACAAGCTAAAAATATCATCAAGAAAGTTGCCGAAAATTCTGACAAAAAAATTGAAGAGAATGATAAAGACTATGTTTTTATTCATTTTATAGTAAATAACCTTCCAAAAGGTATTATTGGCTTATTATTGGCTGTTATTTTGGCTGCAGCCATGTCATCAACTGCATCAGAGTTGAATGCGTTGGCCTCTACAACAACAATAGATGTTTACAAAAGAAATATTGCTTTCGGAAAAGATGAGGCTCACTATGTAAAAGCCTCAAAATGGCTAACCTTAGTTTGGGGTTTATTAGCTATTGCTATAGCCTGTATTGCAAATCTATTCGATAATTTAATTCAACTAGTTAATATTATTGGATCTTTATTTTACGGAAATGTATTGGGTATTTTTTTATTAGCATTCTTTTTCAAACGTGTTCATGGAAATGCAGTTTTCGTTGCTGCAATTATTACTCAGGTAATAATTTTATTAATTTACTATTTTGGAATTTACAAACTTGAAGAGCAGGGTTTAGACCCAATAATTAGCTATTTATGGTTAAATTTTGTTGGATGTGTGGTAGTAATCTTCACTGCGTTATTGTATAATTTTAAAAAAAATAATCCAAAAATTAAAATTATTTTAATGTTGATTTCAATTGTTTTTGTAAAAGCAATGTATGATGTTGCTTATTTAAAATTAACCTTGTATCATGTATTAGTTTTAATGTTTTTATTTTTATTGATTGGAATTTTAAGTGCAGAAAAAAAATCATCTATACATACATCATGATAAAAAGTATAACCTAAAAGATGAGTAAAAAAGAAACAAAAATTATTCGCTGGGGAATTCTTGGTCTGGGTCATATTGCTCGAAAATTTTCACAAGATATCACTTCTGTTCATGGAACTGAATTATATGCGGTAGCCTCAAGAAGTTATCAAAAGGCTTCTTCTTTTGCAAACGAATTTCAAGTTTCAATAAGTTATGATAGCTACGAGTCACTTGTAAAAGATCCATTAGTAGATGCTGTTTACATAGCTACTCCTCACAGTTTTCATAAGGCGCATGCCATTCTTTGTTTACAACATAAAAAAGCTGTTTTATGTGAAAAACCTTTTGCTATGAACTTACAAGAGGTAACAGAAATGATTCGTGTTGCAAAAATCAATAATACACTTTTGATGGAAGCTCTTTGGACTGCTTTTTCACCTCATTTCCAATATGTGAAAAATAGTATAAAAAATAAAAATTTTGGAAAAGTAATTCGTTTAGAAGCTGACTTCGGATTTAAATCTACACATAGTTTAGATAGTAGAGTGCTAAAAAAAGAACTTGGAGGTGGAAGTTTATTAGATATTGGTATATATCCTGTGTTTCTAGCCCTATCTACATTAGGAATTCCAAAATATATTGAATCTACTGCAACTTTTTTCACCAACGGTGCAGATTCATCTTGTGAGATGATTTTTAATTACGAGAATGCCAAAGCAATTTTGAAAAGTACTTTTTTGAAGGAAACACCTACTGAAGCTATTTTTACGTGCGAGTACGGAGTTATTAAAATTAATACTAGGTTTCACCAACCAACAACAATTACTTTGGTGCAAAATGGAATTGAAGAACATCTAGATTTTTCTGCTGAAACTTTTGGATACAATTTTGAAATAGAGCATTTCAATCAATTGCTTAGAGACAATAAAAAAGAAAGTGAACTCATGAGTTTTTCTTTTTCAAAGGATCTAATAGCTACACTAGATAGCATCAGAAAAAACATTAATTTAAAGTATTAATTTTCTAAAAAATAATCATATTCAGAAAAGTAACTATTGAAAATTTACCTTTTCTCTTTGAATTTGAACAAGCAATTTTTCGTATAGATTTTAGAAGTGAAAATTTAAAAGACAGCGATTAGCTGCCTTTTAAATTTAAATAAATGTTGAATAATATTATTTCAGACTCCATTCAGCAAGTGATTGCGTATTCATTTTAATATAAGCTTCGTTTCCAGCTTTTTTTGAAAGTTCTAGAGATTTTTCAGCAACTGCTATCGCCTTTTCTGTATCACCCATTTTTGCATAAATTAAAGACTGTTGTCTCAATTGCCAAAATGCAGGATTTTCAGTCAAAGACATGGCTTTTTCCATCCATTCATTTGCTTTTTTTATGTCTAATTCTTGTTGTCTATAATAGATTGCGGCATTATAATAGTCTCCAGCTTCAGGGCTTGCAGCCATAACAGCATCTATGGTTTCAGAAACCAATTTATCCGTTGGAACTTCAAATTTTATTCCAACATATGTTTTTTCCCAAAGAAGACCTATTACAGCAGAGGTACTAGAAACGTCATCAAAAGTTATTGTAAATGTCTCAACATTCATTGGCATTGAGTATACTTCTACACTTGTTTTTGCAACAATCTTGGTATCGTCCCAATCTCTAGGGACTCCGCTATTATCAGACTCAGAATAGAAAATGATTTCCCAAGAATTTTCATTTGGAACAGTATAGAGCCCATAAGAACCTGCATTAAGTGTTTGTCCGTCAATAGACACGTCAGAACTAAAGGTAACTTTTGTGTTTGAATTAGCACCTGTTCTCCATGTTTTTCCAAATGGAACTAAATCTCCAAAAATAGTTCTTCCTCTTACTCCAGGTCTAGAATATTCTACTGATACATCCGTTAAGCCAACTCGTTGCTCTACTGTTGCTTTTGGGCTAGGTTGAGGCGTGGTAATTTTTAATTTAGTTTCTGTTTTTTTTTCTACTTCAACAGAAGAAGATACATTGTCACAACTAGATAGCGATATTGATATTATTAAAGCTATTAGGGTAGTTTTTGTAATAAAAATTTTGTTCACAATTAATTTAAAGTTTAGAAAAGTAAAAATACAATTATTTTAAGTTGTTTAAAACGCAATTTATTTTTCTTTTCCAGGGTTGTAGATTTTTTTTGCGCGCTTTAAAACATCCTCTCTGTAGTAGGAAACATCTTTAAATTTAGCCTTTACATAAGGGATAGCTTGGTCATCAAAATGAGGTGAATTTGGATCTCCACTTTGACCTCCAGCCAAAATTGTTTTGGCAGTTACTTTCTCTCCAAATTCAACAACGGCAACAAAACTATTTCCAGAAGTTCCATACTGTCGTTTAGTACTTTTTCCAAATTGTGTACCATATGAAGCTAAAGCACCCCATGTTCCAGATGCCATTCCTACAGGTAAACTTTTTTTAGTATCATCAAAATTTTGAATAATCTTCCCATCATTTCTCTGGTATCTATTAAATTCTCCCCAAGGAGTTTTCCATGAGCCAAAATCATCTCTTAATTTTTGTAAGCTTTTTTCAAAAATAGCCATACGTTCCTCTGGAGGCGATTCTACACTCATATATTCAAAACGAGCTAGTCTTGAGGTTCTTTTTCCATAGGTCATGGTTGGAATTTTACCTGATTCATAGTATGAATTAATGTAAAATTGCGCTAAGGTCATTTCAATTGAACTGATCGATACTTTAGAATCCCATTTTTTCAACATCTTTATAGCATCTTTAACATCTTTAGATTTTGAGGGTGTTTTTTTTGCAGCTTCAATTAATCCTGAGATAAGTTTTTCTGCTCCCGGTAAATAGGGATCATATGCCAATTTAATTAAAGAAGTTAAAGTAAGATTCTCTGCTTTTTTTAATAGAGGAATTGCATGGATACCTCTAAAGTTTTCTGGAAATGAAGACATATATTCAGGGTAATCCTCTTTTTTCGGACTGTATTCTGCTGCAGAGCTAAATGGTGTAGAGTTACAGTTTTGTATCCAATGTGTTGGAGGATTTTTCACAAAAATATTCTCCTCTAACTTATGTAATCCATTCCAATCTGTAGCTGGATTACTTCCATCTACTGGTTTTGTATAATCAAATTTTTCATCTCTCACAGGAATGTAATTTCCATGATAGTAGGCGATGGTTCCGTCTGCATCTGCATAAACAGTATTGTTTGACGAATTTGTTCTGATATCCATCATTTCATGAAATTCATTGTGATTTGATTTTTTAGTTCTTGTAAATGATTGTTTCAATGCCTTTATAGGACTCCACATTAAGGCAGTTGATATCCAATGATTCCCCTCAGAGTGGGTAATTGGTCCGTGATGTGTTCTGAATAAAGTAAAGTCTTTTGAAGAAGTTCCTGTATTTGTAGCATAATTTAATGAGACTTGAATAGAATCAACAGGAAGCATTTTTTCTCCATATTTATAGTGTGTTTTATTATTGGTTTTTACAATAGTTTCTTTAAATTCATCAATGATGTCTGTTCCTGTAGAGGTATGCATCCATCCAGTTTTTTCGTTAAACCCTTGATATATAAAAAATTGACCCCAGGTTGTAGCTCCGTATGCATTTAAACCTTCCTCACTAACAACATGAGACTCTCCTCTGAAGAAAAAAGAGGTATGAGGATTTATTAATAACATGGCATTTCCTGAAGCTGTTTTTTCTCCACCTATTGCAAAACCATTAGAGCCCTTAGGTTCGTCGTCTTTCAAGCGGATTAAGCCATCAGAAATTGCCAATTTTTTTGAATTTGTTTGAGGGCCATAAAAATCTCTAATTTTCTCTGTAGAGACCCTTTCAATATCACCTCCAATTGACCCTTCGCTAAAATACATGGGCATCCACGGTTCAAAATGAGTAATTAACTTAGGAGTTACTTCTGGATGATTTTTTAAATAAAAGTTAATACCATCTGCAAATGCAATACAAAGTTCTTGAAGCCACTTAGGACTATTCTCATAATTTAAAATTGCTTCTTCTTGGGTCATGTAGAGATTGGCTCTTAAATCGCTATACAAGGCTTTTTCTCCCTCAACTTCAGCCAAACGACCAATTGCCCAGATGTAATTTCGTTCTACACGATTAAAATCATCTTCACATTGTGCGTACAACATTCCAAATACCGCATCGGCATCTGTTTTTCCGTAAATGTGAGGAATGCCAAAGTCATCTCTTATAATTTCTGTATTTTCAGCTCTGTGATTCCATCTTTCATCCTCATTCAAAGAGCTTATGTTCATTTCTGAGGTTGAACAACTAATGATTAAAAAGCTAGTAGCGATTAAAATAAATTTTTTCATAAGATGAGAATTAAAAAAAATGAATCAGCAAGATAAAACTTAATAGAAAGGTAACCTAAACAAATGTATCTTTGCATTATAGCTTTCAATATTAGAAAAAAAGAGTGTAAATGAAAAATTATATATCTGAATTTATAGGCACTTTTGCCATGATTTTTTGTGGAACTGGTGCCATGACTATTAACGAGATTACAGGTGGGGACGTAACCCATGTAGGAATAGGAATCACCTGGGGATTAATTGTTATGGCAATGATTTATGCTTTTGGAGAAATATCAGGAGCTCATTTTAATCCAGCAGTATCTATTGCATTTGCCTATGCTAAAAAATTTTCTTGGAAAGAAGTTCCCAAGTATATATTTTTTCAAGTAGCAGGTGCTTTTGCAGCAAGTTTATTATTGATGTGGTTATTTCCCAAAAGTGAACTTTTAGGAGCAACGATTCCTACTGTTGATGTATGGAGAGCTTTTGTATTAGAATTAATTCTCACATTTTTTCTAATGGTTGTTATTATTAATGTTTCCACAGGAAGTAAAGAGGTAGGAATGATGGCTGGGATAGCTATTGGGTCTGTAGTTCTATTGGAAGCACTTTTTGCCGGACCTATTACTAATGCATCAATGAATCCTGCCCGTTCACTAGCTCCAAATATTGTTTCTGGAAATATTAAAGAACTTTGGTTGTATATATTAGCTCCAATCATTGGAGCATTACTAGCGGTAGTGAGTTGCAAATTTGTAAAGCATGAAAATTGTTGCGATGAAGAATGTTAGCATACTTGGATGTGGTTGGTTAGGGAAACCCATGGCAGTTTCTTTATTGAATGATGGTTTTTTAGTTAAAGGATCTACAACCTCTGAGATTAAAATTCAAGAATTAGAATCTTTAGGAATAGAATCTTACTGTATAGATATTACTGAATTTGAAGAGTTTGATTTATTCTTAGCATCAGATATTCTTTTGATAGCCATAACCTTAAAGGACATAGATGCATATGAGCGATTCATTGAACAAATTGAAATTTCATCGATTCAAAAAGTTATTTTTATTAGTTCCACTTCAGTATATCCAGCATCAAACTCTATAGTTACTGAAGAAACAGAAACAATGAATACACCTCTCTCAGAAATTGAAAATCTTTTTAAAAATAACACATTTTTTGAAACAACAATTATTCGTTTTGCTGGATTATTTGGTCCTGGTAGACATCCAGGAAGTTGGTTTAAAAATGGTAAAATAATACCCCAGCCTAATGGGTTTGTGAATATGATACACCAGGAGGATTGTATTAATATTATTCATGAAATTATTGATCAAAACTGTTGGAATACAACTTTTAATGCTTCTAGTAACGATCATCCAACTAGAAAAGATTTTTATATAAATGCGAGAAATAGTTTGAATTTTGAGATGCCAATATTTGAAGAAAATTCACAATTGAATTATAAAATAATTAGTTCAAAAAAGTTACAAGAAAATCTGAATTATCAATTTATTCATGATAACTTGTTTGAAATTTAAGAATACTTTCTTTTTCTTAAATAGTGGAAAACACATCCAAAAATTGATAAAATAAAAAGGGGTAATGCAATATTAATAAACTGCCAAAAAGTTCGTTCTTCAAATGCTCTCTTTTTATCTAATAGATTAATTTTTAAATTTTTATTTCTTAGTTCAATCACTCCAGTATCATCTAATAAATAATCTACTGCATTTAATAAAAATTCTTTGTTACCAAACATCTCTCCTGTCCATTTATCTTCTGCTAAATCAAAGGGTTTTCCTTTTTTAATTTGATTTCTTCCGATATCTCCATCGGAAATAATAATCATTTTATTGTGGTTGCTTTTTTTTCTGAATTTATTTAATTCAAATGGTTTAATTCTTTTTGCATACATAGAATTAAAATCTCCTTCTACGAGTAAACTAAATATATTAAATCCTGATGAATATTCTTCTTCTTTGGGCTCATTAGCGATACTTTCTAACTCTATGATAGCAGGCGTCCCAGTCTTCTTTGTTAACATTGAACTCATTAGCAAAGGTGTCTTTTTCAACTTGTTTTGTATGGTGTCTATTTGATTAGCAAATCGCAACCTTACAGGGGCTATATTTTTAGTTATTGCATGTGTTGGGTTTCCAGAAACTAATGGGTGATAAAACCAATTTAAATTTTGAAATTGAGGTTTATTTCCTATGTTTCCTGTTGCTAATGGAATTTTTGCAGCATACAAATCTTGAATTAATGTTGCGTTAACACGTAATCCATAAGAAAAGAATAAATCAGTTAGATTAAGATCTCTTGGATAGGCCAACATTTTACCACCATTGTATAGACTATCTGTATCTGCCTGAATATTTTCCAACATCCACAATGTCTTTCCACCGTTTATAATAAATTGATCAAGTACCAACTTTTCTTTCTCTGAAAATAATTTTGTTGGCTTCGCTATAATGGCAAGGTCAAATTTTTGAAGATCTTTAACGCTTTTAGTTGGATTCCTTTCAACAGAATCTAATGTAAATTTTGCCAATCGATATTTCTTTGTTATTTCACTTAAAAAAGAATACAATTGGATGTCTTGTAGTTCTCCGTTCCCAGAAAGAACTGCAACTTTTTTTTGCTTTTGTTCTTGTAATTTGTGTATGGCACTTACAAAAGAAAACTCTAAATTTTCAACAGCAGTCTCCAACTGATCTTCTTGGGTTTGTACCATATCGTTTGAAAGCAAAGAGACTATGGTTGTTTTATTTTTGTATGTGATTTCTGCCCATGGAAAAATTATGGTATTAGATAATTTGCCATTTTCCTTTACAGTTAATTGACTTGGTATCATTCCAGCTTTAATTAAACGCTCTCTTTGGTTGTCTGGGCTAATAAATTGAGTTTTAATAAAAGAATTCTCACTGCTCAATTCTTCCAAAAACTGTTTAGTTTCTATTTGTAAACGTTTAAACTCTGAGGGGAAGTCGCCTTCTAAATAAAGAGTAATGATAAGTTCTTTGTTTACATTTAGAATAACCTCTTTTGTTATAGGTGCTAATGTATATCTATGATCTGAAGTTAAATCTATTCTCTTATAATAACTTTGACTAGCAATATTTAATAATGCAAGTGCAACAAGCAAAAATGTCGTATGTATTAACTTTTTACTCATTGGTTAGTTTTTGTTTGCTGACAAATAAAAAGAAAATAATAATGCTCATAAAATATAAGAGATCTCTAGAATCAATTACACCTCTACTAATACTCTTGTAGTGTTCGTTCATCCCAAGTAATTTTATGGTGTAAGAATAATCTCCAAATAAACTAGAAACAGCATCAAATCCGTAATAGAATAAGAAGACCATACAAATTCCTAATAGAAAAGCAACAACTTGATTCTTACTAAGAGTTGAGGTAAATATTCCAATTGATGCAAAAGAACTAGCTAATAAAAACAAACCTAAATATGATCCACTAATACTTCCATAATCTAAATTTCCCACAGGATTTCCTAATTCATGTATAGAATACGCATAGACAAATGTTGGAATTAGAACTATAATAAGTAAGGTTAAAATTGCAAAAAACTTCCCCAGAACAAGAGTTACATTAGTAATAGGTCTTGTTTTTAAAATTTCAATAGTTCCAGAACGAAATTCATCTGCAAATGTTTTCATAGTGATTGCAGGTATTAGAAAAATTAATATCCATGGAGCTAAATAGAAAAAACTAGTAAGATCTGCAAACCCTGCATTTAAAATATTAAAATCGTCATCAAATACCCAGAGAAATAATCCATTTATTAATAAAAACATTCCAATAGTTAAATAAGCTATTGTTGAGGTGAAAAATGAGTTGAATTCTTTTTTAAAAATGGCAAGCATTGTTAGGCTATTTTTATTTTTTTAGTTTAAATATTCTATTATTATCAAATCGATTGTTTAACTCAGTTATAAATTTAGTGGTTTCCGCAATACTTTGAGGGATTTTTCTAGAAATCAATTCTGGGAAGTGTTTAAAATTAAATTTTCCCATTAGCTTAAACTAATCATTTTTTCAACACTCCATGCATGTGGTTTTGAGTTAAATAACACCTTAGTTTTAGACCAAATTTCATTAAATAATTCAGATTTTCTGTATTCATTTAAATCTTCCTCAGATTCCCAATAACTATAGGTAAAAAAAATAGAAGAATCGTTTTTATCTCTATACAATTCTAATAAATTACAACCAGCGCTTTTTCTTATTTCTTCTTTTTTTTTATTAAAATTAGAAAGGAAGGTTTCTATGTGTTCTTGATGAAAGCTCATCTTTACAATTCTAACTAGCATTTTACTTAATTAAATTCTATGGTTATTGTATCTCTATAACCTAAACCAAGTAGAGTAGAGGCACCCCCAACTGTATTTAAATTACTTCTGTAAATAGCAATTTCTAAATAGCCAGCTGAATTAAAAAGAGCTAATTTACTTCCGTCAAATTGACGAGTATCTGATCTGTTTTCACCCAGAACTTCATTATATTTATTAACTATTTTTGTGAAAGTATATTTTGCTGCAGAAATTTTAAAATTTCTTCCTTTCCCTATTTCAACAAAGAGTTTTTTATTGATATTACTTATAATATTGCCATAATTATCTATATAGATAATTCCTCCTGTAATTATTTTCTGATCCTGGCTAACTTTTGGTTGAATTTCTGTCATTTCCTTAAAAGAGGAGGTTTCTTTTCCAATCACAGTTAAATTTCCACCTCTAGAAATAAAACAAGCTACTTGCACAAAAACATCCAACACAGGAAAGCTACTTTCAATTCTATCATGAATATTAATTTCTACAATTTTTGTAGGCTTAATATCTTTAGTTATCATGCAAATTAAACCATTATCTGGACATACAAAGTAATGGTTGTCTAAAGCTATTGCTATATGTTTGTTTGTGTCGCTTAACTCAGAGTCTACTCCAATAATATGAATGGTTCCATCTGGGAAGCTCTTATACGAGTTTTTTAGAATATACGCAGTCTCTGTAATATTAAATGGTGATATATGATGCGTAATATCAACAATTTTAGCATCAGGCAACTCAGAATATATAGCGCCTTTCACTGCACCAACAAAATGGTCTTTAGTTCCAAAATCGGTTGTTAATGTTATTATAGACATTAAAAATTGGCTGTTAATTAAATGTGTAAAAGTTGCTTAAAAATTTCAAACAAAGCTAAACATTTCTGAAAATTTATTCACTATTTTTAAGTTGTATTATTTAATAATAACCAATAAACTAAAAACATTTGAACGAACGCATCATTGAGCTTACTGAAATTAATCCAAAAGATTTCTTTGGAGCACATAATAGCACTATAGAGCAATTAAAAAGATATTTTCCAAAAATTAAAATAGTTGCTCGAGGATCAAAACTTAAAATCTATGGAGAATCTGATCTTCTTAATGAGTTTGAAAAACGCTTAGAAATGCTTATTAAATATTTTAATCGATACAATAAATTAGACGAGAACAGTATTGAAAGGATTTTAACATCTACAGGAAAAGAAGAAAAGTCTGGCGGAGCAAAAGCTAAAGATATTTTAGTGCATGGTGTTAACGGTAAACATATAAAAGCTCAAACAGAAAATCAAAGAAAAATGGTTTCTATGATGCAGAAAAATGACATGTTATTTGCCGTAGGACCTGCGGGAACAGGAAAAACATATACTGCTGTGGCTATAGCTGTAAAAGCCTTGAAGGAAAAAGAAGTTAGGAGAATTATTTTAACTAGACCAGCAGTTGAGTCTGGTGAAAATTTAGGGTTTCTTCCAGGAGATTTAAAAGAAAAATTAGATCCCTACATGCAACCACTCTATGATGCATTAAGAGATATGATACCTCATGAAAAATTAGAATCACACTTAGAAAAAGGTGTCATTCAAATTGCTCCTCTTGCTTTTATGCGAGGAAGAACACTAGACAATGCTTTTGTAATATTAGACGAAGCCCAAAACACCACCCACAACCAAATGAAAATGTTTTTAACAAGAATGGGTAAAAATGCAAAGTTTGTCATAAATGGAGATCCTGGGCAGATAGATCTTCCCAGAAAACAAATTTCTGGATTAAAAGAATCATTATTAGCATTAAAAGATATAGAAGGTATAGCTCAAATATATTTAGATGACAAAGATGTGATCCGTCACAGGTTAGTAAAAAGTATAATTAGTGCTTATAAAGGTATCGAAACTGATTAATTTTAATACTCTTTAACTACTTTTGCATTTTCCAATTATTTAAAACTTTATGAACACCATAAACGAAACTAATTTTCAATTCCCCAAACAAAAAGAGGTCTACAAGGGCAAAGTTAGAGAGGTCTATAATATTGATGATAAATTACTTGTAATGATTGCTTCAGACAGATTATCAGCTTTTGATGTAATTATGCCCAGACAAATTCCTTTTAAGGGGCAAATTCTTAATCAGATTGCCACTAAAATGATGAAAGAAACAGAAGATTTAGTTCCTAATTGGTTAATTGCCAATCCAGATGAAAACGTAGCTATTGGTCATTTATGTTCACCTTTTAAAGTTGAAATGGTCATAAGAGGCTACCTATCAGGTCATGCAGCTAGAGAATATAAACTTGGGAAAAGAGTTTTATGTGGTGTCCCAATGAAGGATGGGATTAAAGAAAATGGCAAATTTCCAGAACCGATTATTACTCCATCAACAAAAGCCGAAAATGGCGATCATGATGAAGATATTTCTAGAGAAGATATTCTAGAAAAAGGAATTGTATCTGAAAAAGATTATTTGATCTTGGAAGATTACACAAGAAAATTATTTCAAAGAGGAACAGAAATTGCTGCAAAACGTGGATTGATATTAGTTGATACAAAATATGAATTTGGAAAAACAGAAAATGGTGAAATAGTACTTATAGACGAAATTCACACACCAGATTCTTCACGATATTTTTATCAAGATGGATATAATGAAAGGCAAGCTAAAGGTGAAAATCAAAAACAATTATCCAAAGAATTTGTTCGCCAATGGTTAATAGAAAACGGTTTCCAAGGTAAAGAAGGAGATCTTATTCCTACTATGTCAGATCAGAAAATTTCTGAAATTTCTGATCGTTACATAGAGTTATATGAACAAATTACAGGGGATATTTTTATAAAAGCAAATAACTCAAATGTTCTTGAAAGAATAGAGAAAAATACGACTTCCTTCTTAAATAGTTTTTAAATAGTTACTCAATGAAACCAGTAACCATCAAAAAAATAAAAGACGAATTACATTATAAGTCTTCTCAAGAATTGATTGAATTGTGTCTTTTGTTATCTAAATTTAAGAAAGAAAATAAAGAATTACTTACGTACTTATTATTTGATAAAGATGACGAGGAAATGTATATCAATAAGGTGAAAGAATACATAACTTTATTATTTGATGAAATTAACACAAAAAGTTTTTTTTACATCAGAAAAAGTGTGCGTAAAATACTTAAGCTTACAAAAAAACACATACGCTATTCAAAAATAAAGGAAACAGAAGTAGAGTTGTTACTTCACTTTTGCAAAGAACTTAAAAATGTATCACCATCAATATCTAAAAGCCCTCGTTTATTAAATGTATACAACAGGCAGA
>Ga0209119_1000837_pt1 | contig 31600 bp, 26 predicted proteins | sample COG_03_FD_184747 | JGI IMG/M metagenome (GOLD analysis project Ga0209119, IMG submission 184747) | Pelagic Microbial community sample from North Sea - COGITO 998_met_03 (SPAdes) (version 2) | ecosystem: Environmental > Aquatic > Marine > Neritic zone/Coastal water | place: Helgoland, sampling...
CAGTAATTGTAATCTGAATTGTATCCCCAGGAGCCAATTGATAGTTTTTTCCTATGGTATTAAAAAAAAGTAAACTATCATCTTGTGTTTGGTTAAATTCGTTTGAACCATAAATATTTAAATCTTCCCCAATAAGAGCATAAAAATACCTCATTAACATGGATTTTTCATTAATATCTTTTTGGTTATTAGCTTGAGATAAATTTATCTTTGGATTGTTATCTGTGTTTGCTACGTTTTGATTTTCAGATATCTGCTTTTGGTCAACAATGTTTTTGTCTTTTTTTGGAAAATTATTTAGTATTGACGGATTTTCAGTTAACACTTTTTGAAGATTTGCATCATTAGTTGATTGAGCAAAACTTAGCTGCCCCAAGATTAATAAAGTAAAAATTAATACGTTTCTTAAAATCAGAATATTCATAAATTTTCTTTCTTTATTGCATGTCGTATTAATACGAGAGCTGCCCCAAGAAATAATCCTAATACTAGTGAAAGTCCTAAAATTAATGCAGGCCTTGGCGATGTTGGATATAAACTTATTGTAGGGTTTATATATGGCTCTGCAATAAAATGTTTTCCCTTTGACGCAAACATAAGTTTTTCTTCTTCTGTACCAATAAGTTCTGCCAAAGCCTCCCGGTGCTCTCGTGAGCGCGCAGTACGAAGTTTTTCTTTGTAAAAGGCTAACGGCTCTGTCGAAAAACCAATATAACGCTGTCTCATAATTTTATCACTTGCTTTGGTTGCTTCAATGATAAGTGATAACATCAATTCCGGTTTTGATGTTTCACTTGTAAATTTTAAAAATCCAGTTTCTTTATCTTCGCCTATTTGAATATTTTCTTTAATAAAAGTAGCAAGTCTCCTTGGATTAGGAGGCATATAATTTACATCTATATTTCCAGTTAATAATTTTTTAGCATCACTAGCAAAAATCTGAATTTTACTTTTCGGTGGTCTTGAATAATTATTGAGTGTCTCATCCCATTCAGATCTAAATATCTCTCTAATAATTTTTTTATTTTCAAAGATTATTTCTGAAACTTCTGGCGCAGTTATGAGTTCTTTAAATATATTAAAATCATTGCCTGAACTGGTTGGCAATTGAATGCCCGCAAGGGATGCAAAACCACCCAACCCAGAGAGTGATGGGCTATTTTTTGTTTCACCCACAGGTTTTACATTATATTCAACAGAATATTTTCTTTCCGCAAATTGAAGGTAAAAAGACGCAAGAAAAACAGATATAATCGAGATAAGAATTATATAAATTTTGCCCGCCCAAAGTGTAAAGAATAAATCCCTTAAATCAATTTCATCATTTAATTCGTTTTTTTGGATCATGAGTATAAATTCAATATCTTAGTTAGTTATTTGATACCTATTAAATCATATAATGAAAAGTATAATTTAAATTATACAAACAGCTGCCTATCCCTGTGTGCCCATTTTGAAACTTATTAATTCTAGAGACAAATTGTTTGTGCCATTTTTAATATTATCATCATACTTTTTATATAAATAACTTTAATCGAATTTATAATTTGAGGCTATATACTTAATAGCCTCAACATAACCTTGAATATTACCACAATCAAATCGTTTACCATTTAAAAGTACTGTCTCAACCCTATTATTTTCTGCCTGCTTGTTGATAGAATCCGCAAGCTGAATTTCACCTCCAACACCAATAGACTGATTTCTTAATATATCAAAAATATCAGGTGTAAGGACATATCGACCAATACTGGCTGTGTTTGAAGGTGCATTTTCAAAGTTTGGTTTTTCTATTAGACCTGAGACCAATCCTGTTTTATTATTTGGCACAATGACACCATATTTTGATATATCAGGGCCATCAACTTTCATGACACTCAATTGAGACTTACCAGTTTTTTCATATCCACTGATAAGATCTGACGTAATACCGTTACCGCTGTATGTTAAAAAATCATCAGCTAAGAGCAATGCAAACGGCTCATTGCCCACAACTCGCTCAGCGCAAAGAACTGCATGGCCAAGCCCTAATTGTTCTTTTTGCCTCACAAAAACACACTCTACACCTTCTGGTAAAATATTTTTGACCATGTCAGCAATTTCATTTTTACCTTTCGAGCGCAAAGCCAATTCAAGTTCGTTATTGCCATCAAAGTGATCTTCAATTGCACGTTTATTACGACCAGTAATGAATATTAATGTATCCAAACCTGCAGCAATAGCTTCTTCAGCAGCATATTGTATAAGTGGCTTATCTATGATGGGTAAAAGCTCTTTAGGCATTGCCTTGGTCGCAGGCAAAAACCTTGTCCCTAATCCTGCTGCTGGAAAAACTGCTTTTCGAACCTTCGATTCCATTTTAATTAATCCTTTATTTGAGAACTAAACTTGTTAAAAAAATTTAATAAGATTTTATATTTTCCAATATAGTTATCATACGTATTAAGCAAATTTTTAATAATTTTAATTACACATATATTTAGCATATCGGAAGCCCCAAGTCCCTGTTCACCAAAGGGTTTCCAGTTGGCTGGGAATATCTAATTTTAAGACGTATACTTGCGCCCAGCGTGCAGCACAGCTACACGCTGGGAATGCGCAAATATCTCGACATCCACCTCACCGTGGTCGTGACGACCGTCCTAACCGCAGCGATGCTCTGGCCGATAGAGGCGCCCCCCCAGCGCCCAAGGGGGCCGACACGCTGGAACACTTCATGGCCTTCGTGGCTATTGCATTCCCGCTGGCCCGCACTGGACGCTTAGGCCTGCTACCAGTGTTTATTGGCGCAAGCGCATTTGGCGCCATTATTGAGCTGATACAGCCCACCTTCAACCGCAGCGCAGACCTGAACGACTGGGCAGCAGATACGTTCGGCGTGCTTATTGGAATTGGCCTTGGCTTAGCATATCGCCGCCTCAGGCGGCACCGGTCTTAAGGGGCGCTTGTCCCCCTAAGTTGCACTCAAAACTTTATTGGTCATTTCAGCTATGGCGCAAGTTCGCGACATAAGAGATCGCCGCCAAAAAACTATCCACGGAGCCACATTCAAAGCACAGGGCCGCTGAGTGCACAGCGTTCACGTTGCCCCGATGAACTTGGATGTTAATCGCGTCGGCCAGTTGTATCTCTCCGCCGCTACCCGCGGGCAAGCCTCGCAGCACTTCAAAGATATCTTGCGTAAGGATGTAGCGCCCAATCCAGGCCGTATCTGAGGGCGCCTTGTCAAATCTGGGCTTTTCCACAATACCCGCAACTGCGCCTGGAGTGTCGCCACGTATGATCACTCCATATTTGGAGATGTCAGCACCGGGCACTTGCATGACAGATAATTGCGTTTGGCCGGTGGAATTTTCAAATCAAAAATGTACTTCCGTTCCTCAATTGAAACGATTTGCACAAAAAGCATGTCGTCCATTACTCCGAAGCGGAAGCTGTATTTGGCACTGCTGATTTTGATTTAAAATCAATTTTGAGGTCGCGTCGGCGCTCTTCCAATGTCCCAATGCGGTCCGAGTGCGTCTGGAAAACATTGCCTCTTTTGTATTGGTCAGCGAGTATTTCTTCTACATGTTTGTTTGATAGCATCGATATATAGATCACAAACAATTTCTTGGCGAAATTCATTTTCTATCTTCTCCCGACCCCTTGCACCCATAGCTTGGCGGGCCTCATAAGGTAACTTTAGCATCAATTCGATCTTCTGAGATAAATCAGCATAGTCCCTAGGCTTACATAAAAAGCCAGACACACCGTCCTCAACAACTTCTCTACAACCTGGAACATCGGTCGCTACTAGCGGCCGACCCATTGCTGCCGCCTCTAACAATACCCTAGACGTACCCTCTCTATAGGAGGGGAGAACTATACAGCTAGCCTTCTCAATGAATTTTGTAACATCATCTGTCTCTCCCAAATACTCAATGAACCCCTCATTTTTCCAAGCCTCAACCTCATGTTTTTTTATTGCTGTTCTATTTTGAACGCCGAGCGGCCCTAACAATTGAAATCGAGCATTCGAATATTTGAGTTTGATAGTTTTTGCAGCCTCCACAAACTCTCCTATACCTTTATCCCTGAGCATGCGGGCGATTAATAAAAAAGTAATTTCAGGACTATTTGGGAGAGCTGAGTGGGTAAATTTATCTATATCCACACCAGAGCCAGGGGTATATCTGCATACTTTTTTGTCAACTAATTCATGCTGAACAAAAATATCTCTATCGTCAATATTTTGAAAAAATACTACCGAAACTGATGAAAGTGCAAATCGATATAACTGCTTAACAACTTTCGTGATCCAGTTATCAGTAATGAATGCTGTTCCAAGACCAGTGATCATAACTACCGATTGAATCTTTAATATTTTTGCTGCGATCGAACCATAGATTACGGGTTTAATGGTAAAAGTTAAAAGTATATCGGGTTTAAACTGTATAAGGAGTCTCACCAAATCAACAATTGTGAAAAAATCCACAAAGGGGTTAACACCTTTTCTAGATATAAATAGCGGCTCTATATTATCAACTTCCAATCCAATTTGATTTTCATAGCCATCAAATTCTGTCAAAACTATGACCTTATAACCCTCCGCTTTAAGACGCCTAATTAGCGACATTCGGAAGTTATATATAGTCCAAGCATGATTTGAGCAGATTATAACCGTTTTGCTTGAAGCTCTTTTCATCCTAACTCCCGATAGTTTGTTGTTGTTCGAAAATATTTAACTTTAGGCTATAGCTTTTGATTTTCAAGCCATGACTGAAACATTAAAATATTCCATATCTGGCTGGACCAGTTTTTAGAACCATTCAAATGCTCCATCCAAATCTTCCGTACTTTTTGAGTAACAAAGTAGCCCTCACAATCCAATCTTTTCTCATTCAATTGGCTCTCAGCCCAATCTTTGAGCGGCCCCCTAAGCCAGGAATCTAGCGGAATACCAAAACCCATTTTTGGTCTTTCTATAAGGTCTTTAGGGACATACTTATAAAGAATATCCCGTAAGATGGATTTCGATTTTCCACCATATAAATGCATATTAATTGGGACCCTAAACGTTGCTTCAACAAGCTCATGATCCAGAAAAGGAACTCTGGTCTCTAATGAAACACTCATTGAAGCACGGTCAACTTTAGTCAAAATATCATTAGGCAAATATCCCAAAAGATCTTTGAGCATCATAGAACGCTTAGTCCCTAACTCTTTATAAGTCTCATTCAAAGTTAGGCTATATGGATCTGTCCCACCAATAACCCATTCCGATGGATTTTTAAAATCTGATATAAGATCAGTGTATAAATCATCAACTGAATTTGCTGCCAGTACTCCAGCCACCTTCTGTACTTTCTCTGCAAGCCTAGCAGAAGACTTTCCAGCCAATGATAAGGACTCACTCATGTCCCAGACTCGACTCGGCATAGTCACTAGTAGATTTGCCAACACATTTTTCCCTGATGAAGGCAGGAAGTTCAGCTTGTGCCATAAATCGTCTGCAAAATTATAACGGTTATAACCACAAAATAACTCATCGCCAGCATCACCTGATAGGACTACAGTTACATCTTTTTTAGCTAATATACTTAACAAAATAGTTGGAATTTGCGAGGAATCTGCAAACGGTTCACCATAAATTCTCGATAAATCTGGGATAAGATCTAAACCATCCTTGGAGGAAACATATAATTCAGTGTGATCAGTACCCAAATGTTTGGAGATCTTTTTTGCATAAATTGCCTCATTGTAAGACTCCTCTTCAAAGCCAATTGTAAAAGTCTTAACCGGTTTAATTGATTGGCTTTGCAGCAACGTAGTAATGATCGAGGAATCAATACCGCCTGATAAAAATGTTCCAAGAGGAACGTCAGAGATACTTTGTCGATTAACCGCTTTTACAATCTTAGACTCAATAAAGCTAGAGAGATCATTAAAATTTGAGCTTATAGGGCTATTAACTCCAGCTGTAAGAAGACACCCCGCATCCCAATAACGTGTTATTTTTGGAGACATCTGATCTTTTGAAATATTCAAATAACAACCAGGGTTCAATTTATTAAAGCCCTCATAAATACAATGAGGCGCAGGAACACAACTGTGACGTAAGAATAGACAAAGTGCATTTCTATCGACTACTGGATTAAAATTTGGATATGCTTTGAAAGACTTAAGATCTGAACCAAACAGAAATACTCTATCTTTACCGGAACCTTCCCAGCCATAGTAAAGTGGTTTTTCACCAATTCTATCCCTTGCTAGTGTCAGCGTTTTTGACACGTTATCCCATAAAGAAAAAGCAAACATACCCACTAAATTAACTAATGTTTCTTGAATACCCCAATTATCAATACATGCTAATAAAGTCTCAGTATCAGAATTGCCCTTCCAAATCAAAGGGCCTAGCTCTTTTTTAAGTTTTTTTCTAAGATCTAAATGATTGTAAATCTCACCATTAAAAACAACTGTGTACCTCAGAGATGCAGATAACATCGGCTGATGTCCCGCTGGACTAAGGTCTAATATAGACAATCGTCTATGGCTCATACCCACTCCATCGTTCTTCAAACACCATGAACCACTAGAGTCTGGTCCGCGTGTAATGATTTCTTTGGCCATTGCCACTAGAGTGGAGTCTGCTAACTCTCTATTTGTTGCTAGCTTACCTCCCAAAAAACCTGCAAAACCACACATACAAAATTTCCTTACAATAAGTTTCAAAATAAGTGTTTTTCAACCAAAAAATTCTGACTATAATACTAATTACTGTTATGTATATACCAGGGCATTACTTTGGCTAATCCTGCAGATAAGTTGTATGTCGGTGAATATCCGAGTATTTTCTTCGCTTTACTAATATCTGCCTGAGAATGTTTAACATCCCCAGCGCGAAAGTCTTGGTAAATAGGCCGCTGTTCGATATCAATTCCATTTTTCTGCAAATTTTCTTTAATAAGTTCAAATAATTTATTGAGGGATGTTCTATCACTGTTAGCCACATTAAAAACATTATCTTTACAATTTTTTGCTGCGGTAGCCGCCAAGATATTCATTTGTACTACATTTTTAATATAACAAAAATCTCGACTAGTCAGACCATCGCCATTAATTCGAACTTCATTATTATCTATAAGGGCTTGTGTCCATTTAGGGATAACGGCGGCATAGGCTCCTTCTGGATCTTGTCTTTGACCGAAAACATTAAAATATCTGAGTCCTATACTCTTAAAACCATAAGTACGCGCATAGACAGATGCATATAATTCATTAACATACTTTGTAACTGCATATGGAGAAAGTGGGCTACCAATCTTATCTTCCACCTTGGGAAGATCTGGATGATCTCCGTATGTAGAACTACTCGCAGCATAGGTAAAACTATCGACCTTCGCCTTGCGCGAAGCCTCTAGCATATTCAAAAAACCTGTAATGTTAGCGGCATTTGTCTTCACTGGATTTTTAATAGATCGCGGGACACTGCCAAGCGCAGCCTGGTGAAGAACATAGTCAACATTATCGACCACACTCTCACAAATATCATAATCGCATATGTCCCCTTTGACAAAAGAAAACCTTTTCCATCTGTCAGGTGAAACCAATAGCTCGACTTCTCGTAAATTTTTCACATTGCCGGTAGCAAAGTTGTCAATACCTATAACTTCTTGATCTAAATTTAATAGTTCTTCTAATAAATTTGATCCTATAAACCCTGCTACTCCAGTAACTAGCCATCTCTTACTATCGCTATATAATTTCTTTTTAACACTGTCGTATGACATAGAAAACTCCTAAAGGCGTAAAATGTTGTTTGATAATGGGAAGGTATATTTAAGATCATAAATGACATGATTAGCTAGACAACATTTAGATATCTCGTCAATACCGATATCTTTGAATTGGTCATGAGCTACTGCAACTATAACTGCGCTGTACTTTTCCCGATCAAGGTCGGTGACTAAGGAGACGTCATATAAATTTACCGCCTCAATTCTGTCTACCCAAGGATCAAAAACATCAACCTCGATCCCATATTCACGCAGCTGATGATATATATCTGCCACCTTCGTGTTCCGAATGTCGGGGCAATTTTCTTTAAAGCTAAAACCCATTATTAAAACTTTCGATCTAGTGATATCAATTTTTTTCTTCAATAATGTTTTTATCAACTGACTAGTCACATATTGACTCATCCCATCATTTATACGACGGCCTGATAGAATTATTTCAGGATTATAACCAAGAGATTGAGCTTTGTGAGTTAAATAATAAGGATCAACTCCAATACAATGACCTCCAACCAAACCTGGGCGAAATGGTAAAAAGTTCCACTTTGAGCCAGCTGCCAACAGAACCTCTTCAGTGTCAATATCTAACATATTAAAAATCATAGCCAATTCATTAATCAGGGCAATATTAATGTCCCGCTGCGTGTTTTCAATCACTTTAGAGGCCTCCGCCACCATTATGGAACTAACGGGGAAAGTTCCAGCAGTGATTACTAGAGAATATAGCGCATCAACAAATTTAGCGATGTCTAGTGTCGAACCAGAAGTAACTTTAATAATATCTGGTAATCGATGAGTCTTATCACCTGGGTTAATACGCTCTGGACTATACCCCACGTAGAAATCCAAATTAAATTTAAGCGATGACGCAGCCTCCAATATAGGGACACAAATTTCTTCTGTTGCCCCAGGATAAACCGTAGACTCGTATATAATTACACTGTTCCTCTTAATCATATCTCCAACAAGCCGAGATGCATGCTCTAACGGCACAAGGTTTGGTTGATTATTACTGTCAACTGGCGTAGGCACTGTAACAATAAAAACATTGCAATCGCTAAGATCTGCCTGCTGATCTGTAAAATACAGGTTATCAAGTTGGTTCAGAGAACTTGAGTCCATCTCAAGCGTAGAGTCTATTCCTTGCCTTAACTCATGCACTCTAACAGAGTTAATATCAAAACCTACTACATTTTTCACTTTTGAAAACTCGACAGCCAGAGGCAAGCCGACATAACCTAGCCCCACAATAGCGATTTTTATATCATCTATATCCATACTCTTCCCCTGATGTAAACTTTTAATATTCAGTGCTAAATCTTTAGTTATCGCCCCCAATGGATAATTTTTTCCAACAATTTCCAAGGGAGTGGTATGACACAAATAATTGCTAATTGCAGTGATTTCCAGATTATCGTAGGTCCCAACAATAATAGTTTAAGGGCTCTAATTCTCTCCCCTTGTTCGAGAGCATCAAGCGCGATCCACAAATTAGCCTTCGCTTTAGCATGTTTAAATGCTTTCATTTTTTGACCAGTCAGATCAGCAGCAGCACTACGGGTCATGAAGTACTTCACAGACAGCATAGCTTCTTCACCAGTTGTTAGATATCGAGTGCCAGTAGATAAACTATTAGCGTGAACGCGATATTTGCAAAGTACTGAGGAGAGCAAACAAATATTTTTATCTTGAGCGATAGTCATAAATAACTTGTAGTCTGGACAGTAACTCATCCTTTTATCGAAATTCAACTGTTTACCTCTCATATACTCAATATCTATCGCCACAGTAGGCATAAATATTTGATAATTTCTCAAAAGGCTTATAAACACACCATCACTTGAAACCTTAGGAATGACAGTTTTAATGCGCCTACTATGCTCATCAATAATATCGATACCTCCCGAAATCAGTACTACGTTTTTTTTATTAAAAATATCGAATTGTATCTGCAACTTTTCTGGATAAAACACGTCATCAACATCAAGGAAACATAAATATTTACCAAGACACAGATCAACGGCTTTCGCTCTTGCCTCACCCAAATTTGTGGGTTCTTTAGCCTGATGTATTTTAAGTTTCAAGTCATACGATTTAGCTATTTCGAGGCTAGAGTCAGTTGATCCATTATCATAGAAAATGATCTCCCAATCTTTAAAACTTTGGGCGTATATTGAATCAAGCGCCTCTCTTAGATAGCGCTCACCATTTTTACAATTTACAACAATCGAAAAAAATGGCTGCATAGCTTTCGTATCCTTTTTATTTGACTAGTGCCCGTAGAATTAGCATCGACGATTCAAACCATAGAGGCTAGATTTATTACGTTTTCATATTTCATTTTCAAATCTGTTATAGGTCAGTCGTAAATAAATTGAAAACATAAACATTTAAAAATATTTATTAGTTTTAGTTTTGTTTAAGTTTTACAAATAATAATTATTCTCCCACACCATGAAGCTAATTAAATATTCGACGTTTTAATATGAATCAACATTTGAAACCCCATAATCTCTCATGACTATCTGGAGGAACTCCTACTGTGTAAATAAGTTGTTCTATGCCGAGTCGTTGACCAGAGTTCTTTATATATAAAATATGTGAATTGACATTAAACTTCAGATTTACACACAATATGTCTCTAAAGAAGCCATTCTCAAATATGTTATGTTGACATGAGCCTACTGAGATTTTTTCGATATAAAGCTCCGTTAAATATATTGTCTAAAACATATATCATCGTAAGTGCAAAAATCGCATAAACCACCCCTAATAGAAGAATTACCCAATGTAAACTTAAATTCAAACCTATTATAAAATCCCCTAAATTTTTAGAAACCATACCGATCACAATCACCATTACTACAAAAGAGACTAATTTCACTACACTTGAAACTCCAGGATCTTTACCCACAATCTGAAGATAGCAATACCCATGCGAAAGTATGTACACAACTAAAAACTTTGCTGCCAAAGCAACATCACCTCTATTACCAATTTCCTCTGCAAAAAATTTGATCACAATATAAAATAATAGCAGCCCTAAGACTTGCGCTAACATCTGAGCTGAGGCATATTTCTTAGTCTTAGCGAGCGCAAAATAGCAAGCAGCCACCAACTGGCCTACCGCTTGAACTGGAATGTACAAAGAATAAACTATCTGAACTGTTGCAGCTTCTAAATACTCGCTTCCGTACAAAAATAAAATCACTTCCTCTGAAAAGAAAAGAAAAAAACCAGCAATAACCGAGGTAACCAGGAATACCAATTCCACACCCGAGATGATCAATTCTTTTACTTCAGCAAGTTTTCCAAGCGAGCTAAGCTCTGAAATTTCTCTTGAAATGATATTCAAAAATCCGGATGTTACCACAATACAAATTAAACCCAAACGGACTGCTATAGCATAAAACCCTGCCTGTTCTTCACTCCCATACGCCAACAGCAGGACCTGCTCAAAAGAAATAATCACAGAACTCATTAATAGATATGGGACCAACGGACGACAATATATCCATAGTTTCAGCAGATGATCGCGATAAGTAACCTTGGCTTTGATGTCAAATATTGGCACGAATTTTTTAAATAGAAATATTGCAAAGAAGACATTCGAAACATTCTGGAAAAGCAAAAATCGCAAAAAGAGTTCTTGGGAGTATCCTTGCTCCATGATCATTAGTAAAAAAATACAATGTGTGCAATAGGACACGGCTTCAACAGCATTCCCGATCCAGCTACGCCGACCAAGATCAGCAAGCATCGTAGTCGTATTAAGCATGGACTTTTGGGACATCAATCCTGTAAAAACAAGAATGGCTAAACCAAAACTGAAATACTGGCTTGCCTCTTTGTATACGTCTAAATTTAGATAAAGAACGTATGTGAATATTAATCCCAGAATCACCTGGGATACAAAAATAATTATATATAGAGAATAAAATGATTTTGGCTGTGCTGCAGAGCTCGTAGTGTAAAAAAAAGCTCTTTGAAGACCTGAGTCTAAAACACCCCATAGTTGTAATGCGATCACACCAAAAACAGCGTAAATACCAAATAATTTTGGTCCAAGAAATCTAGCCAGCATAATACTTAGTAGGAAAAGAAAAAATCCCTTAATAACCTGCGATCCAGTATTTTTTAATCCTCTGTTTAATATGTTCATAAACTTTCAACAATATATTTTATTACGTTAATTTCAAAAAACAATGTACTTTATAAATAATAAAGACTTTTACACAGCACAGCAAAAATTAAAGTTCAGATTTAAATTTTCACATCAATAAGTTAAATTCTAATTACTGTATTCATATCTTTTTATCTCTTAGCCCTCGAGCTAATGATGCAACACACTGAAGAGCAAAAAAGAGTACCAGAAAAAATATTGCACGCTTAAAGCCTTTTTCAATGAAACTATCTAAACCTAGATTAAAGAAATACTCGTTGACCATAATAATAAAATAAGACACAACAATGAAGGTTCCTATTCCCGCATTTTCGAGCATTTTCCCACAATGCCTTAGTAAAGCGGCCATTGTACATGTAATAAGTACTCCAGCCCACTGAAATAGGCCGTAAGATAGTCCCAACCAGCCATAGGCATAACCTACTAAATGACCATTATGCTCAATAACTTCTTTACCCCAAAATTCTGGCAATCTAACTGATGAAGGCAAAGTGGATCTTCCATCAATGAAAGAAAACATCTGACTCAGCATTCCTCTAGGTTGGTCAGCAAGCAATATTTGATTTATCGTATCAAAATCTGAGAGCGCAAAGTACAGTACAGCGCTGTTTTGGAAAAACCGCATAACTAACAAAAATAATAGTTGATTAGATTCACCAGTCCGCAATAAGTTTCCTAAAAACCCAGTCAGTAGAACAAATAACAGTACACCAAAAACCTTACCAAATCTAAATCGGAAATGACTACCAGCCATTGGAAATGTCAACACAAACAAGCTTAACAAAGTAAACATAGTAGACCTTGAACCGACTGCTAGCCCGCTGCCAAGTAGCAAAATAACCAAACAAATAATATTTATTTTTTTAGCACTATTAGAGAGGATGGCTAAAAGTAAATATATATAGACGCTCAGTTTTAGTGGGCCTATAAAGTATGCAATAAATACAATTATTCGCGGCCGAGAACTAGTAGAATTAGTTTCGGGCATTCCGTATAAAACACTAATTAAAAAATCTACTATAAGAGCACTATAGGCCATCAAAAGTAGTAATTGCCCCCATTTTTGGTGGCTCCTAAATGCAGATTGCACGATAGCATTTCTGTTAATGTGTCTCTGGCCAGACAAGACTATGATCCAAAAAAAAGCCATAGAAATTATAGAAAATAATAAACCCTCAAGATAAGTTTCAGGTTCGATTAGCCTAAGCATAAAATAGTCAAAAGCAGTAAATTGACTTGCCAAAAAAAGGTACAAGTTCGGTATCACTATTGTTAATATAGAAAAATAAAACAAAAGTAGTGAAGAAGACTTTATATAGTACATTATTAAATACCAATCAATCTATCATGAAAAATATGAATGCACAAAGAAGGAGGGTTTACAATAACAAATTTACTTTTTAATTATCTATTATGGATTGAAAGAGCCTCAAGTACTGCAGTCTCTACCTTTTTATCATTACTCATAGTTGAACATAAATATTCTTTGATGTATCCTTGATATGCATTCACGTTTCTCATTTGGTTGAATTGCAAAAGCTTACCTGAAACGGCTTCATCAACAGTGATTACTTTGCCATCAAGTTGGTTAGCTAAGTTGTGAATGCCAGCACGATAGTCCAACTCACCGGACTCTACATCTAAGAAAACTATCGGCTTTCTTGCAATAACCGCAAAACTAACAGCCGTACTCTTGTGAGTTAGTACTAACTTGCATTGGTCAGACAAAATCAACTCTCTAGTCCTATCAAAAATGACACTTCTCTTTTCAAATTCATTACCCCTTTCATAACTTGATTTTGGATGCGCCGCTATAATTACTGGAACCTTATAAAATTTCTCAAATGAGTCAAAAAAACTGCTTAATTCAGAGAAATAATATTCTCCATTTTCGGGCAACACACCCGAATAGTTTTTAAGAAGATCTCTATCAGGGTGGTAAGGCTCGTACTCATCCAAAAATACTGCGAACTCGCAATCAGTTTCGTCATCCCAACATCTCATGTCACTTAAAGATTCTTTTGCCAAAGACCAGTCACAACTGACTCCTGCTATCTGCCTTTTTGACATAAAACACTCTGGCATTGCGAGAAGCGCATTACCACCATAAATAAATAAGTTTGGCCGAAAGATGGCAAAATAGAGTATCTTTGCAAGTCTAACAATTATCGAGCGAACACGTAATCTTAATTGTGACAAACTGTATCCAAATAAACCTTTAACTAAAGCTTTATTTATCGACTCTGGAATGGGATTTGGAATCCAATATCCCCAAGAAATTCTATCCTGCGATAGAATCCAAAACTGCAAAGCAGCAGGTAAAGGTCCCATATGAAGTGATAAGAAAATACGATTTGTCTTAGAATTATTCTCGAACTTCTTCTTCCAACCTGCTTGCTGCAAATCTTTTCTCGACAACAAGAACACAGTATTTCCATTTGCTTCTATTTCAGCAATTTTATATCTCTGCACATCCCTTTCTGACCAACTAGAAACCGAATAGAGAATTAATTCTGATTTACGCTTATCGGATACCACAAAAATTACTTCCTGATAATCAGAAAAAAAGTATCAAAAAAACCAGACGCAATTAGTTCTTTTTTATAAGCCTCATTTAGATTATCGCCAAAAACATGAGAAAACTTCCCTTGTCCTCCTGGGATGCCATACTGAAGCCAAGTCATATGATTAGAAATATCATATCTTTGCTCTGGAATTACCTCGTAGTCGGTAATTCCAAGATCCGCCATTAGATAATCAATCGATTCTGGCGTGAAGTAGTAGTGATGAGCAATTGACCAATAAAATTCTTCAAATTTAGGGATATTAAAAAAGGATGTAAGTGGATCAGTTGCTGATGGTACTTCACAAAATATAACTCCTCCCGGACGTAATAGATCGAGCTTCTGTTTAATAAATCTTCGCGTATCCGATATATGCTCTAAGACGAAAAAATGGCAAATCACATCAAAATAATCAATATATTTTTCTGGTAAGTCTTTTATGTCTTTAAAGATCTCATATTTTTTCTCCCTTAGGTAGCCTGAAAAGCCGCCAGAAGGCTCAACACCAACAACGGTCATTCCTTCTTTGCTAAATTTATCCAACATGAAGCCAGAACTGCAACCGATCTCAAGAAGCTTACCATCAGTATCACAAAATCTCTCCATAGCGCGCCATCTTCTCAGAACGTTGTCAACATTGGATGCAACATGCTCCTTAGGGCCACTCCAATCAACATCTAATCCTGATCGGACCTCCATGTATTTCTCAAACTCTTCAGCATAAAACTCAGCCTCCTTGTATTCGTCCAATGGAGGCCACATATATATTATTTTGCAATGATCGCATTGATAGAATGCTTTTTCCCTATCCTTGTCTCCAAAAACAATTGGTGCAGTGATATGCTGTGATTTTCCCTCACGGGAACAGAGTCTACATTTAGTCATACTTACCTCGAAAATTAAAATCTATAATGATTTGATGAATTTTTTGACTCCAGATTTAATGTCAACAAAGTCAATTTTACCTAACTTTTGAGTTAAGCGAGTATTATCGCCAACAATACCAAACTGATCACCTGGCGTACCCTCAGTATAATCAACGGCAATTGACTCTCTGTTCAGACCCAGCTTTATAACGTCAATTAATCTAGAAACCTTTGTCTCCACTCCAGTACAGACGTTATAAACCTCCGAACCCACCAACGGTTTTTTTACAAACCGTCCAAATATATATGTTACATCATCGATATAAATTAAATCTCTAAAGCGATCTGGAGCACCTTTTACAACAATACGGCTCCCATTCAAGGCTTGAGCCAAATAGATACTTGCCATTCCTTGCTTTAGATTCGTCATATTTTGCCCAGGTCCGTATGTATTGAATAACCTTAAAGCTACAGATGAAATTCCATATTGCTGGAATATTCGAAGGTAATTTTCACTTGCTAGCTTACCCACCGCATACATAGAAATAGGTTCTGTAGGATGCGATTCGTTAACAGGGAAATTGTTAACTGCCCCATAAACTGACATAGAACTAGCAAAAATAAAATTCTTACACGATATTTTTCTAGCATATTCTAATAAATTAAGAGTGCTTACACAGTTATCTTTCAAGTCCTGAACTGGGTCGTCAAATGAAATCTCTCCAGAACTTTGCCCAGCAAGATGAATTATCGTATCGAATATTTTCCCAGACAATTGCTTCGTTTCATAAATCGTAGAATCAGCGCAATCACCAAGAATAAAATCAACAGAGTTTGGGATATTGTTGGCGTCACCAGTTTTAAAATTATCAATGCCAACAATTGAGTACCCCTCTAAAAGTAAATATTTCGCAAGTTTTGATCCTATAAAGCCTGCAACCCCTGTTATTAATATATTTTTCAACGTTTTAAATTCCTTTTTCGGAAAAAATCTTTCTAAATGTGCAATCAACCGACTCGAAGCAAAAATCAACTGAACTAGCCCCAGAAATCTCAGCCGTGGAATAAAAGGCTATAGCGTTCAACATATCTTCAGTTGAAGAAACATAGCGTACCAGACTCGTTTCTTGGGGGCTAGCAAAAGGGAGTCTGTCAAGCTCAAGCTTTACAACCAACGGTAATTTTAAGTAATTACAGTCAATGCCTGCAGACGTGTACGAATTAACAATCGCAACCACAGGCGTTTTAGCTTCCCTTACATACCCGATCCAATCATCAAGATATTCATTCGCATAATTAGCTGATAAAGGCTTGGTGCATTTAGGATGAGTTTTAATTTTGACCTCTGTTTTCACTGGACTGTTTTCTAAAGATCGATAAACAAACTTCATAAAAGCTTCGTTTAACTCTTTCGAATACGATAAAAAAACAATAACAACAAATTTTTCAATGTTTTGCCCAAAATATAAGTCCGGCCCAAGCTCTCTGATAGTTTCAAATCTAAAATATCTTAAACTTCTTATAACTATTTTCGAGGATGACGTATTATCGATACCTTCGAGGGTCTTACAGTCAGTTTCAGTGTTGACTAGAAATTGATCTGGTGACACATGTTTAGGGAAATTCTGCCCCCTAATTAGACGAAGGTCCCATTCCCTCGCTATGGTATGCAGATAGCCAGCCACTTTAGCAGTGGAGGTTTCCCTAAAAGCAGCCAAAGCCGCGACCTCCCAAGCATAGTTTTCACACGCATAAATGACTTGTCCTTGACATTGTATTTTAGAAAATAATTTTTTGAACAGGTGATAGCAAATAATATCTCTTACGGCCTTTTGGTCAAAACAACCACTGACTAGCCTCGGAAATAAGAAGTCCAATACACCTTCCGAAATTTCTATTTTTTCTGCTTTAAAAAAGCGCCACAAACCAAAAAAATAATCTCTAACAACTAGAAAAAAAACCTCCCAATCAAAAAACGAATACAGAAGTAAATGGGGGCTGTCGCCAGCTGATTTTATGAATTTGCTAGGATTCGATTTATATCCAAATGACTCCTTAACCGGCAGATGAATTGAAATTATTTTTTTTTCCTTCAACTCGGTTGCTTCAAAAAAATCTCCCCAAATAGGAGAGTTTATATTTTTGCCATTTAGTATGTCAACACTTGAGACATCAAGGTGATCTATCACAAGAAGATCGCAATTTTGATATTTGTTATCGACTGCACGATACCTAAACCAATAAATAGATGAGTAATACACAAGCCCAGCAAACCCTCTAATAAAAGAATGAATAAGGCTATAAATCTTGAATACTGTTTTTGGTACCGCAAGACGACTCCGCTTAATTGTTACAATAAAGTTCTCTTGCAAAAATAAGGCCTCAATCATATCTATCATACGATTGTTGTTGCCAGTTATCGACACCTCCGAAATTAAATGATGTTTGGCTACCTTTATCAAAGCTAAGCAACGAACAATATTATCATAATCTTTAACATCATCAAAATTTGTAGCCTCAACTACGCAATGACACCAGCCATAAGGAAATCCTGTACTATTAGATTTGTCTTCATATCCTTTAGCTACTGCTTCTTTCAAATTAGCTATCGAGTGCTGAAGGTCTTTGCTGTGTTGCTTAATGACCTGTAGTAAGTTTATATTATTTGTATGTAAATTTTCACTGTTAACAAACCTATCAGTTACTCTGATGTTGATATCATTTTTTATTACATCAACATACATAATGCTGGTATTGTCAATTGTGTCGTTCATTTCATATTTACCTCTGCAAACATCGCAAAAACGTTTGATTAATATCTAAATGGTAGTAGTTGAAACACTGGATCCAATTCATGATTTTTGTATTTAACACGTAAATTCAATTAGAAATGGCAATATTAATCAGACATCAATAGTCTAACCCTGAACAAATCATCAGGAGTATCTACAGCAACACTACCTTTTTCAACTTCTATCATCTGCACTGGGATATCGGCATCTAAAAATCTTAAAATTTCAATATCTTCGTACATTTCATTAAGGCTTTTCTCTTTTTGTTCTGCAAAAAATTTTAAATGGTCTCTACCAAAACCATAAATACAAACTTGTTTGAATTTAGCATGCGAGAAAAGGCTTTTATCGCTCGGAACACCCATCCTAGACATATATAATAATTTAGACGATTTGGATAAAACAACCTTTGGAATCGTTGGGCATTCTCTTTCGTCAGGTTCAATATCACAAAAACAGTTTAAAACATTAGTGCAATCTTTCATCATCATTTTATATATATCAGACACATGACTGGGGCGGACCATAGGCTCGTCCCCTTGAACATTGACTAAAAAATCGAGATCAAGTGTATCATTAACTTCAGCTAATCGATCAGTACCGGTAAGACAGTTCTTTGCAGTCATAACCACCTTGCCTCCAAATTTTTGAACTGCTGACTTAATCAAATTAGAATCTGTAGCGACATAAACTAAGTCTTTTCCTACTGCCTCAGCACATTTTTCAAAAACATGTTGGATCATAGATTTTCCGTTAATATCTACTAACGGTTTTCCAGGAAATCGGCTAGACTCATATCTAGCAGGAATCACAACAGCACCTTTGTTCATAATACTGGCACCTCTAAGCAATGCTGAAAATACTTTAAATTGTTTGACTCACAAAACGATACAAGTGATTGCGGATCCGCAGAATGTTTTGTCACTCCACAAAAATCAACTCCACATACCATAGATGCTCTAGCATCTTGAACCGCATCGCCATAAAAAGTGCATCTAGTATTCTTTGATATCCCTAACACTTTCATGATATTCTCCACTTTAGATGTTGGGCCTCCATAAATATTTTGCTCTAATAATCTTGGCAATCTTAGCGGCAAAATTGACCTTAGTTCAATTTGATCAGATGCAGAAACGATAAATATAGAACTACTGATTGGGAGTTTTTCAATAAAGTCAACTGTCTCTTTAATTATTTCGCAATTATTATATAGTCTAACAACATCCTTAGAATACTGAGCAATCGCTATTGACATCATTTCTGGAGTAAATTTTATGCACTCCCTCTTTGCAGCCGCTTGAAATGATTTGAAATGATTAATCCTTGTTCTGCCGAAATTTATTCTAAAGTCGTTTACAGCCCAATCAATAAATGCAGAGGGAACACTTATATGAGCCAGCGCAGAGCGCAAAGCAGATTGTTTCAAACTATTAGAATTTAAAATAACACCGTCACAATCGAATATTTGAATGGGGACTTGATCTTTATATAGCATAAATGGAACGTTCGGTAATTGAGAATGAGGTCGGTGTCAAAGATCGTAAGTGAATACCTTCCCTTAACAGTATAGATAAAAAACTTTGCATTTGCTTTTGTCGAGGATCATCATAATCAAATCCAGAAAAACCTGCTAAATTGATAGACTCACAGCCAGCATCAAGACAAAATGCTATTGCATATGCAAGCGTTAGTCGGAATGGAACACAGGCATAATTGCCACTATTTTTAAACTGGTTTTCTTTTAAAATTATACCATAATCGTAAGCTATATCTATTTCAATCCCAGAAAATAACTTTCTTGGCGCAATGAATGAGTAATTGCTCGATCTGTATTTATTTTCATCAGCTCTAAACTTTTCGTTATGAGATACCGCAACATAATCGAAATCTAATCCATCCGTAATAGATGGAAAGTTAATAGATATCATTAAGGCATTTTTCTTTTTTGCGTAATCCGCAATAGCATATCTATATTTAAAAGAAGACTCTGTCTGTGCTACAAGAAGTGTTTCCCGTCCTTTCAAAAATTTCGGAACCACCATGCCCTCTACTTCTAGTTTCTGCGAGACAGTCTTAGATTTTGCATCCTCTAATACTTTTTCATTAAATGTATTAGGATTAGCAGTACGGCCAAGATCTTCCAATATTTTTGGTATTACTAAGGAATCTACTGACCTGTCAGCACATAGCTCTTGAACATAGCTCGGATGTAGTCCGTTTAGCGCACCGACATAATAAGGTAAAGATACCCCCCAACCGCTAGATTTTTTAGCTGCTTCAAAATGTTTGGTTACTAAACTATAGATTTTTCCCAGTTTTCGCTCTGGATTTCCTGTCTTTTTTTCCATTAACAAAAATTCAGTCTCTGCATTGCCAGCACCTCGCCCCATACCGGTGACTGTGCAGTCAATCCAATTACAGCCTAGATCGATCGCGGTGTTCACATTAGAAATTGCCTGTCCCATGTTGTTATGTGCATGAAAACCAATATCTCTAAACCAACTTTTTCTAAGTCCATGATAAACCTTTTCCATATCAGAACGAGTCATGACTCCCAGGGAGTCAGCAAAATAGATGACATCCACACTAGCCCAATCAGCAATCAAGGAAGACAGTTTTTCTAATTCAGACCCACTCCGTAAAGAAGCCTGCATTATATTTAACCCCACTATATAACCTTTATCCTTCAACCGGTTCAGCATGGGTAAACAGAACTCTACTTCATTAAAGTGGGCAGCCACTCTTACCAACCCAATTTTTTCATCTATAGAATTACGAAATAACCTATCAACGCAGCTTTCTTGGGATTCATTTTCGGAAAGTATTGTTTTTGCATCAATCATAGCTCCATAGGTAGGCCCCTCAGGGAGAATTAGGTGATCTAGATATTCAGCTGTTGTGTACGCGTTTGCACCCAAAAACCTATCATCCTTAAACTGCCTTAACCCCAGCTCAATAAAATCAATGTCTGCTTCAGCCACTGCATCTAAGTAATCAGTGACCAAAGAAGCATCAAAATCCCAGTTGGTATAATATCCTCCATCTCGCAAAGTACAATCGAGAATATTTAGCTTCTTTGCACTCATGAACAACACTCCAACATCAGTAAAACTTATTAATAAACCTTAGCCACATTTCTTAAGCAACTTAAAAATATGTTTCTAAATATTTAAGTGCACTCCAAAAACCCGCACCACCGTCTTTGTGCCCCTGCCACACCTCTGGAATAAATGGTGCATCAGGACATGCTGCATTAAGACCTGTACTTAACTCACCAAAATTCACATCGCCCTCTCCTATTTGAATCCCTTCACCATCCGATCCTAACGCATCTACTATGTGTAAATATATGATGTGATCTTTAACTTCATCTACAAAAGAGTTCATATCCCATCCATAATAATTACATGCCATCATTGAATGCGAAACATCTAGACATATTTTGTGTCCAGTATCGTCACAAAAATCTGCAATTTCTGAGGGATCCACAAATAGATTATGGAAGCTCTGCCCACCAAAATGCCAAGGAAATGGAGGCATAGTTTGAATGGCTAAACGAACCTTTGAAGTATCAACTCTAGATAAGCTTTCTTTTAATAAACTGTAAGCTATCTTCTTGTCATCTAAATTTAAGAAACCGTCTTTATTCCATCCACCAGCATTTAATACAAGGATTGGCACCGATGTCTTATTAGGAAAGCACTCTGAAATTAAACCACAGTGTTCAACAACTCCATTTAAACATTCTATTGAAGTTTTTCTATAATTCTCATCGAAAGAGCAGAGATCGATAATATGATCGTTAGCAAATAATTCTGGAGCATGAACTGTAAAAGATAACTGATCTTGCTTTTTAACAAAATTACTCGGCTTTAACAGCAGATCCTGATAGGAAAGATGAAATTCCACAAAATCGAGATTAATTTCTTCAGTCATAAGCTCAAAATCATGGTAACGAACAGGGATCCCAAAAGGTCGCTTAAAGCAATAGTCCACTTTTTTTTCAAGCACGTTTTCGAGATCAGACTGATAAAAAAATTCTCCACTTTTAACTTGTCGATTAGCAGCGCGACCTACCAGATTATCTAAGTTATTAGGCTGGAGTCCTTGTCCCGGACTTTTTACACCAATGACTTCCCTGGTTATTTTCGCTCCCTTTGGAATATCTAATCGGGCATAAAGACTCTTTGCAAGTACTTCTCTGTTCATCAATTCACCTTGAGAAATCACTCGCGACTGCTTGGTTCCCATAGATACCTCTAAATGTCTAATTTGTTCCACCATTTGAGCTAGTTCAGTTGGTAAGAGGCTAACTTTGTGATCATTTCCTTCCTGAGTTTTGTCGAAAGTGATATGTTTCTCAATCACGCACGCACCCAAGGCAACAGCCGCCAATGGAATAAATCCTCCTCGCTCATGCCCAGAGTAACCAACATCAAAACCATGCTGTTTTAGCTTTACCATATAATTTAAATATATATCTTTAAATGGCGTTGGGTAAGTCGAATTGCAATGCAAGAGGACACATTGAGCTCCATGGTTTTCTAATAAGGCAACACTGCTAACAATTTCATCTTCCTCACACATGCCTGTAGAGCATATCAATGGAATATTAGTATCGGCGGCGGCTGAAAGTAGCTCATTGTTAGTAAAATCTGCCGAAGCGATTTTTAATGCAGGAAGTCCATATTGTTCTAGCTTTTCTAAACTCTTCAAATCCCAAGGTGTGCAAATAGGATCCACGTCATGAAATTTGCAAAAATCGAATGCTTCAAATAGTTCCTCGTCTGATAGCTGATACTTTGATAAAAGATCTGAAGTATACTGAGCTCCAAGGTCCATTGAATCCATATTCTTCTGAGTAGCGTGACCATAAAGTGCCTCCATAGATCGCATCTGAAATTTAACTGAATCAACTCCAGCGTTTGCAGCCATCTCAATCAGTCTTTTAGCATGATCTAAACTTCCTTGATGATTATTACCAATCTCAGCGATGATATATACTGGATGTTCATTGCCAACCTTTTTATCCCCAATAACAAAATCAGCACTTTTAACTGTTACCAACCCTACCAAAATGCCCATTTCGTCTATTAGTGGGATTTTTTCTTTCCCCGAGGAGAACAGACGCTTTAGCTCTGCTGACTTACTTCCTTTTACAGCCGAAATATATTTCTTCGGTGCTACTGAGGATACAGGCTGACTTAAATCTATTGTTTCTGAAGCTAAGATCCATCGCCTTATATCACCATCTGTTACCACCCCCGTAAGTCGTCCAGCCAAATCTACTAGGAATAAAATTTGCTTACCAGAACCTTCCAAATGGCTCAAAGCCATTTTGATTGAGAGATCCTGGTTGAAAATATAGCTACTAATTTTTTTTGATATGATCAATGCGTTACCTCTTTCGGAAAACTATCTAGCCTTAATTGGTATTATTGATTGGAGCTAATTGTGACAAACTTGATAATGATTGATGCTATTTTTTCGATATTATCATTTGACAATTTAACGGGTATATTTAAGCAAACGCTCCTCCTTAACAAGTCACCTGAAACTCGAAATTCCTCATCAAGCTCGTCCATGCTTTGATTTGTGAATATATGCTTCCAGGCTCCTGCAAAATGCCAGTCGAGCGCTTCTGGCAATATTTTTGTTCCAAACCCCTGAATTTTCAGAGCTTCCTCTAACTCCAAAGCAAGCTTACTATTTTCCATAGAAAATATAAGTGTATCGCCTTGAGCTCCAGCCTCATCGTAAAATGGACGCATTTGCAATGCTGGCAAATTCTCTATCATGCTTTTTAATCTATACTTATTTTCTCGAGCCTGACCGAGAATAAAATCTATCTTCCGCAATTGCGCTAGTCCAACCGCAGCAGTTAACTCACTCATGCGATAATTTAGCCCCGGTATTCTTCTCGTGTCTTTACCTCTAGGCACACCCTCTAGATGCATATGACCGTGATCAGAAAATTCAGCTGCCTTCTCATACAGTTCTTTATCGTTTGTAACAATCATACCTCCTTCGCCAACGTGCAATGTTTTGCCCGCGTCAAAAGAGAAGGAACCTACAGCTCCAAATGTGCCTAACTTTTTACCCTTATACTTAGCACCCAGAGATTGGGCAGCGTCTTCCACCAAAGTAACTCCGCTTCTATTACATACATCTAAAAGCCTCTCCATATCTGGAGCTGCCCACATCGGCACAGATACAATTGCTTTAGTTTTTGGTGTTATCTTTCTCTCAATTTCAGCCGGGTCTAAATGAAAACTGTCATCTAAATTTACAAGAACAGGTATCGCCCCCAGCGCATTAATGGCCTCGATAGGAGCAACAAATGTCCAAGCTGTTGTTAGCACCTCATCACCTGGACCAACTCCAGCTGCAGACAATGCACAGTGAATAGCAGCAGTCCCCGAGGAAACAGCAAGAGCGTATTTAACGCCCATATATTCAGCAAATTTTTTTTCAAACTCTCGAGTTTTGTAATTATTAGGTCCGTACCTATATAGAGTCACAGAATCTTTATCAAATAACTCCAAAATCTCATTAAGTTCTTCTTGCCCAATTAGTTCTGCACCTGCCATATCGTTAATTACCTTTAAATTGTTGCTCTAAAACCCATAGGGCTGATTCTTCATTGAATGGAATAGGATTGCCTGCAAACGAACCACCAAGAGCAGCACCTACTTGATTTACTGTGTCATTCATAGCATCTCGTTCATACCCATAATTTGACAAACAAGGTACCGAAAAATGGTCAAGTACTGTGCTAAATACATCAAAAAACTCAATCAGATCTGATGTATCAGTATGCTGAATCAATCTGTCGTATTCCCGATATCCGTTAACAAAATTCCACCGCATTACATCTTTCAAAAACATTCCCCCAGCCATACCATGAGGTATTTTATTTCTAACGCCAAAATAATAAGCAAATCCATTTGTTGGACCGTCTCCAGAATTCATCAAACCATAAATTCCTAACACACTAGCTTTAGCCAAAAGTAGCCGATCTGTAGGACTATCCAAATCCATCTTCAGTAAAAATGACCAAATATTATGAAATGCTTCTACTGAAAACATTCGAGAGACCGAACTAGCCTTAACAGATCCAAAACTATCAACACTGTGAACCATGCAATCGAGTGCTGATGAAATAACAACAGATGTTGGCGCACTCATCGTTAGCAGTGGGTCTGACAAAACAAGAACAGGGAAATTATTTAGAGAATTGATACCTAATTTCCTACCCTCTTTCTCATCAATAAATACAGCATTGAAACTTGCCTCTGCTCCACTACCCAGGACTGAAGGGATAGTAATATGTGGCAATGGGGCATTTAGACCCTGTGGAAAACCCTTAAGCTTTTTTGGCTCTGTAGGATTAGAAGCCAACAAAGCCAAGCCCTTCCCCACATCCATCAAACTACCGCCACCAATTGAAACGATCCCATCAAATGAGTTTAAATCTACATCGCCTAATAGACTGGAGAGCAATTCATAACTTGGTTCACCTGCTAATTTCAAAGATAAAAATCTTCCATTTATTGCAAATGATTTTATTCCGGACTCTACCTCCTTGAAGTAATCAGAATCCATTAAATTTTGGTCACATATTATTAACGGGTGTTGAATACCTAAATAAGCAACCTCTTCATTGAAAGTTCTCAGAATACCAAGCCCTATTCGAATATCAGATTTTAATTTAAATACTACTTTAGCTATACTCAATTATTTTTTCCTTTATATTTCCAACAACCTTAATTATTCATGTTACACCTTTAGTAAGAATGCATTACTTACTAATCTTTTGTAACTTGATTTTATCTCTCCAAAATCCATCAAAAAATTTTATTTATGATATCCGAACTTCTAATTAAAGTAATTATAATTCACCTTTTTTGATTATTATGTTTTTTTCCATGTAGTAAGACACAAGTTCCAAATCATCTGGCTCGTCAATCTCATGAACTTGCCAAGGCTCCATAATATAATTGCCAATTTTCCCATGTAAACGATTTTTGGTAGCAATTACCTTTGTTGCCTTAAAGATATAAATAGACCCATTTTCGACATACTGAGTTGGTGCTGCCTGCCGAGTTTTTCTACACCGGTAGTCAAAGTTGGTACTCTTCCAATCCTCATTAATGCAATTCCATAGAGTTAGGTCAGCAGCGATTGAAGAAGAAAACAGAGATTCACAGCCCAAATCATTATAAAGAATATAGGCATTAGCAATATCATTAGCTTTTCTAAGTGGTGAAGTAGCTTGCAAAAAAATTACTGTTACATCATTTATATCTATTTGATTCTCTTTTATAAAAACCTGTAACGCATGAATAACCGCATCCTCAGAAGATGCATCATTGCCTGAAATCGCAGACGGTCGTTTAACCACCAACGCTCCGTTTGAACGGGCTAGTGAAGCAATCTCATCACTATCCGTGGAAACAATTACATCATCAATTACATCACTATTTAGAGCCTGACTGATTGTCCAGGATAACAATGGCATATCCAACAAAGGTACTATATTTTTATTAGGGATGCCAACTGACCCCCCCCTTGCTGGAATTATTGCGAGAATATGTTGCTTAACCAATGATAAATCCAAAAAATTATATAAAAGAAATTAAGGGTATTTGGAGTATAAGAACAGTGATGTATTAAACTCAGATACACTAAACGTTAACTATTTTTCAAATCTTCTACCCAATTTTTTAAATCAACGTCAATATAAGATTTGAGACTATCGGACCATTGTGGCAATTTTTTATAACCTAATTGAGTTGCTTTTAGAGGAATAGCTGTCTCATTATTGGACACATTTGCTTTACGTTTAAAACTATTATGATAAGCAGGAGCGATTTCGATATCAATGCCCGCGAGTTCTATTATTTTCGATACATACTCAAACCGGGACGCTCTTCCCTCGTTAACAACATTAAAAGTCCCTATTTCGTGAGCAATAAGCATTTCATATAATCTCAAAACGAAATCTTTAGTATATGTTGGCACTCCAATTTGTTGGGGATTCGAAAAAATTTTTTTCTCATTAGCGGACAAAGCCTCTTCAATACGCCTTGCAACAAAATTCTTACCGTTACTCGGAATACCTCCAAAAAGCCAACCAGCTCTTAAAATGAGAAAATTATTACAATACTGTCTTACAGCACATTCACCTAACCATTTTGCCTTGTGATGATGGGTAGTAGGGTTGACAGCATCATTCTCAGTATAGGGTTCATCATATTTTTCATTGCCATATATTCCAGTACTCGAGATGTAAACAAATTTACACTTTGCTTGCGAGGCTTCGATAGCTAAGATTTCTGTAAGTAGCGTATTATCTCGATAGCATTTCTCCCAATCTGACTCACAAGCTTCGACATCTGTATTAGCACCAGCATGAACAATACAATCAAAAGTATCAAAAGATTTTACATTACTTATCTTTTTATCGAAAGAAAAACTACTGCGATCAAAATTTTCTACTAAATGTCCTTTTCCTATTAAATGTTTGCACAGAGTTGATCCTAACAAACCACTTCCACCAGTAACCAAAATTCGCATTATTTTACTTCATGATTGTGCAAAGGAAAAGATTTAATATCTACATTTATCGCTTCTAGAGGATCGTGTGTCAAACTAGCTAAGTTGAGAACCAAATTTAAGTTTTCTCCAAGGCCTTCGAAAGCCATCCAAATATTTGGCTGTACAGTAATTCGCACATAATTACCAATACCTGCCGAAGTAAATGCACTTTTGTTCTCTTGGAAAAAATAAAAGCCTACTTGCCCCACTGGCACAACTAAATTCATTACCATTTCTTTATGCTTTTTCCATCCTTTGGTTTGTCCATGGTTAATAGTCGTAAAGTAGGCCTCGCCAAACTTCGAAAAACTATTCTCTGTGCACTTTAGAGCATGAAAAACTTCACCCTTCGGATGGTTTACTTTTTTCAGAGGTGTAATTGACACACCCTTGATCTGCTTTAGTGTTGACTCCACACAAGCCCCCTTTCAGATGCAATTTTTTCGTACTGTGTGATTTGCTCAATAGTTAGCTGATACATATCTTGCTCTGTATTGTAATGATTAAAATACCAATCTCCTACAAAGCCAACACATTCCTTATACGAAAGATTAGCCTCCCACTTCAAATGAAATAGAGCCTTATCACAGTTTAATTTCAACAAACCAGCTTCGTGAAAAGGGATATTGTCTGTTACACAGTAAGCGTCATCAATGGATTTAAAACCCCAGGGATGGGATAGATCAGTTAGCAATTCTAATACTGTTTTAGTTTGCTCAGATCGCGGACCGAAATTAAAAGACTCACCCAATAAAGTATCATTGTTACTCAAATCAGCTGCTAAAGTTAAATAACCACTTAGGGGCTCAAGCACATGCTGCCATGGTCTTGTTGCTTCAGGGCATCTAATTTCTACCGACTTACCTTTTGCCCAGTTTTTTATACAATCTACGACTATTCGATCCTTTGCCCAATCTCCTCCACCGATAACATTCCCAGCTCGACCTGTAGCGAGTCTAATTTTGCTCCGCTCGTCGGAAAAAAAAGAATGATAATAGGCATGAAAAATTACTTCAGCAGCGCCTTTTGACCCACTATATATATCTTTTCCACCAAGTTGGTCAGTTTCTTTATAACCCCAATACCACTCAACATTTTCATAACATTTGTCAGATGTGATGACGACGACGCTGCACTCTTTGTTCCATCTCCTTAATGCTTCTAAGAAAACTGTCGTACCCATCACATTGGTAGAAATAGTATCTACTGGATCATCATAAGACACTGAGACAATAGGCTGAGCTGCAAGATGAAACACGAAATCTGGCTCAAAGTCCTCAAGTATTTTAGAAAATCTAATTAAATCCCGAATATCACAAAAATGGTGCTCTATTTTCGTCTCCAAACCGATTTCAGAAAAGATTGCAGGATTTGATGGAATCTTGTCTGAAACGCCACATACTTTTGCGCCTAACTTTAATAACCAAGCTGTCAACCAACCACCTTTAAAACCGGTATTCCCAGTTATCAGAACTTTTTTTCCTAAATATTGATCATTAAACATATTTTACTTCCAGGTTTTCCAAGGAGCTTTTTTCTCTAACCATAGCTTCTCTAGGTACTTCTTATCTCTCAAAGTATCCATTGGCTGCCAAAAACCAGGGTGCTCAAATGCCATCAATTGTTTTGCTTCAGCCAGAATAGTCAATGGCTCTTCCTCCCAAATACACTTATCATTGGCTATGAGGTTGATTACTTCAGGATTTAATACAAAGAAGCCACCATTTATCATTGCTCCATCACCTTTTGGTTTTTCGCGAAATCTGACAACATTACCCTTATCTAATTTCAGAGCTCCAAAACGGCCAGGCGGCAGCACTGCAGACATTGTAGCTAGTTTTCCATGTTCTTTATGGAATTCAAGTGTCTTTGAAATATCAATATCGCTCACACCATCACCATAAGTGAAAAAGAATTCTTCTTCTCCATTAACATATTCGGCAACACGCTTAAGTCGCCCCCCCGTTAATGTGTCGTCCCCAGTATCTACCAAGGTGACCTTCCAGGGCTCTGCTCGCTTATTATGAACTGTCATTTGATTTTTATTCAGATCAAAGGTGACGTCAGACATATGTAAAAAATAATTTGCAAAATATTCTTTTATTACGTAGCCCTTATACCCACAGCATATTATAAAGTCTGTAATCCCATGTGTAGAATACATTTTCATGATATGCCATAAAATTGGCTTACCACCTATTTCAACCATTGGTTTAGGCCTGGTAATTGTCTCCTCACTCAATCGAGTACCTAAACCACCAGCTAAGATGACTACTTTCATATTTTTCTCCCTACAGACAAAAGAGTCACTGGAACATTAATGTACAAAAAATAATGATACTGAACTTGAACTCTATCACCCTCAGGCTTTTGTGCTGATGCCAGTGTTGATGCAAACACAAGTACCTCGAGAATATTCCTAGAGATCATTTTCAAAATAACATATAAAATATTGCTAACGGTATCCGTATTTATCCTCAAATCTTTCAACTTAAATCCCGCTCTAACTCAGTAATCTCTTTTTTTAATAGTTCATATTCTTTCTTTTTACGCACAAGAAATTTACTTGTAACCAAAGATTTCTCACGTATACCTTTTGGAGTTAACAAATAAGAGTATTTTATTTTTTGTGAGTTTTCTTTAAAATTTGAAATCTTTATAAAACCCATATCAATTAATGATGTTAACAAATAATAGGCAGATCCGTTAGAAATTCCAACTTTTTGGGCAATTTCACGCGTTGTCATTTGAGGGTTTTCATTTATTATTTGAAACACTCTAAACTTTGCATCTTCCTGATGCTCTTTACGGCGACTAGCCACGAATAGCTACCGCACAAAGCCTTGAGACAAAGCTTTGTAATTTTAATGTAATAATTGTCTTAGCTATTTTCATCAAATTCAAAAATGAACATGCCTGTTACTACATCTATTGTCAACGGTGTATTTATATTATAATGAGACATAAATTAAAAGACATATCGCATTTATATAATATAAATAATAATAATTGATTAATAATCTTGATTAAGATAATCAAAATAATACTAGTAATTTATCTATTTTTAGAGAATATTAGGAATTATAAAATATTTTGTTCAAAAATGAACGCTAATTCATAGGTATATTTACATGTCAAAAGAGTGGTTCATTCTACAGTTTAAATCCAATTCACAGCACATAGCGGCAGAAAATTTAAACCGACAAGGATTTGAAACATTCTTACCCTTACATGATACCACTTCACGAAAATTATCTCGATTTATAAATACTTCTAAACCTCTATTTCCAAGCTATATGTTTATCAAGTTTGATAGAGCAGAACCCAAATGGCATAAAATAAACAGTACTTACGGTGTGTCTCGCTTAATTACTTTTAATTCTCATCTTAAATCAATTCCTACCAGCTTTGTTGATCATTTGATGAAGCGGTACGATTTATCGGGAAAATTAATCCCTATAAAAAAATTAAAAAAAGGCGATCATGTAACGATTTTAAAGGGACCTTTTGCAAATTTTATTGCTACTGTTGAAAAATATGAAGCAGATCAACGCATATGGATTCTAATGGATTTAATGGGCAGGGAGGCAAAAATTCAAACTCCACCAGATAACCTTATACTATCAGATTGATATATTTACTCAAATTTAATTATTCTCTTCCATAACCAGTTGGATTAAGTTTATGCCAGCGCCAAGTATCTTCACAAATCTTCTTTATATTTCTTTCAGGTTGCCAATCCATTTTTTCAGATGCCCTTGAAGAGTTCGCCCAAAAGACGGCTAGATCTCCATCTCGAGGAGGTGAATATTTAAAT
>Ga0209119_1000838_pt1 | contig 31595 bp, 56 predicted proteins | sample COG_03_FD_184747 | JGI IMG/M metagenome (GOLD analysis project Ga0209119, IMG submission 184747) | Pelagic Microbial community sample from North Sea - COGITO 998_met_03 (SPAdes) (version 2) | ecosystem: Environmental > Aquatic > Marine > Neritic zone/Coastal water | place: Helgoland, sampling...
CATTCTATGTCGTTTTCTTAGACAAAGAAAAAGGGCTTTCGCCCCCTTTCTATACTACTTCACCTTCTTTGACTTCTTCAGGCTGCTCTTCTGCATCCTTAACAGCGTCTCTAAGCTGCTCTACAAAACCTGCCTCAGCAGCATTTAGCAGTGCTAACTCTCCTTCAGCCTCCCTACGTTTCTCATTCAATCTATTTAAGTGATAAACCAAAAACTTAGCATGATCGGATACGTCGTCTATTACGTAATCTTCGCCGTCTAGTGTGAATGTATTGTTTTCTTCGCTCATAAATACCTCTATTTAAAAATATCTTGCCAGTTACCTGTGGTACTAGCTCGTGAATATTCAGTTGCACGATTCTCAAAAAAGTTTGCGTGTTCAACTGCGTTTAACATATAGTCTAACCACTTTAAAGGATTTTCCTTACTTCCAAAAATCTCTTTCAATCCTAGACCTAGTAGTCTGCGATCTGCAATATATCGAATGTATGCTTTTACTTCTTCAGGGGTTAGATCAGGTACATCAGCACCTTCAAAACATAAATCAATAAACGCATCTTCTAGTTCTACAGTGCGCTCTGCAGCACAATAGATCTCATACTTTAGGTCATCATTCCATAACTCAGGGTTCTCTTGTATGAAAGTACGGAAAAGCTTTGACATACCTTCTACGTGTAAACTCTCATCTCGAATAGACCACGTAACGATCTGACCCATACCTTTCATCAAGTTGTGACGAGGAAAGTTCAACAAGATAGCAAAACTACTAAATAATTGTACTCCTTCGGTAAAACCTGAGTAGATAGCCATAGTTTTAGCTATATCCATCTTAGTTTCCATGCCAAAGTCACTAAGGTGCTCATGTTTGTCCATCATAGCTTTATGCTTCATGAACTCTTGGTATTCTTCCTCCGGAAAGCCCAGTGTCTCTAGTAATAAAGAGTATGCCTCTTGGTGAACAGCTTCCATAGCCGCAAAAGAAGCCAACATCATTCTTACTTCGGGCTGTTTAAATGTAGGTAAGTAATGTTTAGCGTAGCCACAACATACATCTACATCCGCCTGTGTAAAGAAGCGAAAGATTTGCGAAAGCAATACTTTGTTGCCTGGAGTTAGCTTTTCTCTAAAATCTTTCAAGTCATCTGCAAGGTTTACTTCATCGGGCAACCAGTGCATGTGCTGCTGTTCTTTATAATGTTCAAATGCCCAAGGGTAATTAAACGGTTTATAATACTCTCTTTCTTCTAATAAATTACTCATTCGTACACATCTCCTAACCAGGCTTCTATATCAGCCTTACTTTTGACACCAGAAAAGCGTTTTAAAGCTTTTCCAGTGGCATCTACCAAAATTACTGTAGGTACACCACGTACCCCATACGATCGTGCTAGTACTTGTTCTTGATCAACATCCATTGTCTCAACGGGGACAGGTAAATCTATATCGTCTAGTGTCTTTGTCAACGCTGCACAAGGTCTACACCAGTCTGCACTAAATTTTAATAATTTCATCTTACCCCTCACACGCTAAGCATTCGTTCTCATCAACTGCATCTAGAACATACTGTCTCAAAGCTTGCTCTGACACATTGTCTGCTCTTTTCACTGCCTCACTACGAAGATAGTATAAAGTCTTTACACCTTTCTTCCAAGCACTCATATGAATGGCATGCAGCTCTTGCTTTGATACATTGCCAGGGAAGAACACATTCAAAGACTGGCTCTGACAGATGTACTGTTGACGATCTGCGGCATGTTGTATAACCCATTTCTGATCTATCTCTACGCCTGTTTTAAACACATCTTTCGTATGTTGATCTAAGAAGTCTAGATGCTGCACGCTTCCGCCTTTTGTCATTATACTAGACCAAACCTCAGCTGTATCCATATCCAACTCTTGCAGAGCGTGTTCCAGATACTCGTTTTTAAGCAGACTAGATCCTGACTTAGTTTTTTGAGTAAAGGCATTAGCGCGATAAGGCTCGATGCTAGGGCTAGTGTTACCACAAATAATACTGCTACTGGCATTAGGAGCAACGGCCAACAAATGGGCATTACGTACTCCATAACCTTTTGCGTCTGGACATTCTCCTCTTTCTTCTGCGAGTTGTTTTGTTGCACGTACTGCCTCCGATTTTATTCTTTTAAACATTGTGTGATTTGAGCTTGCTGCCCACATACTTTCAAAAGGAATATCTTGTCGCTGTAAATAAGCATGAAAGCCCATTGCACCTAAACCGATACTTCTTTCACGTTCTGCACTTAACTTTGCTCGGTAAAGCTCATCAGGTGCGTTATCAATAAAGTAAGTTAAAACATTATCTAACATTCGTACTAAATCAGGAATGAATTGATCGTTGTCGCACCACTCGTCGTACTCTTCAAGGTTGACGCTCGACAGGCAACAAACTGCAGTACGTTCTGCACTTGTCGCAAGTGTTATCTCAGAGCATAGATTTGAGTGGTGTACCTGTAGACCTAAATCTTTCTGAAATTGGGGTAAAGCGTCTTGAACCGTATCCTTAAACATAATATAAGGTTCGCCAGTTTCAACACGGTTTTGGATAAGTTTAACCCAAAGTGTCTTCGCTGATACAGTTTTCGTAACTTTACCACTGTGAGGATCTACTAGATCCCAGGAATCGTCGAAGCCTTCTACAAGAGTGGCTTGTTCGATTATTTTCATAAAGTCGTCGCCAACCACAACACCATGATGAACATTAACAGACTTTCTATTAACATCTCCACCTGTTGGTTTACGAACGTCCAAAAACTCTTCAATCTCTGGATGATTAACTTCTAGATAACCTGCATAACTTCCTCGTCTTGTAACACCTTGTGAAAAAGCTAACATCTCTGCATCAACTACTTTAATGAACGGGATTACTCCAGTACTCTCTGACCCCGCAGAGGTTTTAGATCCAACACTGCGTACGTCACTCCAAGAACCGCCTATACCGCCTCCAACAGAAGAAAGAAACGCATTCTCCGTATAATGACCTGTAAGACCTTGTCTGCTATCCTCTACAAAGTTTAAAAAGCAGCTAATAGGTAAACCACGCTTACTGCCACCATTGCTAAGAACAGGAGTAGAAAACATAAACCAAAGTTTACTAGCATAGTCATACAGTCTTTGTGCGTGTGCATCATCGTCCGAAAAGGCTTTAGCAGCCCTAGCAAATGCATCTTGAGGAGAAGTCTCTCCTTCTAGTAAGTATCTGTCTTCTAGAGTTTTTATGCTAAACTCTGAAAGGTACTTGTCTCTGTTATAATCAATCTTCATTTATTAGTTTTCCTTCGATGTCGTTTATATTCTCGACTCCTATTGCATCATCGCAATATGTTAGTAAATCCATCAGTTCATAATTCTTTAGTATCTGTTCTGCGTGTAAGTTTACAGATTGTATATATTTATACGAGCCGCCTAAAGGAACTGCATCGTACACACTCATTGCGTCTCCGAACTGCTCGATGAGACTTTGAGCACGCTTTGGCCCTACTCCTGGGATGCCTGGGACGTTGTCCCCTTTATCCCCAGTTAGGCACTTCAAAGATATATACTCTTCCATAGATACATCGTAGTGGTCTGACCAATTAGCTTTAGTAACTTCTTTTCTAGTAACATACGAGAAGCGTGACACTGTGTCATTAATTAGTAAGTCCCAATCTCGGTCACTAGATACTAGCCATACTTTATCTAGTCCGTAGCGAGCTTGAAATTTTACTAGGTGAGCTGCAATGTCATCAGCCTCTACACCGTCGTAACGTAATACAGGATACATGTTCTCTAAAGCTGCTAAAGTCTTTTCGTACTCTTGGAAGAACAACTTAAACGCTGCAGCCTCCTCTTCGGTCTGTTCAGCATACTTCTCTTTCCGATTCATCTTGTAGCCAGGATCAAGCTTCTTTCTATAAGAAGAGGATCCTTGGTCTGCTGTGATTATGATCTTCTCACAGTTGTATGAAGTAGCTAATGATTGTACTGTTCCTATATACTCTTGTACAAAGTCTGTCTTTCCGTTGTGCTTCCAGCGAAACGCTAAGTTAAGTGCGTCTACTACAAGTGTGGTACCTTCATCTTTTTGGAGCTTTTTACTAAAGTCAAAAGCCATGATTTTTCTTCTCCCGAGCTGTCTAACGCAGCTACCTCTTGATAATGTTCGTCTCATGAATAAAGTGTATCTCCTCTTGTGCCAGCCACTCCTCGGCTAACATAACATAGCACCCCAACCAATTGATATGAATATATTTAGTATTCTTAGGTAATTCATCTACTACTACGAATACCTTTGATCTGTTATACTTGAAGAACAACATAGGCTCCTGGTCTCCGCCTTTTGCCTGTTGAACTACCTTCTTCCACCAACGAATAAGATTATTAGTCTTTTCAGCCGTAAACAGCTTATCAGTTAATGGAGAATCTGCATAGTTCTTTATCTCTATGCAGTACTTATTGGCTTCTCTGGGTACGTACAAATCCCCCTTTAAATATTCTAAAGCCCCCGAAGCGGGGACTCTCTCGAACTTTAAGCCTGTGCTCTCTCTTAACATATCCCTTACTAAGTACTCACCTCTGGCACCTTTTGCTCTCGAATCTACCATTCTAGTTTACTCACATTTCCATCTTTGACAACTTCTATCTTATCCAACAGCGGGTGCGTCCAGCCGTGTGATACTATATAGGTGTTCAGTTCATCTTCTTTTATTAACAATTCTACCATCTTTTCTCTACCTACCTCATCTAATACATTGATGACTTCATCTAGAAACAATATATTGATTTTAGACTTTGATATACTACTCATTAGTTTGCGTATCGCAATAAGAGTAGCAGTGTTTACCCTTGCTAGTTCTCCAGATGAAAGTGCAAGAATATCAACAGTGTTACCGTTGTCCGTAATTTCTACGTTTAACTTGTCCTTTTCTACATTGAACCCTAAAGTAAACCTACCATCTGATAACTCTGCAAGATAAGTATTAGCTACATCTTCTAGCTCTACCACTAGGTTTTCTATCTTGTACGCCAGTAATCCGTTAGTACTGAATGACTTCTTTAGTACCTCTAGATTTGCATCTAACTGCGCGTGTTGATTCAGAGTCTTAGTGGCTTCTCCTAGCTGTGTGATAAAGTTTTGCGTCTGTTCCTGTATAACTTGTATACGAGTATTACGCTTGGTAATGGCAGTATTCTGATCAGTTAAGAGCCGTATCTCATCTCTTTTAATTTTAAGTCTAGCACTAAGGTTCTCTACCTCTACTAGTAGGTCACTCTCAGACACTAGCTTAGTAGGTAAACTTCGGTCTATAGACCTAAATAGGTCACTCCATTTTCTCTCTAAATCTAAGGCCTGCTGTACTTTTTGATTAGTAAAGTTAGCGCCTTCTATTACGCCTTCTAATACTTCAATCTCTATATCGCAAGAGTCTCTTTGTGCAATCTCAGTAGAAATTAAGTCACGTCTAAACTCTTCATTGATAGGTTGATCACATACGTGACAACTGCTTTTTAACTTAACTATCTTCTCTAACGACTTTACTGCCTGTAGTCTCTTGGCCTTTACTGCGTATAAAGCCTCTTTATGTTCCGTAGTAGGTACTTTCTCTCCAGGAGAGCCTGCCTGGGCCTTAGCTAAATCTACATCCTTTAGCATAGTTACTAGACTATTATTTTTTGATATTTTATTATTATTTTCAGTGATATTTTTAATTTCTAAAGATAAAGTACTTAATTGCTTCTCGTCTTCTTCCGTAGAAATATCAATATTTATCAAAGGAAGTATATTGGTATCACTCAATTTATTGTCTGTCAACCACTTATCTATCGTTGCAATCTTTGCTTGAACCGAAGAAACCAAGGAGCTAGTCTCTTTGGAGGCCTCTTTGAATATATCGAACAACTCGACGTATTCTTCAAGATGTAATAGGTCAATCAAGAACTTCTTTCTATTAGAGTCAGTAGCTGTAAGAAACTGCAGACTCGCATTAGTATTTTGGTATACTAACTGAGAAAAGGTCTTGAAGTCTACCCCTATTATCTCTTGTAATGTTTTGTAAGTATTAGTAGCTGTATGACTAGATATGTCTTCACCATTGTGCTCTAATTTTACCTTTACAGAATTTTTTCTGTTTATAGATATTTTGTACTCATTGGCTCCTTTTGAGAATTCCAATGATATACTATACCCATCGTTTACGTATCTATTAGGTATATCTGCTTTCTTGATACCTTTAGAGTTTTTGTTATATAATGCTTCCTCTATAATTAACGGGATGGAAGACTTTCCCATCCCGTTAGTACCAATGATCTGCGTTACTGTATTGGCATCGAGGTTCAACTCGTTACCAGCACCGTAACTAAAGCAGTTATCCCAGTTGAGCTTTTTGAGAGTAATCATTGTAAGTTCCTATAATATCGGGGATTTTTTCTTCTTCTATTTCTAATATGTAGATTAAGTATTCTGCTAACTCTTCCTCTATCGTCATATCGGCACCAATAACTAGACTGGTTTCTGTATTTCGTTTAACTACTTTCTTATCTAACAGATCTGAGTCTTTTACGTTTGCCAAGCCCTGAATATCACCTTCTACCTCATAGATAGTGTGGTCATAATCGGTGGCAATCATATCGTCTGTGTTAGATACTGTTTTTCTAAGTAGCTGAGGTAGTTGGAAAGGATACCATAACCAATCCCAAGTGTCTTCTGAAATTAGCAAGTAACCTGTTTCTACTTTATTCCTGTGGAACGAAGTAGTCATAGGACTACCAGGGTATACTATATTTCTTTGAGTATTGCTATGTGAATGTAGATCACCTGCAAATACCACAGGGAACTCATCAAACATATCTAGATTTACTTCTGGTTTAACATGGGGAGGTATCTCTCCTCGCACATGGGTAAACAGAGGTTGGGAAGCATCAAAATGATCAATAATACCTTTACGATGCAAATCTGCATAAGGAAGTATACCGAACCCTAGATCATCATCTATGTAGGATATATCTATCACTGTTATTAAAGGGTTTATATCTTTTGAGGCTTTTTTGAGGTTAGTAAAAAACGTTTTATGCTTCTTAGTTGCTTCATGATTCCCGTCATATATTATGGTAGGTATCTGAACATTCCTAATAAATAGGAAATACAACTCAAGCTCTTCCATTGTCGGCAACCTATCAAATAGGTCGCCTCCAATGATGTGCATATTACACTCTTTTTCTAACTCATGAACCTGTTTGAAGAACATTTTATACCTGTTCTTCGCCCAGTCAACTGGGACATTCTTCTGCCCTAGTTTAATATGCCAATCTGCTGTGAATAGTATCATACTACTTTAAAATCCTACTTTGAATTCGTCTTCTAAAGATTCATCTACATTATCATCGCTACCTTTACGGATGCGATCAAGAAGCTCTTTCTGAGCGTCTGGAGTAGGTCGAGCCATTACTAGATCCATTGATTTAAGATCTTTGATAGCTGCTAACTCATCGTCTTCCAAAGCGCGAGTTTTGCACTTTAACGCCTGTAGTTGATACTCTACGTTGTATGCTAGAGGGCCAGTCTTGACTCGTTTAAAGGTAATATCCCAACCTGTCTCTACATCCGTAGGATCACCTAAGTCTTCAGCTGCTGTGATGACTTGTTCCCATAATTTTTTCTTCAAGTTTAGTACTTTAACTTGACCATCTTTAGGATCGATACACTGGGTAGCATAAGACCAACCACATTTAAGGTCAGGGTAATACTCACGAACCCAGTCTTTTTCTTTGTTAGTAAACGCTTCTGCGTCACGGTCAAAAGAAAGACACTCTAAAGGTAGATTTTTGTCGTTCTCGCCTTTAACCCAGTAAACATAACGTGCAAGAATATCACCAACGATACGAACTTTATTGTCGCCGTCTACGTACTTGTAAGAGTTGTTTGAGGATTTTTGTGCTGAACCTTTTTGCTTATTGAATGAAATTGCCATTGTTTTACTTTCTCCGGTGGGCTTCTTCGTATATAAAGTGGATTTGTCCATCTTCTATAAAAAGTAGTCTGTTTTGATTTATTAAGTTTATTAGTTGTGGAGCGTGACGCACACTCAAAGTCTTTTTATTAAATGCAATATAATCGGCTAATCTGCGTCTAGAAGCCAATGCAATATATACTGCTACCTCTTTTGAATCATACTTAAAAGCATAATCTAAAAGAGCATCAGGAGCCAATAAAAAGGAATCTCCTGAAAAGCTTTCACCCATATACTTGTACAATGGGTCGTACTTATTATAAGGTATCTTTTTCTTATGAAGCATATGGAGAATCTCTATCACGTTGTTAGAACTCCCCTCCGCTTTTTCGTAAATCTTTTTCCAATTAAATAAGAGCATTATTATACCAAATAATTAAGCGTTTGTCAAGAACTATTTTTTTAAATGTATGTGATCTCATAGCCTTCTTTCATATAATGTCCTATACGATTGGACGCTTGTCTTTTGGCAGTATTGCCCTTTAATTGAATGTCTACTATCACTGGCTGTACCTTTCCTTCTCTCTTTCGAATAACCCTACCCACCAACTGGGTTAGGAGGGGATCATTATTGATAGGAGTACCAAGGATAAGGCAAGATAGCACGTCGACGCTAATGCCTTCGCTAAAAATAGCTTGAGTGCCGAATAAAATGTTCTTGCTAGTATGTTTAATTTCATCTATTATCTCTTCTCTTTCCTCATGTGGGACGTCGCCCGTAACACAAACTGCTTTTTCACCTGCTAATTCGGCGCATACCTTCAAAAACTGGACACGATCGCTCACTACCAGCACTTTATGCCCTTTTGCGGCGTAGGCCGCAGCCAGCATAGCGACTGTGTGTATATATTCCTCGTTAGTGGACAATGCTGTTACACGGTTTGCCCAAGGTGTCTTGTTGCCATCCATAAATCTTACTTCGGATTGTACTAGATGGACTTTAGGAACCATATAGTTCTCTTTAGGTGGTTTATATACTTTACTGCCAAAGTAGTCTCTAAACACAACGTGTTTCCCATCTTTTCTTTGTATCGTGCCAGACAGACCTATCTTATATCTACAGTAATTTGAATCTAATAGTTTAGAAAAGGTCGGACTACTAACGTGGTGCATTTCATCTAGAATGATAGTGCCAAATTCTTTTCTTATCTTGTCTATGTTTCGGTATAAAGTCTGGGTATTGCCAATCACTATAGGACTATCAATTTCAAACTTTCCACTGCCTATAATTCCAGCCTTGAAACCATAGACTTTTTCTACTTCCTTCGCCCACTGATTGCGAAGAGGTACGGTGTGTACAATAACAAGAGTTTTTAAACCAAGTTTACCTGCCATAGCTAAACCTGTAAAAGTCTTTCCCCAACTGACCCAAGCGTTCACTATACAGTTGTCATCGAGGTCGTCATAAACCTCCTGTTGACTAGCACGTAACGGGAACTTAAAGTCAGGAAAGTCTGCTTTCGGCATTAAACGCTTATCGATTATCTCGTAATTAGTCGGGATAAGATCTGTTCTTCCTACTGGAATAGAGATCAAACCCGTTCTAATTATTGACATATTCTTAATAACCTGTGGAGGGTCACTAGGATTATGCGAGGCAATCATATACGTAAGCTCCTTATCGATCTCTAATTGCAAATCGATAGGAACTTCCATATATATTCTGTTGCTAATTACTGCTTTCATTTAAGTCCACTGGGAATAATTCATAAATAATCTCGCCGCATGCTTTGGCTAGTTCCATATGCTCTTTTTGTGTTCCGTTACCAGAGCGAATGTCAATATAGTGTATCCAACTACGAAGAGAGCCACTAACATATAACCTAGACTTTGTTAAGCCTTCTGGCAACAATGCTCTGGCTTGCTCTTTCGCAATACCTAACTTAATAGCAGCTTGGTATTGTTTTTTACACATCCATTCCACACGGCTTTGAATGCGAAACCATTCTGTTTGAATTTTTAAATCGTCTACTTCTACCGAGTTTTGACGATTCTTTTCATCTTGCATTCTGGCTTCACGTTTCTCAAACATATCATCAAACGCCTGGTCAGGGTTTGCATATCTCTGGGAAAACTCTTGGAAAGTGAAAGACCTATGACGAAGTAACTGTCTAGCTATATCTCTAGTAGTCTCTATTTCTAGGCACACATTTACCATCTCAAGAGGAGACCAGTGTTTATGCTTTACTAAGTACTTTACCAGTTTTTCACTTGTAGCACTATTATTCTGATTACTAGGGTTACTAACTCTAGCACAGTATGCCACAAGCTCTAAAGGAGTTTTATCCCTTGATGGAGCCGCACTATGGCTGATAATCTTAACCTTCATCTTCTACTTCCATTTTTGCAATTATGTATTTCTTGACGAACTCACTTCTTACGATGTCGTCAACCCCGAACTCAATAAAATCGAACTCTTCCATCCTTTCTAATACTTTTAGCCAGGATAGCAGCTCGTTACGTTTAAGATCACTTTGTCTAAAGTCACCGCAGAACATAATTCTGCAATTCTCTCCTACACGAGTAATAATAGAGTCTAGCTCATGGAAACTCATATTCTGGCACTCATCTACTATAATGCAAGCATTTCGTAGTGTTATACCTCGAATAAAAGAAGTAGTCATAAACTGCACTATATTCTTCTGTTTCATGATCTCATATGCATCACCTCTATCAAATAAATGTGTTGCCACATCTTTGTAGGGCTCTTCATATACTGCGGACTTCTCTTTCTCACTCCCCGGAAGGAATCCTATGTCTCTAGTGGGTACAGCGCTTCTAATAATAATTAGGTTGTCTGCAAACCCTTTTTCAATATCGTCATAAGCTAGATATGACGATATAAAGGTTTTACCTGTGCCTGCAAGTCCATGCAGTACCAGATTATTGTTTGATTCAAAAGCCGCTAACTGATTTTTTGTTAAAGGCTCAATCTCTTTTAGCCTCAAATTCATGTTTTGCGTCTGTTGTCCTCTATTTCGTTTTTTCAAACCTTTCTCCGTGTCTTTTTCTTTCGGCTATCTGAATATTCGTATAATATCCACGGTAGCCCAGATAAGTATAGTACTCCTGCAAAAGCCATACTAGCTTCTGGAGGTCTCGGAACCGAGAAAGGCGTAGAAGTATTTTCTAGCCATAGTAAACAATACTCATCTCTTAGCTCTTTCTTTTTAATTCTAGAGTATTGAAGCGTACACCAAGTACTTTTCTCGTAGATAAAAGGTCTACCCTTACTATCTATGAAAGTTTTCTGGTTCTGCTTTAATAATCCGTTAAAAGAGTCTATCTGCCGCCTCAAAGGAAACATAGCGGGGTAAGAGGTTTGTAACCTACGAATACCCAACGTGTCTCCTTTCATATTTCTATCGTCTACAACTCTTCCGTCCATGAACATAAGTCCATCGGAAAAGCTCCAATCGTCGTGGGGGAGAATATAAACAGGAAACTTTACATTCTTCACCCCTTTAAGGGTTATTACCACTATCTACTGGCCATCATATATAGACCTACGTTAGCAAAGGCATACCCAATATAAGTATATAGCATGGGCAAATTATTAAACTTATAATACTGCTCTAGGCCGACATATAAATATATGCCTCCAGTTAACGCTATTAATCCACCGCTCATTGTATCCACCCTAGATTCACCATGCCTGACGCTATAATGAAACAACAAGTAATCATATTAAATAAAACCCATATAGTGCGTACTATAGCTACTTTGTCCGCCCTCTTGTCGTCTTCAAAAGCCTTTGTACCCATGGCCTTACACCAAATCTTCCACATATCAGAGATATAGCTTTTCATACTTGCCCATCGAATAATCACCGCCAATCTCGAAGTCACAGCCCACAGGTGCACCCGGTATAAATATACCCCTATCTTGTTGAATGTATTTTTGAAGTTGCTCACAGTAATCCTCTATCTCATCATCTGGAACCTCTGCTAGAATACTATCGTGTACTAGAGCAAAGATTCTGCTTTTCATTTTCTTGGCTTTGATATGTTCGTTCATATCAATACCGCCCATTAAATTAATATCAGAAGCAGCAGACTGCACCAGAAAGTTAAGACCAGAACGAACGCTACTACTCGCGATACTGTTATCTGTTGAGGCGACATTTGGTAATCTCCGTTTGCGACCGAAATAACTATAGATAAACCCATTTTTCTTAATGAAGTCCTCGTTATTGTCAATCCATGCTTTTAATTGATGAAACTCATTGAAGTAATCGCTAATAACTTCTTGGGCTTCTTGTTTACTAAAGTATTTACCTGAATCTTTGGTAACTTGTTCACTGATTTTTGCAGGCCCAGCACCATACATAATGCCGAAGGTTACTGCTTTAGCTGCTTGGCGTTTATCGCCATATAGATCTGCTACTTCATCTACTGCACAAGGTAATCTAAATACTTTGTGTGCAATGGTTGAGTGAAAGTTACCGCCACTACGGAATACGTCCATAAGAGCTTTATCTTTTGCTAGTACTGCTGCTACATACACTTCTGCTGTTGTTAAATCCATTGCGACTATTTGGTGTCCTGGAGCAGCTTTGATACAACCTTTAACAGTAGGGTTGTCACGAGGCAGCTGCTGCATATTAAGTTTACCACTACTAGATAAACGACCTGATGTTGTAGTGTGTAAGTTAAATCCAGTACGTAATCTACTATCACGGTCAAGCTGTGGTATGATCTTATCAAGGTACGTGTTCTTGATTTTACCTTTCTGTCGAATGTCAATAATAAGTGCAGGTACTTCAGACTTTTGAGACAGCTCAGTTAGTACTTCTACATCGGTACTGTTTGCTCCTGTGCCGGTCTTCTTGCCTGTAGGCTGTAGACCGATAAAATCGAATAAAAGTGCTCGTAATTGCATCGTACTGTTAGGATTGAACTCTTTACCCTGAATTTTCTCGAATTCTGCAATCTTAGGGTTTTTGTACAACCCCGCTACGGCTTTATCAATGTCTACTTGCATAATACCTTGAGAGGCTGCTAGACGCTCTTGGTCAAACGGCACACCATTATCTTGTACATCTGTTAAGAAGCGGCAGCCAGGAATAAGTATATTCTCGTATACAGACTTGAGTTTAACATTGCCTAGTATTTTAACAAACTTTTCGTATAAAAGGAATGTACATACAGCATCTAGTGAGGCATATGTATACATAGTATCAAACGGAATCAAATCCCAAGTGAAGTCTTTCTTCAATATGCCAGTTTGCTTTCTGTAGTTATCCATCCAGTCATACATTGGCTTCTCATAGTCGCCATACTTAGTGTACTTTAGAGATAGCTCTTTTAGACCATGACGTGAGTTCTCATCAATGATGTAGTGTAACAGCATTGTGTCTTCAAAACGTGGGAACTTGAAATTGAAATGGTACTCAAAGAATGCAATATCGAACTTAGCATTGTGAAAGATAACTCTCTTCTTTGTGAATAGCTCCTGCAGCAACTCCTCAGATTTCTCGTCTAAGCAAGTGGTGTCTATGTATACACCTTCATCTGGTCGGTAAGATAGGGATAAGCCTAGAATATGACCATCTCTAGGGTATAGGCCAGTGGTCTCGGAATCTAGTGCTACGTAATCTAAGTCCCAGTCTATGGCTTTCTGGAAGTAATCATTAGCTTCGTCCGTATCTTGAATACCGCGAGCTACAGTCTCATCAATTACTACTTCTTGTACTTCTCCGTTGATATATGCAATGATACTATCTCTAGAAGAATCCCACGTGCTACGAGCTTCTGGTTTGAAAGCGAGCATGGCAGGATTAATTACAGGCAAGAACTTATCCTCTATGCATTTGCCAGAGTATTCGGTAACTGAATTAATTTTGGTAAAGTACTTTAATGCGTCAGATCCGACTAAAATGATCCAGTCATAAGCATCGATATCAATCTCAATATCGCAGTCCTTCTTTAAGACTTTCTTTAGTGTTGGGTCTGAGCATAGCTGATACTGGTCGAATTCAAAGGCGTTATCGAACTCTTGTTTGAAGCGTGTTCTACTTGGTTTAGTTTCTACTAATGCAACTTTAGGCATATAATTTTTCTCTTAGTTTACGTACTCGTTGTTCGGTTAATGCGCCAGGGTCGGTATTGTTTAAGTGAATGTTTCTACACACCAACTCTACCTGCTCACACATTTCTTTAACTTTAGATGCTGCTTGCTGTCCGGCATCGTCGCCGTCAAAGAAAATGTCTACACTGTCTATCCCTTGTATTTTTAGCATGGATAGCTTATCTGTATTTATATTCTTTGTTCCAAAACAGCAAACAGCATTATCTAAACCTTTATCGTGCAAATTAATCATATCGTATATACCTTCTACTAATATGATTGAACCTTGTATTGGTTTTACTACAGGAAATAATGGCATCCTTGCCCCCGCTGGAGTGATCATGTATTTCGGAATTCCTTGAGCCGTATGTCTACCGTTAAAGGCTACTATTCTGCCTGACATATCTCGTACAGGAAAAACGATTCGACCAACGTGATCTTTGTCTACACTGTTGAAGGCTTCGAATCGTTTGTAGGTTTCCGGTTTTATATCTCTCCAGTTTCCTATATAAGGTACCGCACTTTTGGGAAAAGACAAACCAATGCTCTCAGCGCGTTTTTCGTTTATACGCTTCTTTAAGAGTTCACGCTTTAATTGCAGTTGATTTGCCTTTTCCCCAAAATGCGTAAATAGATTACCTTTGTACTCACAACTAAAACATTGGAATACTCCAGTAATCTGATCTACCCGCATACTAGGGTTTCTATCGGGATGCTCAGGATTTATACACTTGACCAAGAAGTCTTGGCCTTTATATACATACTCTACTTTCTTGCTTTCTAGTAAATCCTGAACATTCATATTAGTAGTCTACGTTTCTTCTGGTTAATTCGTTGCGTATTTTTTGTTGTACTTTTGGTACTGCTCTCGCTAATTCTTTTACTAGCTCTGTTGTAGAGGTAGTTTTCATATAGAAATGTTGAACAGTGAATTTCTTACTTTTACGGTCTAACAATACTTTTTGCGAAGGTTTGAACTTAATTGGCATTTTACTTTCCTATATGTTTTATGTTGTCTAGTGGGATTACTTGGTACGCACCTTTATTGTAGGCAGGAGCCAAAGTATATTGTTTAGATACTTCTTTTTTATAGCTAGTGTCATTGTTACTTGCAACACCCATCATAGGCTGAGAAGGCACATATGCAGTCTCCCTACGGTAAGGTTCGGGCTTGGAGAAGGTTCTAGCAATAGGCTGTGTCTTTTTGACTTTTCTATGCGTCTTTCTTTTGCGTCCACAAGGCGTGTAATTAATACTTCCGCTTACTATCATGAATATACTCCTCTCATTTAAGAAAGATATTATATCAAATTATAAAGCAAATGTCAAGAACTATTTTGTTAGATGTCGTCTATGGGCTCGTCTGAACGATTTTCAGCATCCGCTTTCTCGTTAGGCGTAAGAGTAGCCTCAGGACCTATCTTCAAGGTCTCCCAGCACATTTTAGACGAAAAGGACTTCATGGATGCGGAGCGCATCTTCACACAGTTCAATGTCATACAGTTATCTTCCTGTTCCCAAGTTTCTATCGAATACGCAGCATCTGCCGCATCTAGGATACCTTTTGCAAAACGGGCTTCGCCACTTGCATCAGTTTGGTAAGGTGAGAATACTGGTATTTCAAATTCTTGTGCCATAGCTTTCAAGGCTTTACTAACTTCGATTTGCTCCGTCCAATCATATTGACCGCCGCGTGAGGGTAGATTGGAACGCTTTACTTGGTTGATATAATCGACAATTACCACACCTACATCTAGAGTTTTAACCTTCTTATCAAGTTCTGCTCTGATCTTAGATAGTGTTAGAGAGGGATCATAAACTACATCCAGCTGTTGAGTCGGGAGGAGCTCACAGGTGGTAGTAAGTTCATGATGAAACCTATCAAAATCACGATTTTCTCTATACTCTTTCAAACGTTCCTGTCCTTTCTCAAAACGAGCTGCCCACCATGAAGCTACTTTCTCCCACTCAGGCATACTAAGATTCTTAGTACGTAAGCGAGCAAAAGGTATCTCCGTAGCGATAGCGCAGCATCTTTGCAGAATAGATCTGCTATCCATCTCAATAGTGAAATAAATAGCAGTCTTTCCTGATTTGAATACGTTATTCGCGACATTAGAACAGATAATGGACTTACCTGCCCCTCGTTTACCACCCACTAGGATTAGATCCCGTGGAGAGAACTTGATCTCATGATCATATTCCTCATTAAGGCCGAGAGGTAGATAATTACCAATATCTTCATCATCTTCAAACAAGGTAATACGTTGCATACTATCTTGTGGTCGTTCTAGGTCTACTTTATTTTCGACATCTAGTACGATCTGATGGAGATGACTTACTGATTCTTCTGCATCTTCAAAAGCTACAGAATTCTCAACATAGTCCTCAAGTGAGTTCAAGATCTCTTTTTGGGCGTACTCATTCTTGAGATACTCCAAAAGCATGAAGGCATCTGCATCCACCTCAACGGCTTCAATTGCATACAACTTCTCTCGAACCCCGCTATCGCGGATTTCAAACTTGAGGTCGTCAAATGTAGGCATTTTGTGATATTTTTCACAATGATGATCTATGATTCCATACAGAGAATGATACTCCGTTGGTAGATAATTCTTGCGACAGCTAGTCCAGGTCTCGAAGTCCTGTAGCTCAAGCACTTGCTTTATAAGAGCACTAGCAATATTCAATCAAAATTCTCCCGATTTGACATTCTAAAAAAGCCCCTGGAACTGGCCCAGAGGCTTATAGTTTAACAACTACTTATTAAGCAGATGCTTTTTCTTTCTTTGAAGCGCCATCGTAGTCAGAAGCGACCAAGCCACGGCGAGTAAGCATAGTTTTAACACCACGTGCAGTTTTACCAATCGCATCAGCGATTTGCTCAACAGTCATACCGTCGATGTCATTAAGGTCTGCAAAAGGATCTGCTTTCGTAGAACCTTTAGTTTCTTTTTGCTTAGGAATTGCAGTAATCAATTCAGCACGTAATAGGCTAAGAGCTTTACCACGAACACTGTTTACAGATTTGCCTAAGGCTTCTGCGATTTCTTCAACGAAAGAGCCACCATTTACTAGCTCAACGAAAGTTACTTCTTCCGCGTCAGTGTAAGTCTTAACAGACTCAACTTTAGGAGCAGGCTTAACGTGACCAGTCAATTCCATTGACAAGATCTTGCCTTGGATTGATTTAGGTGAGTACGCGCCATTTTCGAAATGACCCGCGATATCAGCGTAAGTGTATTCACCGCTGTTATCTGTAACAAAAGAGGCTAAAGTAGCTTCTTGAGCTTCTGAGAACGCACGAGAGGCTGATGCAGAAGCTAGTTCTACGTCGAAACCCATCTTGCGAAGTTTGCTAGAAACCGAGCGTGGGCTAGTCTCTAACTGATCTGCTGCTTCTGCAACAGTTGATTGTGATACAGGTGACTCGTCACCGATGAATGCTGTTAATTGAGCTGTACGCTCGTCTGTCCACTTAGGAAGTGCCATTTTTAATTCTCCAAGAATTGTTGTAGGTTAGTTATAATTTGTACGCCAGCGTCTCTGGCTTTTTGTGTTTTTTGAGACTCTATACCACTCTCATTAACTAGAATGGTAACATCTCGCGTCAAGGAAGCCTTAATCGCGTAACCGTTCTGTTGTAGTATCTCTGAGGCTTCAGCTTTAGTTTTATAAGATTTTAACTTGCCTGAGATACATACTACTCCTTTCTGGTCTAGTACGACTTGTGGTTTCTCGAACTTGAAAGAGAACGGATGATCTAGTAGCGCAATGCCATTCTCACTCAGGTATGAAAGTAAGTTATCTGTTGCCTTTGGGCCTAAGCCTGCCGACTCACAGGTATCTGCATTAATATCGTGTATTGTATCGCACACAGTTGCTAATTTTTTAGCTGCTGTGTTGCCGATCAAGGGAATACTAAGTGCAGGAATAACTACATTCATAGGCACATTCTTAGATACTTGTAACTCAGCGAAAAGCTTTGCACCAATCTTCTCAGATTCTAGGAGAGACACCAAGTCATCTTTAGTCAGCAAGTACAACTCTTGTGAAGTTGTGACCCCTAATTTCTCGATAGCTTTTGGTCCAAGCCCTTTGATCTTGAGGGTCTTTGCAAAGTGTTCTAGCTTTTTGTGAAGTTTTGTACCGCAGGATGTGTTTTTGCAAAACAAAAGATTATTTATGACTACGATCAGCGAGCTACACGAAGGGCAGCTTGTCGGTGGTTCAATGTATGTCATATATGATTCCTTAATTTTGAAAAGATATTATATCGTAAGTTTAAGGTAAAGTCAAGAGTTATTTTTTTGTGTGTCATACGCGTCTGACGACTCTGGGGATGATCTCCCCTGAGCGAATAATTTCTACGTCACATCCAATCTCTAAGTCTAACTCTCTGATGTAATCTATATTGTGAAGAGTGGCTCTCGATACAGTAGCATCTCCTACCAATACTGGCTCTAGTATTGCAACTGGACTAATAATACCTGACTTACCTACTTGCCAGACAACATCTAATAGTTTTGTAACTACACCTACCTGCTCTTCCTTGAGAGCAAACGCTCCACGAGGATGCTTAGAAGTATATCCCATAGCACTAAAGTCATAGTTATCATTGATACGGTAGACAATACCATCTTGCGGAAAGCCTGCCGTCATATGAGTATGTACAGTGTTGAAGCCTTGAAGGGCTAACCGATCCATATCTTCTGTCCAGGTTGATAAACCGTTATCACACTGCAGCCCGTAGGCGTAAAAGTAAGTAGCCCTGCTATCAAACTCTTTGGTACACTTGAGGTTCAGTGACCCCGCAGCGTAGTTACGAGAGTTTTCAATATTATCAGGAGCTACTAGCTCGCCAGTGATCTGTACTACGCCACTTTCTGGTATTTGTGCAGGTACTCGCAGAGCCATTTTATCTGTAACATCTCTACCAAAGATACCATCGCCACGCGTAAGAGCTTGAGTAAACTCTCCGTTAATGTAAACTAGAGACACAGCAGCACCGTCAAGCTTAGGAGAAGCCACAACGTCTTTACCTAGTACATGAAAGGGCGGGTTCAATATATCGAAACATTTCTGCAAAGAATACATCTGGAACAAATGACGAACGCCATCTGTAGGAGTATAACCAACATCATCATAGTTAAAAACACGAGACAAGAAGTCCCACTCACCGTCACTGATGATAGGATTACCTTCGAAATAAGCGTGTGCTGCTTTGTCTAAGAACTTCTTCATTACTTGCCTCTTTCATTAATTTAGATAAGTATTATACTTAAAAAATAAGGAAAAGTCAAGAACTATTTATACATATCTTCTAGCAAATCACCAAAGTATTCCATGATAACTTCCTTTGATTCGGCTAGGGATAGTATCTCGGTAAGCCCTATGAAGAGCTCCCTAGAGTTTATGAAGTCTATAGGCATAGTTATTCCTTCTTTGGAAGGCTGCCATTCCTCTTCAAAGTCCATATAGTATTTTCTTAAACTAAGGTATTCTATTCCACGAAAGGTACTTACGGTTAACCTGACTTGTGTTTGCTTAATAGCGTCAAGGTGTATGATTCTCTCATACATTTCAGGTGCTTCATGGAGTTCCATACTACGTCTCGTTTTTAAGTATCGCTGATAGGGGTACTACGGTGGTTACGCTTCCTGGTTTAAGAAGTCGATATGAATCAGTATCCCAACAAAAGAATAGTAGACTACTATCGGTCTCCTTCGCTCTGTTCTTCTTACCTTGTATATAAGGGGTGGAGAAGTCTAGAGTACATACATTATATTTTAACTTATTTGAGTTTTCACTTCTATAAGTAATTACTGCGTCACCATATTCGGTGACTTTATCCTTTAATTCTTGCTTTTTCACTTGAGCTCCTTTGGTAGCATTGGGCAACAATAATTACTATGTGCATACTCTTAGGTCGTTTGTGAGGGCAAAGAAAAAGCCGGAGAGACAATACTCCCCAGCAATTTCAATTAAGTAAACTACTTAGTCGGCATTCGCTGTTAATACTTTTGTGAAGTACTGAGCGGCTTTACCAGTCAATTTACTTACTACATCTTCGTCAACTTCCTGTCCGGCATCAGTGATGGCGGCAGTAAGAGCGTCTTGAGCAGCTTGTTTAGAGACACGAGTGCCTCCAGTAGAAGCGCCACCAGATGCTTTTGCAGCAGGAGTTTTCTTAACATAGACACCAGCTTTAGTAAGAATCATACGGACACCATTAGGCGACTCACCAAGATCATCGGCGATTTCTTTTACGATTTCCATGCTAGTTTCTGGGGTGGGGTTGGCAGCTTCGTATAACTCTACTGCTTCAGCTTTAGATTCATCAGTCCAAGGCATTTTTCTGTTCCTTTTGTTTGGGTTATTGTAGCCTGGGCAAGTACCCAGACGGTTAAGTTGTTGGTTGTAAAATCGGTCTCCCAATTTTTATTTCCTTTCTCAAATTTTGAAATGATATTATAGAGTATTTTAAACGTAATTGTCAAGAACTTTTTTTAAATTGCTTCAAGCTTAATACCATGTTCTTTAAGATGTTCTAGCTTGCCTAGATCATAGGCTAAAGAATAAGCATAATAACCACCGTCAATATTAAAGTCATTCTCTGTTTGTTCTTTGACGTAGATGGAGTAAACCTTTGAGCCATACTTACTTTCATAGTCACACTCTCCCAGACCTTTGTGGCTTGCTATATGCCTAGGAGTCTGCTCTTCTTGTACTTCTACGATTGAATGGTATTTTGCTGACCATGCAAGCTCACCTTTCTCAAAAGTATCAGCTACACAATTCTCTGGCAAATATGCTACCTCTGCTCTCTCCTCTACACTGGAGGGCTTTGTAGGTACGCCCAGCTTATCTAAGATGGTTTTTACAAACCCCGCAGAGCGGTAAAGACCTTTTGCAATGTTAGTAACATTCTCACCTTTGAGGTACAACATAGTAGCCTCTTTAATCTCATAAGGGGCTGCGGCTTTACCTCTGTTCATACTCTTACGTTTTTCTTTGTACGCTAGGTTCTCTGCATGGTCGTTTAGTATTTTTGCTAAGCGAGTAGTGTTATACGAGATAGCTAGTATAGCGCAGGCTTCTTTCTTTGTTATGGGTTTATCTGCAGCAAGCAGGTCAGCAACATGTTGTATATTGCTAGTAGATAGCTTTTCGTGCTCTTTCTTTTTAATCCTAGGCATCTTCTTTTTCCTCTACCGTTGCTACAAAGTGTTCATCGTGATGTCCGATGTGTATAATCTCTTTTCCTTCAATCATCGTACCTGGATATTCATCACGACACGAAATATAAGGGCCACCACTTGGATCAAACATACCTAAGTCTTGCATATCTATTTTAGACTGACCTAATTTTCCTCCGCAACGACAGTATTTCATATTATCACCGCTCATATGGAACTTATATTGATTTGTGGCAATCTTTTCCCAGTGCCATTCGTCTCCATATCTATTCTTCATTGTCTTTCCTCTTTAACGTAGTACTCATCCATCATCATGTATGATGCCGGCATCCCAATCCCCATCACCGAATGGTTCAGGTGCGTGTGCATCTTTAACGTAGTAATCCTCCCAATCGCCAAATATTTGAGGTGCTTGCTCTTTGGCTAGATCCATATAGTAGTTACCTGGATAATGTTTTAGGCATCGAGAGGCTTCCTCTCTTACTTTTTTGGGGGCGCTCTCATCACGCAGTAACTCAAGTAAAAACTCTCTAGTTCTGTTTACGGCACGTCGTCTTTCTTCAGGCATTGTCATCTTTTTCTTTCTCCTCTGTTTTATTTCATTCCCATCTATCCAACTCCTAGCAGCTACATAGAATTCATCATTTGTCCAATCAAGCTCAGGTTTCTTATCTTTAGGATCTGTCATAATAAATTTCTCCAATCTGTGTCTTCAGGCATCATCTCCACTTTGTCGCCAAAGCGTGATACTATATCATTGTAGATTCCTGATGTACCCATTCCTAGTCCGTATGTGCCTTTCTTACAAACATATAATGATCCACTATTACCATAGAAGTCTACTTGATCTTTTCGTTCAAATACTATGTTGATACCACTATTCAATCGCCAAGAATCACCATCAAGATAACCACCACTCCATCCTGCTAAGACTTTGTAGATGACACCAGTCTCTGCGGCTATCTTTAGTACTACCCAACTATCAGGAGTCTGCATTTTCTATACTCCACCTTATTTCTTTCCCATAATAATATTGAAAATGTTCTATTAGTTCTTCGTATGTAGCCAACTCGTAAGTTTCCAAATCATTCAACCAATCACCAAAAGCATTCCAATCTTCAGTTCTCATTGGGGCAACACTGTACTCGCTTCTACCACCCCAATGCTCAGTCTCATCTAATCCATATATATCTATGCGGCCACAAGAGTAGGACTCTAGGTAGTGTCTGTATTCCATCTTTTCGAAAATCTTACCCGAAGTTTCTCTCCACTCAAACGGAACCTTTCTATCTTCGTACCAACGAGTGGAGACTGGGCCCATCCAATTTGTGCTATAAGTTATCATCAGTCCCACAAAGCCTCATAATATTTACCAAACAACCTGAACCCATTTGTAATACGTGCCTGCTCAAGGTAAAGCCCATCCATATCTAGTTTGTAGGTATGGCCTGCAGCCTTTTCCCAAGTAACCCCAATCTCGGTACCATCTTTACCTATAACTGGAATACTGTCATAGTCCATCTCACCACTAGAGTACTTATCTTCCCAGTTGTTCAACTTAGACTCAAAGGCAAAGAGCATCTCAGACATGATCCACTCCCACTTCTCCTCGTTATTACCCTCAAAAAACAAACCTACGTCTTCGTCGTCTACTAAAGGTACTCCATGTTTTGTATCTCTAAGCTGTTTCAGCATAGGAATAACGATATGAGCTAGTGTAGTGTCCATACTCCACGTATCGTAGTTATGGATCTTCACTTTAACCTTTGGAGTAGGAGCATAATCAAACCAATCATGCAGATAGTTATGATACCATCTCCAAGTAGGGTATTTACCAATTTTAACTTTCATCTTTAGCGTCCTCTACAAAAATCTTTAGTGTTCTTTTATTATCCTGAAGTGATACTATTACGTCGGCTACATTCATATTAACGTATACTCGGCCACTTCCATCAATCAATTCTACTCTTGTTACATTTTCAACGTAGTCATTTATGTTCATTGGTCTGTGTCCTCGTCTACAAAGTTGCAATAGTGTGGCCCTTCGTCAGGAGCGGAGTACCACCAATCTTCTTCTAAAGCATTGATACAGTGAAAGGGTAGCTTATACCCGTCTCCCATCATATCATCGCCACAATATTTACACTTATCCATTGGCTGTAATCCTCTTCTCGTAATCTGCGTAATCTTCGCTCCACCAGTCTGGTTTATCTCTACCAGTCCATGCAGCAAATGTAGCTTTATCTAGATGGTAGTAGTCGCGATAAGATTGTATAGGGTTGTCGTAGTCTTTCAAGTCATCAGGCATAGCTAGGCCGAACGTAGTAAAACCTTTGCGTTCCATATTCTCTGGCTCTGGTAGTATGTTGATGACTTCTTCTACTGATTTATGGCGTTTGCCATAACGGTAACAATACTCTTCATTGAGAGCATTGCCATAGCAATGAGTCCACTCGAAGTTATCAAGACTTGACCTCACCCATATCGTGCAAGGATGATTATACATCATTGGGAGATATGGGGTGAGGGGTCTATCCTTTGGAGGGAGATGTTTGATCTCTTTCTTGAGATCGTTCAGCTTGTCCCGCTCTACTTTATTGAGAGCGCGAGGGACAAAGCCGAGGTGTTTGTCTACCCAGATAGCCGTGCACAATAGCTGTGCAACTTCTAAAGGCATCTTGACAATGTGCTTATCTACGTGATACTCTGCACATTTGTCAAAATTTTTGTCTAGGTAAAATAAATTCATAACTTACTCTCTTAAATTTGAAATAGTATTATATCAAATTAGGGAGTGTATGTCAAGAATTATCTTCTTCTCGCTTCTGTAGAACGATTAGTTTTTCTTTGGCTCGTTCTATTACTTCTTCATGAGTAAACAAGTTGTGTGCCTCTAGAAGATACATAGTTGCTAATACATCTCCTGCCTCTTCGATTAGGTGCGCCTTTCTCTTATCATCTAAACCATGTCGAATTACTTTACTACAAGCACGTACAAATTCTCCTGCTTCTTCCATTGCTAGTATGAGGCAGGGGTCTACATTTTTAGTTGTGAAATACATATTAAGTCCAAGATATAATTGTTGAGGTTTCTATGTCCATCCACCTGAGATGGTCTAGGTCCCATACGGGCACTTTGTTGCTATTCGCTGAGACCCCGATGGTGATTCCATGAGGTATCAAACCAGGAGCTAGAGTTACGTTTTTACATAACTCTATTCCTGTTAAGATGTGTGAGAATTTTACTTTTACTGGTCCTTCTTTTACTGCGGTTATAAATGAACTCATTTCCTTGCCTTCATTAGTCCTACTGCTGAACGAACTCCAAAAGAAGCTCCTACGATTATACTAAGAGTATATTGATACCAATCTGGCATGAGCGATAAAGCAGCAAAGCCGTCTTGAACATAAACAACTGATCCTGGAAAGAAGCACAAGATAAGAGGAATGCTAAATAAAATTGTTAGCCATTCATCTTTCCAGCTCTGTCCAGAATTTGCTGCTTGAATCTTTTCCCAATCTGCGGAAGATTGAGCAGCAGTAACTAATACTGTTGCCTCTGCCTCTGCTTTGGCTTTCATTTTTACGTTCTTACCTTCTAGATATGTCTTACCTAGATCCGCTATAGGACCTAGAAAACTTAAGGGATTAAACATTTTCCATTCTCACCATTAGCCTTTCAGCTCTTTGACCGACCTGGCGATACCAGCGAGAGTCTCTTCCTTCTACTGCAGCACATCTCCAATTCTCATCTTCTATGTGTGCATTCATTTTCTTAAACTTACTGAGGCGAGGCCGCCCAAGATTAAACATCATATTGACGAGAATCTCTTGGACTTCCTCTGGTAGCTCTTCCCAGAAGTAATACAGAACTTTGCATTCATTCTCAGCTATAGCTAGGTCCTCTGCAAAAGCCGTTGCAACTCTCTCAGGGGTAACGGGTGTCCCTATTTCGAGGCTAAACTCAGGGTCTGATGTTAAGACTAAATGCCCTATGCCGAAGGTAGCCAAGCCTAGGTGATCATGATAAATCCTATGCTCTACTCCTTCATCTAACTCTAACTGTCTTTGTACGCGTTCTATATTCATTCTTTTTCCTTTACTGGGTTATGGTTACAATAACCAATACTAGGGGGAGAAAAGCTGCTGTTGTATATGTCAATACTTCACACAATAAGCATGCGTTTTCCTTATTCATTAATTCTCTCCTATAGAATGTCTACGTTGATGGGCTTGTCTGCATCAGGGACTACTTCGTTTAAATCTATACATAAGAGACCGCGCTCCATGTATGCTTTAGTCAACTTTATGTAGTCTCCAACCTTAAAATTTCTTTGAAAACCTTTTCCACTTAATCCTTTATGAATATAAGTTTCATCGTTCTCTGCCTTTTCACGTTTACCTTCTATAGTTAAGACGTTCTTGTGCATTACTATAGATACATCCGACTTGTCCCAGCCTGGTATTGCAAGCTCTATACGATAACCTGCATCACCCACTTTTACGACGTTGTATCGGGGGTATCCTGAGTCTGCTGCATTTGAAAACATCTCAGATTGTAGACGGTCAAACCCTAGAAAAAATTTCGGAAAGTCTGCCATTGTTAATTGATTTTGTAAAGTCATTATATTACTCCGTTGCACCCTTGCGGCGTGCTCTGTGAACTCCTTTCGGTAGCTCGGTTAGTTAAGTGCCGTTTTAAAGACTCGGCATGTCTTTGTTTTATACTTTCCAAGCAATTTCTTTAGTAAGTCTTGAAGTCATAGATTTTGCAACATCTCTTTTAATGATGTTGGTAGTATGGAAGGTTATATCAGTATCTGCAAGAGCCATTGCTTCATCAAAAGTTGCGGTAGGTGCATACTCAAATAAAGTTGTGTCTCCTAGCTTCTCTAAACCATAATAATAGTTATTATCTATAGTCACTTCGTCTAAATCAGAAGGGTTTATGTTAATAATAATATACTCTTCAGAGTTTGTACGTGGCGCACCTAAGTATACAAAACTATTTCCTTTTATAGTTACATCATTAGTGACACCGACATGTAATCTAATACAAGTACCTTCTTCTTCTATAAAGAAAGTATTGTTTTTTATAGTGCCTCCGTTACTTTCAATTACATAAAGACTAATAGGTATAGTATCTCCATCACTACCAAAGTTATTATTGCCTCCATTTTTAAAGATGTTATCTTCAATAACAAAAGGAGTATTTTGCATATCATTTAAAAGCATAAAATCTTGATACTTTTCAAATTTATTACCGATACAATTAAACTCAGTAGCCTTCATACTTGTTGTATCAAGTACTTGGTTTGAGGTGTTATTCTGCATCTCAGCATTGCCCACAAAGGTATTATAATTAAAATTAACTACAGCAGTATTTTCAGGGAAACTAGTTGACCTGTAAAACTCTATAGTATCACCCCTACCTGTATTATTATTAAACGTATTCCCTATTATATTTATAAGGTTTGTTGTTCGTCCTGCTTGGGTGGTAGTAGCGGGTCTAATTGTGTCTATTATTCTGTTTGACTGTATATTCGTAGCTTCAAAGTTAAGCGTGTTTTCAATAAAGTGCATCTCATTAAAATACTCAGGCTGTATAAGTATAGTATCACCATCCATACCATCTGAAAAAGTATAATTAACTGTATTATTATTGAAAAACAATTGTGTTACTTGACTGTTAACTGCGTTCTGCCTACCTGAAAAAGAAAACATAGCTAATCTATCATCACTGGTTGCGGGAGCAACTAAATTAAACGTATTATTTTCTACGATTACTCCTATTTGATTAGCAAGAGTTATTGCCTTCTGATCTACAATATTAAACTCACAATTTCTTATTTCAACTGAGCATATGTTTGATATACCACCATAGACTGCACCTCGAACTATATCAATTTCTGTACCTAGTTGTGTAAAAACGCAGCCGTCAACTATAAACTTATAGAAAGTAGAAGCACTGTTAGACTGTGTGTTATATATAAAGCTTTGACTTACAGCAGTGGTAGCGCCATTTTTGAATTGTATGTTCTTTACAGTATACACGTCATCGTCGCTACTACCGTTGACATTATTAAACCCAAACAAATATTGTTCATTTACAGGCATCTCAAACACTACAGTTTCATCTCCATACGCCTCTATAGAAATATGCTCAGTAGGAGTATCAAACTCCATGTAAATTAAAGTTTCAGATTCAGGGCCATAAGATAGCTCAGTTGTATAAGTCCCTGCCCTAAAGACTATTTTATCTGCGGGGGTAAAAGCTCCTATTGCTTGAACCGAAGCCACAGTAGCTTTAGGTGTACTTAACGACAGCCCGTCATTAGAGTCGTTGCCGTCTTTTGCTATATAATAATCAGTCATTTAAGTCTCTGGTAGGCTTGCGCCTCTTGATCGAAAGATCTACGCATGGTCTAGATAAGCTACGCCGTTATTAGCAGAGGTATTGGCCTTTAGTTCAGTAGCTGTTCTTGTAGCATTAGTCAATGACGATAAAGCTAGGTAAGGTACCCACGTGATCTCTTTAAGAGTAGTGGATGAAAAAGTTTCAATAAGCACAAAGTTTGTGCCTGTAATACTTCCGTACAAGCTCATAGGTGTACCGTTGTGCTCATATTGAAAAACTAGGCCCGCTATTAGATTATTTCTATCTGTGTCTACTCCTACTACTGTATCTTTTGTTAACTGTTGCATTATTTATCTCCTGTCTTTGCCAGTATTTGGCGTTTATATTCTGTTAAGTCGTCTGAGGCTCCGGCGAATACTTTAGCTGCTGTATCTAGTACATGTATTGCAGTTCTCAGTGTTTGTAATACTACTCTATCTTTAATTTTCATCTTCATTTTGTTCCTCCTCAGAACATATACATTGGTATTTTGTGCATTCCGGGCATTTACCGCCCGCGTCAAATATGCGATCCCACTCTTCAACTATTACGGATTCGTCTACGAGAGACTCTCTTCTTTTGTCTCCTTTGCCACCGTGTGTTCTATAACTCATCTTCATCTGCTCCGTCTAAGGTTATGACACCTTGTTCTTCTAAGTACTCTAGACACTGTGTCATGCCTACTCTGCGCCCTAGGAAATAGCTATGGTAGCCACACCCTATAAGGCAGACAATAAATATGACTATGCTGGGAACTTCTACCATGATTTCCTTTCCTATGTTTTAAATAATTACGCACATTATATCAAAGTATAGGGGAGTTGTCAAGAAATATTTTTACAACATTCAACTAAAAACTTCTTGACATAGAAGTTAATTTTTAATATAATATGCGATATGAAAATGAAAAAGAAACCGTGGTCAAGAGAAGAACGCTATACGCTGGAGAAGCACTATGGCAAAATATCTGTAAGAGAAATACAGGAGCTTCTACCAGACAGGACTGAGGGATCTATTCGTAAACAGGCAACATATCTTAGAAAGAGGGGGTGGAGAGTATGAAAAAGAAAAAAGCACGAAAGACACGAGCACATATGATTCTTTTTGCAGAAAACTCACCTTTTCGTGCAAAAAAAGAACGCGATAGAACAAAATATACTCGCAAGCAAAAATACAGGAATTATGAATGAAAGTAACAGTACGCAAGGGTAACTTTGAAAAAGCTATCCGACAATTTAAAAGAAATGCTATAGAAGAAGGTATCATCATAGAAGTGCGAGAGCGTGAATACTTTGAGAAACCTTGTGATAAACGCAGACGCAAACATAAAGCAGCAGTAAACAGGAGCAAAAAGAAGAATGACAACCCTGACACAACTAAGCGTAAATACTGATCTGAACAACACACAAGTGACTGGGTGTACTACACGTGGTCCAGACGCTTCTCATAAAGTTAGAACTCTGTGGGACGACGAACTTAGTAAGTTATACCTGCTTGAGCTGACTGATGGTGAGACTCGTGTAAACCTATACGAGGCTACAGACGCCGACCAAGAGCCTTATCTATCAGATTTAATTTTTCAAATACTTAAAGGAGAATACCCCCTTGTCGAACACGACACCCTTCCATAGAAGTGATATAGACAGATTCTTAGTGTCATTTGTATCTAACCCACGCAACAGAAAGGCTCAGATGTTTATTACTAGCGACGGTACTTATGGGTATCGTTGTTTTGTGCGTCAAGTGTTTCTACAAGATGTACTAATCCCTAACAAAAGCATTCACTATGTAGAGGATGCTGCTGAAACCTGGAGCAACCAATGACAGATAAAAATCAACAGTATTGGATAGACTTCCCTAAAGACTCCTCTGCTTTTGGGGCTGCACAAGATATGGTAAACAGTCCACCTCATTATAATTGTGGGGAAATTGAAACAATTGACTACATAGTAGATGTACTTGGCACTCGTGGAGCAGCAGATTACTGTCACGGTAATGTACTGAAATATCTAGGTTCTAGACTGCACCGCAAGAACGACCCCGTAGAGAACTCCAAAAAAGCGCAGTGGTATTTAGCTAAGATGATAGAACTTCTAGACGATAAGTCTTGACTTTAACTGCTTTTTTCATGTATAATATCTTTCTAAATTAAAGAAGGAAACAAAAATGAGAGTAAGATATAAAAACACAGAACGATTGCATCTTGTACAGATGTTTGTAAACAATGCTCTTGAGTATATGAATATTGCTGATCTCGAACACACCGATCTCAATATCACATTTGTTAAGAAACTAGACAAAGGTCAATCCTATGGTCACTGTTCAGGTGATATCGGAGAAGTTGACATTGTAGTAGCAACAAATGTTCCTTTCTTAATGCAACTTCGCACACTTTCGCACGAGCTTATTCATGCTCGTCAATTATGGGCAGGTGAACTATCTTCTGATCTATGTGCTTACAAAGGCGTAGATCATACTGATACCGACTATGACGATCAACCTTGGGAGATCGAAGCCCACAAGTACGAAGATCAGCTATTCATGGCTGCTTTTCCTTGGAGCGTAAATGTTTAAAGGAATAGAACAGTTTATAACTTCAATGATACCTAAGCACGGCATTCAGATAGATTGGCTAGCATTGACTGCAAAGGATCTGGTAGATAATCCTATAGCTGCAAACAATATAGCACAAGTTATATTTGATCTACCAGAAGATGATGAGTTAAATGAGACCGAGATATACTTAGTCGATCACATTGTAAATACATTAAAAATTGTAGACGAAATAAGAATGAAAGAAAAGAGGTGCCCTTTGGCACAAGAATACCACAACCTACCCAGCAAGGAGTTACACTAATGTTACTGTTTAAATATACCACCCCAGAAGATATGTTAGAATACTCTGACGTTGCAGACGTTGAGTTCAAAGTTAATGAAGATGCAACTCTTCCTGAGATAGTAGCAGCATTCGATAAGTTTGTACGAGCTATCGGCTACGTGCCTTCCCCTACTTCTACCTTAGAGTATGTGGAAGATTTTCATAACGCAAAACCTGATACAGAGCTTTTATGGGACTCTCTCGATGTAGAACGACCTGTAGAAGATGGGCCTGGTCGAGAGACCCCGAAGCGAGGCAGAAGCTATGAATAAGAAGTTCGTTCTAGTAGAAGCTATAGACACATTTCGTATGCGTTACGTAGTAGAACTAAACGCAGAAGACCCTGAAGTATGGGCGTGTGATGATGTTGTGATGGAAAGAGCTGGAGAGATTGGACAAAAGTTCCTGGGACAAACTCTTCTAGACCATCGTGTAGTCACTGAAGATGAGATACGTGAGATGGTTATTGGTGATGCAGATGCATACCAAAGCTGGTCAACCGAAAAGATGATAGAAATATTCGTGAGGGACAATCGAAGTGACTAAGATGATTTATGTAGTAACAGTTGGCATTGATGCTGGCAGCGGAATTGTCTACGAAGGTAGTAGTAAATCTCAAGCCAACCATGTTTACGAACTATGGCTAGACAAAGGGCATGATGATATTACCCTAGAAGAGTATGAGGATTTCGAATAATGGAACGAACGTATAAAGTAGTGCAGACCGTTACTCGTGTGGTTACTACGGAAGTGGTAGCCAAGAGTGCTAAGAATGCAAAGAGAAAGTTCTGGTGGGGTCAGTCAACATCTGAGCCTAAGATCGAGAACAAGAGAAGTCTAGAGGTTCTAGATGACGAATTTGAGAAACACTGGAGATGCTAGATGAGAGCTAAGATTAATGCCCACATGGACAAACTTCAACTAATGATGGAGACGCAATGTCACATCACTGACAAGGTAGAGACGGAACAACAGATCTCTATATGCTCTGGATACTTTCATGTACTAGATGGAGAAGATCGAGAGTATGTCCAGATGGCACGCTTTGC